>Ga0256839_1000490_pt1 | contig 51344 bp, 48 predicted proteins | sample 354166metaG_FD_185968 | JGI IMG/M metagenome (GOLD analysis project Ga0256839, IMG submission 185968) | Hydrothermal vent microbial communities from Mid Atlantic Ridge, Atlantic Ocean - 354-166 | ecosystem: Environmental > Aquatic > Marine > Hydrothermal vents | place: Atlantic Ocean: Mid... | reverse complement strand
ACTACTCAGCTCACCACTGAAACACGCCATCTCTGCGTTGGGAAATGGTCATTTACCCATGGTAGAAAATTGCTCCATGCATTTTCTACACTTCCCACTTCCATGTGGGTCGTAAACTCACATTTCCCGCCTTGATCTGACGCGTTTCAGCGGCAATCTGAGCAGTTACGGCTCTATTTCTCTACCTGCTGAATAGTTACTCAGGTTATTGTAATTATTATGTTTCAGTGACGTTTGCGCCGTCACTCATGTTCCTGAGAACGATTTTCTATCGAAATGTTCCCGGGTATCCTCCATTTCCCCCGTTTGCAGACGCTTGTCCAGTGCGACATCTTCAGTCGAATACCCAAGTTCCGGTACTCACGAACTCCCTCTCCCCGGCGGGGAGAGGGTTGGGGAGAGGGGGCAACATGTGCTGAGGTTGCAGCAATGTTCCGGCAAATCGTCCAGATCTGAACGTGGATATGCACCGAAAACCTGAGTAGAGCAGTCTTGTATACCAGGCTGAATCTATCGCGGCGTTGCCGACGCTTCAGGCTTGGCTGACAGTGGCTTGAGTGCCGGCTCTCGCTCACGCTCCACGACAAGCTCCTGTTTCTGTTTCTTTTTTGGACAACGGCGGCGCAGCCAGAAGTCGATGCTGAACACCTTGCCGCCGCCCATGAAGAACAGCACTAGCAGCATGATGAAGTAGGTGACCGCCATTTCCATGCCGTTATTGCTGATGACGAAATTCCCGGTTTCCGTGAGCCAGTCATAGTGGCCATACTCCTGCAGGATCTCGCGGGCCTTCTGCAAGCGCTCAGCCGCGCCGCTCATGTCTTCGAAGGCCAGTGGACCGAGATGCTCTGAGGCAAATGCCGAGCTGCTATCCGCCACAAACTGCCAACCGTTGACGGCATGCACCTTCAGTGCCGCAACCGCCATGGTGATCATCAACGGAATACTGACCCAACGCACTGCCAGGCCCAATACCAGCAACACCGCGCCGATAATCTCGGTGCCGGTGGCCAGTTTGGCGAGAATGTCTGGATAGGGCAGGCCAAGACCCGACTCAAACCAGTTGGTGGTAGCTTCCAGGTTGGCATATTTGTTCATGCCGGCGACAAAGAAGATCGGCGCCAGATACAAGCGAATGGCCAGCGGCGCTAGGAAGTCGAAAACGCGGAACCCATCGAGTAGGCGATTGAGCCAACAGATGAATCGATAGAGATATTTCATGGAATGCCTGCTGTAGGTGTTGGTTGGTATCGTTCGAGGGAGGCTAACGTTCAGGGGAGACGGGGGCAAGTATTGTGACTTCTTTTCGATACAACTCCCTTTTTTCCCCTATTGGCTTTCCTTACCAATCCCGGCGACAATTCCCCCAATAAAAATGCAGAACGACGCCTCGATATGACTGAAGAACTCGCTTTGCTGCCTTCCGGCCATCTCCGTTGCTACACAGTGGCAGAGGGTGAAACCATCACCGATCCGGCATTTGCCCGCCGCATGGCAAAGGCGTTTTCGCGGGATGTGGGGGAGGGACTGTTTGCGCTGGCGGTGCAGTGGAAGGATCAGCCGTTGTCACCGGTGTGGGCCTATTGGCAGCATTTTGCGACGCGCTTTATGAAGGCGCGCTGTCTGGAGACGATGGGCGAGGTGGTGGAACTGGCGTCACTCGATCCGCTGGACGATGCCGAGGTCGAGTCGTTGCTGCTCACCGTCCCACCGATGCAGGGGGCGGAGTATTTGAGCGTCGCAATATTGCAGGCTATTTGGCGATCACTGGATGACTGGGTACGCCAGAAGGTGGCGGATTTTGATAATTTCGGTGCTTTTCTGGCGAAGAAGGCGCCGAAATGGCATCAGCTGGGGCGGGTCTGTTTCCATCTGGCCGAAAACAAAAATGACCCCGAGTATCCGTTTGCTTTTATGGCGACCTATTCGCAGGGCGTGTCCGATCAGGGGCGGCTGCGATACCGCCCGCTCAGTGAGGCGTTGCAGGAATATGCCGGTGCGAAAAACCGGCAGGCATTGATCCGCCTGCTGTCACCGGTGAGCCGAGTGGCAGAGAGTAGTCCGTTGATCAAGGATCTGCTCGACAGCGGTGATCTCTATTACCCGTTGGCGTGGACAGCTGATGAGGCCTATCAGTTTCTCAAGGAAATCCCGCAATACGAGTCGAGCGGTATTGTATTGCGCCTGCCGGACTGGTGGAAAAAGCGCACAAAGCCGCAGGTGGCTGTCACGCTGGGGGACAAAAAACAGCAGACGGTGGGAATGGATGCGCTGCTGGATTTCAAGCTCCAGGTGGTTCTTGGTGAGGAGCGGCTGACCAAGCGTGAATTGCAGCAGTTGCTGAGAATGGACGAGGGTCTGGTGTTTTTCAAAGGCCAGTGGGTCGAAGTCGATCAGGAAAAATTGCAGCAGGCGCTGAACCATTGGGAGCAAGTCGCTGCTGAGGCCGAAAATGGCTTGTCGTTTATCGAAGGCATGCGCCTGCTGGCGGGAGCGCCGCGCGATCTGTCCACAACGGACAGCGCCGAGTCCGAGCGCAACTGGGCCTTTGTCGAACCGGGCCGCTGGTTGGCTTCACTGCTCGATCAACTGCGTTCCCCGGATGAGATCAAACGCGCCACCCCCGGCAATATGCTCAAGGCAACCTTGCGACCCTACCAGCAGGAAGGGCTCAACTGGCTGTGGTTGCTGACGCGGCTGGGGTTGGGGGCTTGCCTGGCCGATGACATGGGGCTGGGCAAGACCATCCAGGTGATCGCGCTACTGCTGCTGATCAAGAAACAGCGTGGCAATACGGCAACGGCCCAGCCCGCCCTGCTGGTGCTTCCAGCTTCACTGCTGTCGAACTGGAAAGCAGAACTTGCGCGTTTCGCGCCGTCACTACGCTGCCTGTTTATTCACGGATCGGAAATGAGCCGGCAGGCCATCGCGGAGTTGGAATCCAACGCTGATCAGGCGTTTGCGGAAATCGATATCGTGCTCACCACCTACACCACGCTGGCCCGGCAGACATGGCTACACGAGCGGACGTGGCGGCTCGTTGTGCTGGATGAGGCGCAAGCGATCAAAAACCCATCCACTCGTCAAACCAAAACAGTCAAAAAACTGCGGTCCCACGCGCGTATTGCCTTGACGGGTACGCCGATTGAAAACCGGCTCGCGGATCTGTGGTCGCTGTTCGATTTTCTCAACCCCGGGTTGCTCGGTTCGGCGACGCGTTTCAGGGCCTTTGCAAAATCGCTGGCGACGGAAGAGGGGCATCAATACGCACCACTGCGTAATCTGGTGCAGCCTTATATTCTGCGGCGGTTGAAAACTGATCGCTCAATTATCGATGATTTGCCGGACAAAACCGAAATGGTTGCCTGGTGTGGCCTGAGCAAACGCCAGGCAGCGCTGTATCAAAAGTCTGTCAAGGAGCTGGAGCGGTCACTGCAAACATTGGATGGTATGAAACGCCGCGGCTTGGTGCTGGCCTCTCTGATGCGTTTCAAGCAGATTTGCAATCACCCGGCGCAGTTGGTGGGCGACGGCGAATACAGACCGGATCATAGCGGCAAGTTTCAACGTCTGGCGGAGCTTTGTGAAGAGATAGCATCGCGGCAGGAAAAGGTGCTGGTGTTCACCCAATTCCGCGAAATGACTGGCCCGCTGGCATCGCGCCTGGAAGCCCTGTTTGGTCAGCCCGGACTCGTGTTGCATGGCGGCACGCCCGTCAAGCGCAGGCAAAAACTCGTCGATCAGTTCCAGGATGAAGCGGGGCCACCTTTTTTCGTACTCTCGATCAAGGCTGGCGGCACCGGGCTGAATCTGACACAGGCGTCGCATGTCATTCATTTTGATCGCTGGTGGAATCCAGCCGTCGAAAATCAGGCCACTGACCGAGCCTTCCGCATCGGACAAAAAAAGAATGTGCTGGTGCATAAATTCGTTTGTCGCGGCACGGTGGAGGAAAAGATCGATGCTCTGATCGAAGAGAAAAAGGCGCTTGCCAATGATATTCTCGAGGGTGGCGAAGAGATTAATCTGACCGAGATGAGCAATGATGAAATCATGCAACTGGTCTCGCTCGATATCGACAAAGCCCGAAGTGAATAGGAGGCGATGAGATGGCGTACTATGGCGGTTGGCGGCCCTATGTTCCGGTGGCAAAACGGCGCGCAAAAGCTGAAAAGGAGATGGACAAGCTGCGCAAGAAAGGCCAGCGGATCGAACCGGTTCCCGCCTTCAAAGGACGCAAGATGGCGAAAACGTTTTGGGGCGCGTCGTGGTGCGAGCATCTGGAAAAATTCAGTGATTATGAAAACCGCCTGCCGCGTGGCCGCACCTATGTCCGCAATGGTTCGGTGTGCCACCTGGAGATCAACCAAGGCGAGGTGAAAGCCATCGTCAGTGGTTCAGACCTTTACCATATTCACATCAAGATAAAACCACTGCCGAAAACCCGCTGGAACCAGGTGAAAAAAGCCTGCGCAGGGCAGATCGGCTCGATGCTCGAATTGTTGCAGGGGCGTTTCTCTAGCCACGTCATGCAGATCGTCACTGACCCGAAGCGCGGGTTGTTTCCCAAACCCAGTGAAATTCAACTGGCCTGTGACTGCCCTGACTGGGCCGGTCTATGCAAACACCTCGCCGCGGTGCTTTACGGCGTGGGAGCGCGATTGGACGAAAAACCGGAATTGCTGTTTCTGTTGCGTGGCGTCGATCATCAGGAGCTGGTGGATACGGAGCTGGACGTCAAGGCCGCGACAAAGAAGAAAAGCGGCCGACGCCGTATTGCTGCACAAGATCTCGGCGCCATCTTCGATGTCGATATCGATGCTGCATCCAAGCCTGCCAAAAAGCAACGCGCCGCCACAAAAACTTCAGCCAGTAAGAAACGGGCACCCGTAAAAAAACGCACCGTTGTAAAAGCCAGGAAACCGCAAGTGATAAAAAAGCGTGCAGCCAAGAAGGCAGGCTCGCAAACACCCACGTTTACCGGCACGGCTGCGTCGATTAGAAAATTGCGCAAGCACTTTGCAATGACAACGGCCGAATTCGCGCAGCTGCTTGGTGTCAGTCAGGCCAGTGTCATCAACTGGGAGCGCCGATCCGGCAAGCTGAATCTGCAACACAGAAGCCGGCAGGCGCTTGAAGTAGCGGCGCGGCTAACGGCTGGGCAGGCAAGAAAACGGTTGAAGGAACGACAGGTATAGCACCATCTTCTCAAAACAAATAGCCGATGAAGACTGTAACCTATCATGGGAAAGGCAATGACAGAGAGCATCACCACAATTCTGAAACAGTTTGAACCACATGGCGATTTTTCCGCGAGGAAAACCACCGACGCCGACGATCTTCACATCGAGATCGATCCAATCGGCCTGTTGAGGTTTCCCCTCAAGCCTGGCGTGGTCAAGCGGCTGCTCAAGATCGCCAAACCAGCGACTTTTGGTTGGCGGGATAAAACAATTCTCGATAGCGAAGTGCGCGATGTCTGGAAGATACCGAAAAGCCGGGTCAAGATCGATAAACGCCGGTGGAATAAGACGCTCAACCCCACCATCGTCTCGATCAAGACGAGACTGGGATTACCAGAGCAGGGTAGCTTACGGGCCGAGTTGCACGAAATGTTGGTCTATGCGCCAGGGCAGTTTTTCCAGCCCCATCAGGATTCAGAAAAGTGTGATGGTATGGTGGCAACGCTGGTGGTGGTACTGCCCTCGCCCCATCGAGGTGGAACCTTGATTGTCGATCATCAAGGAGAGAAGAGGCGCTATCAAAGTAGCCGGGCGGCAGCCGATAAACTCAGTTTCTTCGCTTTTTATGCCGATTGTCAGCATGAGGTGCGTCCAGTAACTGACGGCTACCGTGTAGTGCTGATCTACAATCTGATACTGGAACAAAATGATGCGCGGACGATCGTGGCGCCGGATCCAGCCATTCAGCGACAGTTGACTGCGGCATTGGACAGTTATTTTTCACATTCTGATGCCAGCAATGCAGCCTGCCCGCGTAGCAAAAAACTCATTTACCTGTTAGATCACCAGTACACCCCTAAAGGAATTTCCTGGCAAGCGTTAAAAGGGTTAGACCAAGTACGCGCAGCGGCCCTGTTGAGCGCAGCTTCGACACTCGATTTGGAGATCCATCTGACGCTGGCCGATGTTCAGGAGATGTGGTACTGCGAGAGTGACGACCTTGGATGGGCCTATGGTTCCAGACGGCGATACTGGGATGATTATGATGAGGAAGACTACGAAGAAGATCGGGGAGAGGAAAACATTGAATTGGTTGAACTGATCGATAACTCCACCATCATCGACCATTGGTATGACGCCACAGGAAAACCTGCTGGACTACCAGAATGGTCGGTATCTGAAGCGGATATCTGCTGGACCAAGGCAAACAATGAGCTGAGCCCTTTTGAATCCCAGTATGAAGGGTATATGGGGAATTGGGGGAATACCATGGAGCGCTGGTATCACCGTGCGGCCATTGTGCTGTGGCGGCGGCAAGATCACTATGCTGCGCTACTGGAGATTGCACCGGAGAAAATAATTCGAGAACTGCTTCAGTTAGCCGAGAAAAAGAGAACACTGGCGCAAGCACGCGAGGTTACACACTCGCTGCTGCCCCACTGGATTGGTTCGGAGTTGCCGAGGAAAATTCCATCCTCATTTTCTCCTGTTTTAAGGCTTGCGTTGAAGCTGAATGACCAGGGTCTTGCTCAAGAAATCCTCTATCCAATGGGTTCAGCCATGTTGGCCCCAAAGACTGTGCCGGCAATGGTAAGTTTGCAGAAAGCCTATGGTAGCCGGTGGCTAATCGATGTGATGCAAAAGTGGTTTGACGCTACTGGGTATCGGGGATGGGGTGAAGCCATCGACAAGCTGACAAACATTGTTGCGCGGTGGATAAGCCTTGCGCCCGCAGGGGACGATGAATTGCCACACTGGCTGATGGCGTGGCAGCTCAAGGTGTTGAAACAGAAACACCATGATCAGGAGGTCAATTGCAGTCCGGTAGATCGCAAGAAGGAGGCGCCTGCCAGAATATCAGCCATTACTGAACTTTTTGCTGCCGCTTTATTGAGCGCTGATGATGCGATTTTTAGTGACGTAATCGATCACCTGATCAATGACGAAAATGATTATCTCATATTCGATTTGGTCGAAATTGGCTGCTTTCTGAAGCGGCGAGACGATCATAGCGACGCGATGAAAATGCAATTAAGTCGATTACTCGATTTTATCAGAGGAAAAGTAGCCGCAGCACTCGAACGCCCCCCACGCGAGCCGGGAGACTGGTCAATCACAGAGCCGGTACCTTGTGACTGTAGGGACTGTAAGGTATTTAAAACATTCCTCCAATCCAGCGATCAGGCGCATATGGTTTGGCCGCTGGCAAAAGACCGACGCTGGCATATCCACCAGATGATTGAAGACATGGGCGTTCCTGTGACCCACGAGACGGAGCGACAGGGGCGGCCTTACAAGCTCCATCTGACAAAGACGAAGCAGCTATTCGAGCAGGATCGAGAGTATCGTGAACGTTTGAAACTGGCATGCACCCATTTAGCCTAAAAGCAATCCCGTCACTCCTCGGTGTTGGTGTCGAAAATTATCGCGATTCTTGCGCCGGGGTTGCGGGCGCTGACGTCGACCTCTGCCTGGTGCAGGCTGGCGACAGCTTTGACGAGGCTTAGGCCGAGGCCGCTGCCGGGGGTGCTACGGGCGCTGTCGAGGCGGACGAAGCGTTCGAAGATGCGGTCTCTTTCGGCTGGCGGGATGCCGGGGCCAGTGTCTTCAACGGTGACTTCTATTGTGCCATTGATACGTCTTGCGCAGAGTGAGACATGGCCATCTTTCGGGGTGAATTTCATGGCGTTGTCGAGCAGGTTGGTGACGGCTTGTGCCAGTAATTGTCGGTTTCCGTGCAGGGTGAGTCCCCGTTCGATGTCGGCGGAGAATTTCAGTTCGGCTTCTTCGGCGGCGGCGTCGTAGAGCTCGGCCATTTGTTCGAGCAGGCCGGTAAGGTCGACTTCGGTCCAGTCCTGGCGGCGCTCGCCGGATTCGGCACGGGCGATGCTCAGCAGCGCGTTGAATGTCTTGATCAGTTCTTCGGTGTCTTCGACGGTTTGGGCGATGGTTTCGCGGTAGGTCTCTTCGTCGCGATTTTCCAGCAGGATGACTTCGAGCCGGTTGCGAATCCGGTTCAGCGGTTTGCGCAGGTCGTGGGCGAGGTTGTCGGTGACGTTGCGCATGCCATGCATTAGCTGTTCTAGGCGTTGCAGCATGGAGTTGATGGTACGGCTGAGCTGGTCGAATTCGTTATTGCGGCGGTTGACGGGCATGCGTTGTGACAGGTCGCCGTCGATGATCTCGCCGGCGGTGTTGCGCACTTTTTCTATCCGCCGCAGGACTTGCTGGCCAAAGATCATGCCGACAGCCAGCGCCAGCGCCAGGGTGACGAGAATCGTCAGGATGACGGTGTTGTAGATTTTTCGTAGCACTTTTTGTTGATCGTTCAGATCGCGTGCCACCAGCAGTTGGTAGTCACCTGGCAACTGTGTCAGCAATACTCTGACGGGGTCTTCGTCGTGTTCTTCATCTGTTTTCAGCAGTACGCCCATGGGCAGGGTGGCGAAAGCCTGTTTGCCGTCTTCGGTGGTGTATTCGGGCGCGAAGCCTGTGGTGATGTCTTTTTGCTCGCGATGCACCAGCACGTAGATGAAAAAGCTGGTGCGGCTGTCGTGCTGCTTTTGTTGCAACGACTCGAATAGCGCATCGATATCCTTGGCGCGATACTGGTTGATGAGGATATTGGCTTCGAGCTGCAGGCGTGCGTCGGTCTGGTTCATCAGCTCTTTTTTGGTCGTGAGGTAGATGAACCCCATCGCGGTGGCAGCGAGCAGGCTGAAGGTGAGGGCATAGATCAGCGACAGCCGGAAGGCTGTGGTGCGAAAGAGTTTCAGGCTGAGGCTCATCGCCGCGGCTCGGCGCGCTTAGGGTTCATGCAGGGAATAGCCTGCGCCGCGAATCGTGTGCAGCAGTGGTTTGTCGAAATCCTTGTCGATCTTGCGCCGCAGACGGCTGATGTGGACGTCGATGACGTTGGTCTGCGGGTCGAAGTGATAGTCCCAGACGTTTTCCAGCAACATGGTGCGGGTGACCACCTGGCCGGTGTGGCGCATGAGATATTCGAGCAGCATGAATTCACGTGGTTGCAGTTGGATTTCGGTGTCTCCGCGCGTGACCTTGCGTTTGATCTGATCCAGCCGCAAATCGCCGACTTGCAACAGCGTGCCCTGCATTTCGGGTTGACTGCGTCGCGCCAGCGCTTGCAGCCGGGCCAGCAATTCGCTGAAGGCGTAGGGTTTGACGAGATAGTCGTCGCCGCCAGCGCGCAGGCCATCGACGCGGTCGTCCACTTCACCCAGGGCGCTCAGTATGAGTACCGGCGTGTGGACGTTACGTTTGCGCAGTTCCTCGATGAGTGTCAGCCCGTCCATGCCTGGCAGCATGCGGTCGACGATCATCACGTCATATTGCCCATTCAGCGCCATGTGCAGGCCGTCCACACCATTGTCGGCATGGTCCACGTTATAGCCGCTCTCGCCCAGACCCTTGCGGATGAAGGTGGCGGTATCGGTATCGTCTTCTACAAGAAGTGTATGCATGGCGGGGATGATAGGGCGCATGGCGGCGCGAATAAACCTCGATGAACTTAATTTAATGTTGCGGTAACCCTCCGTTAAGGTTGGTGCAGGCATGATGGTCGTCATTGAATACCACAGCGGAGTATGTGCAAGTGAAGTTAACGATCGACCACAGGATTGAAAAGCGCCGGGAAAAGAGAAGCGCGTTCACTTTCTTTCTGGTGGTGCTGATGGCGGCGGCATTCAGTGCCAATGCCGCATCATTGCCCGATCTGCCGAAGCTGATCGAGGAAAACGGCAAGGCTGTCGTCAATATTCGTGTTGAGCACGATGCCATGAGCAAGACATCGCTGGGGCGGCAGCTGCCTGACGGTGTGCCTGAGCAGTTTCGTCGCTTTTTCCGCGAGATGCCCGACGGTGGTGGTTCTGGCGGGCACGAGATTGGTATTGGCTCTGGCTTCATTATTTCGAGTGACGGCTACATCGTCACCAATGCGCATGTCGTTGAGGATGCCGACGAGGTACGAGTAATCATGAAGGATCGCCGTGAATTCAGCGGCACCGTGGTGGGCAGGGATGAACGCAGCGATGTCGCCTTGCTGAAAGTCGATGCCAAAGATCTGCCGGTGGTGCGCACCGGCAACTCGGACGAACTCAAGGTAGGGCAGTGGGTATTCGCCATTGGCGCCCCATTCGGCTTCGACCAGACCGCGACCCAAGGTATCGTCAGCGCCCTGTCGCGCAGCTTGCCGGATGGTACCTATGTGCCATTCATTCAAACCGATGTCGCAGTCAACCCCGGCAACTCCGGTGGCCCGCTGTTCGATCTCGATGGCAATGTTGTCGGCGTCAACTCACAAATCTACAGCCGCAGCGGTGGTTATATGGGCCTGTCATTCGCCATTCCGATCAATCTGGTGAAAAACATCACCGCGCAACTCCAAACCAAAGGCTATGTCAGCCGCGGCTGGCTCGGTGTTGGCATCCAGGGTATGGATGCAAACCTCGCCCGCTCGTTCAAGCTCGACCGTGCGCGTGGTGCGCTGGTGTCCGAAGTCAACCCCGATGGCCCGGCATCCAAGGCGGGCATCCAGCCCGGTGATGTCATCGTCAGCTTCGATGGCCGCAATATCAATCGTGCCACCGACCTGCCCGTGCTGGTTGGCATGACCCCGGCAGGCAGCAGCGTTGAACTCAAAGTCATCCGCGACGGCAAGGAAAAAACACTCACTGTCAGCATTGCCGAGCTGGAGCCGCAACGCCCTGAGGAAGTAGCTGTCTCGGCACTGCCTCCTTCCGGAAAACTCGGCGTCGCCGTCAGCAAACTGGCTCCCGAAGAACGCAAGAAACTCGGCCTCGACGATAAAGGTATCCGCATCGAAGGCGTTGTCCCCGGCAGCCCCGCATCACGCGCCGGCCTCCAGGAAGGAGATGTGCTGCTTGCCTTCAACAACATCGAGATAAGCAATCCCGAAGACCTGAAGGAAGCCGCCCGTCAGGCCCCCGATGCTGAACCGCTGGCCATTCTGATCATCCGTGAAGAACAACCGCTGTATCTCTCCCTGCAAATAGACGACAAGGTGTCATAACCGATTATTCACAGGTTTCATAGCAGTCCCTCCCGGCCATGGATGGCTCTCGCCCTGATATCGCAAGGTATCGGGGTTTTTTTTGCGCGTGCGTTTTGGCTGGGGCTTTCCTGTATTCAAACCGATCATCTGTTGCAAGCGATTCAGCGATCAGGTCACGCCAGGACCTTGCACCGAGACCAAAAGGGTGAAGGCATCGTAATATTGACCAATAGCCAGCGAAGCTGGCCACTGTTTGCAGAGGTACTTAGTGCCTGGGCGAGATGGTCGGGTATTGAAAAGGTGAAGATGGAGAGGATTTCTCAGGGGGCTTTGATACTACGCGCGGCTATCTTTGCCATGCTGTTATTGTCGCTGTGGCTGGGTTTTCGGCTGCTGAGGGGGTTGCGCGATGCGACGCGTCGTTGGACCCCACTGTCTGTTTTTCGTAACCCTGTGGGAATGGCTCAGGTCGTTGGAGCTTTTGTGATCATTTTGGCGCTGGCGTGGAATGCATCGCAACCTTATTCGCTGCTGGCCGCGATATTTCCCTGTCTTGCCGACCCGGCGGCCGTGACACTGTTGCTATTCGCAATCGTCATGTTGCTGTCCGCCTTCTTTCCTCGTCGATGTGTGGAGAAAAGCAGTGCCATGGACTGAGTTAGCGGTATTGGTTTTCCTTGTGGCGATCTTGGTCGTCGCGTTGCTGGTTATTGGCAAGCGCCGAATGCTGCACGCGACACGTGCCGAGCTGGAGCGGCTGTCTGCCGGTGCTGCAATAGATTTGTCGTCGATGCATCAAGTGTCGTTTGCTGATTTGCCTGATCCGGTGGCCCGGTACTTCCGGCATGTATTCGTCGCTCCGCCTCAGGCTGCCGCAACGCGGCGGTATTTCCAGCGGGGGGAGTTGAGGGTCGATCCCAAAACCAAACGCTGGTCGCGTTTTACAGCGCTTTACACGGTGACGGAAAATCCACCGGGTTTTATCTGGGATGCCCGTATTGAGATGGCGCCGTTGCTGCATGTGCGTGTGCGGGATTCGCTGATCGATGGGGTGGGTGCTGGTGAGGTGAGCTTGCTGTCAATGATTCCGCTTGGCCGTGATCGGGATGTGCCGGAACTGAATACAGGGGCGCTTTTTCGCTATCTCGCGGAGGCGGTCTGGCATCCCACTGCGTTGTTGCCGGAGGCCGGCGTGAGCTGGCAGTCGGTTGATGACGACCGCGCGGTGGCTACACTGACTGTTTCAGGTCTGTCAGTTTCGCTTGAATTTCGATTCAACGACATTGGTGAAGTTGTCGGCATCTATACCGAAGACCGCTTTGGTCGTTTTGATGGAAAATATATCCGCTATCCCTGGGAAGGGCATTTCAGCGACTACCGGGAGCATGATGGCGTGAGAATTCCATTCAAGGGAGAGGTTGGCTGGCATCTTCCGGATGGATGGTGGCTATTCTGGAAAGGGGAGATCGTCGACAGTGGAATGGGCGCTATCGGCCGTTGTTGAGCTTGAACTAAAGCACGCGAGATTGATTCGACCGGCATTCATGAAGAGAAGCTAAGATTTGGCGGCCGATCTGGAAAGCGGGAGGGGCGCTGAGCAATTGTTCATCGCATTCATCTCATCACCGCACCTTTTTTCTTGCGGTAATAGCGCAGCACGGCAATCTTCACCGCGTCGTTGAACACGAACCAAGTCAGCGCATAGGCCCATATGAAGGCAGCCCACTCCCAGCCAATGGGCGTCATCAGGCGAAAGCCGTAGACAGCGATGATGGTGCCGGCGACACGGCTGGAGAAGGTCGCCAGGAAAAGAATCAGTGATGGGTAGGGGCGGCGGAAGAACCAGTCGTCGATGCGGGTGTTGTAGATCGTGCCATGGCCGGCGACGACCAGTTTGGCGAAAAAGAGCGACTGGACGACATCCAGCGGCAGCGCTAGATAGACCATCGTAAGCCAGAACAGCAGAAACGACGACAGCACACCAGCGATGCCCAGCCAGCCGGCCATGACCAGCACCTCGTCCATGGCCCAGCGTACCGGGTTCTGGCGCACACGGGTATTGTCGTAGGCAATGGTGAGAATGGGGATGTCGTTGAGCAGCGCGAGCACAATGATCATCGTGGCCGTGACGGGATAGAACTGAAACACGCCGATGGCGAGCCCCATGAACAAGACAATGCGGATGGTTTCGGCAATACGAAAGATGGTATAGCTCTGCATCCGCTCGAAGGTGATCCGCGCCTGGCGCACGGCATCGAGAATGACATGCAGACCAGGTGCGGTGAGTACGATGTCGGCGGCGGCACGGGCCGCGTCGGTGGCACCGCTGACGGCGATCCCGGCATCGGCTTTTTTCAGTGCCGGTGCATCGTTGACGCCATCCCCGGTCATACCGACGATATGTCCCGCCTTTTGCAGTTCATCCACAACGAAATACTTGTCTTCGGGGTATACCTGCGCGAAGCCATGCGCTTTTTCGATCTGGGCAATGATTTCCGATTCGTGTTTTTTTACGGTACCTGGTGGCAGCTCGGTGGTCTCCAGCTCCTTTTTCACCAGTGCAACGATCTGGTCGACTTTTTGTTTCACGACCTGGTCCGGAATATCGCTCTGTAAGGTTTTGAGCAGTGCCTTGGAAATGACACGCGCCAGCATCACGTATTCTTCTGTGCTCTCGCCCATCAGCTCGCGGACGTTTTCGATGTTGTCGCCGATATCGAGCAGACCGGCGATATAACGCGCCACCGCCTGGTTGTCGCCAGTGATCATCTTCACTTCGACGCCCTGCTTTTTCAGCGCCGCGATGGTCATGCGGGAATCTTCACGCGGTGGATCGAACAACGGAATCAATCCCACGAAATGAAATGCCTTCTCATTCTCGGCACGATAGGCGACACCGAGGGTGCGGAAGCCGTGTTCGGCAAATGCCTCGACCTGGCGCTGAGCTTCACGCGGATCGAAATCGTCGTGATGACACAGACCGATAATGACCTGTGGTGCGCCCTTGGTGACGACCAGGCGCTCGCCCGAAGGCGTTTCCACCAGCGCCTCGGTGCGTTTACTGACCGGGTCGAAGGGTTGGAACCGCAACAGTTGGTATTGCTGTAGTTTTTCTTCCAGGCCCAGTTTTTTGGCATTGGCAAAAATGGGTTGTTCGATCGGGTCGTGGTTGATCACGGATCTTTGATGATTGCTGTTGAATGCCAGATTAGTGAGGGCGGAACCGCGGAAACTCAAGCACAAGTAGTCTTCTGGGACGGGGTATAGATGACAGGTGTTGCAGTGCTTAGAAGCGCCAGGATAGATCTCGCGGCGTTGGGAGTGTTTTCAGTGCCAGCCTTATCAGCTTGACGCTTTCTGGGAGCGGGGTACTATTGACATATATTATGTGTAACGCAGCTCTTTGGTATGAATATAACCCTGTCTATTGATGATGAAGTCGTCAAGGAAGCACGCCGAATCGCACAAGCCATGGGGAAAAGTCTGAATCAGTTGATTCGTGAGGATCTGGAAAGACTCACCCGGAAACAATGTCTCGAAGCTGACCTGGACGAACTGCGTGCGCTGGATGGTAAAGGCCGCTCCGATGGTTGGAAGTTCGATCGCGATGAGTTGCATGAAAGGACGTAGCTTTTTCGATACGAATATTCTGGTCTATCGAGATGACTCGGCAGCGCTGGAAAAACAGCAGATCAGCATCGATTTGATGGAGTCGTGCTGGAGAGAAGGCAATGCGGTTATCTCAACTCAGGTGCTGCAAGAGTATTTTGTCGCGGCAACACGCAAACTTGGTGTGCCGGTTGAAGTTGTGAGGCGGAAAATCGAGCTGTTTGCAGGATTGTCTGTTGCCAGCATTGAACACGAGGATGTCCTCCACGCAATCAATCTGCATACCACGCATGGTTTCTCGTTCTGGGATTCGCTGATTATTCGAATGGCACAGAAAACCGCCTGCCGCATACTTTATTCGGAAGACATGCAGCATGGTCAGAAACTGGGTGACCTGATGATCGTCAACCCGTTTGTGGTGGCGTGACGAACGCGTCAGGCGCGGATGCCCTTGCCATTGTTCAGCAGCCACAGTGCCACCGCGAACAGCACCACGATAAACCCCGCAATGATGGCGAACGACACTTGCAGTGGAATGTCGGAGACGCCGAGCATGGCATAGCGAAAGGCGTTGATCATGTACAGCACGGGGTTCAGCTTCGACACGCCCTGCCAGAATTCGGGCAGCATCGAGATCGAGTAGAAGATGCCGCCCAGATAGGTCAGCGGTGTCAGCACGAAGGTGGGAATGATGGAAATATCATCGAAGCTGTTGGCGAACACGGCATTGATCAATCCCGCCAATGCAAACAGTACGGCTGTCAGTACGGTAATGCCGATGGCGACGGCAATGCTATGCACATGCAGTTCGGAAAACAGCGCAGAGACGAGCAACACGATGCTGCCGACCATCAGGCCGCGTGCCACCCCGCCGCTGACGTAGCCGAGCAGAATAATATAGTTCGGCAGCGGCGACACCAGCATCTCCTCGATGCTGTGGGAGAACTTGGCGAGGTAGAACGACGATACTACGTTGGCATAGGCGTTGGTGATGATCGTCATCATGATCAGGCCGGGAATGATGAAATCCATGTAACTGTAGCCTTCCATCTCACCGATTCGTGGCCCGATCAGGCCGCCAAAGATGATGATGTACAGCCCGGTGGTGATGGCCGGCGGCAGGATCGTCTGCGGCCAGATGCGTACGAAGCGCAGAAACTCTTTCGAGACGATGGTGAAGTAGGCGACGAACTTTTCGCGGCTGGTCATGCGGCTGCCCCTTCGCCGACCAGATCGAGGAACAGCTCTTCCAGGCGGTTGTGCTTGTTGCGCAGGCTGCTGACTTCGATGCCTTCCTGATCCAGCCGGCGGAATACCTCGTTCAGCGAGGCTTCGCGGCTGACGGTGATTTCCAGTGTGTGGTGGTCACGCATGACGACGCCCATGCCCTCGATATGTGGCGGTGACTGAATCGGTTTGCGCAGATCGAGTATGAAGACTTCACGGTCGAGCTGGCTCAGCAAAGTTTTCATGCTGGTGTTTTCGATGATCTTGCCGTGGTCGATGATGGCGATATTGCGGCAGAGGTTTTCGGCTTCTTCAAGATAGTGAGTCGTCAGGATGATGGTTGTGCCGTTGGCATTGATCTCCTGCATGAAGTCCCACATCGAGCGGCGCACCTCGATATCCACGCCCGCAGTGGGCTCGTCGAGAATCAGCATGCGCGGCTCATGCACCATGGCGCGGGCGATCATCAGGCGCCGTTTCATGCCGCCGGACAGGGAGCGTGCTTCGTTACGGCGTTTATCCCACAGGCCCAGCTTACGCAGGAAATATTCGACAGTGGATTTGGCCGCCTTGCGACCAATACCGTAGTAGCCAGCCTGATTGAGCAGAATCTCCTCCACCGGCTCGAACTGATTGAAATTGAATTCCTGTGGCACCAGCCCGATTTGCTGTTTCGCCCGTGAAGGGTCGCGGTCGATATCGTAGCCAAAAATCTTCACCGTTCCCGATGTCTTTTTCACCAGGGAGGTCATAATACCGATCGTCGTGGATTTGCCAGCGCCATTCGGGCCGAGCAGAGCGAAGAAATCACCCTCGTGCACATCGAGATCGATGCCTTTCAGTGCTTCGAAGCCGCCACGATAGGTCTTGCAGAGTTGAGAAATTTGCAGCGCCAGTGCCATATGGTGATCCGTCGAAAAGGCGGTATATCATAGCAGCTCCTGTGGGAGCGCCGGCGTCTCGGGAGCGCTGGCGTCCCGCCGGCTTTACCTGGGACCGTGGTGTCTCGGGAGCGCTGGCGTCCCGCCGGCTTTACCTGGGACCGCCGGCGTCTCGCCGGCAAACCACCCCTATCCAACAACCAAAGGAGAACACCTTGCCACTACCCGACTGTTTCGTAACCACCAGTGACTCTGCCGTTCCGTTATCTATTGTCTCGCCTGATGATTTACCGGCCGTGATCGATGGATTGAGCCCGCCGGCGAAACGCTGGGTTGAGACACGTGGTTTCAAGGCTGATGCCGGCGAGGTATGCGAGCTGCCCGCTGGCGATGGTGGAACCGAGCGGGTGTTGATCGGCTGCGGCGAGGATGCGGTTGACACCTGGACGCTATGCAACGCCGTGGAATCATTGCCACCAGCAGATTACAGGCTCGACGGCGACTGGTCACCGGCGTTGCGCCATGAAATGGCGGTGGGCTGGGCGCTGGCCAGTTACCGCTTCAATCGCTATCGTCAGGCGGATGATTTGGCAGCGCCACCTAAGTTGGTGGTCGGCGGGGACGCAGAGTTGCTGGCGAGCGAGGTAGAGGCGCTCTATCTGGTACGTGATCTGATCAACACCGCGCCCAACGACATGATGCCGGCAGATCTTGCGGCTGCCGCGGCGACCCTTGCCGGGCGCTTCGATGCTGATTTTAGCGAGATCGTTGGCGATGCGCTGCTGGAGCACAATTATCCGACCATTCACATGGTCGGTCGCGCCAGCGTACATGCGCCGCGCCTGATCGAGCTTAGCTGGGGCCAGGCAGACGATCCGTTGCTGGTACTGGTGGGCAAGGGCGTCTGTTTTGACACTGGTGGTCTCGACCTGAAACCATCCAATGCGATGCGTCTGATGCAGAAGGACATGGGCGGTGCAGCGCATGTGCTTGGCCTGGCGGCGATGGTGATGGCCTACAAGCTGCCAGTGCGCCTTCGTGTGCTGGTGCCGGCAGTAGACAATGCGGTGTCGGGTGACGCTTTTCGTCCGGGTGATGTGGTGACGACGCGCAAAGGGCTGACGGTCGAGGTGGACAATACCGATGCGGAAGGTCGCCTGGTGCTCTGTGATGCACTGGCTGATGCCTGTGACGACAAGCCTGATTTGCTGATCGACTTTGCGACATTGACGGGTTCTGCGCGCTCGGCGGTTGGTACCGGTATTGCTGCATTCTTCAGCACCAGTGACGAGCTGGCGGCGACCCTCTCGACGCACTCGGTGCAGAAAGGAGACCCGGTCTGGCGCTTGCCGCTGCACCAGCCCTACAACCGCATGCTGAAAAGCCGCTTCGCGGATTTGGTGAATTGTGCTTCCAGCCCGTATGCGGGCGCCATTGTCGCGGCGCTGTTTTTACAGCGTTTCGTCGAAGAGGAGATCGACTGGCTGCACTTTGACATGATGGCCTGGAACACCAGCCGTTCACCTGGGCGTCCGGAAGGCGGCGAGGCGATGGGTGTGAGGGCGATGTTTGCGCTGTTGCTAGAGCGGTATGGCTAATTGCATCGAATGCAAACACAAAAAAGGCCGTCGAGAGACGGCCTTTTCAGTCCAGACGAACGAATACTTGCTCGGCTTTAGGCAGGCTCTGAACCAACCTCTTTGTGCGCCATGTCGACTACGGTCATGGCCAGTTTCATGTATTCCTCGCGGTAGCCGTCGAGCTCGTGGCCTGACTCTGGCTTGAAGTAGTCCTTGGGATCGACGCCATTGGCGTGCTCATACTCCATGAACTTCTTTTGCATTTCGATCATCTTCTGGATCATTTCTTTCTTGCTGCTCATGATTGCTACCTCAAGTAAGTGCAGTTAGTAGATACTGCTGAGCCGGGACTGCATGAGGCTCCCGGCTCAGCCAAAATCAATCGGCTATTTGTACCCTATGAGGGCGGAAAATACACCCCCCTATTGGTGATATGAGAAGGGCGCGTTGCCCCCTCTATGTGGGTGTCGCAAAAGCCCATCCGGGGCTTTGCGACACACGGAAAGGAAAAAGTGTGATTTTTCCTTTCCTCACAGATTCAACAACTTAGTCGTTGTTGAATCTGGCGGCACCTCCCTGCGCCGCGCGAGGGTGCCGTTTTGCGACACCCTCTCCATCGGTATAGCACTGATGTCAGCGGTTCTTCTGTTCCTTATTGACCGCTTCGATTCCCTTGTGCGGGATGAAAATGCCGCAGCCAAGCTTGCGACCGGGGCCCAAGCCTTCTTTTTGCAGCTTCAGGGAAGCGTCCTGATCCAGTTCCGCCAGCATCAGCATGCGGCTTGCCAAGGGGCCTGCTGCCGTTTCGATGACGTGTTTACGACCCGCCATCATCTTCTTCGGCTTGATGCCCTTTGCCATCAGTTGTTCGTAGACATGTTCGAGGTATTGGTTCTCGTCATCGACGTTGTCGCCTGCCATGTAACGCGAAAAGATGGTGGTCAGTTTGCTGAGTTTCTTGATGTTGCCCGGGCCGATGGTCATGGGATGGCCAGCGATATCCAGCGTCGTCCCCTCCAGCGCATTGGCATCATCGACCCGGCTGGCTGGTACGCGCAGGGTGAAGCGGGTCCGGCGCGAGAGTTGCAGCAGCCCACTTTGCTCATCACGCATCCAGCCGTTGCCTGCTTCGGCGATGTGGATGGTGTGAATGGCGACACGGTCTTCGTCGGCGATCCACGGTAATGCCTCATGCAGTGCGTCGCACAGTGGCTGGGCATGGTCGATCGGCAACGCCTTGCAGTTCAAGCGGTAGACAATATCGACAACATCGTCATCGGCTTCGACCGGTTCGTTGTCATCGTCCTCTTGCCAGTACAGCATCAGCGGGCACTCGAAAAGGCGGTTTCAAGAACGACTTCCCAATCGTCCGGTGTATCGGAAAAGGGCGGTTTTACGTCCAGGCCAAAGTGAATCTCACCTTGACGGGCGCGCTCCTCGATCGCTTCTTTCAGCGTCTCGAAGCTATCGATGTCGTGTCTTTGCAGCAAAATTTCGCTGATCCAGAGCATATTCAGGTTCTCTTGATGTAATCGAAGTATCTGGCGCGGTAGTAGAGGCGTTGCTTGCCGGAGCCGTTTTCAAAGCCTTTGCGGCAGTGCAGTGCGTTGTTACTGATGACGCCCTCGCCCGGTGCGAGCCGGTGCCAGATGACGCCATTTTCCTCCGATTCCAGCAGGTTTTGAAGAAACGTCAGCGCTGCGAGGGTTGTGGCATCGTCGCGCCAGCGGATGTTGCGCTTGCGCGCAGTGTAGCGCATGTGAATGCCCTTGCCGTCAGCGCGTGCCGAGAAGACGGGGCCGGTCATCCAGCCGTGGATCTCTTTGCCATCTTCGATGTTGGGAGGAATCGACATGGCCTCGGGATGGCTCAGTGCTTCGACCCAGCGGGGATTTTCGTCATGCAGACGCAGCCAGGCAAGCTCGGGATCCATCAGACCATTCTCGCCCCCGCTGGCCGCGTCTTGTTCGCAGTGCAGGAGGAAGGCGCCGATCTGCTGGTCAGGGGGATTGTAGTAACCATCGGTGTGCCAGTTCAACGGGCGGTTGGTGTAGGGGATATAGCCCCGCTTGCGCTGGTTGTCGCCGCTGTCGCGCAGTGTCGAAATGCTGTCCGGGTCACTGCACAGATTGCTGTCGAGCCGACGCAGGCCGAAATGCTCACCAAAGTCGATCAGCCACTGCCGCGAGGCGGTAAACCCCTCGGGCAGCCGGTACAGCGCAAAGCCGCATTGCGTCACTTGCTGCGCAATGGCGGCGATTTGTTCTGCTGATGGATTGTCGGGGTTATCGATTGGATGAACGTCGCCTGCTGTGGCGGCTGCGGCGAGTTTGTCTTGCTGCCATTGTTGGTATTGGCTGGTTGATGCAAAGCGCATTGTCGTCATGGTCGGGATTCTGCGTGTCACCACGTCAATTGTAAAAAAGCCTTAAATTCCAAGGTGCTGCGAAGCCCTGGGAAACGACGGGGAATTTTCCCCTGTGATGAAGTTTGACTTGCGTTTCATTGGAGTATAAAAAGTCGGGAATCTGCGAAAAATTCTAATCAAATCAGAATATTAGCAGTTTCTTATCTATAAGCACAGTCCCTGAAGGAGGAACTTCTACAATGCACGGCAAATTACGTTTAACCTCGATCGCCGTAGGTGTGATCTACGCTTGTGCCATCTCGTCAGCCTATGCGACCAATGGCATGTTGATGGAGGGCTATGGCCCTGAATCTACCGCAATGGGCGGTACAGCAATGGCTTATGACAACGGTGCGGCTGCGATGGTTGGCAATCCGGCCACGCTCAGTATGCTCAAGGACGGTGCTTCCCGGGTTGATGTCAGCATGGGTTTCCTGCAACCCGACGTGAGTGCCACGGTGCCGACGCCAGGCGGTAATGTATCGGCTGATTCCAGTGGTGATCTTTACTTGATGCCGGCGGCTGGTTGGGTGACTCGCAGGGGCCAGGTGAGTTACGGCGTGGGCGTGTTTTCGCAAGGTGGCATGGGTACGGAGTATGCGAAGGACTCAACAGTGCTGCCGGGCGCGCGTTCGGAGGTGGGTGTCGGCGCGTTCTTAGTGCCAGCTTCGTTTGAGGTGAACAACCAATTGTCGATCGGTGGCACCTTGCAGTATGTCTGGGGTGGGATGGATTTGATCATGGGTATGCCACTGTTGGCGGGTAACCCGCCTTCGCCTCAGCCGGGCACGTTTGCTGATTTTCTGCCGGGTTCACCAAATGCCCTGGGCAGTGCTAGTGGTTCGCTAGTACAGGGATTACAACCGGCTTTTCCATCGGTGCTCAGTGCTGGGGCTGAGAATGCGGTTTTTAATTTTTCTAATGACGATGACTTCTCTGGTAAAGCTAAAGGCGCGGGTTTCAGCGCTCGCCTGGGCTTTGTCTTCCAGGTTTCACCGGACTTGTCTATTGGTGGTGCCTATCAAGCCAAGACGGCTATGAGCGATTGGGATGGCAAGGGCACAATGGCTTTCGTTGACGGAGCTGGGCAGCCAGTGACTGCTCCGGGACTAGGTACGCTCAACCTGCCAGGTACTTTCACCGTCAAGGACTTCCAGTTCCCGTCGACATTGACGTTGGGCATGGCGTACAGGATGAACCAGTGGTTGTTCGCTGCTGATGTCACGCAGATCGACTGGTCCAGTGTGATGAAGGATTTCCAGCTCAACTTCAAGGTCGATTCGACAGTCCTTGGTTTTGGTGGCGCAGAAACGGATGTGGTGATGAAACAGAACTGGGATGACCAGACCGTGCTGAAGCTAGGGGCAGCGTATGCCGTTAATGATCAGCTTACCGTTCGTGGCGGCCTCAATCTCGCCAACAACCCGGTTCCGGATGAGTATCTCAATCCTTTGTTCCCGGCCATTATCGAAAATCATGTCACGATGGGCGCAACCTACAAGTTCAACGAAGCGCATTCGATTGCTGGATCCCTCGCAATCGCTCCTGAAGTCAAGCAGACCAACAGCCAGACTCAGGTGAAATCGACGCATGCTCAGACCAACATCCAGGTCATGTATTCGTTCCGTTATTAAGTCCACGCCACTGGTCGCCCTGTTGAATGGGCGACCACTACCTGAAAAGAGAGGATGGAGGAATCCTTCATGTACAGAAAAACAGTATTGACCGTACTGTTGCTTGGCGCGCCCGCTTTTGCTTCGGCGGCGTTCATGGACGAGGAGTGGGCCAAGAAAGCCTGTGATGGCTGGAACGCCAGCGAAACGCTGACTACCGAGCTTGGTGGCGACTGGATGGCCAACAATGGTGGCCGTGGCTACAAGCTGGTGCAGATGTATCGTAGCGAGTGCAGCCCGGATACGAAAATTCAGCTCACGATCGAGCCGAAGGATGGCAAGGCCATTTGTACCTACGGTGGCAAGCCGGATGGCAAGGCGTTCGATCCCAAGATGGACTACCTGATGCATGCCAAGGACAAGCACTGGACCTGCATCGGTGCCGGCAAGTTTGGCTGCGGCGCCATGGGAGCCATGGCCACTGGCAAGCTGAAGTTTACCGGACCAAAAATGGAAGCCATGAGCGTCATGGGGCCGTTTGGTGCCTTCTTGCGTCTGACCGGCGAAATCGGTGGCGAAAAGGGCGAGTGCAAGTAGCAGCTATCGATCACTTTTTTTAGCTGGTTTGAATAGCGTATAGTGGGCCGTTTTCCGGCCCACTTTTCGTTTGAGCGTTGCCCATCATGTCTCGCAAACTGCCGTTGTCGATTCTGCTTTTCCTGCTCGCGTCGCCGGTTTTCGCCGGCATGTTTCAGATTCGTGACCAGAACCCGCTGGTGCTTCCCTATGGGCTACCGATGAAAGCCTACGCTGAGTTGCCGGACAACGGCCAATGGCGAGGCTTCATCTCTTATTCTCGCAGCCGCACCACACTGCAACAGGGTGATCCGCAGGGCGCTGAATATCTGGTGATCAAAGGTGAAACGGCGCGCACGGATCTCATGCTGTTCCGTGGGCTGGAGAAGAACTGGGCGCTTGGTCTCCATGTACCCCTGATCACCCATGAAGACCAGGGGCTCGGTGGTATTCTCGGTGGCAGCAGCAGCAATTTCGAGGGTGCCGATGGCAATCCTGTTGGCAGTGATCTGGCGTTTCTCTATCGCCGTGACGCTGAAGATTTGCTGAGCTTCTCGGACGGGGTCTCTGGCGTTGGGGACATTTCCTTTCTGCTGGGCTATCAATGGCAGCGTGAAGGGGCCGACCGCCTGGCGCTGTATTTGCAATTCAAGCTGCCGACCGGAGATTCTGACAAGCTGCTGGGCAGCGGCTCGGTGGACTACGCTAACTGGTTCACCGCTTCGACGCGCCTGACCGATCGCTGGCTGATCAATGGGGATTTCGGGTTTTCAATGCTCGGCAATGGGGAGATTCTGCCGGATCAGCAACGGAATTTTATTTTGTTCGGTGGGCTTGGGGCCGAATGGGTATGGCGACCCAAAGTGCGTTTCAAGTTACAGATGGACCATCACGGCAGCATGTTCAAGAAAACCAGTATCCAGTTTTTTGACAAGGTGCTGATGCTTTCCGGTGGTATGTCGTTGCGATTGCATAAGAACTACTATGCGGATTTTGCCGTCGTCGATGACTTTTTTCGTGGGCGATCTCCAGACGTTACCGTGCATTTTGCGCTTCGCTACCATCCTGGCGGGGATTTTCACTAAGGAATCTGCAAGTTTATGACAATCACTATCGGCTATATCGGCCTTGGCATCATGGGACGGCCAATGGCCTTGAATCTGTTGCAGGCGGGTTACTCGCTGCGTGTCTGGGCGCGGCGTAAGGCGTCGCTCGATCCGCTGTTGCGAGCAGGGGCCAAGGCTTGTGACTCCATTGCTGAACTTGCTCGTGAATGCAATATCGTGTTCCTCAATGTTTCGGACACCCGCGATGTTGAGACGCTGGTGCTGGGGGATGATAGCCTGGGTCAACACCTGCATCCCGGCAGTGTTGTTGTCGATCATAGCACCATTGATCCAGCGGCAGCCCGGCATATCAACGCCCGGCTCGCGGAAAGGGAAGTCGGCATGCTCGATGCTCCGGTCTCTGGTGGCGAGACAGGAGCGATCGCCGGTACGTTGTCGATCATGGTCGGTGGTGAAACGCCGGTATTTGAACGGGTTGTTCGTCTGTTGCGAGTCGTTGGTGACAATATCGTGCATGTCGGTGGGCCGGGAGCGGGGCAGCTGTGCAAGGCCTGTAACCAGATCGTCGTTGCCCAGACAATCGCTGCGGTGGCTGAAGCGTTCGTATTGTGCGAGGCCAGCGGTGTTGATGCTACGAAGGTTCGTGAAGCACTACTGGGTGGCTTTGCTTCATCACGAATACTTGACGTGCATGGTCAGCGCATGCTGGATCACGACTACCAGCCAGGCTTCAAGGCGTTGTTGCATCAGAAGGATCTCGGCATCGCGTTGAACGCGGCCGCAGAAGTTGGCGTGGCGTTGCCCGGTGCGGCGCAAGCGGCCCAGTGGGTCAATGCGCTGGTTGGTAGTGGCGGTGGGGAACTGGATTCAGCGGCCATTGCCGATGTGTTGCGTCGGCTGAATGGGATGGTGCGTGAGTAACCGCATCTGATATGAAGCTGGTCTGCGGGTTTTCGAGGCGTGGCCTCGGTCACACAGGCAATGGAGACAGAATGGATAAAGGGGCTATAATGGCCGATCCGGCGTCACCCCGATCGTCGCATCAAGGTTATTTGCTGCATGGTATCTGAAACAGACAAGCCTCCCGTTGAAAACGATAAGGATCTGGATGTTGGTGTAATCGAGGGCGGAGCAGAAGCCACTGCCGATACCTCTAGTGCAGCAGCCGAAGAAGCCCAGGACAACAACACGGATCTGGCTGCAGCGGATGCGTCATCGGAAGAGGAGGTGACGGAAGAAGCTGCGGCAGCAGAGCATGCCGAAGACTACAACGAGATCGTTGGCGCCACCACGCGAACCGTCCATGAGGACATCACCCGTTTCCTCGATACCTTCGAACGTAGTGCGCGGCGTTGGGAAATGGTGGTCTATCCCGCCATGTTTGCCTTCATCATTCTTGCCGGTTATGGCTTCTTTCTGATCTATAGCCTGACCAACAACATGAACACCATCGCATTGGGCTTCGATCCGCGGATGGCGCAGAATATGGAGTCGTTGTCCAGAAATATGACTGCGATGACAGAGAATATCGCGATGATGACCGACGAGGTGCATAGCATGTCGAAGGAAATCAAGGCGATATCCGGTCAGATGGTGTATTTGTCGTCGATGAAACCGATCGCTGATCAAATGGTACAGATGGAGTATTCGATTCAGCGTATGTCGGGTAATCTCGAATTGATGCGCCACAACATGCGCGACATCTCCAAGCCAATGTCGCGCATCAATGATTTCATGCCATGGTAGTGGGCGTCTCGACGCTTCAATAGCTGCCAGCAGCCTTCCTTCGGTTGTTGACCGCGATCCCAACCACCTGAACCAACCGCTTCCGTTTGAGTCCCCGCAAGGGTGCCAATGATGCTGCGAAATCAGGCAGTCTATCGACTGTAGCGCTCACGAATGTGCGCTTGCTCTGTTACTGCATGTTCGTCACGAGACCCGATAAGGAATCCGGGATAGAATGGCCGGTCTTCTCATTTCTGTCATAGGGATTCATCAGAAAAATGACTCACCAACCGATGAAAAATCCACCAACACCATCACCTCGCAAATTGCCTTGCCTGGGCATGGATGTGCAATCACTCAGCGATTCCTATCGTCACTATTACCACTACACGCTCGGGCGCGACAATGGCGATGGCTCGGTCCACTACGGTTTTGCGGCACTGGCGATGGCTGTGCGGGATCGTCTGATGGAGCGATGGAAAGCAACAGCACGCGCCGCGAATCAAATGGACGCCACCCGGACCTGCTATCTGTCGATGGAGTTCCTGATGGGGCGGGCGCTGAATAATGCCATGCTCAACCTCGAAATCCATGAGGAGGTCAAGGCGGCGCTGACCGAGTTGGGTGTCGAGCTGGAAGAACTCGAAGAAGGGGAACATGATGCAGGCTTGGGTAATGGGGGGCTGGGGCGGCTTGCGGCCTGTTTTCTCGACAGCTGCGCCACTTTGCAGCTGCCGGTTACGGGTTATGGTCTGCGTTACGAATATGGCATGTTCCGGCAGGTGATCAAGGACGGCTATCAGCTGGAAGAGCCTGATCACTGGTTGCGTAACGGCAACCCGTGGGAGCTGGAACGGCCAGAGTTTACCTGCACCGTCAAATTCGGCGGTCGCACAGAATACTATGTGCAGGACGGTGGTGGGCTAGGAGCGCATTGGGTTGATACGCACGATGTGCTGGCCGTTCCCTACGATATTCCTATTCCCGGTTACAACAATGGCACCGTCAACACCCTGCGGCTGTGGAAGGCCGAGGCGACTGACGAGTTCGATCTCGATGAATTCAATGCAGGCTTCTACCCCGAATCGGTAGCGCAGAAGAACCAGGCTGAAAATATCACCATGGTGCTCTACCCCAATGACAGCAGCGAGAACGGCAAGGAGCTGCGACTGCGGCAGCAGTATTTTCTCGCCTCTGCGTCGATGCAGGATGTGATTCGGCACTGGGTCAAGCACCACGGTACCGAAGCCTGGGACAGCTTCGCCGCCAAGAACCGTTTTCAGCTCAATGATACCCACCCCAGCATCGCCGTTGCCGAGCTGATGCGACTGCTGATGGATGAGCAAGGGCTTGGTTGGGATGAGGCCTGGGCGATTACCACCCACACCATGGCCTACACCAACCATACTTTGCTGCCAGAGGCGCTGGAGCGCTGGTCGGTCGGGTTGTTCAAACAGCTATTGCCGCGTTTGCTGGAGATCATCTACGAGATCAATGCGCGTTTTATGACGCTGGTCTCCTCACATTGGCCCGGTGATACCGACCGCATGCGGCGCATGTCGATCATCGAGGAGGGGCATGACCCGATGGTGCGTATGGCCTATCTCGCTATCGTCGGCAGCTTTTCGGTGAACGGCGTGGCTGCGCTGCATTCGAAACTGCTAGTCGAAGGGCTGTTCAAGGATTTCCACGAGCTATGGCCCGAGAAATTCAACAACAAGACCAATGGGGTAACGCAGCGTCGTTGGCTGGCAGCCTGCAACCCGGGGCTGCGCGCGTTGATCAATGACACCATTGGCGATGAGTGGATCACGCAGCTGGAGGCGTTGCAGAAATTGCTGCCCCATGCGGACAATGCTGCATTTCGTCAGCGCTGGCATGAAGTGAAACGACAAAACAAGCAGCGTCTGGCGGATCTGGTGCTGAAAGAGTGTGGCGTCGAGTTCGATGTCGATGCGATGTTCGATGTGCAGGTCAAACGCATGCACGAATACAAGCGCCAGTTGCTGAACGTCCTGCACGTCATTCACTTGTACAACCGCATCAAACGGGGTGATACGAATGACTGGACACCGCGCTGTGTATTGATCGGTGGCAAGGCCGCACCAGGATATTACCAGGCAAAGCTGATCATCAAATTGATCAACAATGTGGCGCAGGTCATCAATGCCGATCCCGATACGCAGGGCAAGCTGCGTCTGGTTTTCTTTCCAGACTATCGTGTGACGGCAATGGAAACGATTTGCCCGGGTACCGATCTGTCAGAGCAGATCTCCACGGCAGGCAAGGAAGCTTCCGGTACTGGCAACATGAAGTTCATGATGAACGGTGCCGTCACGATCGGCACCCTTGATGGTGCCAATATCGAAATTCGTGAGGAAGCGGGGGAAGACAATTTTTTCCTCTTTGGTCTCACGGCGGAGGAGGTCGAGTTGGTGCGCCAGGACTATCGTCCGGACGAAATTATCGCTGCTGATGACGATTTTGCTGAAGTCATGCGCTTACTGGAAAGTGGATACTTCAATCAGTTCAATCCGGGGCAGTTCGACCCGATCATCCACTCCATCCGCAGCCCGCATGATCCGTGGCTGGTTGCCGCCGACTTCCGTAGCTTCATCGATGCGCAGCAGCGTGCGGCGACAGCCTATCAGGATCGTGATCACTGGGTACGCATGAGTATCATGAATGCCGCCAACAGCGGCAAGTTCTCAACCGATCGCACCATGCGCGAATACAACGAGGACATCTGGAGAATGGAAACGGTGCCGGTGCATCCGCCGGAGTAGCGATGCGGAGGGTGCAATGCGAATGGTCGGGTTATCGGCCATTCCATTTAGCCGACTACTGAAAAAGAAAAAGCCCCGAACATCGGGGCTTTTTTCTTGGATTATGGTGCCCAGGAGAGGACTTGAACCTCCACGACCGTAAGGCCACTAGCACCTGAAGCTAGCGCGTCTACCAATTCCGCCACCTGGGCAATAGGTGAATGCTGCAAAAAGCAGGGCGCAAAGATACCTTTCCTGTACAATCCTGTCAATTGTTTCGCCGGTGCCCGGGATGCTAGTCTCAATGCCACCCGCCGAGAATGTATTGATATCTGTAAGTGTCTGACTTTTCTTGATATTCCTCTCGTTCTTCGGAGTGGGTTCGCAGTTCGGGTCAATATTGGTGAAATGCTTTGTATGGGCAATATTGGCTAACAAGCCGAATTTGCCGCGAAATAACCGCCGGGCCGGGCGCCAGGCGAACCCATTGAACACAGGATAACTAACGAATGTCTAAACCGGTTGACCCCCATAGGGACCGTGAAAAGAAAAAATATCAGAACCCCATCGCCAGTCGCGAGCTGATTCTGGAAACACTGGAGAAGTCGAAAGGACCGCAGACGCGGGATCAGCTGGCGAAAAAGCTACGCATCAGCGACGAGGATGGCCTGGAGGCACTGCGTCGCCGCCTGCGGGCGATGGTACGCGATGGGCAGCTCGTCTGTAACCGCCGTGGTGAATACATCCCGGTCGACGAAAGTACGCTGGTGCGGGGGCGGGTTATTGCTCATCCCGATGGTTTCGGCTTCCTCGTCCCCGATGAGGGCGGTGAGGATCTGTTCCTGTCGCCGAAAGTGATGCACAGCTTGCTGCATGGCGATCGTGCGGTCTGCCGCATCGTTGGTGTCGATCGCCGTGGCCGCCGTGAGGGTGAGCTGGTGGAGGTGCTGGAGCGCGCCCACTCTGAAATCGTCGGTCGGCTGATCGAGGAAGCGGGCAATCACTACGTCGTGCCAGACAACAAGCGCATTCATCAGGATGTCTTTATTCCGCCGGACAAGCTTGGTGAGGCGGATGTGGGGGAGATCGTCGTTGCTGCGATCACCGAGCAGCCCAATCGACACAGTCAGCCGATTGGCAAGATCGTCGAGGTGGTAGGCAACCACATGGCACCGGGAATGGAGATCGATATCGCCATTCGCACCCACGAACTGCCGAATCAATGGCCGGATGAGGTGCTTACCGAGATCAAGGAATTTACCGAAGAAGTGCCTGAAGAGGCCAAGCAGGGCAGGGAAGACCTGCGTGACGTGCCACTGGTGACCATCGACGGTGCCGATGCGCGCGACTTCGATGATGCCGTCTACTGCGAAAAGGTCGACAAAGGCTGGCGCCTGTTGGTGGCCATTGCCGATGTCTCTGCCTATGTCATGCCGGGCTCGGCGCTGGACGATTCTGCCTACGAGCGCGGCACGTCGGTCTACTTCCCACAGCAAGTCATTCCGATGCTGCCCGAGGTGCTGTCGAATGGTCTTTGCTCGATCAATCCGGATGTCGACCGTCTCTGCATGGTCTGTGAAATGCAGATTGGCCCACGCGGCGCGATCAAGAGCTATCGCTTTTTCGAAGGCCTGATGCGCTCCCATGCGCGCCTTACCTACGATGAGGTTGCCGCGATTGTCGTCGACAAGGATGAAAGCCTGCGCCAAGAACGCAAGCCTGTGGTGCCACATCTGGAAGAATTGTACCGCCTCTACAAGGCGTTGCTGGGGGATCGCAACCGGCGCGGCGCGATCAACTTTGAAACCTCCGAAACCTACTTCGAGTTCGACGAGGCGCGCAAGATCAAGGACATCGTGCCGCTGCAACGCAACGATGCCCACAAGATGATCGAGGAGTGCATGATTGCTGCTAACGTCTCGGCGGCGCGCTTCACCAAGAAGCACAAGATCCCGACACTATATCGTGTCCACGATGGGCCGAAGCAAGAGAAGATCGAGGCGTTGCGTGAGTTTCTGTCAGAGTTTGGCCTGACGCTGGGCGGCGGCGACAAGCCAACACCAAAAGATTTCAGCGTGGTGCTGAAGCAGATCGAAGGGCGACCCGACCGGGAGTTGATTCAGACCGTCATGCTGCGTTCGATGTCGCAGGCAGTCTATTCACCGGATGGCGAGACCGGGCATTTCGGTCTGGCGCGTGCCGACTATGCGCACTTCACTTCGCCGATCCGGCGTTACCCGGATCTGCTGTTGCATCGTGCCATCCGCCACCTGGTGCGTGGTGGCAAGGCAACGAAGTTTGCCTATAACCACGATGAGATGGTGATCAAGGGCGAACACTGTTCCATGTGTGAGCGCCGTGCCGATGAAGCCACCCGCGACGCCAGTGACTGGCTGAAATGCGAATACATGCTCGACAAGGTGGGCGAAACCTTCAGTGGCACCGTCAGTGCCGTCACCGGCTTTGGCCTGTTCATTGCGCTTGACGATATCTTCATCGAAGGCCTGCTGCATATCACCTCACTGACACGCGACTACTACGAGTTCGATGCCGTCGGTCATCGTCTGATCGGCAAGAACTCCGGCAAAGTATTTCGCCTGGGCGATCGGCTGGAGGTGATCGTGGCGCGGGTCAATCTCGACGAGAAAAAGATCGATTTCGAGCTGCCGCAAGCGCTGGAGCAGCCGGTGGAAAAGCCGCGCAAGAAAAAGCGCCCGGCCAAGAAAAAGTCAGCGGCTGCCAGTCAGGATGAGCAGCAGCAAAAAGAGACAAAGTCTGACGGCAAAAAGAAACGCAGCGGCAAGAAATCGCGGCCGCGTGGCAAACGCGGTGGAAAATCCCGGGGCGGGAAGAAAGACAGCTGATGGCGCGTCGACCTGCTGTACCGACGGATGTCATTATCGGCCTACATGCTGTTGAATCGGCGCTGAAAAACGATCCACAACGCGTTACTGCTATCCATTACCGCGCAACGCGCAAGGATCGCCGTCTCGATGCAGTGTTGGCGCTGGCGCGCAAGGCCGGGGTCAGGCTGATCGAAGCTGACGAGCGTGAATTGGCGCGCCTGGCCGGGCCGGGGCGGCACCAAGGCATTGTTGCTGGCTATCGCAGCGCAAAACTTCCTGGTGAAAATGCACTGTTCGATCTGCTGGATCGCCTGGAACAACCGCCGCTCCTGCTGGTGCTCGATGGCATTACCGACCCTCACAATCTTGGTGCCTGCCTGCGCACCGCCGATGCCGTAGGCGTTCACGCCGTCGTCATTCCCAAGGACAACGCCGTTGGTCTGACGCCGGCCGCCCGCAAGGTCGCCAGTGGCGCAGCGGATACGGTGCCGCTGATACAAGTCACCAACCTGAGCCGCACGCTCGATAAGCTGAAAGAAGCCGGCATCTGGATTGCCGGCACCACCGGTGATACCGAGAACTCGCTCTATCAGCAGGATCTGCGCGGGCCGCTGGCGCTGGTGATGGGCGCGGAAGGCAAGGGCCTGCGACGGCTGACGCAGGCGCACTGCGATTTTCTGATCACGATCCCGATGCTTGGGCAGGTCGAAAGTCTCAATATTTCGGTCGCGGCCGGGGTTTGTTTGTATGAAATTTTCCGCCAGCGGCAGGCAACTTTATAGGTCCGGTAGCCGCGTAGGGTGGTGCGCGCGGCACGCGTGCCCACCATTGGTGCAGTCGTTGAGCACCGCGAACCGCGAAACTTGAGTTGACCTCCTATCCTTGAAATCGAGCGCTTTGCGCCAGTCGGAAAAGCAGGGACAGCCAATCTGTTAAATCGATGCTCGGCGCATAAGCCTGCTTGCTGCAATATTCCGCTTCCCTCGATTCCAACTAACAATAATAACAATGAATATCGATCGCGTTTTCTATATCTGGCTGTCTGTGCTCTCGGCGCTTACCGTGCTATCGCTTGGGCTGATGGCGTTACTCTGAGCCGTTCCTGGCAGCCTTTCGTCATCACACCAGTCGCAGCAACCCCAACGCCAGCAAAGTGCCTATGATTGCTGCGACGCCAAACAGCAGGTTCGACTGCTCCCGCTTCGACGGGCGGATGGCCCAGGCATACCAGGTCATCACCGCCACGGCTGCAAACAGGAAGAAGATCAGCCGCATCAGGACTTTTCTTTTGCTGGCGGGAAATCGTAAGGCGGCGGGGATACGGTGCCGGCGGCACCATCGCTGCTGCCGAGCAGGACGGGATGTTCACCGTCGGCGTATTTGATCTTCAATACCGCCAGGGTTTCGATGCCGCCATCCGGGAAGGGTGCGCCCATGCCGATGCTGCCGATCGACTGCTCGCCGTCATCGCTGAACAGTTTGGTGCCGGGCTCGGGGACGCTGTCGATGTCGAAATGCACCCGGTACATGCGTCGGCTGGGTGCGCCGAGGTAGTGCATTCTCGCCACCACTTCCTGACCGGTATAGCAGCCTTTCTGGAAGCTGATGCCGCCGATGATGTCGAAGTTGATCATTTGTGGCACGAATGCTTCCTTCGTGCCCAGTGACACGGTAGGGATGCCGGCGAGAATATCGAGCAGACGCCAGTTTTCGGCACCAACGGGCCCGCAGCGGACGTTCAGTGCGGTCCACAGCCGGTTCATGGCGTCGAGTTCGCCATACATCTCGAAGCGGGGGAATGGGCCGGGCACGCGGATTACGCTGACTCCCTTGCGTTCCATCACGCTGTCGATCTCGTCTGGATAGCCTCCCAGTGCCTGGGTCAGCTCATCCTCGGCAGTGCTGCCAGAAAGGCCAAAGCGTACCAGCGCGTCATTGCCGTCTTCCAGTGTCACCTTGCTGCGCAGCACATACATGCGCAGACGCTTGAGCGTGTCTTCCAGCAGGTCGCAGGCAACGGTCATGTAAATGGTCTGTTCGCGCTGGAACAGGCGGAAGCTGGCCAGAGCGCGCCCCTTGGGGTTGCAGAATGCGGCCAGCTGCGAGTGGCTGGCGTCGACCTGCTCGACATCGTTGCTGAGCTGACCCTGAAGGAAAGACACGGTATCGTCCCCGTAAGCCTGTATCAGGCCGACGTGTGAGAGGTCGCAGATAATGGTGCCGCCGAGTGTGGCGCGACGTTCCCGGGCGACATTGCCGTAACTTGCAACCTCGCAGTCGTTGTCAGCGTTGAACTCGGCGCCACAGTCGATCAGTATCTCTTTCCATTCCGGTTTCATAGTGTTTCTTCTGTTGCTCTTTGGTGGAGGTTTAAGGTATTGAGAACGGTAATAGTGCACCCAATCATTGTTACTATGGATGGGTTGATAAGTGGAGATACTTTACCCGAACTCAAGTCTTTACGCAGGTATCCATTGATGCCAGGAGGGCGTTTTTTGCTGCCCCGAACGTCGAAACTCGACAGCTCGGCCCGTGGAAAAAGTTGGTTCAAGCCGAAGGTAGTGCATGCAAGTCCCGGTTCTTGAGCTGAAACCGTCGCGTTGGTTGCTGAGGTGGCTTGTCGTCATCCACGGACTGGCGGCGGTGGCGGTTTGGCTGGCAGCACTCCCTACCGGTTCGCGGCTGGCGTTGTTACTGCTGGTGGGTGTCAGCGCGATGGTCTCGGCGCGGCATGAATTGCAGCGTCGTGGCGAAATGCTCATACCGCAGACATTGACGCGTTGGCGGATCGGGGCTATCAATCAACAGGAGGTGGAGGCGGAACTGCTCGATGCACGGGTATTCAGGCATGTGGTGATGCTGCGTTTCCGCATTGACGGGCGATGGTGGCCGCGAACAATCGTAGTGGCGAGCGATGCAGTTGATGCCGATACTCACCGCCGCCTGCGAGCCGCTTTGACAGCGGGGAGGGTGCAACGATGATGTCACGCTGGATCAAACATCTGCTGGCTACCGATCCCACACAGCGGCTGACGGCCTGGTTGTTTCTGCGCTTGCTGGCCATCGTCTATTTCGCTGCCTTTGCATCGCTGTCGGTGCAGATCGTAGGCTTGGTCGGGCCGGATGGCATTCTGCCGTTCGAAGAGTTTCTGCATAACGTCTTCGAACGCTTCGGGCGTGATGCCTGGTGGATGTTCCCAACCCTGTTCTGGCTCGATGCCGGTGATCTGGCGCTCCACGGCGCGACTTTTCTCGGCATGCTGCTGTCGCTCTCGCTGCTGTTCGGCTTCTACCAGCGATTTTGCCTGACGTTGATGTTTCTGCTCTACCTGTCATTGCTGATGGCAGGGCAGACCTTCCTGACTTTTCAGTGGGACATTCTGCTGCTGGAATCCGGTTTTTTCGCTATTTTTCTCGCTGCCAACCCAAGCCGTCTGGTGATTTTCTTTTTCCACTGGCTACTGTTCCGCCTGCGCTTTCTCTCGGGTGTATCCAAGCTGTTCAGTGGTGATCCCGTCTGGGCGAATCTGACAACGCTCAATTACTATTTTGAAACCCAGCCATTACCCCATGTGGGTGCCTGGTATGCGCATCATCTGCCAGAAATGCTGCTGCGTGCCGGCACCGTGTTTACGCTGCTTGCAGAAATCATCGTCCCATTCTTCATTTTCCTGCCGCGACCGTTTCGTATTGCGGCAGCTGTCATCACCATCTTTCTTCAGCTGGTTATCATTGCCACCAGCAACCACAACTGGATCAATATTCTGACGATCGTCCTTTGCCTATTCCTGCTGGATGACAAGATCGTCAGCCGTGTCATGCCGAAGGCACTGGTGCAGTCGATTCTGAAAAATACCCCACGCCCGAGCCGTACTTGGGGACTGGGTTTACTGCTTGCCGGTGCTGTTGTGTTCAGTACCAGTCTGATCACGATGTATGTACATCTGAGCGGGCGTGATCTGCCGCCGCCAGTCATGGAGGTTGCAAACACCGTTCGACACTATGGCCTTGGGCATGTCTACCACGTTTTTCCAACCATGCAGACGGAGCGTCAGGAGCTGGAAATCATTGGCTCGATGGATGGCATTAACTGGCAGAGCTATGTCTTTCGCTACAAGCCCGGTCCGCTTGATCGTGCGCCCCCGTTCAATGTGCCGCACCAGCCTCGGCTGGACTGGTTGATGTGGTTCTTGCCGCCGCAGTTTCCGGACCAGCTCTACTGGTTTGATCACTTTATGCGGAAACTGGCGCAAGGCGAAGAAAAGGTCACGGGTTTGCTGGCCTACAACCCGTTCCCTGACCGGCCACCGAGATATCTGCGTGTCCGCGTGTGGCGCTACCATTTCACGACGCCGGAAGAACGAGCGACAACGGGAAACTGGTGGAAACGGGAATTTCTTGGGTTTTTTCCTCACACGCCACCGCGTCGTCCTTGATATTTGTTCTGTCTGCCGCTTGAAAGTAACGACCGTAGGCCGCAGAGTCAGGGCATGAGCAAAACAAAAGACCATGCTGTTGAGAGCGACCCGTTGTGGGTTGAACAAGTGGGGGACGGGCCGGTTGTCGCCACGGCGATTCACGCCGGTCATGAAGTGCGCCGCGATCTGTTGCCGCTGCTTGCCATCGACGAACCGACCCGGGCCCGCGAAGAGGATCCCTACACCGATGCATTGGTCAAAGTGGTGCCGTCGTGGATTACTTTTCGCCGTTCCCGCTTCGAGGTCGATCTGAACCGGCCACGCCAAGAGGCTGTTTATCTTGCGCCTGAGATGGCCTGGGGGCTGCATGTGTGGAAGAAGCCGCTGAACGAAATGGCGGTTCGTAAATCACTCGAAGAGTATGACCGCTTCTATGAGGAGCTTTACCAGCTGCTGAAAAAAATAGAGCGTCGCCATGGCTGTTTCGTGGTTTTTGACCTGCACAGTTACAATTATCGTCGTCGCGGCCCCCATGAGCCGCCGGAGGATCCGCAGCAGAATCCCGATGTGAATGTCGGCACCGGTTCACTGAACCGCGAACGCTGCGGTGCGGTGGTGGAACGGTTTATGGAAGATCTACGCAATTCCGATTTCTTGGACATCATCTCGATGTGCGGGAAAACGTGAAATTCAAGGGGCGCCAGCTTGCGCAGTGGATTCACGAGAAGTTCCCCGATTCTGCCTGCGTGCTCGCCATCGAGTTCAAGAAATTCTTTATGGATGAATGGACCGGGGTTGCGGATATCGACCAGGTAGAAGAGATTCGCAAGGCGTTGCATGCGACATTGCCTGGAATCGTCGAAACGTTGCAGCATATTCCGCAGTGCCAGCAACGCGCTAGCCAGGCCGAAGCGACAGAGGCCGACAGCCGGGAGCCCTCGGGCAATGACTGAGTCGCTCGCCAAAAAAGTGATTGCGAAGCTCGAAGCCGGCGAGACGGTCGATTTCGAATTGCCAAGAGGTGGGCGGCTGCATATCGACCGGCCATTGCCCTTTCTTTGTGTCTATCGGCCGCAGACCCCCGGCAGCGAGGCAGATACCGAATCGCTGCTCATGACCCAGTCTGCGTGGCTGATCGTGGCCCCGCAGGTGGACATCAGTGATTGGCTCGGCGAGTTGACGCAATATCTGCAACAACGCTTTGGTGCCTGTCTGCTATTGGAGCTATGGACCGGTCAGGCGACGGCCGACGCACTACCGCCACATGCTTTCAATATCGTGGCCGATCCTGATCACGACCTGCCCGAGTTGCTGGAGCAGCTCGAAAATGCACTGTTGCAGGTGACGATTCATCGCAAGGCGCCGCAGATTTCTCTGCAATACCGCAAGCCGGTAGCACCAGCGGGCTTGCCACCCCTGCTGCCGCAAGGGCATTGTCATGTGGTCGGTCTGGAAATCAATCCGGTGTATCGCGATCCGCAAAGTGGTGATACTTTCGTCTTTGCCCATCGTGCTTTTCGTCAGCGCCTGAATCGGGCGTTGAAACGGACTTTCTATCATTTTTCGCATCATCAGACTCACCATCGCCCAGCGCACTTTCATGCGCTCGGGCCGCAATCGGTCGAGGACGATGTCAGGCGCGTGGATGCAGCACTGGCGCGGATCAGCGACAGTTTCGATCTGTTGCTGCATGTTACCCCGATCAATGCCGAAGCGGCATGGCAGGCGTTTTCCAGCAGTGATTTCGAACGTCCTGCTGAATTGCGTTATCGCCCGCGCACGATCGATCCGGATTTGATGAAGCGGGAATTGTTTGGCATCGAGATCGAAGCGATCGATGATCCGACCATGGCCGACATTTTCAGTGCCAAACGTAACGAGCTGGACCGGCAGATCACCTTGGTGGCTGATCGCAATACGCCGCGTTTCTTGCTGGGCAGTCGGCAGCTGTTCGGTGATCCGGATGACAGCCTGCTTGCCGTGGCCCGGAAAATTCTACGTAAAATTCCGCCGCCCGACTCGGCCAACGCGAAGGTGATGCTCGATGCCTGGCAGTTTGCGCGCCGTGCCGAAAGTGAACTCGCCCGTTACCGGGAACAAGACGCCACGCTGATGGCGCGGGTCGAGGTGCGGGATGATATTGCCGGCATCATGGTCTCGCACGGGAATTTTCTGATCGGTAGCGCGGCAACCGTCAGTGAGGATCGCGTCGATGCGGCGCTGGCACATGAAATCGGCACCCATGCCCTGACTTGGCACAATGGCCGTCAGCAGCCGCTTGCAGAACTGCGTTGCGGCATGGCGGACTATGAACCGCTACAAGAAGGATTGGCGGTGCTGGCCGAATATCTCGTCGGTGGCCTGGACCCAGGTCGGCTGCGGCAACTGGCGGGCCGCGTGATCGCCGTGAAACTGATCACCGACGGTGCCGATTTTGTCGAAACCTTTCGCCTGCTGCATGACAGCGAGGGGTTTTCCGCCAAGGCCGCATTCATGATGACGCTGCGCGTCTTTCGCGGGGGCGGTTATACCAAGGATGCGATCTATCTGCGCGGACTGATGGATTTGCTTGATTATCTGGGACAGGGTAATGATCTTCATGCCTTGTGGCTGGGTAAGCTGTCGATGTCACACCTACCGCTGATCAAAGAGCTGCGCTGGCGCAAGATTCTCAAGCCACCCGCGTTGCTGCCACATTTATTTGCCAGGCCAGAGGTGACACCCCGTCTAGAGCGCCTGGAGCAGGGTATGCAGGTTATGGATCTGCTGGAGGGTAAACACTGATGCGTATCGGCATTATCGTCAATGACCTGTTCACTGAAAAAGCTGGCTATACCACGACACAGCTAGCGATGACCGCAGTGAACATGGGGCATGAAGTCTGGTATATCGATGTTGCGGGCTTTGCATTACGGCCCGACGACCATGTCTGGGCACATGCCTGGCGGGTGCCCGACGAGCATCACCGCAAACCGAAACGTTTTCTTGAAGCACTGTGGGCAGTGGCGCCAGACAATCGCTGCGAAATGGATTTGCGCAGCTTCGATGTCATATTGCCGCGCAACGATCCCAGTGTCGACGAGATTTCTCGTCCCTGGGCGCGTACCGCTGCGATCAATTTCACTCGGCTTGCCTGCCGAGACGGCGTATTGGTGCTGAATGATCCGAATGGCCTGGGACTCGGGCTGACGAAACTGTATATGGAATATTTTCCGGCATCGATCCGGCCGCGCACGCTGGTCACGCGGGACAAGAGCGAAGCGAAGGATTTTATCGCCGCTGAAGGTGGCTATGCGGTGCTGAAACCATTGGCGGGATCGGGCGGACGCAATGTTTTTCTGATCCGGCCGCATGACACGCCGAATATCAACCAGATGCTCGACGCCGTGGCGCGCGATAACTATTTTATTGTGCAGCAATACTTGAGAGACGCGATCCATGGTGATATCCGCCTCTTTATGCTCAACGGCAGACCGTTCGAGGTCAATGGAAAATATGCCGCAATCCATCGCCGCCGCCGTACTGGCGACGCCGACATGCGCAGCAATATGACCGCGGGCGCCGAGGCCGTCCGCGCCCACATCGACGAACGCATCCTGTCGGTCGCGCGGGAAACGAGTGAGCGGTTGCGCCAAGACGGGATATTTTTCGCCGGGCTGGATATCGTCGGGGACAAGATCATGGAAATCAATATCCAGTCGCCTGGTGGTTTGCAATCTGCCGAAAATTTCGAAGGCGAATCATTTTCTTCCGAGTTGCTGCGCGCTATAGCGCGCAAGCTGGCCTTCAAGGGGAAAATGGAAAATCATGAACTGGCCGTGTTCGATCCGGAATGCGATCAGTGAGTGCTTCTGTGCCTCAGCCCGCTCGTTGAGGCGTAACTATTCAGCGCCCCAGCCCGTTGCGCGGGCACACAACGGAAACTAATGAAAATGATACTGAGCTAACCCTTCGGTAAGCACTTGGCTACCCGCTTTTTTCCCCTTCACACGCGCCGCTGCCGGTTGAAGCTTGCGCGGCAGGACGCCGCTCAAGCTGACCTCGGAAGGCGTGCCCGGCAGCGGAATCGAGCGTGTGTTGGGGCGTCCTTGATGTACAGGGATGTACGAATACCGCGATTGCAGGATGCAATGGAGCGGTGCTTTGAGTTCCGTTTTTTGGACGAGCAAAAAATGGAACTCGCGCTGTGCGAGAATGGATCGGAAGCACCGTAGTGTTGATGAGCGCGAAACCTATACCACCTCCGCTTGATATGAATGGTGAGGACAACAGGCGGGAGATCGGGTTTGTTGGCTTCAGCACTTGGAAAGCGTGGTGGTATTACTTCGTGGCCTATCAAGTTGTGGTGCTTCCATTCCAGCCCTCTGCCACGGCCCCGAGTACCTTTTTGTCAACAGCAACAAAAAGGTACCAAAAAATGCCGCCCCAATTCCCCGCTGTTTCCTGCGCTTCTCGGCCCAGCCGGGGGTCGGCCGACACGTCCCTTCGTGACGGCCGACGCAGGCCATCCATGGCCTGCCCCTGTGGGCTAATCCCGACTGGGCCTGCGATGCTCGGGCGGGCAAAGGGGTATCAGTGGTTTCCAGGTTACCGGTTTAGTGCAGAGTTACTTGGAAGCGCCCCAGCCCGCTGTGCGGGCTGGGGCGCTGAGTAGTTACGTTGAGGCTAGCGTTTGATGCAACGTTCAAGTTCGGTTGCGAGCCGCTCGCTGCCCAGCTTATGTGCCAGTTCGATGTTGTTTTGCGGGATTTTTTCGGCTTGCGGGTAGCTGGCGATGGCTTTTTCCAGGCTGGCCTCGCGGATGATGTGGAGGGTAGGGCAGGGCGAGCGGTTGGTGTAGTTGGCCGGGTCGTCCTCGTTGCTGCCTTCGAAGCAGTAGTCGGGATGAAAATGGGCGAGCTGGTAAGTGCCTTCGTACCCCTGCATCTCCAGCAGTCTGTTGGCCAGATCGATCAGATCGAGAAAATCATCGAACGCTGAGAAGGCATCGGCATAGACGACCAGTGTGGTTTCGATGTCTGCGCTGTCGTCGAGGCGAACACATTCACTGATCAGATCCTGCAGTGCCGCTTCGAGGTCGCTGGCATGGCTGACGGCGAAACGGACGCGCCCCGCTTCGAGCGCGGCTTTGGCGAAAGGGCAAAAGTTATGTCCGATGACGATGCTTTCCACCCAGCACTTGGTGCTGTCGGCAATGTGTTGATCGCTGTTCAAAATCCACCGCCCGTGCGAAAGCCGCCGCCTCCACCTCCGGTCGGGAAGCGGATACCACCGCTACGCCTGCTGCCACCGAAGCCGCCGGGGAAACGAATGCCCCGTGGCAGGCGAGCACCGCCTGAAGGCAGGTTGAGTCCGCCCGGCAGGCGCAGCCCGCGCGGGAAGCCAATACTGCCGATGGAAGGTTGACGGGCATAGCGAATAAAGCGCTGGGCGCGTTCCAGTGCGCGCCATAGTCGGGTTGCCGTGATCTGTCCGTGGCGGAATTCGCGCAGCAGCAGCTCGATCGAGTCGGCATCGGTAAAGCGGGAATTGGCCGCGTCGTAGTCGTATTGCTTGAAGCGGCGGCGGATATCGGCTAGCTCCTGCAAGCGCAGGGTCTGCTGCTGATGCGCGTTGCGGTGTTCCTCGATCATTTCCTGCAGCGCATTTTTTCGGTGGCGCAGTTCCGCCAGTTCGCTGACCAGGGAATCGTCCTCGTAGCCTTCAGTCATTGCTGCATCACGTCGCAACTCGGGAATCGGCTCGGCACGGAAATTGGTCACCAGGGTTTTGATCGCTTGCTGAAACAGGGGGTCTTGCCCAGCAGTAAACTGTTCCCGCTCGGATAGCAGGGACTGGTATTGGCGTACCTCGTCGTCAATGGACTCGTCGAGTGCTTCGAGAGCAGATTTCTCAGTGGCGACCTTTTCCTCATCATCGGCGATGCCGGCTGCTTGTTCCGCTTGTTGCTCCATACCCGTCAGAATATCCATTTCCGCCTCCACGGCAGCTTTGAGCTTGTCCGTGTGTTCACGCAGACGTTTGGGTATTTCCAGCAGTCGGTGGTAGTTCTGGCGCGACGCTTCGTAGCGAATGTGCCCAGCCAGCAGACGATCGAAAAAGCGGGCGACCACGTTGGCACGGTATTCCGAGGTGCCGTAGTGGCGTTGCCACAGGTACATGAACAGCGCATCGTCACGAAAGGGTTTACCCTTTTCCTGACGGTCGCGCTCGGCTTGCAATGTTTTTTCATCCGCAGCGCTCAGCGTGTCGATGGCTTGCTGGGTTTTTTCCTGCTGGGCGCGGTAGTCGGCATCGTCTTCCAGTGCGGCATGGACGTGATCGAGCTTTTCGCTCAATGCCAGCGTGGCCTGCTCCAGTTGTTCAGCCTGCGTTTGCCGCTGCTGTTCAAGCTGTGTCTGACGTTGTTGTGACTCAGCCAGCCGGACTGCCAGTTCGGCAATGGTATTGTTGCGTTCTTCCAGTAACGATTGAGCCTGTTGTTCTGCGCGGTCCAGCGTGTCGTGGAACTGTTGCAGCCGCAGGTCGTCAATGCGCAGTTTTGCCAGTGCGCGGTAGAGCGCGGATTCGCGTTGGCGAACGGCCGCGAGTTGTTCGCTGCTCTGCTTGGTGCGCGCTTCAAAGTCCTGTATTTGCGCCCGCGCATGCTGGAGGTTGCTGTCGAGTATGCCGAGAATCTCTCTGCCGGTTGTCATGGCGCTACCACTGCGTTATTGCTCGGCCGGTGGTGTTGATCTGGTACTCCGGCTTCAGGTATCCAGCACGTTTGATGCCGACGATGTTGTTCTGAATGATGCCGTCGTCCTGCTTGTCGGCGGCAACCCTGTTGTAGGCGGATGCACCGACGCGCACCGCCCATTTGCTGACCTCGCGGATTTTGCCATCCTCTTCGGAGGTGACCGGCAGTTTCAGCTTGCGGCCTTTTCTGTCGATGGCCTCGACGATGAGGTAATAATTGCGTGCCTTGGAATTGGCTTCGGGATAACGCCAGATACCGCTGCGCTCGCCGGGGCGGGAGACGATTTTCAGCACATAGTCCTGCTGCAATTGATCGAGGAGATCCTTGAGGTCGGACAGCCGGATGCGTGCGGTATCGATATCGCCTTTTTGCAGTGCGGTCACGCCAGCCTGATGCAGTTGTGTTGCTAGCTTTTTCGCTTTTGTTTCCTTGGCGATATCGTCGATTGCTTGCTGGTAGCGGTCGAGATCGGCGGGCAGCCGGTCGAGTGTTGCGAGCAGGGAGATTTTTTGCTCGCTGCGGTCGAGTAATGTGTTCGTCTGCTGCAATAATTTCTGTTGTGCAGACAATTGCTGCTGTACGCGCTGCTTATCGGCGTTGCTGGCCGAATCGGGAAGGCTGTCGATCTGCCCCAGTTTTTTCGCCGAAGCGAGGAGTTGCTCGGCCTTGTTCAGCTCGGCGCTGGCGTCGCGGCGTGTTGCCTTAGCCGTGGCGCGCAGCGTTTTCGATTTGGGCTCGGGTTGTTGCTGTAACTGTGTGCGCAGCCGCTGCAAGCGGTCGGCGCTGACATCGATCGTCAATGCCGAGCTGGCGACAGTCTGATTCAGCTGTTCGGCCTCGGCTCTGGCCGCGTTTTTCTGCGGCAGGGTGACGGTGCCATAATGAATGCCCCAGGCCGCCAGTAGTGCTGCCAGCCCCATCCCGGCGCGCTTGCCCCATTTACTGCGATTGACGTAAAGATGACCCAACCGCGTCAGCAGACCAGGCGGCGGTGGATGGTAGGCAAAACGTTCGTCCCGCAATGCCTGCACACCAGCGGCAATGGTTTCGTCGCTGACCTCGATACCCTGGGCGGCATAGATCGATTTGACCTTTGACACCAGTTCCTGCTCGCGGCTGGCACTGTCGAGTTCGTGATCGACCAGCGCTTGACGCCGACGCAGCGTATCGACGACATCCATGGCGAGCATGATGTCATCCATTTCGACTTGCTGATTGTCGCCCATGATGCAGGCGTCCTCAGCCTTCCAGCGCGTTGCCTTCCTGGGCCAGTTCGGCCAGCCGGCGCTTGCCATCCTCGACGGCCTTGCGGACCTCCTCGGCGTTGCGGGTTGATGCTTCGCGCATTTCTTCGATCAGCTTGACGGTGCGCTCCTGGTAGTTGACCACGGAATCCACCAGCTTTTTGACGGCATCGGCGCGGATGGTCGGGCCGTAGCCTTCGCGAATGGCGTCTTCCTGCACCTTGTCGCCGACTTCGGCCAGCACTTCCAGGCTGTCGCTGATGCCTTCTTTCATGGTCTTCAAAGCCTGTGTGCTTTCATACAGCCCGGACAGGCCGGTGAAGGAGGCGCTCAAGGCGGTGAGGACGGTTTCATTGGTGCCAAAGAAGGTAACCGACTGGGCATAGATGCGTTTTTTGGCATCGGTGGTCTGTACCAGCCGTGACATGACGGTTTCGGTGGTGTTGTAGCTGAGGACGAGATTGTCGGAAAGATCCTTGGCGATCTGATAGCGTTCGTCCGCGTTTTGCAGATCGCGCAGACGTTCGTCGCGTGTCAGTTCCAGCCGCGATAGCACGGCGCGGTCTTCACTCTTTTCGTTCTCGATGGCCTGCGCTGCTTCGGTCAACGCCTTTTTTGCCGCATCGAGCTCGGCTTCGGCCTTGTTGAGAATATCAGCAGCCAGCACTTCGGATTCTTTCAGCGCGCCGCGGAAATCACGATAGGCGTTGAGAATCAGCTGCTCGCGTTCGATCTGGTCGTTGGTGTCGGTGGCGACTTCCAGATAAGTCTCCTTGATGTCCTGAAAGCGTTGCGGGATATCGCCGCGGGTAATCTTCATCCACACGTTCTGCACCCGCTCGCCAAAATCGATCTTGCCGTCTTCCAGCTGCTCGACCATGCTTTTCGCATCGTTGCGGATGCTGCTGAAAGCTTGTGCAATATCCTCATAACGCTGCCCAATTTTCATTGCCTGGATCTGCTCGCGCACCACTTCATTGAACAGTGATGCCTGGTTGAGGGTACGCGCAATGGCGACGGCCTTGGCCTGATCGAGATCCGAGATCTTTTCGATCAGCGCCACGATGGGGGCTTCGTCGGTTTTCTCCGGCACGAGGCCCAACTCGTTGAGCTGGTTCAGCGCGGTATCGAGATACTTGAGTGGCGTGGCAGTGATGGTGTCGTTCATCGGGAGATCCTTGCTTGTGTCCTGAGGAGGTACTCTGATTATTGGGTATCGTGTGCCCTATAGAATAGCAGCTTGCTACCGCGCTGCTGGTGCGTTGGACAGAATTTTACGATGTTGGTTTCCAAGCCTGGGTTTCTCACCGGATCGCAGTAGTGAACTGGTGAGAAACCCGCGCTGAGCCATCATCCCGTGAATGCTTCGTCTGAGGCAAGGTATGCCAGCTCTTCGTTGGTACTGGCTCGACCGAGAATAGCGTTGCGATGCGGGAAGCGCCCGAAGCGGCGGATCAGCTCACGGTGGTGCTCGGCAAACCGCAGGTTACTGTCGAGGCCAGCCAAGCCAAAGCGGCGCACGGCTTCGTCCTGGTCGGCGAGGTTTTCGCTGTGCATCAGCGGCATGTAGAGGAAAGCTCGTCGTTCTGCTGGCAGTTGCTGGTCCAAACCCTTGGCAATGGTATGGTGAGCAATGGCCACGGCCTGTTGTTCGGTCGAAAAACTTTTGGCTTTGCCGCGAAACATGTTGAGCGGGAACTGGTCGAGTACGATCGCCAGTGCGAGACAGCCTTCGCCATCGCGCATCCAGTGATCGAGCGCGCCTTCCCGAGCTTGTTGCCAAGTGGATTCAAAGCGGGTCTTGATGGCGGCATCCATCTCGGGCGTCGATTTGAACCAGAAGGTGCGATTCTCATCGGCATACCAGAATTCGAGAATGTCGTTGGGCTGGATCATCATACTTGTTGAACGTTGTTGAATAACAGAAGAATCATAAGCGTTTGGCTTGGCGATGTGTGTTGGGAAAAACTTCGGGGAAAAGTTCCCGCAGTGGCGTGATTTGAATTACTGCCTGATTTGTGAGGGAATGGGCCGTCACAATATCAATGGCATCCAACGATGACACTCTCAGAGTTTGCTGGCCGGCTTCGTCAAATGCTTTGGCCGACCTTCGATCAGATTCGGGATTTGAAGAGGCCTGGTGTTATCAGGGCTGATGTGCTGGCCGGTATTACGGTTGCACTGGTGCTGGTGCCGCAGTCGATGGCTTATGCGCAATTGGCCGGGTTGCCCGCCTATTTTGGTCTGTATGCGGCTTTTTTGCCCCCTATCGTCGCGGCGATATTCGGCTCGTCCCGGCAGTTGGCGACAGGGCCGGTCGCGGTTGTTTCGCTGCTGACCGCCGCTTCGCTTGAGCCCATTGCGACGCTCGGCTCCGAGGGTTTTCTGGCCTATGCCATTTTGTTGGCCATCATGGTTGGTTTGTTTCAACTATTCCTTGGTTTTTTTCGCCTCGGTGTGCTGGTGGATTTTCTTTCCCATCCAGTGGTCCTGGGGTTTACCAATGCGGCGGCTATCGTGATTGCAACGTCGCAGCTCAGCAAGTTGTTTGGCGTCAGCGTCGAGAAACAGCACTATCATTTTCAGACCGTCTATCTTGTGCTTGAAGAAGCTTTCCATAACACGCACTGGCTGACGTTCGTCTTCTCGGTCGTGTCGATCATCATCATGGCCGGTATCAAGAAATGGTCGCCGAAAGCACCAGCCGTGCTGATTGCGGTCGTATTCGCGACGGTGGCATCGTGGATGGTCGGGTTTGAACAAAAGGGTGGTGCGGTGGTTGGTATCATTCCGGCTGGCTTGCCCGAGGTGGTCCTGCCTGGTTTTGAATGGGAGGTGATTCGTGAACTGCTGACCGCCGCTATCGTCATCTCTCTGATCGGGTTTATGGAAGCAATTTCCATTGCCAAGGTTATCGCGGCGCAGACGCGGCAGCGGCTCGACGCGAATCAGGAGTTGGTCGGGCAGGGGCTGTCGAATGTTGTGTCCGGGCTTTTCGGTGGCTACGCCGTTTCCGGTTCCTTTTCCCGTTCGGCGGTGAATTTCGAGGCGGGGGCAGTGACTGGTCTCTCATCTATCGTCACTGGCCTGATGGTTGGCGTGACACTGCTGTTTTTGACGCCGTTGCTGTTTCACTTACCGCACGCGACGTTGGCTGCCGTCATCATTATGGCGGTGATCAACCTAGTCAAGATCGAGCCGATCAGACATGCCTGGAAGGTGGAAAAGCAGGATGGCATCGTGGCGATTGTGTCTTTCGTGTTGACCCTGGTCATGGCGCCACATCTGGAAGACGGCATTATTGTCGGCGTGGTGCTGTCAATGGTGTTCTTCATCTACCGCACCATGCGCCCCCGGGTGGCCATCGTCTCCCGCTACCATGACGGCACGATGCGTGATATCTCGGTTCATCCGGAGTTGGATCGCTGCAAGAAAATCCTGCTCTTCCGCTTCGATATGTCACTCTATTTTGCCAATGCCGGTTATTTCGAGACTCAAGTGTTGGAAATGGTTGCTGACAATCCCGACATCGAATTCCTCATTCTCGATGCCGAGGGCATCAATATGCTTGATGCCAGTGGCGAGGAGGTTCTTGTGCATCTTGCCGAGAGGCTGGAGAAGGTCGGCGTAACCTTCATCGTGGCGCGAATGAAAAAGCAGTTCATGGATGCAATCCGAAATTCCGGTGCGCTGGAAAAAATGGGTGGTGACAATGAGCGCTTTTTTGCCCGTATTACTTTTGCGCTGGCCAAGGCGTGGAAAGATATTGAATGTGATAAGTGTAACAACGGCAGGGAATGTCCACTCCGCGTATCGGTTGCGCGGCGTCAGGCGGCAGAGCGTGGTGAAATCGAGCTGGAAAAACCTGCGGGCTAGCCGGTCAGCTCGAAAAAGTGCCAATGAATGCAGGATGCGCCCGGATGTGTTGCAGTGCATCCTGTAGCAGTGTTTTTCCCGGTTCGGTGACATGCCAGGTAGATGCGCCGGATGGGTGGGGCAGCGGAATGACATCGGCGCGGCGATCGTCGATGGAAATCGTATGCTGCTGGCCGATGACGTCACGCAATGTCCGGCATTCGAGAAATTGACTGATGGCGAGTTTGCCGACCGGAATGACGAGCGCCGGTTGTAAAATGGTCAATTCGGCATTGAGCCAGCGGGCGCAGCGCCTGATTTCATCTGCATTGGGCACGCGATCGCCGCCACGTGGTTTTTTGCCCGGAAAACAGCGGCAGACGGCGCTCATGTAGACCTTTTGGCGAAATGCCTGTTCATCGGCCCCGATGCTGGAAAACCAGCGAAACAGGGTTTTCCCCGCTGTCCAGGCAAAAGGGCGGTGCTCCACGATTTCACGCTCCCCCGGTGCCTGCCCGACCAGCAGTATCGACGCTGCGACGGGCTCACCGTGCACTGGCGGGCCGTGCATCGTGGGGCAGGCGCGGCAATCAATGAGCTGCTGCTGCAATGCGCGCAACTCTCGCGATATCTTGTCCTGGCGAGGCAAACTGAAAACCTCAGTTTTTTACAGCCGAATCGTTTTTTTTGGCCGCCTTTTCGATGATTTTCAGCTGCGGCAAGGCAAATGCGGTTGAGCGTCCAGCCTGTTCCAGTCGGTTCAGCAAATTGCTGGCGTCGTCGAGAATCACTGCGGCTTGCTCCGGCGAAAACAGTTCCATGGCCTGTTCCAGCAGGGCGACATGCGCGCTGAGCAGGGTGGCGGCCAGTTCCTCCGGAGCAATGGGGGAAGTCTCGCTCAACAGATCAGCCACCAGCGGATTTTCCAGCAGCGCATAGTGCATGGCGCGCGCATTGTCTTCCTCTTCCAACGTTCCAAGGGCGGCCGGGTCATTCTCCGCATTTTTGTAGATCGCCTGCATCATCGGCGCCATCAAACGCTGAATGGCATTGTGAATGGGGTCGAGATCCCCCGGCAGCATCGCACTGGCCTCGAACGCTTCATCGAGGCGTGATTTCAGGTCGAGCACATCTTGCGTCTCGGCCTGGGGTTTGAGGGCAAGAATATCCTCCACCAGCTTCTCGAACGAGGCGATGAAATCGTGGTAGGCCTGCTCATCCGCCTGCCTCGCCGCCTCTACACTCTCGGCGGTGACGCTATCGAAGTCGTCGAACAGGGGATTGTTGTGCTTGCGTTGCTGCTGGCGCTCGCGGGCACCGGGCTTGGCGCTGAACTGGATGCTCATAATCGATAACAGTGGTGATTCAGAATGGACCGTAGTGTACACGTCTTCGCTGCTATGCAGCATGCGAGGTGACCATTGGCGCTGCAATCAGTTCATTGTTGTCGTATCAGTGTGCGGGTATCGACGCCCTGGAAGAGGAGGGAGTCGTAGATCTTGTGCTGGCTCAAGCGGTGATGGGATTGGTGCGCTTGGTTTCCATCGTTACCTTGGACCGTTTGTTAGTTAAGGGAAAACGCTTAAGCTTAATTAAAGGGGGGGGGTTAGAGCAGAAATGATGAAACAGGGTCCAGACATCGGGGAGATTGCCTTATGAGGACCCGCGTGGCGGTCAATCCAGAACTGCTGCACTGGGCGCTGCTGTGCCGGGCTGAGAGTGATCTTCTGTGGTAGCTATTCCAGTGCTGTGCCACAATATAAATTATATGGCACGTAGAGGTATTGTATGGCACATTCTGACAGTGAAATCCAGATCGGCGCCCAGGGGCGGGTGGTGATCCCTGCGCATCTGCGCAAGGCTCTCGGCTTCAAGCCGGGTGATCGTCTGGTGGCGCGTCAGGTGGGGGAAAGCTTGGTGTTGGAGCGGCGCGAAGCCATCGAGAAGCGTTTGCAGGCGCGTTTTGGCCATATTCCCCGCGAGGTCAGCCTGGTGGACGAATTGATCGGCGAGCGACGGGCTGAAGCCGCGAGGGAGGAGTGCGAGTCTTGAGCCCGGTTCTTGATGCTTCTGCGCTGCTGGCGTTTCTGCATAACGAGCCAGGCGCGGACAAGGTCTCCGCAGTGCTCGATGGGGCGCGGGTTTCGACCGTCAATTGGTCAGAGGTGCTGCAAAAATCATTGCGCCGGCAGGTGGTGGTCGATGGCATGCAGGGGGAGTTTGTCGATGTCGGCGTCGTGTTCGAGCCGTTTACCGCTGAACAGGCGGAAAGGGCTGCGCGGCTATGGGCAGAGGTGCGCGGACTGGGGCTTTCTCTGGCGGATCGGGCCTGTCTGGCCCTCGCCAGTGAGTTGGATGCCACGGTGTTCACGGCGGACAGGGCCTGGTCGTCGCTGGATCTGGGCATCGATATCCACTTGATTCGCTAGGGAATGGGCATGGGAAAGCAGACATCCGAAGCCGCCTTTGAAGCCGTCATCGAGCATGTCCTGCTGGCTCAGATGTCCGGGGAAGGCGTTGGTCGTAACTATCTGGTGGAGCGCTCGACCGGCAGTTGCTGAATACGATCCACCAGTTCGATCACCGCCAGGGCGTAGCGCAAAAGATCGATGAAGATTCCCGCCAATTGGCCGAGGCGCTGCAACCACCGCTTAGATCGCAGTCAGGGTTTAGGAGGAATTCATGTCTGACTTGAAAATCGACAAAGAGGCCATTGTGCAGCATTTGCGGCAGCGCTTGCCCGGGTTGTTGGCTGTTTACGGTTTTGGTAGTCAGATACAGGGTACAGCCGGTCCGCGGAGTGATCTCGATCTCGCGGTACTGGTTGCGGGTTATGCTGATCCACTGCTTTTGTGGGAGTTGGCGGGCGAGCTGGCGGAGAAGGTGGGAGTGCCGGTCGATCTGCTGGATTTGCGCGCCGGGTCAACGGTCATGCAGTATCAGGTCATTACGCAAGGAGAGCGCTGGTGGGCATTGGATGATCAGGCGGCACGCTTTGAAGTTGCCATCCTGAGCGAGAAAACGGCGCTCGATAGCGCCCGCAGGGGTTTGATGGATGATATCGAGGCCAGAGGTAGCGTTTATGGTGGATGACATTCTGGTTAACAAGGCGGCGACGATCGAGCGCTGTGTGGCGCGTGCCAAAGAGGAATACGCCGCCGACCCGGAGGGTTTTGCGGACAACTTCACGCGTCAGGATGCTGCCATCCTCAATATTCAGCGCGCCTGTGAAGCAGCGCTGGACATGGGGCAGCACCTGACTCGCCGGGAGCGTCTTGGCGTGCCACAGAGTGCGCGCGATGTGTTCAACCTGCTGGCGCGGGCAGGCTGGATCGACAAAGCACTGGCAGAAAAACTCAAGCGGATGGTGGGATTCCAGAATATCGCTGTCCACGACTATCAAACGCTACAGCTGCCCATCGTCGTCAGTATTATCAAAGGGCATCTGGGTGGAATGGCACTTACTTAAGTTTCTTAGGGTGGCCATTCTTTCTTACTTCTTCGCGGGCTTGTGGTCTAGGTTTCATGAGTTTGGGGTAGGATTTCGGTCGTTTTTTCACGGCTCTTGGCTCTATCCG
>Ga0256839_1000489_pt1 | contig 51348 bp, 43 predicted proteins | sample 354166metaG_FD_185968 | JGI IMG/M metagenome (GOLD analysis project Ga0256839, IMG submission 185968) | Hydrothermal vent microbial communities from Mid Atlantic Ridge, Atlantic Ocean - 354-166 | ecosystem: Environmental > Aquatic > Marine > Hydrothermal vents | place: Atlantic Ocean: Mid... | reverse complement strand
CCCAACTAAACCCGCCTTCATTATCTGGGGTGCGACCGAAATGGCCGTAGGCGGCTGTGCGGGCGTATATTGGTTTGTTGAGGTCAAGATGCTGGCGGATACCGCGCGGGGTTAGGTCCATGACCTGGCGAATGGCGCGTTCGAGTTCCGCCTCACTAACTTGGCCTTTACCGCCCATGTCTACATAGATAGACGTCGGCTTGGCAACACCAATGGCATAGGAAAGCTGGATATTCACCCAATCATTGATACCTGCCGCAACGATATTTTTCGCCAAATACCGCGCCGCATAGGCGGCGCTACGGTCAACTTTGGTCGGGTCTTTGCCCGAGAACGCCCCGCCGCCGTGGGGGGCGGCACCGCCGTAAGTATCGACGATAATTTTGCGCCCCGTAAGGCCGCTATCGCCGTCCGGGCCGCCAATGACGAATTTACCCGTCGGGTTAATATGCCAAACCGTTTTGTCTGTTATCCAACCGTCTGGAAGCTCTTCGGTAATATATGGCTTGACCAATTCCGCCACGTCCTCAGAGCACATACTCTCGTCCAAATGTTGGGTCGACAATACGATAGCAGATGCGCCCACTGGCTTGCCGTTTTCATAACGTACCGTAACTTGGCTTTTGCTATCAGGGCCAAGCTGGGTTTTGCCTTCTAGCTTGCGGGCCTTGGCAATGCGTTGTAAGATTTTGTGGCTGTAGTAAACGGGCGCAGGCATCAGCGCCGGGGTTTCGCTACACGCATAGCCAAACATAATCCCTTGGTCGCCCGCCCCTTCTTCGGCGTGCATACCGCAACCATCATCAACACCTTGGGCGATGTCCGCACTTTGGGCGTGCAAGAGAATGTCAATATCCGCCGTGTTCCAATGAAACCCGTCCTGCTCATAACCAATGTCCTTGATGGCCGCACGCGCCACGTCAATAATCATATCATTGGTGATTTTATCAGAACCGCGCGTCTCGCCCGCAATCACGACTTTGTTTGTGGTGGTCAGGGTTTCTGCCGCCACGCGCACATCCCAAGGCGACATGCCGCCTGCTACGCTCTCACGGAAAAACAGATCGACGATTTCGTCCGAAATGCGGTCTGACACTTTATCCGGATGACCTTCTGAGACCGATTCGGATGTAAATTCGTAATGTTGGCGCATAATACGCTCCTTTAGATTTTAAGGCTCTTCGCTTTTTATTATTATTTTAAGGGCAGTTTTAAATATTTCGGCGGCGCAGAATTACGTCGCCGATTTTTGGGTCGGCATGGCTTTACTTCTTTAATATCTATAATGATCTGGCTTAAACGGCCCTTCGGCTGGCAGGCCTAAATATTTGGCTTGTTCACCTGATAATTTTGTCAGTTTTGCCCCCAATTTGGCAAGATGCAATTCTGCAACTTTTTCGTCCAAATGTTTTGGCAGGACATAAACTTTGTTTTCATAATTCTTATAATTTTCCCAAAGCTCAATCTGCGCCAAGGTCTGGTTGGTGAAGCTGGCCGACATAACGAAACTAGGGTGACCGGTGCCGCAACCCAGATTAACCAAACGACCTTCGGCCAAAATGATTAGGCGTTTCCCGTCCGGGAATACCACTTCATCCACTTGCGGCTTGACATTGTCCCATTGATAATTGCGAAGGCCTTCGATTTGGATTTCGCTATCGAAATGCCCGATATTACAGACAATAGCGCGGTCTTTCATCTGGCGCATATGCTCGACAGTAATCACGTCTTTATTGCCCGTGGCGGTGACGAAAATATCGCAAATCGGCGCCGCTTCTTCCATGGTCACAACCTCGTAACCTTCCATAGCCGCCTGTAGGGCGCAAATTGGATCAATTTCCGTAATTTTCACCCGCGCACCTTGGGAACGCAAGCTTTCCGCAGACCCCTTGCCCACATCACCAAAACCGCAAATAACGGCGGTTTTACCTGAAAGCATAACATCGGTCGCCCGCTTGATACTGTCGACCAAGCTTTCTTTACAGCCGTAAAGATTGTCGAATTTCGACTTGGTCACACTGTCATTTACATTGATAGCAGGCACAACCAATTTTCCGGCTTTTTCCATTTGGTATAGACGCATGACGCCCGTCGTGGTCTCTTCGGACAGGCCGCGCACGTCTTTCATAAGCTCGGGATATTCTTCGTGCATCAGAACCGTCAAATCACCGCCGTCGTCCAAAATCATATTGGGTGTCCAACCATTGGGGCCCTTTATCGTCGCATGGATACATTCCCAAAATTCGTCGTCGGTCAATCCTTTCCAAGCAAATACCGGAACACCCGTGGCCGCAATCGCAGCTGCTGCCTGGTCTTGGGTAGAGAAAATATTACACGATGACCAGCGGACTTCTGCGCCCAACGCCGTCAGAGTTTCAATGAGAACCGCTGTTTGAATAGTCATGTGCAGACAACCTGCAATCCGCGCGCCCTTCAAAGGTTGTGCTTCGCCGTATTCCGCACGCAAGGCCATCAACCCTGGCATTTCCGTCTCGGCGATGTTAATCTCTTTGCGCCCCCAATCGGCTAAGGAAATATCCGCAACTTTGTAGTCATTTTGTGTATTTGGCATGTATTTTATCCTGCATTCGGCCATAAGCCATATATTGAATTTCAAGTCTGCAAGCCTATAAGGAAATTTTCCTTTGTGCGCAATGGTTTGTATGTCAAATGGATGTGATAAATTGTCTTGCGGACAAAGCACAAAAACGGAGAGCAAAATCCCCAAAGCGTCTATCATAATTGTCAATTATAATGCCGGGGAATGGCTCGCTCGCTGCATCGCATCTGTTCAGTCACAGAGCGAGCCGGATTTCGAGTGTTTTATCGTCGATAATGGCTCTACTGATGGCTCTATGGGAACATTGTCAGAGCTGGACGAGCGCTTTATCCTTATGGAACTCGGAGAGAATACCGGGTTTGCCGCCGCCAATAACAAGGCCGCCAAATTAGCCCAAGCACCTTGGTTGGCTCTCTTAAACCCAGATGCCTTTGCCCGGCCAGATTGGCTAGAGCAGCTCTTGAAAGCTTCCAGTACGGCGCTGAACATAACTATGGTCGGCTCCACCCAATATTTAGCCCTTGCGGATACGCCCACCCTAGACGGGGTTGGTGATTGTTATCATATCTCCGGCATAGCCTTTCGCGCCGGATACGGAAAACAGATAGAACCACCCAAGGCAGGGCTGGTGTTCGGCCCGTGCGCCGCCGCCGCGCTTTATCACCGGGCAAAATTTTTGAGCCTCGGCGGATTTGATGAGCGGTTTTTTTGTTACCACGAAGATGTTGACTTAGCCTTTCGTATGCAGTTATCGGGCGGAGAATGTCTGCAATCACCGGACGCGATTGTTGACCATATAAGCTCTGGCATATCAGATAAAGTCCCGGAATTTGCCATATATCACGGCACCAGAAACCGGATATGGACGTTTTTCAAAAACATGCCGTGGCCGCTTTTAATTTTACTAACCCCACTTCATATTGGTGCTAATCTGGCTTATCTGGGCTGGGCGCTCTTCCGCAAGGGTCGGTTTAAACCGACCTTGCGCGGCGTCAGAGACGGGATAAAAGGCCTGCCCCAAACATTCCGAGACCGCAAAGCCGTGCAAAAGTCCCGAATCACGACTAACCCGGATATGCTCAAAAAGCTCACTTGGTCACCCCTAAAAGTCGTCACACGCGGCATTCACCTAAGAGCGCTTCCAAATGATAGACAAGACTGATAAGACATGATTATGACAAAATTTAACGCCGTAAATGTAGCCCGCAGGGTCATTGATATAGAAGCCCAAGGCCTCGCCGCTCTTGCAAGTGGTTTGGGATCTGATTTCACCGAGGTCGTCGAAATCATAAAGTCCATATCCGGGCATACCGTACTGACGGGTGTGGGCAAAAGCGGCCATGTTGCCCGCAAAATCGCCGCCACATTGGCCTCGACCGGAACCCCGTCCCTCTATATCCACCCGACCGAAGCCAGCCACGGCGATATGGGCATGATCACCAAAGCCGATTGCGTTATTGCGCTTTCTCGCTCTGGCGAGACCACTGAGCTGGCTGATATTATCCAATATTGCAAACGGGCAGCCATCCCGCTTATCGCAATGACCTGTAACAAGAACAGCGCCCTTGGCAAGGCAAGGGATTACCTCTTGCACCTGCCCGATACACAAGAAGCCTGCAGCGTTACGGGTGCGCCAACTACTTCCACCACATTACAAATGGCGCTGGGTGATGCATTGGCAGTGGCTTTGCTGGAATCGCGGGGGTTCACGCCAGAGGATTTCAAGGTGTTTCATCCGGGCGGTAGCTTGGGGGCGCAATTACAATCCGTTCAGGATTTAATGCACGGGGGCGAGCGCTTGCCTTTGGTGGCGGACAGTGCAAATATGGAAGAAGCGCTGGAAATAATGAGCGGAAAGGGTTTTGGCTGTGTTGGCGTCACAGATAAGACTGGCAGATTATGCGGTATTATCACCGACGGCGATATTCGCCGCAATCTCGACAAAGACCTGCCGGGAGCCAAAGTCACGTCTATTATGACCAAAGAGCCAAAAACTATTGCGCCAGACATATTGGCCGCCGAGGCGCTCAATATTATGACAGCCAAACCGCTAAAGGTCATGCAAGTGTTTGTGCTTTTGGACAATAAGCCCGTAGGCATTATCCATATGCACGACTTATTACGTGCTGGAATTGCGTAACTAGGAAAATGCGCTTTTAAGCAGCTTGTTTAGCAGCAACTTTCTTACGGTTTTCAGCAAGCCATCCGCGCGCCGCACGTTGGGCTAAGGTTACATCACCTGTACTCATTTCCATAGTCAGTTCACTCCGGTAAGCTTGGGCCGGTTTGGAACCAAGAAGCGCCGCAAGATTGAACCATTTATGGGCTTCAATCATGTCTGGACCTCTGTCCTCGTGATCTGTGGAATATATAAGTCCAAGGCGGAACAAATCCGCTGCCTCGGCTTTTGCAATAACGGCTTCGCGAGCCTCTTTTACTTCAACATCTGTAAAGGCCATAATGGTCTCCCCCATGTTTAATTCATTCACCTAACACCCTTGGATTATTCCTCGGATGATGTCCGCTTCGGCATTTTATCAATGTCTCCCGCTTCGATAATTTAAATCTGCGCTAGGTGGGTTGACATAAGGTTAATTAATATAAAGGTTAATGAAGCTTTATTTATGGTAAAGCAAGTAAATGAGTGTTTATATTTAGTTTATACTAGGTTTAAACATACTTACTAAATAATTAATAGTTACTTACCCTAAGTATAACCAAGCATTGAATGTGTATAAATGAACTAAAAATAGCTATAAATAAAATCAAAAAACATAAAAAAACCGGCTTTTCAGCCGGTTTCTCGAAATAAAACTGCAATCGAAGTTACTCAATCGTAAAATTTTACCAGCTCATCAAGCTCTGCCCGGTCGACAACAAGATCGTTTACAGGCGCATCCGGGTCTGCATAGCCCATGGACATGCCGACCAATATTTGTTGCTCGACCGGATGTTCGGTATGTTTCTTGACCGTGTCGGGGAAAGCCCGCCATGCACCTTGGGGGGCAGTGTGCAAACCTTGCTCGCGGGCCAGCAACATTATTGTCTGTAAATATATGCCAATATCCATAAATTGCGGCGCGTCCATACGCTTATCTATGGTGATGAGAATACCGACAGGCGCCCCAAAGAAATTGAAGTTCTGCCCGACCTGCATCATACGCGCTGGCTTATCGTCTTTGGGAATACCAAGAAGCCCGTACATATCCTCACCCAATTTATAACGCCAAGACCGCATAGGCTCCCAGAGCGGCGACGGATAGGCCGGATAAGTATCTTTCTCGGTCTGCCCCTTCATCAATTTACCAATCACCTCAGCGCGAAATGCGTCCAAGGGCTTGCCTGTCATGACATGTACATTCCACGGCTGGAGATTGCCACCGGACGGCGCACGGCGGGCTTTGTTGAATATCTTGCGCAAGACTTCCGGCGGCACAGGACGGTCGAGAAAGGCCCGCGCGGTAATGCGGGTTTTAACCGCTTTGGAAACTGATTTAGATTTCTTGGTTTTGATAGTCATAATTGCCCTTTATTTAAGTGTAATGATTACTTATCTCGTTCTTGTTCTTTTTCCTGCTTCTTACTCAGGGACCACCGCATATATAAATATTCGACGGCACCAATATGTTATGCCATTTATAATAAACCATGCCCCCAACGCCGCCCGCAAGAATAAGGACATTGACCCAGAGGATAGCACGGTATTTGGGGTTAAGCGGTGTCATTTAATCTACTGCTCTCTCCCTAAATCCGCTCTTTCCCGCGAAAGCGGGAATCCAGTAAACAGAAATGTGCGCGCTTTGCGCGCTCTTTATTCGCTGGATACCCGGTCGGTGCCGGGTATGAGCGGGTGATTGGAAGTATGTGTTTCAAAGCCCCAACTTCTTGCGCAAGATTTCATTCACCGCCTGTGGGTTGGCTTTACCGCCGGATGCTTTCATGACTTGGCCTACGAAGAAACCTATGAGGCGCGGATTGTCTGCAACTTTGGCAGCCTGGTCGGCGTTTGCGTCTATCACGTCTTGCACCATTTTTTCGATGGCACCCGTGTCTGTGACTTGTTTCAAACCATCGCGTTCCACGATTTCACCAGCGCTTTCTTTCGTTTTGGCACCGCCCTCAAACATTTTCTCGAACACGTCTTTGGCAATTTTACCGGAGATCGTTTTGTCACCGATAAGGTCGAGCAAGCCGCCCAAACCATCGGAGTTCACCGGACTATCGTCCAGATCAATGCTGGCTTTATTGAGCGCTCCGAACAAATCACCCATCATCCAATTGGCGGCAATTTTTGCGTCGCGGCTTTTCGCCCCTGTTGAAACAAGGCGTTCATAGAAATCACCCTTGGCTTTGTCGTCGGTCAAGATAGCGGCATCATAGGCCGGGATACCGTATTGTTCGACAAACCGTGCCGCACGAGCATCGGGAAGTTCTGGCATGTCCGCGCGAATATCGTCGATATATTTATCAGTAATTTTTATGGGCAGCAAATCCGGGTCAGGGAAATAGCGGTAATCATGGGCATCCTCTTTGGAGCGCATGGAGCGGGTTTCGCCTTTTTTATTGTCGAACAAGCGGGTTTCTTGGTGAATTTCCCCGCCTGCTTCCAAAATATCAATTTGCCGCCGCGCTTCATAATTAATCGCTTGGCGGATAAAGCGCATGGAGTTGACGTTCTTAATCTCGCAACGCGTACCCAGTTCTCCGCCCGGTTTGCGCACGGAAACATTGACATCAGCCCTAAGATTACCCTTCTCCATATCACCATCACATGTGCCAAGCGCACGCACAATACCGCGAATCTTCTCAACATAGGCCGAGGCTTCTTCGGGGGTACGCATATCGGGCTTAGAGACAATTTCCATCAGGCAAACGCCCGAACGGTTCAAATCAACATAGGTCTCGTCCGGTGATAAATCATGGATGGATTTACCCGCATCTTGTTCCAAATGCAGGCGCTCAATACCGACTATGCACGGCTCGCCGTCCCCATTTTTGCTTTCGGGTGTGATTTCAATCTCGCCCTCACCTACGATAGGAAACTCGAACTGGGAAATTTGATAACCCTGAGGTAAATCCGGATAAAAATAATTCTTGCGGTCAAAACGCGAATACAAATTTATCTGCGCGTTCAGGCCAAGCCCGGTACGCACGGCTTGCTCAATACAAAACGCGTTGACCACAGGCAACATGCCCGGCATGGCCGCATCAACCAAGGATACTTGCGTATTCGGCTCTGCCCCAAATTCCGTCGCCGCCCCCGAAAACAATTTCGAGTTCGACGCCACCTGGGCATGAATTTCAAGCCCCAGAATAATCTCCCAGTCATGATCCCGACCAGAAAGCCAATCTTTTTTGTCTGCGACACGTTTAGCTGTAAACATTTTTAGTCCTATTCAAAAAACCCGCTCATACCCAGCCACGACTGGGTATCCAGCGAATAAAGAGCGGGCAAAGCCCGCACATCCCTGTTTAAACTGGATTCCCGTTTGCACGGGAATGAGCGGAGAGAAAGGGGTAGCACTCCCATCACACCCACCACTTCTCAGGCTTAGCCGTAAACTCTGCGCATTTCTCCAGCGCGCTACTTGCCGCGAAGACTGTTTCTTCGTCCAGCGCCCGGCCTATGATTTGCAGACCTAATGGCAGCCCGTTATTATCGAGTGCGGCTGGCACTGACATGGCGGGGAGGCCGGCCAGGTTTGCTGTGACTGTGAAAATATCGTTTAGATACATAGTCACGGGGTCATTGACTTCGCGGCCAACTGCAAACGCCGCGCTTGGGCAGGTGGGCGTGAGCAGCGCGTCGCATTTTTCCCACGCGCGCTTGAAATCATCGGCGATTTTTGTGCGCACTTTTTGCGCTTGCAGATAATAGGCGTCATAATATCCGGCGGACAGAACATATGTCCCCATCATTATACGGCGGCGGACTTCTTTGCCAAAGCCTTCAGCGCGGGTACGCTCATATGTATCGTATAAATTGTCACCTTCGACCCGTTCGCCGTAACGCATACCATCATAACGGGCGAGGTTGGAGGAAGCTTCTGCGGGCGCTACGATATAATAAGCAGGCAATGCGTATTTCGTATGGGGCAATGACACATGCACGATTTCCGCGCCACATTCTTCTAGCCATTTAATCCCTTGCTGCCAGAGGTCTTCGATTTCCTTGGGCATACCGTCCATTGTGTATTCTTTGGGAATACCAATTTTCATGCCTTTGACGCCCTTATCACAAGCCGCCGCGAAATCTGGTAATTCCTTATTGATAGACGTGCTGTCTTTCGCGTCATATCCCGCCATGCTTTGCAGCATAATGGCGCTGTCTTTCACGGTGCGCGTGATAGGCCCCGCTTGGTCGAGCGAGCTGGCAAAGGCAACAACGCCCCAACGCGAGCAGCGGCCATAGGTCGGCTTAATTCCCGTAGTGCCTGTAAATGATGCGGGCTGGCGAATTGACCCGCCCGTGTCTGTGGCCGTAGCGCCCAAACAGATATTGGCCGCAACCGCAGAAGCAGACCCGCCGGACGATCCGCCCGGTACTAAATCCTCATCTTTTCGCCAAGGATTTATAACGGAGCCATAATAAGATGTCTCATTAGAGCTGCCCATAGCAAATTCATCAAGGTTTAACTTGCCGAGCATGACCATGCCGTCGGCCTTCATATTAGCCGTAACGGTGCTTTCGTACTGGGGCGTGAAATCGCCAAGAATTTTACTGCCTGCCGTAGTTTTAACCCCTTCTGTGCAGAACAAATCTTTAATGCCGAGTGGCGCACCTTCGAGCGCTCCGCCCTCACCTTTAGCGAGCTTTGCGTCAGAGCTTTCTGCCGACTTCATTGCATTGGTAAAATCCGTGGTCACGAATGCGTTCAAATCAGCCGCGTCCATACACGCATCAATATGCGCTTTGGTGATTTCCACAGAAGAAAACTCTCTGGCTTTCAGGCCCGCCAAAGCGGCTTCAAGCGATAGTTTAGTTAAATCTGACATATCTACCCCTACTCCACTGACCGAGGCACAACGAAATAGCCTGCTTCGGTTTTAGGTGCATTGGCCAGAACCTTATCGCGCACCCCACCATCAGTAATTTCGTCCTTGCGCATAGGTGCAGCCATTTCAACCGCCGATGTCATAGGCTCTACGCCCGTCACGTCAACTTCGCCGAGCTGTTCAATCCACGCCAGTAGGCCGTTCATTTCATCGGCCAAAAACTCTAGACGGTCAGGTTCAACGTGCAGGCGCGAGAGGCGCGCAATCTTCTTAACCGTTTCGGCGGTTACGCCGCTATTATCTTCACTCACAAAAGTGCTCCTAAATACCTTGCCCCATAAATCAAGCGTCCCAGTTAACAGGCGCGGCCTTGCGGGGCAAGAATTATTGGCGCATATATATGAGCATATGAGATTTTTGACCGTATTTATCCGCATGGCTCGCGCCTATCTGTTTTATCCAACTATGGTGGGGCTATTTCTTTGGCTCTACTTTAAAGAATCACACTGGATTTTTGGAGCAATCGTGATTGCGGCCATACTCATTCTCGACCCAATTTGGCGAGTTTTGGCGCGAAATACACTCAAATCCCATAGAAAGGAGCCTCCGCGTACCAAGTGACCGCAACCTAAGAATATTTTTTATATTAATAACAACTATTAGTGGTTTTTTTATTTTTACTCTGCTATAACGATTCGTAGGCGGTGCGGGTTTCCCAATGATCCCTCCGCTGCGGTAGCGCACAAGCGCCCTTGCTACCGAAAAGGTGGGCTGGTCATTGGTCTCTACTTCATCCCAATGAGCTTAATGACCAGCCACCAACCTTCACTCCTTCCTATAAAATTAAAAAACAGACCCATTGCCATAATTTCGGCGAAGTTTCGCCACATTCATAATTAACCATGAAATTCTGGGAGGGCGTTTTAAGGAGATGATCATGTCATATTTTAAATACCGAAAACGCAAAACGACTTTAAAATCAATTCTATTGCTTTTGGGACTAACTGTAATTGCATCCGCACTTATGACGAGCCAAGCTTTTGCCGATCCGCAAAAAAAGGTCGACGATGCAGTAGAAACAATTGAAGAAACAGCAAAAGACACTGCTAAAGACATAATGAAATCGCCTGTGGAATTGCCGCAAGTTGACGAAGGCACTGAGGGCGTAATGAAAACTAATCCCCCAGTCATCAATGCGCCGGAAGTGCCTGAAATAGCTGTACCAGAAGCAACAAAGGAACCATCTATAGACACAACAATGGAAGCACCTGGGACGAAAGAACCAGCAGAGTTTTCCACAACCATACCGGGTATAGCGGCGCCAGCTCTCGATTTGGCGCAATCTTGTTATAAGCAAGAAAACGGTGTGATGGAATGTATCTGTGAAGGCGACAAGGCTTGTGCAGATCTAACAAATTCCGACATTTGCGAGCCGGGCACCAATTGGCGTAATGTAAAAGGTTTTGGTGGGTGTACGAAAAAATCCGAATAACCAGCCCAGACGGTATTAGCCCGCTTTACCCTTAAGGCGGGCTTTCGCCCTTTCCGTACCGAGCAAAGGCAGTATCTGATCCATACTCGGCCCGCGTTGCCGCCCAGTCAAAGCCATACGCAGGGGTAGGAAAAGTGTTTTACCCTTACGCCCCGTGCTTTCTTTCAAAGCGCTCGTCCATGCGCCCCATGTGTTTTCACCTATATTATCCGTAAGCATCTCAGCGGCTTTTGCGCAAAAGTCGGCGTCCTCATCGGCGATTCGCCCCGGCATCGGCGCATATATGACCGTTGACCAACCAGCAGCATCCCCAAGTTTATCCAGGTTTGCTCGGACTAAAAGCCAGAAGTCTTCACCGCCAGCTACACCGAGCGCGTCCAGTCGCTCTTTGACATCGGCGTAAGGTGTTTCGTGCAAGAGCCGGGCATTAACCAAGGCCAACTCTTTCTCGTCGAACCGCGCAGGCGCCCGTCCGATCTTGCTAAAGGCAAATTCCTCGACCAGTTCTGCCATAGACTGGCGGGCTTCGACCGGGTCGGATGTACCGATCTTCGCCAGAAGGCTACAAATCGCCAAAGGTTCAATACCCTGCGCGCGCAACTGATCCATGGACAAGGAACCAAGGCGTTTAGACAGGCTTTTACCGTCGCTTCCCACTAATAATGGTGTGTGGGCAAATTTGGGCACTGCCCCGCCCAAAGCTTCGAATATCTCTATCTGTGCGCCGGAATTGGTGACATGATCTTCACCGCGTATAATGTGGGTGATATTGGCGTCTATATCGTCGACCACACTGGGCAAGGTATAGAGATATGTCCCGTCGCCGCGTATCAATACCGGATCCGACAGGGATGATGTATCAATATTCTGCGTGCCGCGCACCATATCCTCCCAGCTTGCGGTTTTCCCCGAAAGCTTAAACCGCCAATGGGGTGTGCGCCCCTCGGCTTCTAACTTAGCTTTGTCTTCAGGTGTCAGGCTAAGCCCGGTGCGGTCATAGACGGGCGGCTTGCCTTGGGCGCGCAGGATTTTGCGCTGGCGGTCAAGCTCCTCGCTCGTCTCGTAACATGCGTAGAGAAGCCCGGCTTCACGCAAATTATTGGCCGCATCATCATATATATCAAAGCGGTCAGACTGGTTGAATGTTGAACTCCAATTCATACCGAGCCAAGATAAATCTTCCTTTATCCCGTCCTCATAAGCCTTGGTAGAGCGCCCCGTATCGGTATCGTCAATACGCAGAATAAATTCCCCGCCTTCTCTGGTGGCAAAAAGCCAATTAACCAAAGCAGTACGGACATTGCCTACATGCAATTTCCCGGTCGGGGACGGTGCAAATCTTACGATTGGTTTCATATCTAATTCCAAACCTTCATGTTTAGTCGGGAACCTTATCCCGGTATTTGTTGGTGATCGGATAACGGCGGTCGCGACCAAAATTTCTATTGCCTATTTTTACGCCCGGCGGGGCTTGTCTGCGTTTGTATTCGGCTATGTGCAAAAGATGCTGTATCCGGCGCACGGTTTCGGGCTTATGCCCTCTCGCTAATATTTCTTCAACTGGTAATTCCTGTTCAATCAGCCCGTAAAGAATATCGTCCAAAACTGCGTATTCAGGCAAACTGTCTTGGTCGGTTTGGTCAGGGCGGAGTTCCGCCGACGGTGCCTTGGTGATAATGCGGTTCGGTATAGGGCTTGCCGGCCCCAATAGGCCTTCGGGATGATTGTCATTGCGCCACCGCACCAGGTCGTAAACTTCGGTTTTATAGACATCTTTCAAAGGATTAAATCCACCGCACATATCGCCGTACAGCGTAGCATACCCCACTGCCATCTCAGATTTATTACCCGTTGTCACCACCATGGGGCCAAATTTGTTGGACAATGCCATCAGGGTGACTGCGCGGATGCGCGACTGGATATTTTCTTCGGTTGTGTCGGAAGTGGTATCTTCAAAATGTCCGAAGAGCATATCGCCAAACGCTTCAACCGCAGGCGGAATAGCGATAATATCGTACTTACAGCCAAGCCGTTCGGCGCAAGCTTTGGCGTCTTCAAGGCTGTCATTAGAGGTATATTTGGACGGCATCATCACGCACCAGACCCGCTCAGGCCCCAGCGCGTCTACGGCTATGGCCGCAGCCATGGCACTATCCACACCGCCGGACATACCCAGGATGATTTGCTTGAACCCGTTCTTATTAACATAATCCCCAAGCCCCAAACACATAGCCCGCCAATCGGCTTCCATCTGGTCGAGCTGTGGCAAATTGGTTTCGCTTTTACATGACCATTCACCGCTGGATTTTGTCCAAGTGGCTATCTCAAAAGCTTCTTCAAAAGACGGTAAAAACTGGCGAATTTTATCATCGGCAGTCATACTAAAGGAGGAGCCATCAAACACCAATTCATCTTGCCCGCCGACTTGGTTAACATAAACCAACGGCAAACCAGCCCGCTCAATCCTGTCGTGGACAACATGCAAGCGTTCATCCCGTGCCGTGCGGCGATAGGGCGAACCATTGGGGGAGATTAAAATCTCCGCGCCGTGGTCAGCCAAATGCTTAGCCACACCTGCGTGCCAAATATCTTCGCATATAGGCAGACCTATTGGGACGCCGCAAATCTCTACGGGTTTCGGGAGCGGGCCAGATTTAAACACGCGGATTTCGTCGAATACGCCATAATTGGGTAGTCTGTGCTTAAAGCGTTTATCCGTAATTTTTCCGTCCCGCATCACCAAAACTGCTGAGTATAATTTGTTCCGGTACATCCACGGCGTTGAGAATATCACAGCGGGGCCATTTTTGGTGATTTTGGCAAATTCCAAAGCCTCTACCCGACAATCCGCCACCGCCGCAGGTTTCAAAACTAAATCTTCGGGCGGATAGCCGATGACAAATAACTCCGGCAAAACCAGAATATCCGCGCCCTCATCTTTGGCTCGTGCGTAAGCGTCCCGCGCCTTGGCCATATTCCCGGCTAAATCCCCGACAGTGGGGTTTAGTTGTGCGGACGCTATTTTCAAAGTGTGTGTCATGAACAGGTTCTACCAGTCTGAACGAAGCTTGCAATCTTTATCGGCTCTTGTCATATGACCCGCAGGAGAAAAACATGAAAACTGATACGCCTGTAGTAACACACCTTGCCGATTACAAACCTTATGGGTTTAAAATAGATACGGTGGCGCTTGATTTTGATTTAAAGCCGGGCGCGACGATTGTGCGCTCTAAATTGTATGTTTCGCGGGACGGCAACGAAGACAGCCTGTTTTTGGACGGCGAGGACATCAAGCTCATTAGCCTGAAGTTAAATGGTCAGTTGCTCAAAAAATCACAGGTGAAAGTTTCTAAAACTGGGCTGGCCATATCAGATGTTCCTGACGAATTTACTTTGGAGATTACCACCCAGTGCGCCCCCGATAAAAACTCCAGCCTTATGGGGCTTTATGTTTCGGGCGGGCGGTTCTGCACCCAGTGCGAATCCCAAGGGTTTCGCCGCATCACCTATTTCCCGGACCGCCCGGATGTGTTATCCAAATACACGGTGCGCATGACCGCCGATAAAGCCAAATTCTCAACCCTGCTGGCCAATGGCAATAAAATCGACAGCGGTGATTTGGACGGTGGCCGACACTTTGCCGTTTGGGAAGACCCGTTCCCGAAGCCAAGCTATCTGTTTGCGCTGGTCGCAGGCGGATTTGACCGCGTATCCGATAGTTTCATTACCATGAGCGGGCGGGATATAAGGCTGGATATTTTCGTTGACCCCGGCGATGCAGGGCGTGCGGATTATGCTATGGGGGCGCTGAAGCGCTCCATGAAATGGGACGAAGAAGCCTTTGGCCGCGAATATGATCTGGACCGTTTCATGGTCGTGGCCGTGCGGGATTTCAATTTCGGGGCTATGGAAAACAAGGGGCTAAACATTTTCAATTCTGCGCTTTTATTAGCCGACGAAGCCACGGCCACCGATATGAATTTCGAACGTATTGAGAGCGTCGTCGCACACGAATATTTCCACAATTGGTCTGGCAACCGCATCACGTGCCGCGACTGGTTTCAACTGTGTTTGAAAGAAGGGTTTACGGTGTTTCGCGACCAGGAGTTTTCTGCCAGCCAGCGCGGCGCGGCGCTCCAACGTATCAAAGATGTAATTGCCCTGCGTAGCCGTCAATTCCCCGAAGATGCAGGCCCCCTCGCCCATCCGGTTCGCCCAAGCAGCTATATAAAAATAGACAATTTTTATACGGCCACAGTTTACGAAAAAGGCGCCGAGCTTATCCGTATGCTCAAGCTAATTGTTGGACTAGATGATTTTCGTAAAGGTAGTGACCTGTATTTCGAAAGCCTCGACGGCACCGCCGCCACTATCGAGCAATTCCTAAGCTGTTTCGAGCAAGCCAGCGGTAAAAATTTGTCCCAATTCATGCGCTGGTACGAACAAGCGGGTACGCCAGATGTCCATATCAAAACCGCCTATGACGCACGCGAACAAAGCTTTACCGTCACCCTGACCCAATCCACGAAACCCACACCCGGCCAAGCGGATAAACAACCACTCATGATACCCGCAAAACTTGGTTTATTGGATAAAAACGGCGAAAATATCGCCGAGCGCTTGGAAGTTTTGACGGAAAAAACCACCGTCGTCAAATTCACCAATATCCCCACAAAACCAACCCTCTCCGCATTTCGCGAATTTAGCGCACCTGTCAATATTACCATAAACCATAGCTTGGACGACACGCTCTTACTGATGAAAACTGACAAAGATCTGTTTAACCGCTGGGAATCTGGTCAAGCCTTGGCACGGGACATTCTTGCGGACTTAACCCAAGCAATTGAGAGCGGAAATACTCCCAAAGATACGGCTGCAATGGCTGGATATGTAGATGCAATCGGGCGGATTATCAAAGACGAAATGATTGCCCCTAGCTTTAAAGCGCTCGTGCTCGGACTTCCAAGTGACAGTGCCATTATACAATTATTGTCAGCCAAGAACAATGATGGCACCGACCCGCTCGCCGTACGCCAAGCCAATAAACTCTTGCGCCGCGCACTCTCTGATCACCATACGGATACACTCCAAATCCTTTACGGTCACATGTCTGAACCACGACAATTTACCCCAGATGCAGACAGTGCGGGACGGCGTGCGTTGCGCAATTCTTGCTTATCGCTCCTGGCGGAAATCCCGGGGAAACGGGCGCTGATTTTGGCTCTTAACCAATTTGAAAACGCCACAAATATGACAGAAGAATTTGCGGCATTGCTCACACTCACCCGCTTGGGTGGCCAGCAAGCGAAGCAGAACTTGGAGGCTTTTTATGAGAAATGGCAACACAATCCGCTAGTCATAGATAAATGGTTCTCGGCCAGTGCCTTACAAAAACTGGATAAAGTGAAAGCCCTCACAGATCACCCTGCCTACCAAAATGCCAACCCTAACCGTGTCCGCTCGCTAATCGGTGGTCTTGCGGTTGGCAATCCCGAGCAATTTCACCGTTTTGACGGCGCCGGATACCAGTTCCTAGCCGACAACATTCTAGCCATGGACAAGGTAAACCCGCAAGTTGCAGCACGTCTACTGGGTGTTTTTGAGATTTGGGGTAAATTGGACAAACCGCGCCAGAACTTAATTAAAGGGCAGTTAGTCCGTATATTAAAAGCCAAACCATCAGCAAATGTAATAGAAATCGCTACAAAATCACTTGGATAATCTTTAGGAAAATCTTTAGGCGTTTAGGTTAGTAAACCCTATGTCTGACCTACACACAGAACACGGTTTTCGTGCCCATATCTCCGCAGAGCGCCATACTATTATGCGCCAAGCGGTCGTCTGCGCCAAAGATTTTTCTGTGCTCCATTATGAATGGCTCGTGCGTTTTGACAGCGATACAGGCCTTGAACGCATATTGCGCCCAGCCGAAATAAGCGGTGCCATTTCAGATCTAGACCTATCCATGCTCAGGCAAGCGGTTGCCGTTCTGAACGCCAATCCCGACAGACATGCAATCGCGGTAAACTTGTCCGGCGCTTCATTCTCTGATCCTGCTTTTGAACGCAGTCTACTCACATCCTTATCCGTTCTCGAAGCTTCGCCGGATAAGCTCATTTTCGAACTGACCGAAACCTGGGATTTGAAAGATTTAGGCCCAGCTCTTCGCCTTCTTAATATCCTGAGAGATCGTGGCCATAGTTTATGTCTTGATGACGTTGGTGCTGGCGCTGCTTCCATCAGATATTTACGGGCATTCCCAGCGGACTGGCTGAAGATAGACGGTGATTTCATTTCCTGTGCGGCACATGATAAGCGCGAAAAATCCATCTTGAAAGCCATTCTCAGCTTGCGGGACGATTTGAATGTCCGCTTCATAGCAGAAGGTATAGAAACCGCTAAATTACGAGATTTTGCCCTAGAAATGGGTTTTGATGCCCTTCAAGGCTTCATTTTTGGCCCACCAGGGCCAGAAACTAATACATAATCAGTCAAGTGAACTGCATTTTGGTCGACTTTGTTAATAATCACAGCCTAACCTTGGCATTATACGTCAAATGTGATTCGCAACTTAGTCATTGCGTAAAAGGTTAAATGTGAGCAATGGTCCACCCCCATACCCTCAAACACCGCCGCCTAGGTCGGTAGCGCATAATGCAGGTCGGCCTATACGTCGTATCTCCCATTCACCAACCTCACCACCTGTGACTGCACCAAAGAGAACAAGTTTTTCTTCTCTGAGAACACTTGCCGAACCGCAAACCAAGGACAAAATTGTTGCGAATGACAAACAATCCGATGCCCTCATGCGCATGCTGGCTTTGGCTTTTCTAATTTTTTATGTTCTAATCGTCACTTCCAAATTGGCTGTAGATTACCGCACAAACCGTCAGACTGCACAGCTTGAACATCTCACCTATGCCGAAGCCATTGCCGGTAATTATTCTACCGAAATTGACAACGCAAACATCTGGATTGACAACGGACTTGCAGAAGGGAAAACCCCCACACAGTCTGCACGGCTTATTGCCCGTTCGCCCGTTGTTACCGAAGCTATAATATTGAACTCCAAGGGAAATTTAGTATCCAGTTATCCCCGCAACCCTGAAGTTTTATCCAACTTTTCGCTGAACAGCACTGAGGTAGAAACTGTAAAAATCAACTCTGTTATTCATCCAGATGGTCATACAGTTCCAATCATTATAAAGAAGACAGGCAATTACTATGTCATTGCGGCGCTCGCCGATAATGTCTTGGTTGCTTCCGCAAAACAAGCACCCGACATGATAGCTATTGTAGCACGTTCGGGGCGGGTAATTGACGGCAATGGTTCTTTAGGGAACTTGGGACCCCGGACAGCTTTTAATCTCAGCGAGACGCAATTCGGACGGTTAACCCAGCCAGGCATAAAAACCTCGGAAATTGTTAAAATAAATGGCAATAACTACATTCTGGCCGCCGTGGCCATACCACGCACTGATTTATTTTTGTTCGATGCAAAACCACGAGCGAAAACCTCTATGTTGCAAAGTAATTTGCTGTTATTCTTCATTTTATTCCTCGGCACAAGTGCGCTTGTCGTGACTTTACTCGGCTCACTGAAAAATCAGTTACGACTAGCTTTGAGAGCACATCAAAACACTGAAATTTCTCAACAAAGGTACCAAGCAGCCATCGAAGGGGAGCGCGGTGGGATTTGGGAAGTTGATTTAACAGGCAGTTCCGCCTTTCTAAGTGCCTCTCTTGCGGGATTACTCGGCCTATTACGCCAAGAACAGACCATGCCATTGGCCAATTTTCTAGGCTTATTCCACCCTGATGATAGAGAGCGTTTTTTGGCATTTGCCCGTAGGGCACATATGCAGGGTGAGTTTGATTTTGATATTCGTGTCGCACATTTACCGTTGGTCTTGCAATGTCGGGGCCGGTCATCGACACGTTCAGGAAGAAAACTGAAGCGGGTAATCGTTGGCGTTGCCTTAGATATTTCAGAACAACGTGCGGCACAAACCCGTCTTAAAACGACAGAAGCCAGGCTACATAGCGCTCTTAGTTCTATGACCGATTCGTTTGTGGTGTGGGACGATATGAACCGTTTAGTGGTTTGGAATAGCAGATTTGAAGACTTTTTTGGCTTGCCACATGGTAGCCTACATGTCGGCATGGATCACGCAAGCGTAGACTATCTGGCAAACCCGGCAATCCAAGATAGACAGAATTACGAAAGTGCCGATGAACGGTGGTTCGAATACCACCTTAAGAACGGGCGGTGGATACGTTATATTGAGACCCAAACAGTTGAAGGTGGTCATGTTAGTGTAGGTACAGATATTACAGAACTACGCCTACGCGAATTTGATCTCAGAAATAATGAGTACGCTTTGAATAATACAGTTGCCGTCTTGCGTAAATCTCAAGATAGTATTGTCGAGTTGGCCGAACGCTACGCCAGCGAAAAAATCCGCGCTGAAGAAGCTTCTCAATCCAAGAGTAACTTCCTTGCCAGCATGAGCCACGAACTGCGCACACCGCTCAACGCCATCAATGGTTTTTCCGATATTATGCGAAAAGAAATGTTTGGCCCGCTCGGAGACCCGCGTTACAAAGAATATGTCAATGATATTTTATTCTCTGGGCAACATCTATTGTCCCTAATCAACGACATTCTCGATATGTCGAAAATTGAAGCAGGTAAAATGACTTTGAACCCAGAAGTCATGTTCTTACACGAAATGGTAGCACAGGTCGTGCGGATGATTAGAGGCCGCGCTGATGACGCAGGACTAACCCTTGATGTTGATGTTGCAGAAGTTCGCGAAATTGAAGCGGATCCGAGATCCGTGAAACAAATCCTCCTTAACCTGTTGACCAACGCCGTAAAATTTACACCAGAAGGCGGTACAGTTGGTGTGGAATTGATACAAAAAGCGTCCGGTATTATTATTAAAGTATCTGATTCTGGCATTGGGATTTCCCGCGAGAATATCGAGAAACTGGCCAAACCATTCGAACAAGTTGATGACGAAGCTAACAATCAATCCGAGGGCACTGGCCTTGGCCTCGCGCTGTCAAAATCGCTTGTTGAGTTACATGGTGGTAATTTCAAGATTGAAAGTGTTGTTGGACAGGGCACGACAATAATATTCTCTCTTCCAAACAAGTTATCTACTCCCCAAGAGAGAGAAACCACTGGGAATGTCAGCCAGGAAGTTTCGAAAATCACGGCGGATATTACTAAAATTCTAAGCCAAGAGATCCTGCCGGTACAAACCGAAAATATTGAGCAAGCTCCAAACCCTTATGCCAAGCCTGACCAGCCAGGCTCTGAACAACAACAACCAACTCAGGACATTGGAAGACCGGCTGCGTAGAGATATTAATGATTGCAATTAGGCCCGTGCACATGCCCAGCATGGCCGTGTTCAGGGTTTTCAGATGGCTCCCCCAATATCTCACTTATATCCTCTGGCGCAAACACTCTGCCCTTTTCACCTGGATTGAGAACGGCATGACCACCGCGTAAAGACGGGAGAATATCCTTGCCAGGTGCTTTAGCAAAACGGGTATTGCCGCTCATGAAAGTCCCGAGCTTGTCTTTGGAAGAAAATAGCAATACATGTAGCACACCCTCAATATCTATGGCTTGTAAGGATATTCCGCCGTCCGCTGTTTGTTGTTCCTCGCTTTGATGAACCGGTACATAAAGATCAGAAGCAAGCAATGCGACACTAAATGCCTTGCGAACAATCGGATCACCAACCATCATTTCAGGACTGGCCTGCTCAAGCATTTGGGCTAATTTGTCTTCATTGTTTTTGGGTTTAGTATTTGTCATTTTCGTCCTCACTTTCGCGTCCATAACAGAAAACAAGCGCTGTGCACACGAAAAATAATGTATACTTTCACCTTATTTGATGATCCGCCCAAATATTTCAGATGTCCCCGCGCAAGCATCTATATAGGTTTTCTCTAAAACCGCGAATGTCCTTTTTTTTGTGGCTGATACTAGCAGGTTCTTTACGGTTTCGGGCGCTTCATCGGGATCAAAATTTCCACTTATCGTTACTGCAATAACTTGCTGTAATGCGTGATATAGTTTTGTTGTATTCAACAGTATATCTGCATCAGCGCGCTGTATCCAATTTTCTGCGTGCGCTTTTATCAACATATCCTTAGTGCCATGAGGCATCTGTTCGGGCTTGTGTTTCAGCATCAAAAACTGTGCGATAAACTCTATATCCCGTAATCCACCCCCAGTGTTTTTTATGTCCCAAAGACCAAAACCCGGCTTTTCTTCTGTAAGACGTTGGTGCATATCCAGAACATCTTTAGCAAGGTCATGTTCATGGTTTTTCGCGGACAGAGTATTTGTAGCTATACTCTCCAATTTCAATTCGAAGGCATTGCTAGAAGCCGCAACAACACGCCCTCTGGATAGGGCCATAAATTCCCATGTCCAGGCGTCTTCACGGTAATATTTCTCAAAAGCGGAAACCGACACGGCCAATGGCCCAGCCCGGCCAGATGGCCGCAATGCCATATCAACTTCGTATAGAGTTCCCTCAGCCGTAAAGCTCGATAATGCAGTGATCAAGCGGCGGGTCAGTTTGTTGTATTTACCCGATACGCCACCTGCATCGTCTTCATAAACCAGCATAATATCCAAATCGGATTTAAGCGATAATTCCCGACCACCCAATTTCCCTAAGCCAAGTACGGCATAATCACCCTCTATCGGGCCGTATACTCTTTCAATTTCTTTAGCCGCTCTTGGCAATAGTGCGTCGACGCTAGCTTCGGCAATGTCCGACAATATTTCACCTGCCCGCGCAATATTTGCGCCGCGCAAAACTCTAGCCGTAAACATAAATTGATCTTCGTGAACGGCACGGCGCACACTATTCATAGCTATTTCAAAATCAGCATCCGGCGCAATCAAATCCCTATAGCTATCCGGTGTTATCTGCATCTCAATATTGAAAAAATTCGGATCCGTGAGTGCATCTAATAGTGCCGGACGCTCAGCCAATTGCGCCGCTAGTTTTGGTGCAATGGCAAGCATATCAATCAATGAAGTCAGCGCAGTGGGTTGATTGAGAAAGAGTGAAAATAAAGTCACGCCAGCATTTAGCTTTGTTGCGAATTCAGCAAAACTGTAGAACGCCGTATCAGCGACCCCCGTCGCGCCGCAGGCCTCGATAATGCGCGGTGCCAATCTGGTTAAGAGTTCTCGTGCGCGCTCAGTTCGTGTTGCAGGCATACGACCACCGAGCCAGTCCGCCATGATGTACCAAATTTCTGAACCCCGCTCAAATCCGTAAGCCTCGAATGTTTGCAGCGTAATCGCCTCAGGCTCTACGCCCGTAAAGACCAAGCTGCCTTTTTCGGTCGATAAATCCTCTTCACCCGCAAACAACTCCCGGTATATTTTGTGAACATTTAGGAACGTATTCTTTAGTTTAGCTTCAAATTCTTCAAAATCACCAAAGCCGCTCAGTGCAGCCAATTGTTGGCGCTGGGTTTTATCTATTGGCCAAGTGTGAGATTGCGCGTCTGCGTACATTTGCACACGATGCTCAGCGCAACGCAAATCGGCATATTTCTCTTGCAATATACGGGCATTATCAGGGTCGGCAAACCCGCCTTCTGCCAAAGCTTGCAAACCGTCAACTGTACGCGGTATCCGAAGCTTCGGATTGCGGCCACCGAGTATCAATTGTTGCACTTGGACAAAAAACTCTATTTCGCGGATGCCGCCTACTCCAAGTTTTACGTCGTGCCCTGCGGTCACAATGTCTTCGGGTTTCGCATTACCTTGTATCTGGCGCTTGATAGAATGCACATCATCGATAGCATGAAAATCCATGCTCCGGCGCCAGACAAAAGGGGTAAGCACATGTTTCATAAAATTAGCGGCAGCTTGTTTATCGCCGCCCACCGCCCGCGCTTTAATCATCGCTGCCCGTTCCCAATTCTGACCAAGGCTTTCGTAATAGCGTTCAGCCGTGCGTGTCGATACGGCCACCGTTGTTGCACGTGGGTCAGGCCGCAAACGCAAATCTGTACGAAACACATAACCGTGTTCACTCACATCATCAAAACCGCGCATAAGTTTGCGGACAAACCGTATCAAAGTCCGCTCTGCTCTTTCGGGGTTAGGCAGTTTTACGCGCTCCGGATCATAAAAAACAATCAAATCAATGTCGCTAGAATAATTGAGTTCCCGCGCGCCGTATTTGCCTAGTGCCAGCACAAACAATCCCGGCACAGGATTATCCGACGTTCCGTCAAATTCCATATCTTCTGCAATAGTGGTTATTAGTGCTTGCATAGATTTATCAGCAAAATCACTGAGAACCTGACACACCTGCGCCCAATCCCAAACACCAGCAAGGTCACAAAGCGCTGCTAGCAAATGTATTTTTTGTTTGGTCTGGCGCAGAGACTTGTGGAGTTCAGGCAGAGATGTTGGTTTAATTTCTTCGAGCAAGCCAGTGAATATTTCTTCGGGCGGGTATTGTTTTAAACTGGTGACAATCTCCGGCCATTTATCAAGTAATCTCTCTAGGTAAGGCGCGCAACTCGCTGCACTGGCAACGATATTATCAAGTCCCCTGCCCGCTAATTTTACACTTTCAGTTTCTGTATCAAGAATCGGTAAAGCTTTACCAATACGTTGCTCAAACAGTACATTCGGGTCACCTTCTATCATTTTGCACGTTTTATGCGCGGGAATATTAAGGCGACGCGTAAGCCCGGCCTATCACTGCTTTCGCCACCTGGGCCGTCCGAAAGTTCAAATTCTGCCTGATGCAAATCCGCAACTGCATCAACCAATGCCAAACCCAGCCCACTGCCAGGAGCCGTGCGGCTAGCCTCCAAACGAACAAACCGCTCTTTGACCCGGTCCCGATCTTTTGGCCGAATACCCTGCCCCGTATCCGTAATGGATATTTCGACCCGACCCGAGCTAATTTTGCGCAAACGCAGAGTAATCGCCCCGCCGCGCGGCGTATACTTAATGGCGTTTTCAACCAGATTGGATACGGCTTGAGACAACAAACCACGGTCAGCCCGAATAGTGTGCTTGCCTTCAATTTCCAAAGCAAATTCCAGGCCCGCATCCTCACAGGACGGCTCATAAAGCTCTGCAATATCTTCAAGGACAAGGCTCGGATCCAAAGGCACCAGTATTTCGCGGCGCTCTCCGGCTTCCAGCCGGGCGATACGCAACACGCCCTCAAACGTCCGCAGCAACTCACCCGCATCATCCGAAGCTTTATACAAAGCCTCTCTAGCAACTTCATCTTTTACTTCCGAGCCAGCCGTTTCCAAGCGTGTATGCAACCGCGTCAAAGGCGAGCGTAAATCATGGGCAATACTGTCCCCAGCATAGCGCATGGCGGTCATCAATGTATCAATATGATCGAGCATTGAATTGAGATGCTCCGCCAAAACATCCAACTCGTCACCGCTTTCATTGCGCGGTACGCGGCGCTTTAGATCGCCTGCTCGAACATCTGTTGCCAGTTTATTAAACGCGCCGATACGCCGTGCAAACCGCCGCGACATATATATGCCTGAAATCAAACCCAGAGAAATCGCTAATGCCATAGATATTAACAAAGCACGCGTAACTTTTTCACCCGCTGCCATAATGTTTTCCACATCCTTGCCGATAAATAATTTTGTCCCGGAGGGTAAAAACTCTTTTAGCCGACCTCTGGCTCTTCTTATGGTTTTCACGCCGTCCTCAGACGTAGCGGCAACATAGTCAAATTCCCTCGAATTGTTGTTCTTTAAGCCCGGAATTTTTTTCCAAAACGGCGTCTTTTCAGGGTCGGCGAAAAACCTTTTTGCAGGTAAGTTTCCGCCGCCGTAAGCATTGCCTTTCTCATCGTAAAATTCGAATAAATAAAATGTATTATTATCAAAGTCACTCGCGCCTTTTGGTGCCGCCCGGCCAAAAATAATCTGGTTTAAAAAACTTGGCCCCTGTGTTTCATAAATTTGGGTAAGCTCTTCAATTTCCAACTCCATCGCTTTGTCAACGCGGTTTAAATCTGAAACCACTGTGGCAAAATAAATATAGCCAAGCACGATGAGCGAGGACATAGCAAATAGCCCAGCCGCTATCATCGACAGACGAAAGACCGTATTTTTATACAGACGTTTTAAGGGCGCGAGCATAATACCGTTTTCGCGCAGGTTTATTAAACCTGCAAGCGATATCCTGCACCGCGCACCGTATGAAGCATAGGTGTATCGAACTCTTTGTCGATTTTCGCCCGTAGGCGCGATATATGCACATCAATTACATTGGTTTGGGGGTCAAAGTGGTAGTCCCACACTTTTTCGAGCAGCATGGTGCGGGTAACAACCTTGCCTGCATGGCGCATCAAACATTCTAGCAGGCGAAATTCCCGTGGCTGCAGCAATATTTTTTGGTCGCCGCGTTTGACCGTCCGTGCCAGCAAATCCATTTCTAGGTCACCTGTTTTTAATTTCGTCACCGCCGCCGTGGGGTCAGAACGTCTGCCCATTGCCTCAACTCGTGCCAATAATTCGGCAAATGAATAGGGTTTTGCTAGGTAATCATCACCGCCTGCCCGCAAGCCTTCAACCTTTTGATCAACTTCGCCTAGCGCCGATAAAATCAATACGGGTGTCTTATCACCGTCCGCACGAAGCTCTTTGAGCAAGGAAAGACCGTCGCGTTTTGGCAACATCCGGTCCAGCACAAGCGCATCATAATCCGCTGCCTTAGCCATTTCCAAACCAAGTTCACCATCCCCGGCAAGGTCAACAACATGACCTTCTTCCATCAATCCTTTACGGACATATTCCGCCGCGACTTCGTCGTCTTCCACCACCAATATACGCATATTATTTTCCTTTTTATTGCCTTGGTTTAAATTGTTTAATTCAGAGAAATTGAAGTATAGTGTTCACTGGCATTGAGTGTTCGGATTTTAACCACAAGAGATCGTTGCCCTTTTTCTTGGGCTTTGCGAACCAGTTCGCCAAATGCCCGGACGCTAGCCACAGGCTTGCCGTCGGCTTCGAGAATAACCATGCCGGATTTTATGCCCTTGCGTGCCGCATTACTACCAAGAGCTACCGAGTCGACATAAACACCGACTTGATCAACCCGCATGCCAATACTTTCGCGAAATGTAGCGCCGAGGTCAACCAAAGAGAGGCCGGTATTATACATTGAATTGGCCTTGGGCGCAGCTGGCGCTGCCGCGCTAGGCGCAACGGCTCCGCCCGTATTGCCTGTCGCTATCGTTAGCTTGTCTTTATTGTCAGGTCGCTCGGCTATATTAACCCGTACACCGCCCGGAATAATTGTATCGCCGCGCTCAATTTCGAAAATGGCAATGTCGCCTGCCCGTAATTTACCAATAGCGCGGGTAGCTTCCACAGCATTGCGCACGACCGTATTGTTAATACGCAAAATAACGTCTTCGACTTGTAATCCAGATATATCGGCGGGCGTACCCGCTCCGATAGAATTAATGGTCGCACCACCTTTATAGACGGCTCCGTTTTGCGTGTATTCCGCTTCGCGCAGTGCGGCACCCAAAAATCCGCGTTTGACCTTGCCGTATTTAATTATATCCGCCACGATTTCTTCCGCCAGCGTATGTGGCACGGCAAATGCAATGCCGACACTAGCACCTGTAGGCGAGAATATTGCTGAATTTACGCCAATAACCTCACCTTTAAAATTGAATAAAGGCCCGCCGGAATTCCCCCGGTTAACCGTTGCATCGGTTTGTAAATAATCAACATAAGATCCAGATTCCACACGTTTGCGTAAAGTCGCGGAGATAATACCGACACTGGACGATTGACCGATACCAAACGGATTCCCAATGGCCAGCACCCAGTCACCAATGCGCACCTCCGGCCCGTGGTAAAATCCGACATAATCAAAATTACGCTTTGCCTGAATTTGTATCACCGCAATATCTGTCTCGTGGTCTGTACCAATGATTTTAGCCTCAAACTCTTCACCGTTGGCAAAATCGACGGTGATTTTATCACCGCCCTCGATAACATGAAAATTGGTAACAATTTTTCCATCAGATGTGACAATAAAGCCTGAGCCTTGCCCCTCGGTCGCATCCTCGCTCGGGCGGTTGGCCGCATAACCTCCCGTAATCACGCGAATATTAACCACCGCTGGCGAAACGTGCTCAATTAAATCCGCCAAAGACTTTGGCAATCCTTGTTCATTGGGCATGCCGAGCGGCTTGGCGCTGCTACTGATCGGGACAGCAATAACCATCACCGCAACACCGAGCAGAGTAATAACGGGTTTAAGAGTTTTGTAAAACACAGACATAACGCCAGAATCCTTTCCAAAGCAAAGTGCGCCAATGCACTTTACGTCAACCTTGCCAAAACATGACAAAACAGTCATGATTAAGGCAGCCTCCTAATTATGAACACTGAACTGCAAATATATGCTTAACGGGAGGTAAGGATTTTTACTATCTAGCCACTAAATCTCGTGCAAAAACCAGCAAATAATTATCACGGGGCATATTGATTGTCTTTTCAAGCTGAAAGCCATTTTCAAAGAACAACTTTTCTACATCTACCAATTCCCGTACACCCCAAATGGGGTTTCGCTGTTTCAAGTTTTGTGCAAAGTCTAAATTAGAGCGGGCGCTATCATCCCCCATCAAAAAAGGGCCGTAGAGGAAGAGTTTTTCGCCAGAGTTGAGCAATGCCCTTGCGCCCTTGGCCAAGCCCATTGCAGCCGCCCAAGGTGCAATATGGATCATATTTGCACAATAAATATTTGTGACAGACGTAATGTCTTGCCACCAATCATCTTGTGTTACGTCCAATCGGAACGGCATTATCAATTGCACCGAATTATCACTAGCATAGGCTGCCTGGCTGTCGTGTGTATCCATATCAATATCAGAGTACTGCCAGACAATATCAGGCCGCAAAGCCGTAAAATATGCGCCGTGCTGACCTGTCCCAGATGCAATCTCCAAGACATGTGCATTTGGTGATATAAATTTCTCCAACTGCGCTCCAATCGGTGCCTGATTGCGCTCCGCAGATGGCGCATTTCGCTTCTCGGAATAAGCTTTCATATTACCCCCGAACCATCGGAATAACCAGTACTGCCCTTAACCCACCCAATGGCGATTTATCCAGTGTTAGGGATCCATTATACGCCTTGGCGAGATCGTTGACTATGGAAAGGCCGAAGCCGGTACCGGGTGTGGTTTCGTCGAGACGCGTGCCGCGTTTTAGGACATTTTCGTATTGATCTACCGCCATGCCGGAGCCGTCATCGTCTATGGTTATGCGGATTTTGGCGGTTTCTCCAGTATCAGTTTCAACCACGACATTGATCTTAGCATTTGTCCATTTGCATGCGTTATCCAGTAGATTTCCGACCATTTCTTCGAGGTCTCGTTTCTCGCCGCGAAACATCAACCTCTCTTCAATATCCAGCTCAAAGTCCAAATCTTTGTCGCGGTATATGCGCCCAAGTGTCCGCACAAGAGAGTTTACCGTATCGGCAACAGGTGTCTTTTCGCCGATACTTTGCCCGCGAGCCGCCGCACGAGCGCGGCGCAAATGATGGTCGACCTGTTTGTTCATTATACCCGTTTGTTTTGTCACAATATTGGCCAATTTGGATTTTTTTCCGTCCGCTTCGTTCATGAGAACCGCCAAGGGTGTCTTGAGTGCATGGGCAAGGTTAGCCACATGGGTGCGGGCATATTCGACTACATCACGGTTATGGCCGATGAGGGAATTAAGTTCGTCTGCCAGCGGTTTAATCTCCTTCGGATAGCGCCCCTTAACCGCCTTGGCGCGACCCTCTCTAATATCCACAACACGGTCGCGCAACTCAAACAGCGGTGCTAACCCCAGGCGAACTTGCATATAAATAGCCAAGGTAAGTCCCATAGCCAGCACGGTCAGTAACCCCAACGCTATCAAGGAAAATTGACGCACGGCCTGTCGCGCTGGCCTACGGTCAGCGGCGGCAACGATCACCAAATTTTGGTCGTTGAATATCACTGATTGAGCTGCAAGGCTAAGCGGTTCATTGTCCGGGCCGATTGAAAAAGCGCGGATGACTTCGCCTTGTTTTGCGCGAATATTATCGGCGTCTTTTGTGGCGAGCTTGAGAGTAGAGTCAGACAGAGATAGGGAGCTTATGATTGGCACCAAAATCCCGTCATCTTGTAATTCTCCAACCATCCAGTATCGCCCTGATAAAGCTAGCTGGTAGCGAGCGTCTATGGGCTGGTTAGCCAAGATAATTCTTGCGTCCGCAGTTTCCGATAAAGGGTCATCTTCAATATTCGCTACCAAGGCTTGAATAGTATTGACCAAAGGATCGTTGAAGTTTTTATAAGTCGAAGCCTGATAAAACCAAATCAACGAGAACGCTGTAAACAACAAAGCAGGCACAACCCACATAGCTGCACTACGCACCAAACGCCAAACAAGCGAACGGCCTTGCTCTGTGCTACCGTCTTCAGGATGTTCAGGAACGCCCTCCAAGGTAGCCGCCTAAGTTTTTTCCCCGCCAGGATCCTCCTCAGGATCAACAAGACGGTAACCAAGTCCGCGCACAGTTTCGATACGATTGACACCAATTTTGCGGCGCAAACGTCCGATAAATACTTCAATGGTATTGGAATCCCGGTCAAAATCCTGGTCATAGATATGCTCAACCAATTCGGTGCGCGAGATCACTTTATCCACATGCATAGCCATATAGGACAATAAGCGGAACTCATGTGATGTCAGTTTGATCGGAGATCCGTCAACAAATGCTCGGCCCGCACGATTATCGACCGTCAGCCCGCCAATATCTATGGTGTCCGTGGTATGGCCAGCGGCGCGGCGCACCAGTGCCCGCAGGCGCGCCAGTAATTCTTCGGTATGGAACGGCTTGGTCAGATAATCATCTGCGCCTGCGTCAAATCCGGCGACCTTCTCGCTCCACTGGTCGCGAGCGGTAAGGATAAGCACAGGAAAATCTTTGCCATCGGCACGCCATTTTTGTAAAATGCTGATACCGTCAATCACGGGCAGGCCAAGATCAAGGACGACCGCATCATAAGGCTCGGTATCGCCGAGGAAATGCCCTTCCTCACCGTCCGTGGCCTTATCAACCGCATATCCCGCATCACCAAGAGCTTCGGAAAGTTGGCGACCCAAATCCGGATCATCTTCGACTATAAGTATACGCATGATATTCTCCTATTACTCGGAGTTAGTTTTTCACCTGTCCGGTGTAGGCGTCAACATAAACATCGACGATTCGGCCATTTTTTTGCAACCGCACCCGATAAGTGGCCTGATTGACCAATTGTACATTGACAAATTTGGCACCACGATGGCTCCTCATAGCTGCGGCCTTAGCGCGACTAGCGGAAATTTTGCGTTGTGGTTGACGCTGCTGGGCATAAAGGGCTTCAATCCTGTTCTGCCCCTGTATTTTCCAGCCCTGCTGCACATTTAAGGTATATGACATATCAGGAGCATCTTGCCCAGAACTAGCCGCCGCAGTGCCTGCTGGCAATGCGAGTGTAGCCACGACAAGCCCTAAAATGATATGTCTATTCAATTTCATCATTGTGTCTCTATAGACAATCATCTGTGAATACAATCTGAATACGATATTCAGCTATGTAGTGGATATATTCATATTTGAGCGCGGATCCGGCTGATCTTCCCATGATTCGAGGCAGTTTTTCAGATCATCGCCCATCTTTTCAGGCAAGATAATCATCAACCGTACCAGTAAATCACCATTTTTCACGCCCTTGCCCTTAAGGCGCAGGGTTTTTCCGGAGCTGGAACCTGGTTTGATATTTAAACTGATATTGCCCTTGGGGGTCGGGACGGTAACCTTGCCACCAAGCACTGCTTCTTGCAAAGTAATCGGTAAATCCAGGCGTAAATTATTGCCATCACGGCGCAAATATTTGTGTTTTTTGACAGATATTTTGATCTTTGCATCGCCAGCAGGCCCACCGTTAACGCCCGCTTGCCCCTTGCCGCGCAGGCGCAAAGTCGCTCCATCACTGGTGCCTTCGGGTATTTTGATTTTAAGCTGCTTACCATCACTCATCAGGATTTGTTTGACCGCGCCTGCGACAGCATCGGGCAGGGAAATTGTCAGGGAATATCTTATATCCTCACCCTTTTGAGGGCGTGGTGGTGGGCGCCGAAACTGGTGCTGGCCACCCATTTGTCCGCCCCCCATTTGCATCCCGAACAAGGATGCAAACAAGTCGCTCATATCGCCGCCCATTTGCGCACCGGACGCCGTGCGGTAACCGCCACCGCCCATACCGCCGCCTTGGCCGGCAAATGGGTTCTGCTGTTGCCCCGATGCATCAATGCCGCCGCTATCGTATTGCGCCCGCAAATCTTTATCGGACAGCAAAGTATAAGCCGCCGACATTTCCTTAAAGCGCTCAGCCGCCTTGGCATTATCCGGATTTTTATCCGGGTGCCATTTTTTAGCCAATGCACGGTAGGCTTTCTTTATTTCTTTATCGCTAGCGCTCTTGCTCACGCCCAGCAGTTTATAAGGGTCTTTAGCCACGCAGGTCTCCTTTGCAGCTAATGTAAGGAGCGTAGGCTAAACCGCAAGCACTCAGGGTAAAATTTCTAACGTCAAGGTACGCTCCCGCCCAGCCCCATAAACTTGAGATATTTGTGTGATGGTTATGCTGATTGCGCCGAGCGGTGTGCCAAATAGCGCTTCTAGGTCAACGATTGACATCTGGTGCATAGATGTTTGAACTTCTTGCGCTAAAACAACCACCCCTCCGTCCAGAAACTCTACCACATATTTCTCGCTTTCCTCCCCTAATGGCACATCCAATGACACCCAATCATCGCCGTCGACCCTTGTGCGGCGGATCCAGCTTATTTTTATACTTGAGCCAACACGGCTTGCTTTTATATGAACTGGGGAAAGCGGGCGGAGGTGGTTGGCTTGGTAGTTTTGGGTGAAGGTTTCTGTGTCCTCGCGGCCAATCGTGCTTAAGGTGAAATCTATGTCTGCGCCGATAAAATCGGCATTTACGGGCAGGTTCTGCCAGCCTTGCCCAAGATAAACCACGCGAGCACCGGACGACACGGCCAAGCCTAACACATGATCTGTACCGTATTGGCCACGCAATAGGCGGCTAATGCGGTAAGTATCCGCACCAACCAATTCGGCATTTGCGGCTTGCAAGATTTCCCAACCCAGCGGGGTCTCTACCGCAAACATATTACCGCCGGATAATATGTCCACGTCCGGTACGGACGCAAGGGACACGCCCGGCATCAAAATATCGGCGGTGTTGGCCAGGTCAAAACGCCCGACAGGTCCGGTTGGCAATTCACTTAGCAAAGCCCCGATGCGTACCGGGGATGTTAGTGCGGCTTCAGCCCCGCCCGGCTCTGTGATCACCGTATCCACAAACGGATTGACGACCACACCAACCAATGGCCCGACGCGTGTGCCGTCTCCGGTGAAGTCGGCAATATCGAGAGCATAACCTTCTGGGGTAGAAACCCAATCCGGGGTATTAATAACGCCGGGCGCATTACCACTGGTTAGGTTGACGGCGCTAGCACTGATACGTTTTGCTTGGCCGCTGCGCTCGCCCAGACCATCAAGCGCCGTAATTTGCCAGTCACCACTGATTCCAGTCAAAGCAATAACATCGCCAGATTCCAACCCCAACAGAAACGGTGACACGGAAAACTCAAGGGTTTCGTTTTCACTGTGCACTTGTTCAAGCACTGAAGTAGCGATAACCTTTGCCTGCCCAGCATCCAAAACCAGCGGCGCAGATATATCAGCGACCCGCTCGGTCTCAGCAAATAAATCACGAGCTAGCACTAAGCCACTTTGATAATCTTTGGCTTGGTCGATGAAATTAATGCGCACATCTTTCAGACGTGTTTCCCCGTCTTGGCGAGTAATAGATAACAAGTTGCGTTCTGGCCTAAACACAAGTTTATCCACATCTATATCGAACACCGTTTGTGTGCCACGCGAGACAAAACTCAGCCCCCCTGCCCGCTCAATCAAGTCAAACCCGTAGAGCCGGGATAAAGGCGTGAGCGCAGCCCGCGCGCTCATGGGGCGATCAAGCACATAGCCGCTGACCATGCCCAGCACATATGATACATCCGGCGCGGCGGCTCCGCTCGATATACTAATATCGCTAACGATATCCGCAAGACTAACCAAACCCGTTCGGCCACTAATCCAATGTCCGGTTTGCCAATTCTCACCATCTGACCACACATCCAGCCGTGCGGGGAAATCAGGATAAGGCCGCGCATCCCAGCTCCAAATATGAGCACGGGACAAATCCACCATAGGTGCGCCGTAAACCGCAGACACGGGGTTTTTGTTATTATTGTCCTGCCAATACGCAAGGAAAGCCTCAATATAACGTCGCTGGATTAAATCATCGCGGGTGGCGGCTGAATAGTAGGGTGCAAAGCTTTCTGATGACTTTGGATCCCAAAATACATTGGGTTGGTTCGCACCCTTGTCGATAGCCGGACAGCCAAGTTCGGTAAACCAAATCGGCTTGGATTGCGGTATCCAGGCAGTCGGGTTTTGCTGCTCTACACCGCCGACACGCTCGTAATGGGGGTTAGCCCACCAGCCTTTAACATCCTTGTAACGAAACACCCAAGGCTTGTTATAAGCGCCGTCAGTAATCGGTGTGCGAGTTTGCGTATCCCGATCAGCCGGATTGGCATAATACCAATTATACCCCTCACCGCCTTCCATATTTGCCGAAAGGTAATCCAGTTCATAAATATTATTATAGACTTGGCCATCCAGATGCGCTGGCGTATCGCGCCAATCTGACAATGGGAAATAGGCATCAATACTAACCGCATCAATATTGCTATCAGCCCACAATGGGTCGAGGTGAAAATTGACATCATTTGAGCCGTCCTGGGGATGGTGGCCAAAATACTCCGTCCAATCGGCGGCATAAGTGAGTTTTGTACTTGCGCCCAATACCGTCCGTACATCACCAGCAAGAGATTTTAGCGCAGTTACAGCCGGATAGCTATTGCCTGCTCCGCGCACTGTTGTCATCCCGCGCATTTCAGCACCAATAATAAACGCATCGACACCGCCTGCAACCTGCATCAAGTGGGCGTAATGCAAGATCATACGGCGGTAAGATTTTTCGCCAGATCCAATAAAAGACACGACCTCTCCCACAATAGAAAAATCATTGGGCGTGCTGGCACCAAAAAATTCCTGAACTTGTGTGGCAGCCGCACTGGTCTTGTCCACAGTCCCGGCTATGCCCGGCGCAGGATCACAAGTAATCCGACCTCGCCACGGGAATATGGGTTGGCTCGTACCACCATAAGGGTTTGGCAAAATGTTGCCGCCTTGCACGTCCATAAGTATGAACGGATACAAAGTCACAGAAAACCCGCGCGATTTGAGCGCTCGCACGGCCTCAATGACAGACGCATCACTAGGCGTACCGCCGTAGACTGGGCGATTATCAAGTTGCGAGATCAAATAAGCATTGGCGCGAGTTTCACCCCCTACGTGCCAATTTCCCGGCGTATCGATACGGTCGCGGCTCTCTACACCGGGTCTAAGTTGGCAATGATTTAGCCGTAAATCGTCCCCAAACCAGCTCACAACTAAAGTAATATGTGCACACTTCGGTAATTGCGCCTGTAATTGATCCAACGCAGCATCCATATCAGACTTGCCCGTCAAATTGTTCATATTTACCGCACGGCTGGTACCTGGCCCAAGACGCTCCTCAGTGATCGAAGTGGCATAGGCAAATTCGCCAGACCCTGGGATAAGATCGACGCCCTGTACTAAGTCCTCAAGGCGCGGCGCATTATTTGTACGTTTTGGCGCACGGATAATTTCAAAATTCAGCTGTGGTAAACGCGTGCCATAATCATCCAACGGCATGTCTTCAAACACCATATAAGCCGTACCGCGAAAAGCAGGCACATTGGTGCCTTCGATCTCTGCTATGAGCGGGTCGGGGGATTGATCGTCGCTGCCTTTATAGAGACGCGTATTCAAATCCTTAGTTGGGAGCGGTTGACCATTAGCCCATATTTGCCCAGCATCTAAAATTTCGCCTTGGCATAAACCAACCGCAAAACTAAGTGTGTAGCTAAAAGTGCGCGTACTGGGGCCTCCCTTGCCACCGCGTTTTTCCTCAGTCGCTATCTCCTTGACCCGTGCCGCCCAGATCACCTGCCCAGCAATACGCGCCCGGCCATAAACGCGCGCCATAGGTGCGCCGTCTAGCGAGGACTGTATATGCAGGGTTTGTAGGCGGGGGCCTTCAAACACCCGGTTGTCAAAAGCATTGGTAATAGCTTGCCCCGCATAGGCAACACCGATGCGACCCGCCGTTTGTAGAAGTTGGCGGCCAAAGGTACGGGCGCTCGTCAAAATAACATTGGACATATTAGGTCTCTATTTCTGTGAATTGTAAATTTGGAAATGAATAAGCATAAGCCCGGCGGCGCTTCCAAAATGGTGCCAAAAATGACCGGGTCACCGCTCTGCCCCAATATGCATGGACGATAAGGTCTGGCTCTATCAGCACTGCCAAGTGCTTTGCTGGTACACCAGCTTGCATACGAAACAGCAATGCATCACCAGGGATGGCGGCTGACAAAACTATGGGGTCAAGATAATGACTGGCGGCATCTCGCAAGATTTCCTCATCCCCAACTTCTGCCCAGTCCGGTGAATATGGCGGAAGCTTCCCAGGCTCCGCCCCGTACAATTTTCGCCAAATACCGCGCACCAATCCAAGACAATCACAGCCTGCGTGTTTCGTAGAGCATTGGTGTTGATAGGGCGTACCGACCCAGCTCAGGGCTTCATCAATAATGCTCTGGCGGGAAACAGTTTTTTGCATGGCTTAATATCGAGACGAGCCGTCTTTTACATCATTTTCCCTTGGCGCAGCATAGGCTGCATCCTCGCCAATCATATACGGGAAACCGCGAAAATTAATAGTGTTGGCGAATTGGTTTTGACAGGCCTCATAAGTGCGCGGGCACACCGTTCCTTCTGGAAAATCACCTGCGTTCAACCCGCAACGACTATCACCAAAACTGGCATCACAGCCCCGTGCGAATACCCGCCCGGTTGCCCGTTCCAACACTGCCGTTTGGCCAACGAGTTCGGCCTGGAAATGACCTTCCTGCGTCGTAATATCACCAAGCTTACCGCACCAAATGAGGCCTGATTCTGAGGGGTTCATCCAGTTAACTCGGCTGATTTCAATTGCGGCGCTATCATATTTACCAGCGCGTATATCCACATCTGTGATCTGGTTAGAACTGAGCAATCCTTGCACTGAACTGTTATCGAGTGCAAAGCCAAGACGGCTATCTATATCAGTTGGGCTAAACCCCGACGCGGCATGATAGGTCACACTATCAATACTCAAATCATTGTCATGATCAGTAAAACCCAAAACGGTTCCGTCGCTACGAACCAACTTCCAGACCCAACACAATGTCGTGGCTACGCCAGCAATGTACGCCGCGAACTCAGGCGAAAAATCACGCATTTGTCAACACCTCTATAAGCGGCACATTAACCGCACCGCCCGCCCCGAAGCTCTCAAGGGAGGTGGTAAGCTGTTCGGTATCAAACCGCACGGGCACATCAAATTCAAACATTGCCGTAATCACGACACCACTCGCAGGGGCAGTATCAAACACGACCACGCCTGTAGAAATATCAAGGTTAAATGATGAAGTTGGTTGCGCATCCAACTGAATATTCACACTTCCAGGCTTTGGTTTGGTTATAGTACGCTGCCAAAAACCCGCCGCGTCTGCATAGGTTTTGGACAATTGGAACTCTGTGGTTTGACCATCGCCTATCCCGATCTCGCCGTCCGCTTTATGATCCATAGGGTCGCAGAAACGAAAGCCATATAACTGCCCGCGCCTCGCTTCAAAAAACGCAATCAACATCTGCATGTCCGCCAGGCTTTTGACACCTACGCCCGCATCATAGCGGCGGCGGGAATTGGCCTGAGCGGTGTTGCGCTGCTCATGGCCATTAGCCAAAGTAATAATTTCCGTCTGGCGAACCGGGCCACCACTCGCACCAAATGCAAGCGGCAGCGGAAAGTTGACATCGTGAAATGATGGCATAATTTTATCCTTAAATAATTTGTTGTTACACCCCCAAACTCACACTCAAATCCAAACAATGGCATTCTTATTGCTACAATAACCACTAAACTAGTTTTCTAGTTTTCTAGTTTTCTAGTTTTCTAGTTTTCTAGTTTTCTAGTTTTCTAAGCTAGTAGAACATACCTATTAAAATGCTGGATAACGAGCTTCTCCGTCAGAGCAAAACCTCTCACCTTTTCCTCTCCTAAAAAGAGAGGTATTACTGTTAGCAGGGGCGCTCTTTCCTAAATAAATTTCTGGCCTTGAGCCACTGCGCGAGCAAGAGAGGCGGAAATTTGGCCTTGGGATTTTTGGAAGCTATTCGCGTCATTAACCCCGGTGATATTCATAACAATGTTGAACGGGTTGCTGGCTTGCGGCACGTCAGCCGATTTACCACCACCACTGAGCGCTGCTTGCAACGGATCCAATATCAGTTCTTGAATAGCCAGAGCGGCTAAGTCCCGGGTGATGGCGGCTGCCATATCGCGGAACGATAATTCGCCGCTTCGTGCCGCCCGTTCCAGCGCTTGCGCGATGCGCTCGCCTGCCTGCTCAAAGCTTTGTGCGGCAAGTTCGGCGGCGTCCTTTGCCGGGCCTTCGGCAAAATCGCTGAGGGCTTTTTCGGCCTGTCCTGTATCAATCATGTATGTCCTCATCAGGGTAAGTGTTCATCAATCTAGCAAGATCTGAGCGCGCTAATCCGTGCGCCCCATTGCCTGCGAGCAAGGCCAGCCAATCGCGCACGGACATGTTCCAAAATGCGGTGGGCGAAAGACCAAAACTGCGCACGGCGGTTTTCAACCACAAGTCAAAGGGCCATTCCTGCATCGGAGCTTTCACGCAAATGTCTCTTCAAACAAGGTGGCAATGGCGGGCATATAGTCCATAGGCTTGGCACACTTAACCATATTGGGAACATTGGTTTTGCCGTCGCGGTCTTGGGCGCACAGCAAGCATTCCAATAGGGTCATAGCCTCGTCATTGCTCCGGTTTTTATCACCAAATCCCCGAATTTTTCGTGCAAGCTCCAATGGCCCCTTAACACCCAACCGTGCTTCAATCTCGGCCAAACTACCGAGCGTTAAGCGCAAACGGTAATTGCGGCCTTCGATTTTCACGGCCACATCGCCCTTTTGATAACCATTTATCATAGGACTGCAAATACAGGCTTGCCCGCACTGACCAATTGCAATTCGTAACTGGCCTCACCTCTATAAGAGCCTGCATACATCAGTGTCGAGATTAGGAAATCACCCGTAATCGTGCCAAAGTCCGGAATGATAATTTCGTAGGTTTTTGCGGTTTGCGCAAAGAAGCTTGCGCGGACAAGGGCGTCGGAAGCGCCGTCGCGGAAAATTCCCTCACCGCCAATTTCCACGGACTTAACGCCTGCGCCTGGCAACAATTCGCGCCACGCATCTTCGCTTTCTGAATGCGTAATATCGATTGATTTGGCGTTAAATTTAAGGGTCTTGGTACGCAGCCCCGCGACTGTGACGAATGCGCCTTGGTCGTTCCTGATTTTGACGAGCATATCTCGCCCGCGTTGTGCAGCCATGTTGGCCTCCTGTTATTATGTTTTAATTATGGTTGAGTGGTAGCATTAAGCCGGATAATACCGTGAATAGTGCGGCCATCTGGGGCGCGAAACAGGTCGGTGAAAATCACATTGGCACTGACCAAATGCCCAACATCCAACTGCCAGTTGCCGTTTTCCAACGCACCGGATACGGCCTGTATCATGGTCATGGCTTCGGCGCGGCCACCATAGCGCGACCACAAATGCAAGGTTAGATTATGCGCTGTCATAGGGCTGTCATCACCGCCAATATCTTCACTGCGCATGGAGCCGTAAGTTAGATAGGGATAAATCGGGTCTTCGGGTGGGTGGTCATATAACCGGGGTGCTTGCCCCAAAACGCTTTGCACGGCCACATCGCCGCTCAACCCTAAATGTACGGCTTTAGCCAAGGCTTGCGCCTGATTAATATCGCTCATTGTTCTTCCTCCTCGCAAATCAGGTGCAAGCGTTCCCGGCGCAAATCGGGATCGGACGCGGTAAGGACACGCAAAGTCCGTTCGTCACAAAGCAGACGCGCCCGCTCCGGAAAGTCCCGTTGCCACCGTATGGTGACCAAATAGGTTTTGGTGATGGCGGCACGGCCATTTTCGGCGCGCTCTGTGGCTGTGTTCGGTTTAATATGCGCCCAAGCCGCACCGTACAAAATCCATGTTGTCTCCACGCCGCCAAATTCGTCCGGCGTGGTTTGGGGTATATAAATCCCGAGCCGGGTGCGCAGATTTCCGATCATAACCGCACCGCATGGTAAGGGGCGAGCAACGCATCTACCATGATTGGCACGACTGGCGTTTCTGACATTTCGCGATATTCGTAGGAATGCGCCAGAAGCAAAAGTATCGCTTGGCGGATAGGTAACGGCACATCGTCCGGCGTATCGCCGTATCCCGCTTCGAACTCAACTTCCAAAGTGGTAAATTCGGCCAAATAGTCCGTCCAATCATGACCAGACTTTAACCTGACTTGCGCCGGGGCGCGGCGTCTGGTCACCGTATAGTCTGTGTTCGGAATATCTACCGCTTGATCATTTTCTGCTATCAATGTCAGCCGTATCACGCCGAGCAATGGCGGGCGCGGCAGGGCGATGCATTTACCCGCCGGGACGGCGCTGCGGAAAACAAAACTGCGGCGGATTAATGTCCGGCCTATCATGTTTTCTACCCGGTGGCGGGCGGTTTTGATCAGAGTATTTATGAGCGCATCTTCATCTGTGCCGTCAACCCGCAAAAAGGTTTTGGCATAGGCAAGATCAATCGGCTCCACCGCAGGGGCGGCCAAATCTATTAGGGACATATTTTTCTCGAAATTGTAGGGTGGATTAGCGCTCTTGCGCGTAATCCACCTTTGGGGATCGCCGCATGGTGGATTACGGCTAAGAAGCCTAATCCACCCTACAAAGATATATAATAGTTTGTGTAAAAGTTGGCTGTCTCCGCACAAGGGGAGAACGGAGACAGCCTTTGCCGTGCAAGCGTTTGCCGGCAAGTTCGTGCAAGCGGGGATTAACTCGCAGCGAATTTCAGAAGCTTGATGGCATTGAAATCCTGAATACCACCGCCGACGCGCTTGGTTGTGTAGAACAACACATAAGGCTTGGCAGAATATGGATCGCGCAGAACACGCACACCTTGGCGATCAACAATAAGATAACCACGGCGAAAATCACCAAAGGCAACAGAAAAACTATCTAGCCCAATATCCGGCATATCTTCGACCTCAACCAATGGATAACCGAGCAAAGATGATGGTTGGCCAGCCGCCTGAGCCGGTTGCCAAATATAATTGCCATCAACATCCTTAAATTTACGCAAAGCGCCGACCGTGCGGCGGTTCATCATAAAGCTGGCACCTGTACGGTAACGCGGCTTGGGTGCATAGATGAGGTCAATTAACGCATCAATTGGTGCAGTACCGTCAAAAGCGCCGTCCGTTCCTGTAGCTACATAGCCAACATTACCCCAAGTCTGGGTCGCATCCGCGACATTGGTATAGTTCAAGATACCGCTCGGTTTATTGATGCCGTTCCCGGTGGCGAAAGCTGCCGTTTCTTGCGCAGCAAATACATCACGGACTTCATCGGCCAACCACCCGTCAACATCAGCAACACCGTCGTCTAGCAAGATTTGCGTAGCCGCAGGCATGGCGTAAAGTTCACCAGAAGGGAAATCCAACAACTCCAAAGCTGGTGCAGTGGTTTCGGGGCGGGCATCAATTTCCCCAGCCCAACCAGATGTTGCACCGCCAGCGCTAATGGGCTTTTTGAACACACCTGCACCAATACGGCGAATGCTGGAGATTGAGCGAAACGGCGAACTTTCAGCGAGTGCACGGTCAATACGGCTCTCGGTTTCGGCAGGTGCAACAAAGCCGCCCTCTGCATCAACTCCGGAGCTTAGACCTTTACTTTCCAGCAAACTGAGGGCGCTGCCATCGCCTGTGCGGATATAAGATGACCAAGCTGATTTCGCTTCACCATTATCTGAACCCGAGCCAATATGCGGTTGCGCATTTTTGATGGACAATCGCTCAATACGGCTGGTTTGTTGATCCAGTGCCACGTTAAGACGTTCGACTTTATCCGTCAGTAATGTATCAGCAGACTGCTTGGCTTCAATTTCTGCCAAACGTTGATCATTGGCGTCTTTGAAAGCCGCAAATGTAGCCGAGAAATCAGCTTGGGCAGTCTGCAATTCTGCAGTTTTTACCATTTTAATCTCTTTGCTTTTAGGGGTAGGTTTTGAGTTTCTCACATTTTTCTCCTGTGTGAGTTTGAAAGTTCCTGATCAGTTTGATCATTAGGAAACAGATCGTCGATTTGAGTGATGCGCGCGCGGCGCAACATTGGGAAGGCGACGATAGAAACCTCCCAAAGATCAAGTTCAATAAGTTCGCGGCCACCGCTCAAAGTGCGGCTCCGGACGGTGCGGTATCCAATGGAAAGTCCGCTCATGGCACCAGAGCGAACCAAGCGCGCCGTGCGGTCAGCCCGGCTGTCACCAAGGAAAATATCGCCCGAAACAAACAGCCCCGTAGCGTCCTCGAACATCCGGCGCCACACCCCGATAGGTTGTTTGGTTTCGTGAGCAAAAAGCATGGGCAATCGCCCGGCTTTTAGGGATAAAAGACTGGCGGCAAAGGCACCGCGCCGGACAGTATCACCGCCCATATCTCTTTTGCCAAATAGACTGGCATAGCCGGATATGCGCATATGAGACATATGCGGTTTGAAATATGTGTTCATGTTGGTTGGTTCTCTTAAAATATTTTTTACTCCTTCCCCCTTAAATGGGGGAAGGAGATTAGTTATTCTCTTGATTCAGGCGTAGCTCTATCCGCTCTAGCGACTGCCTTGCCATGGTCATCTGTTCTTCAATGCGGGCCATGCGTTCCGCCATTGGCGGACTGGTCATTGTGGTTTTTTCCAGATTTTGTAGCCGGGCTTCCGCCGCGCCGCCCCACATTAAGGCGCCCGCACTCTGGATAGCCAACGTCACGATAATACCGATACCAACGGTACGGTCGAGTTTGAACGCATTCATTGCACGACCTCCACAGTGAGGCCTGCCCGGATTCGTTTCTCGTCATCGCTCATAAAAGCCACATCATTTAAGGCTTTCCACCGCGCCGCCCGCTCTAATGCCAAGGCCGGGATATTATCTTCATCTGCAACAATCCGGAAATCATCACCGTACCAATCTGCCAACCAAGTGCCGAAACTATCGGCAGTTTTACGCACCAGCGGTAAGATGGTTTGTCGCCAAAATGCCAAATTGGCTTCTTTATAATTGGCATAGGTATTATCACCCGGAATACCGAGCAACATTGGCGGCACCCCAAAGGCCAGTGCAATTTCCCGTGCCGCATCGCGCCTTGCATTGAGAAAATCCATATCGGTGGGACTCATGCTCATTGCTTTCCAATCTAATCCACCTTCAAGCAATAAAGGTCGCCCTGCCGCGCCTGCCCCAGTGTGTTTTTTATCCAACTCAGATTTAAGCCGCGCAAATTGCTCGTCGCTCAAATGCTCTGAACCGCCCGTGCCTTTATATATTAACGCCCCGCTTGGCCGCGCCGAATTTTCTAGTAGAGCTTTTGTCCACACCCCGCCCGCATTGTGTACATCTACTGCCTTGGCGGCGGCTTCAAGCGGTGAAAATCCGTAAATATCATCGGTCGGATGAAACAGGCGCATATGATGAATGGACGAACGGCCACTCACTGGATCAGTCACAAAGCGTCGCCGTTTGCCGCCAACCTCATAGTCCCAGGCACTCGGCCAACCTGTATGGTCGGTCACAGCCCGCATTCTATCTGGCCGCAGGTTGAATAGTGCGGCAGGATTCTCATCTACAACAACCGCCTCGACAAAACTATCGCCGCTAAGATGCAGATAACCGTAATAAGCTTCAAAAAATTCAACTCGTGATGTTTTCGGGTTTGGCTTACGTAACAATCGCGCCGCCGGGTCGCCGCTCTCACATACGGAACCACGCCGCACACAAAGTGGTACAGATGCCGCTGCCTCAGCTATTAAACGAATACAGCGGTAGGCAATGGCATTTTGTTGGTAACCTTCGCGGGCTAAAGCCCCATAATTGCGAGGCGTCCAATGGGCTGAGTTCGCCAATTGCAATGCCACCAAAGGTGTGCCGGAGCCTGTATTCGAGCCAGCATCTGATTTTATATTAGGCGAACGCATTAACGCAGCCTGCAGCCAGTTTTTCATAAGATATCCAAGTTTAGATTTTCGGAGGTCTAAATCAGTGCTGTTGTAAAGCCCAATTTTGACCATGAATGAAAACTACCCTAGCTAGGGGAGCCATGGATCTATCTCTTGTGTTTTCTCACAACCTACTGTTTTTTATGAATATTTTATTGCGAAAAACAAGGATATAGTTTTCCGTCGTCGTTATAGACTTTGGCTTTCCAGAGCAAAAACTCAAAGGTTTCGAGATTTACACCCGCTTCTCGTGCTAAGCTACACCCATCAAGGAAACCATTTGGGGCGCTTCATCTTTGCCCAAATACTTCAGGGCAAGGGTATAGCTTTTGCGCGCATCTAGGCGCAGGTTTTGCGCACCGAGCATAGAAGCAATTGTGATCGCTCCACGGTAGGCAGTAATCGCCGATTCGATCGCATCACTATCATTCTCGTTTTTGCCAACATTTAAGAGTACATCGCCAAGTTTTTTCTGGATACGGGCAGTGTCGATTTGGGCAGTGTCCTGGGAATATAATTCTTCTGAAGATCGCAGAGTATTTACGGCATCAATGAGCGGTCTTATCTCGCCAGTTTCGTGCGCCAAAGCAATCATGCGCAGAGCCATTTCGCGGTTAAGCTGTGCTAATTCTACGGTCACTTCTTTGTGTTTGCGCCGTAATGTAAATTTTTGGCTAAATGCCATCTTCTTGCTCCACAAACGTAATATATCCGTTTACATGACACTTTATGGTTAAAGATGTTTTAAACATCAAGGTAAATAAGGCATTAATATTACAAGAATTGCTTCCATATGCTTCGGGCAAATTGGCTAAAGTCATCACCAGTGTTGATCCGCACTAATAACATCCCTGCATTTTTAAAAATAGCATCCTTAAACTCGTCAACCATTTGCGCTTCATCGCCTTTATGGGAGCTTCCGTCTAATTCAACGCTGCACAAAAACCGCCCGGTATTATCGCACAATACAAAATCCACATGGCGAGATTTTATGCGCCCCCTATATTGCCAGCGCAGGCGTTTGTCTTTGAAATTACCGCGAACCTGTAAAATATCTTCCAGCCGGACTTTGGCCATAACGTGAAACCCGTCGCGTTTATGTCGGTTAAGCGCCGCAAAAAGTGCTAACTCGGAGCGGTTGACAAACAAACTTTGCCTTGCTTCGTAGGCGAACAGCGAAGCTTGGTTCGCTTTGGTGCTCTTGGGGTCTTGCCACTTTGGTCGTCGCAGGAAAAATCCTGCTACCAACAAACCGCAAACCAAAATGATCGCTATCAACTCCATGGAACATACAGTGAACAATCAAGCGGACGAACGCAAGCCTTATATCATCCTGACTTGTGGATGAGTTCTGGGTTTTAGCAATAAATCCGTAACCGCCCAAACCAGCGCATCAGCACGATCAGGCGATTTACGCAAGTTGCCGTGCGCGCCCATCATACACAATTCGTCTTCCAACTGCGTAAAACTTCCCGCATGTTTGACCTTGCCTTGCTCATACAAAGCAGCAACAGGTTCAGCACGAGCAACCTTTGATTTGGACGCATAGACCGTGCGCACCGGTGCTTGCTCATCAATCGCGTCCAACATGGTTTTGACCATATCGCCGCCTTGGTTGATCTCTGCCAGTAAATAATCCGCGTCCCATTGTTGCCATAGCTTTACGGCCAAAGCAGCCCATTTGTCGGGCTTCAAACCTTGCACAGTGGCGTCGTGTAATATGTACACTCTGGCCTGTGCGCCAAACCCGACCCGTGTTGCAACAATCAAACCACAGGCATCAGCCCGCGAACCGCTCGTCGCAGGGGGATCAATTGCCACAACGGTTTTTTGTGTCTCTTTTGGCGCAGCGTCGACCCGAACACTGTCGATCAAAGCCCGTGTCCACAACGCCCCCTCTCTATCCTCTATGATCTCGCCGTTTAATTCTTGGCGTCCCAACCGCGTACCACCGTAAATTTCGTAGACTGACTGCATAAAAGTCGGCGATAAATTTACGGCATTGTCTTTTGTGGTTGCGCGGGTCACTTTCACGTCCGGCTCCAGCATCAATTTCTTTAATCCGGGCAAAGGCTTGGGCGTTGTCGTAATCACCAATTGCGGTTCACCCCCAAGCCGCAAACCCAGCCGCAAATTCGACAATGTATCGTCCGGATAAGACCAAGCACAAAACTCGTCCGCCCAGGCGCAATCAAATTGTGGCCCACGCAAACCGTCCGGGTCTTCGGCTGAAAACACATATGCCACTGCGCCATCTTTCCATTCAAGCCGACGGCGCGACGATATATATCTTGGCCGATCTTTCTCTGGCCCGATATTAAGTAGCCCACTTTCCCCGCCTATCATAACTTCACGGGCATCATTATAAGTTGAAGCCACCAATGCGATCCGTTTTTTGTTGTTATCCATCACCTGCTCGCGCACCCACTCCGCCCCTGCCCGCGTCTTCCCGGCGCCGCGCCCTCCAAGTAAAATCCAAATTAGCCATTTCCCCTTTGGAGGCTCTTGGTCAGGGCGACGTGTTTTATGCCAAGCAGATAATTTTTTAATATGGTGGGTGATGATCTTACCGCCCATAAGCTGTAACTCGGCGGCAAGTTCTTGCTCAGTCATTTAAATTTACCACTTCTAAAAATAAGCGCTGCCAACTCCGCCGCCAAAGCTTCTTCCTCCTCGGGTGTGAAACTTTGCTCGTGCGGCAAATGTATATTGTCAATTCTTTCGTTCAGCGTGATAGTTTCTTTTATGTTCTTTAGATGGCTGGAAGTTTCCCTGGCGTTCTTCTCTGCTTCTATCTCGCCGCCTAAATCACTAACATGAGTAATAAGAGCATTCACCCGTTTGATCAGTTGGCGAGTGTCTATTCGCAAATCAGCCATAGCTTTGTCGCGCGCGTCAGCCCCATAGCCATTTTCGACCTTAGACTGAATTATTGATAAAGATGTGGATTTGTTTTTTTGATTAAGTTTTGTCATATCCACAATATGGGGGTACACAAAACACCATGGATAAGATTTATGTAATTTGAGAGATCTGGTAAATTAAGTCTATTATTTCAAAAGGTTGTCAAACTAAACTACTTAGATTTTTTACCTAACTACCCTCTGGAAATATCCTTAGCAATTCCGGGTTCTTGATGTGTAGATCACGTTGTGGGAAGGCGATTTCTATATTGGCATCGCGCAACGCGGCGTCTATGGCCATGTGTAATTCGTGACTTACGATAAATCTTTGGGTGAAATCGCGCAGAAATACCCGTAAATCGAAGTCCAACGTACTGTCGCCGAAGCCGAGGAAAAGCACTGTTGGCTCTGGATTATTCAGCACATTTGGATTTTGCTTGATGGCTTCGAGCATTGTTTTATGAGCGAGTTCCGTATCCGAACCATAAGCAATCCCGACCTTGATAATCAGGCGTGTCACTGGGTTGGCAAGCGTCCAATTTGTCACTTGTTGGGTTACCAATTCTTGATTTGGGATGAGTATTTCCTTGTTATCAAGATCAAGCAAAGTCGTGGCACGAATTTGAATGCGGGTGACAGTACCGCTAATTTCCCCGATCGTCACATAATCACCAATACGCACCGGGCGTTCAAACAAGATAATAAGCCCGGAGATAAAATTAGCGAAAATCGCTTGCAGGCCAAAACCAATACCAACACCAAAAGCGGCAACAATCCATTGCAATTGCGACCACTGTGTGCCGAGTTTATCAAAGGCGACCAAAACGCCGACTAGAAAAATAATGTAACCTAAAACAGTAACAATCGCAAATCGGGAGCTTTGTGCCATATTAACCCGTTTGAGCACAAACATTTCGAGGAAACCTGGCAGATTGCGCGCCGCGAGCCAGGTGATCAACCCTATGCCGAGCGCCTGCATAACATTCCATAATGTAATCGGAATTGGTTGCGGCCCATCAGGGGTTGTGACATCCATATATGACCAAAGTTCAACATCATCAAACACGGAAAGAGCCGGTAAAATATTGCTCCAGAGCGCCCACAGCCCGCCTATAGTCACAACAAATACGGTTACATTAATCAATTGCTTTGATTGGCGGTTGATGGTTTCCAAATCAATACTGTCTGTATCCACTTTCGGCACTGGTATCTCACCGCGCTCTTCAGCGGCAGCTTTTTCCATACGCTCCTTGACGGCACGGTCCCGCCGGGCGCGTGCCTGCTCCAAAGCCAAGCGCCGCTGGGCAATGACTAGTGTACGCTTCAATAAACCATGAACAATATAGGCAGCCAACAACACACAAAAGGAAAGAAAGAAACGAGATAACAAAAGACGAGCCGTCTCGAAATACCCTAATGCTGCTAATAATGCTGTGCCGAGTGGGACAATAACACCCAGTGCAAGGAACCAACGTTCATTGCGCAAATAAATACTGTCAGTTTCACGGCTTCGAGCCGTGAATACTTTTGAGCGCGACCACGCGATTTTCAAAGAGAACCACGCAATGCCCAGCGCGCCAATTAAAAAACCGAAAACGCCCAGAGAAACCGTACTGGAATCAAAATCCAAAATACCATTGGCTAAACCCGCCAATATAATACTGATGCTCATCACAATAGCCAACCAAGGAATATGAGTCTGCAATTGATTGCGTAATTGACGATCAACCCGGAAATGCAGATCAAACAAACCGCCCTTAAAACTCCATGCCCGCAAACATAAAAACACAAAGAGCGGCCCAACCAGAATAAAACATAAGCGCGACAAGGTTTTGACAAAAGCGGATTCAGAGCCAGAATAGGCAAAAACTACACCAACAATGCCAATCAGGCCAACGGTAATAACTGAGCGCGCAATCCCGTCAAATAATGCCAATGGTGTTAAACTATAGCCATCTTTTTGCACGCGACCAACACGGGATCCCATCGCCGAAATTGTGGGCTTTAAACGCTCGCGCACCATATGTAATGCGGCCAAAAACCCGAGAGCCAGAAATACAAGAAAATATGTATTGCGTAATCCACTCACGAAAGCCTTGCCTGTTGCCGCCAAATTCTCACCTGTAAATGTTTGCACCATACCTTGCACAACTTTCCCTGGCCAAGTAAATCCAAGTGGCTCTGTGCTCGGCAACCATAACAATCGGCTATCCAATAATTCGCACAGGGTTTTCACTTCTTTCAGATACTGATTGTGCAAAGCGTTGACTTCTTCCAGTTTACGGGTGCGTAAAGACGACACCGTAGCCAACTCGTTCAAATGCCCACGGCGACTGTCATAAGCCCGTTGCAAGTGCTCGGTGTCAGTTTCGCTTAGTGCGGGTGTGACACCGTTTTGAAGGTCATAAACTCGTTTTAACGCGTGAACATCCAACGGTGTCGCATTAAAAATATCCAAACCCTCTTGAGTTGTGATGCGCTGAAACAGAGCATCTTGCAAATCTATTTCACGTTTTTTGATTTGTTGTTGGATAGTCGATATACTCGGTTGTTTCTTGCGCAAGCTGCGTAAATGCTCGCCGTAAGCTTTGTTTACTTTTCGGCTATCAAGGATTTGCTTTGTAACATTGGCATCTAGGCGGACTTGTTGTAATTTAATATTAATGTCAGCTTCTATTTCCGGTAAGTCACCCTCAGATTTTGCAATGTCCAGGTTTTGCTGTGCTAGCACGACATTTTCCAAGGCATAAGCTTGTACGACTGGATGATCCGATAAAAATTCCTCGGCTTCTCTTTGCGCATCCTCAAGCCGCACTAATGCATCGTCTGTACGGGCAAAACCAGTACGTTCTTGTAGTGCGGATACCAAATCATTGGACTGGTTAATTTGTGCAGCATTCAGGCTTATCCGTTTATCCAGCACTTTGCGCCTTGCGGCGATGCTGGCAATTTCTTGTTCTAGCGCCCGTTTTTTTTGTCGCTCCGCATATAAATTAGCCCGGCTTAGGGCGGTGGCAGCTTGTTCAAATTTGCTAACATTTTCGCTGTTTGCACTATTTAGATTGGCAATACGCCCGGCTATGCCCTGCTCTAGGGCGGCTATTTCTTCCAAAGCCTGTGCAGGGCGCGTATCCAAGGCTTGCCGCTCCTGTTCGTACTGGCTCTTCAGCCCGCGCAAAGTCGTCACTTTCGCCCGTTCTTGCACGAGGTTTTGTTCTAACTCGCCCAAGCTTTGCCCACTATAATCCCGCATCATGTCCGCCCGCGAACGGCGCAGGGTCTTGCGTACATCTATGGTGTCTTGCTCCAAAACCTTGATAAGCCCCGGCGCATTTTCCAATTGGGCGGCAAAATCCTTCGCTAACAATTCGCTGGCCTTGCCCTCAGCAATTTTAGCACGCGCATTTTTATACAAATCAACAATTAGCGTTTTGTCTTCATCGGAGATATTAGCATCCGATTCTATGGCTAAGGTAGAGGCTTTAAGTTCGGCCTCCGAAATCGGAACCGTAAGTGGGGATTGTTCGTTTTTATTTTGTGCAAAAGCAGCCAAGCTGGCACCCATAGCCATCAGCAAGACAGAAAAAAATACGAATATAAATTTGCGCGCAAACATGCCAGCCCGTTTCCTTAATGCCCGTTTCCTTAGGTACTCTCCCAACATAGCCAGTTAAAGGTAAAATAATAGTGATTATTAAGGTTTCCAGTTTTACATTTCCTCTTGGCAAAGTCCGTAAGAAGCCGCATATACAATTTTTTGCATATCAACCTGGAGAAGACCATGAGAGAAGCCGTTATTGTATCCACCGCCCGCACCCCCATTGGCAAGGCCTATAGAGGCGCATTTAACGCCACCCCCTCCCCGACCCTAACCGGGCACTGCATTGACGCGGCGGTTAAACGCGCTGGTCTTGAGGGCGGCGAAGTTGATGATGTAATCATTGGCTGTGCCATGCAGCAAGGCGTACAAGTGACCATTGGCCGTAATTCCGTGCTCGCCTCCTCACTTCCTGTAACAGTCGCGGCGCAAAGTATAGACCGCCAATGCTCAAGCGGCATGATGGCGATTGGTATTGCCGCCAAGCAAATCATCTGCGACGGTCACCAAATCGCTATTGGCGGCGGGGTTGATAGTATATCCATGGTTCAGACCGCTGAAATGCGCTATGCGGTCGACCCAAATGTCATCGCCAACCACCCCAATGCCTATATCCAAATGATCGACACGGCGGAAATTGTCGCCAAGAAATACAGCGTTAGCCGGGACGCCATGGACGAATATGCCGCACAGAGCCAAGCCCGCACCCACGCCGCCCAAGAAGCAGGCAAATTCGACGACGAGATTGTGCCGCTCACTGCGACCATGAAAATCCAAAACAAAGAAACGGGGGAAATCTCCGAAGCTGAATACACGCTGGACAAAGATCAAGGCAACCGCCCCGGCACCACCGCCGAGGGCCTATCAGGCCTAAAACCAGTACGCGGGACGGACTTCACCATCACCGCAGGCAATGCTAGCCAGCTTTCGGACGGTGCTAGCGTTAGCGTCCTCATGGAAGCAGGCGAAGCCGAGAAACGCGGACTGGAACCCTTAGGCATATATCGAGGCATGGCCGTAGCTGGCCTAGAGCCAGAAGAAATGGGCATAGGCCCCGTCTTCGCTATCCCGAAACTCCTAGCCGCCAACGGACTAAAAATGGACGATATTGATCTGTGGGAGCTAAATGAAGCTTTCGCCGTGCAAGTTATCTATTGCCGCGATAAATTGGGCATCCCAAACGAACGCCTAAATGTAAACGGCGGCGCCATATCCATAGGTCACCCCTACGGCATGAGCGGCGCCCGCATGGTCGCACACTC
>Ga0256839_1000488_pt1 | contig 51369 bp, 52 predicted proteins | sample 354166metaG_FD_185968 | JGI IMG/M metagenome (GOLD analysis project Ga0256839, IMG submission 185968) | Hydrothermal vent microbial communities from Mid Atlantic Ridge, Atlantic Ocean - 354-166 | ecosystem: Environmental > Aquatic > Marine > Hydrothermal vents | place: Atlantic Ocean: Mid... | reverse complement strand
CCCAAGCAATGCAAAACACGATCCCGCAGCCGAGAGGCGGATTTTCGCAACCACAGCGCGCGCCAAATTACCAAGCGTATCAGGCGGCGCCTTATTCGCCACAACAGGGCTGGAATGGCCCGTGGGGTAACAACAACTGGGGTTTCCCTTGGGGTGGGCCATCATTTGGCCAGTGGGGGCCGAGCGGCCCAACCGGATACGGCGTGCCAAACGGGTGAGGTCGTTAGATGCGGATGGATTTTGAGATGAAAATAGACGGGAAGTTTGGAACGGAAATGAAACAGATTGCTTCGATATTCGTTTTTGGTGTGCTGGTTGTGGCGTGGCCACTTGGGGTCACAGCGCAGGGGAACCCGTGGAACAACACCGCACAGAATACGCAAACGCAATTTGCGCCGACAGCACCAACCGCCAGCCCTTTTGCGCCAGCCGATCTTGAGCAGCAATTGTCGTCGGGTCGCATGCGCGCAGCAGAAACGCCGCCGGAATATGTTGCGCCACGCGCTGATGCAGGACCGCAATTTGTGCCGCTGGAACAAGCAATACCTGCACCACAATATGGGCAGCGTCCGCCGCAACAATTTATGCAACAACAGCAGTTTGCACCAATGCAGCAGTTCATGGGGCAGCAGCCCTATTACGGCAATGCGCCAAGCGGAAATTTCGGCAATTACGGCGGCTATGTCCCGAATTATGCCTATGGCGGATACCCGAACGGCGGCGGATTTCCCGGTGCATACGGCGGGTACCCATTTCCTAATGGATACAACAGCATTCCCAATGGGTACGGCACTCAGGCGCCGTTCTCAAACGGGTTTAACGGGTTCCCTTTCAACTCTGGAGAGTTTGGGAACCAGTACGGAAACATCCCGATCGGCTCCTCGCCGTTCTTTGGTGGTGGCAATTCCCCCTTCGGGTTTTGGTGATCGCCTAGCAGATGTAACGCGCTCCGATCCTTAGGGCGCATAACGAGAAGATACCGGCGAATGTCCCGTTGCCGACTGTCAGAAACTTAACGGGACGAAAAATGGAGAAGACAAATGCGTAAACTAGTAATCACAGCGGTACTTGCCGCAGCTTTGGGTAGCGTTTCTGCCGTTCAAGTATCCGCTCAGACAGCACCACAGGCGATGCCTGCACAAGCTGGCCCTGGTGGTTGGGGGCCGGCACCGGGCTATAACAACAACGGTTGGAACAACAATGGTTGGAACCCGTTTGGTGGCAACAACAGCTGGGGCCCATTTGGTGGCAACAACAACGGTTGGGGCAACAACAATAACAACGGTTGGAACAACAATGGTTGGAACCCGTTTGGCGGCAACAACAATAACTGGGGTCCTTTTGGTGGTAACAACAATGGTTGGGGCAACAATAACAACGGTTGGGGTGGTAACAATTGGGGTCCTTTCGGCAACAATAACAACGGTTGGGGCAACAACAACTGGGGTCCGTTCAACGGCGACGGCAATGGCAACGGTTCCGGTTCGTTCAACTTCGGTTTCAACGGCAACGCTGATGGCAATGGCTTTGGCAACAACGGCTGGAACAACAACGGTTCCAACAACGGCTGGGGCAACAACGGAAACGGTAATGGCAACGGCAATGGTTCGTTCAACTTCGGTTTCTCGGGCAATGCTGATGGCAACGGTGCGGGCAACGGTACTGGTGGTAACGGCTGGGTTTGGACTGAAAACGGTTGGCAGCAGTGGGTTTGGACGACTGACAATGGTTGGCAGCTAGCAGGCGCTCCGGCGGCCGAAGGTGCAGCAGCTGAAGAAGTTATGGCGACTGAAGCAGAAGATGCGCCAGCAGTGTCTGAATAAGGCGTAGTGCTTTGAAAATACCCTACTCGCCCGTTGTTAGACGGGCGGGCAGGAACCCAAGCCGACAACAGCGAAGAGAGTGACATGTCTTTTAGAAAACCTGCCACAGTAGCAATAATACTAGCGGTTTTTGGCTTGTCTGCGCCTGCGTTCGCGCAAAGCGCGCGGGATTTCACGGCAATGGCCGTTCAAACTACGCCTGAACAACCCGACCAGATTGGTCAAATTTTCAAATCCGGTTCAAACATGCGGTTCGAGTACCGGCAAAACGGTAGCACGCTGGTGAAGATATTGCGTCCGACGGAAGGTATCGTTCTGATGCTTGATCCGCAAACGCAAACCTATATTGAATTTATTGGCCCCGCAGTTTCAAGTGATGTGGCGGACGGCCCGACATCCCCTTGCCCCGAAGCCACACCCGAGGCCGAGGGCCTGATGTGCGAGCGGGCTGGTGGCGACACATCCGTTTACGGCGTTCAGGTCGAGCGCTGGTTGTTAGGGTATGCACAGCAGCAGCCCCAAGTCATTTTATGGGATCCGTTGCGTCGCAAAGCGCTGCGGCACGAGTTTCCTGACGGCAGCCTGATGCGCATGGCGTTCAACGCGATTGTTGATTTGGCCGGCCGTGACGCCGAATACTGGACGATTGAATACACCGCATCTAATCAAGTCCCCCTTACCCTTGGTTGGTGGTTTGACCCAAGCCTGCGCGTGGTTGTACGCGAGGATTTGCCTGGTGGTGGAAGCCGCCGACTTGAGAACATTCAGGCCGGTCCGGTTGATAGCGCATTGTTTGAAGCCCCGGTTGGCTGGCAGCAGCAGGATGCGCCTGCAACAACCGCCCCCGTAAGCGATAACTAATTGAAAGAGCATTAGATATGTTGACGTTATATGCGAACCTCAAAGGCGGCACCGGCAAAAGCACCGTGGTGTTCAACATGGCCATGTGGCGGATCGCGCAGGGGAAGGCGGTTACGGTATGTGATCTTGACCGGCAGCGCACGGTGACGGATGTGGCGATGATCCGCGATGAAGACGGGATCGAGCCTGCGCTGAAGGTCGTTCACGAATTGCCCGCCAAAGGAAAGGCGCGCGGTGATTGGCTGATTGATGTGGGCACATCGGACATGGACGCCGTGCGCACCGCGATTGCGGTTTGTGGGCAGATTATCATTCCGGTCACGCCTTCACAGGCGGATTTATGGGCGACGCAGCGGTTCCTTGAGATTGTCAAAAAAGAACGTGGAAAGGGCGAAATGCCCAAGATTAAAGCGTTTATTAATCGGGCTGACACGCATCCGTTGGCCCGCGAAAACGATGAAACGCTAGAGGCATTGGATACGTTGAAGCAGATCGAGGCGCTGGCGCCGATGATGATGCAACGCATGGCGTTTAGACGCTCGTTCTCCGAAGGGTTGGCGGTGTTCGAGATGGAGCCAAAGGGCAAAGCGGCGATGGAACTCGATGCGTTGGGCGAAGCGATTTACGGGTAAGGCAAGGCCATCTGAATGAAAATACGATAAGGGAATTTTGATAATGATGCCGTTTGTAAGACTGATTGCGATTTATATAATAGTTGGCCTAGCCGTCTTTGCCTTCTTCAAACGCGATGCGTTAATGGCGCTGATTAGCGGGCCAGAGGCGGAGGTGGTTATGGTGGCGGAACCCGTCGCAGAACCTGTGATCGTGCAACCAGTTGCTGAACCACTGCCCGCACCGATTGCCGAACCTGTACCAACACCTGCGGCGAAACCTGTGTTCGCACCAGCCGATACGGCGACACCACAGCCTGCAAATCCGCAAGACATGAACGCGCGTCTAGGTGAGGCGCGTCAGGCGTTTTGGGATGGCGATGCGGTCACCGCGGAGTTTTTGTACAAGGGTTTGGTCAACGATTTCCCGACAGAAGCAATAGTGAAGGGTGAGCTTGGCAATCTTTACTACAACACTGGCCGCATGACCGAGGCTGCCGCGCAGTTTCACGCAGTTGGTTTGTTGTCGATTGAAGCTGGTAACACAGCACAGATGATGGCTATGATCGGGGTATTGCAGTCTATCGCCCCAAATTTGGCGGCCGACTTGCAAGCTCGTGCTGCGCAACAAAATTAATAGGTAGGAGAACCTATGAGCCAGTTTCTTAAAAAGCGCCTTGAAAACCTTGAGATACATCTGAAGGCGGAAAACCCCGCATTGCTGGAGGTTCTGCCGACGTATTACAAACTGGACAAAATCCTCTACCGGATCGGGTTGCTTGATAAAGAAAGCTCGCTTGCGTCACGGATTTCGTGGTGGCCGCTGATCTCGGTTCTGGGTACGTTTTCGTCTGGTAAATCGACGTTTATCAATGACTATGTTGGTGAAACCCTGCAAGATACTGGCAATCAAGCGGTGGACGACAAGTTTACGGTGATCTGTTACGGCGCAGGCAACGGTGGGCAGACATTGCCCGGATTGGCACTGGATGCGGACCCGCGGTTTCCATTCTATGGGATTTCGCATGAGATCGAGAAAGTCGCCAAGGGCGAGGGCAACCGGATTGAGAGCTATCTGCAACTGCGCACGACCAGTCAATGCAAGATCAAGAACAAAATCATCATAGATTCTCCGGGGTTTGACGCGGATGATCAGCGGCGTGCGACTTTACGGATCACCGATCGGATTATTGATCTGTCTGATCTGGTGCTGATATTTTTTGATGCCCGCCATCCCGAACCGGGCGCTATGCAGGACACGCTGGAACATCTGGTGAAAAGGACGGTTTCACGGGCTGATACGGCGAAGTTTTTCTATATTCTCAACCAGATAGATACGGCTGCGAAGGATGATAACACCGAAGAAATTGTCGGTGCGTGGCAAAGGGCGATGGCGCAAGGGGGGCTGTCATCGGGGCGGTTCTACACGATTTACAATGAAAAGGCCTCGGTTCCGATTGAGGATGCGGCGCTTCGTGAGCGGTTTCAATCCAAGCGCGATGCTGATCTGAACGCTATCCACGCGCGAATGGATGCGGTTGAGGTGCAGCGCAATTATCGCATCGTGGGTGTATTAGAAACGGTCGCGAACGAGTTGGAAAATGACATTCTGCCAAAACTGCGCGAGGCCAAAGCCCGCTGGCGGCGCGGCGTTCTTATCAGCGACGGGATTGCGCTGGGCGCCGTGGTGTTGCTGGCCGTCGGGATGATGAGCTATTTTCGTTGGTTTCCGCCCGCTGCAGTGTTCACTTTTGAATGGCTTCAGGCGAACTTGTGGAATGCGATTGCAGGGATTGTCGCGGTGGTCATTTTGGCCAGTGCGTTCCACTACTGGGTTCGCGGCGTTGTTGCAAAACGTGTCGCTTCGAAACTTAGCGCGGCCTATGGGCAGGTTGAACTTGATTTGCGTTCTGCCTTCATGAAAAGTGCGGGTAGCTTGCATTCGATTTTCCGTGTCGAACCTGTTGGCTGGGGTGCGCGGGCAAGTAAAAGGTTGCGGATGGTGCGCGAGATTGCGGCCAACCATATCCAAACCCTGAACGACCGTTTTGCTGACCCGTCTGGTAAAACCGACCCGATGATTCCGGAAACGGTGGTTGAAGAAACCGATGCCGAAAACCCTGATGAAAACTTACCGAAGACGTAAAATAGGCCTATTATGAATACTGCTACATGCCCACTACCGACTGGTCGCTGCGCCGACCCTGAGTTTCGCCTGACTATTTACGAGGCGGGACACGCCTTAACCGCCCGTGCGCTGGAATTGAAAATTATCTCCGTGCAGATGTTCCCGCGCCCACCGATGCTGGTAAGCGAGAAAATATTTTCGGGCAACAAGATCGGCCCACTGGTGCAGACGCTGGAAAACCGTGTGATCGAGCTGTTTGGCGGGCAGATCGCTGAAACGGAGGCGTGTTCCGCAAGCTCTTGTTGTAGCGGGGATGTCTCGCGTATCGACGAATTAACCCGCCTGATTGTTGGTCTTAGCGGAAAAAGTGACCCAGAATCTGTGTGGTTCGAGTTGGAAGATGTGGCGGAAAGTATTTTCAAGGACCAACGGTATCGCGATGCAATTATTCCGATAGCCGAGTTTCTGCACCAAAAGGTGTTGGATGGTTGCGACATTATTGAAGGGGCGGATCTGGAAGCAGAGTTGGACAAGTACGTTCCCAAGGCTCCAAAAGAAGGCAGATTAAAAAAGTTTTTGTCGTTTGGCCGCTAGGGTTTAGCTGGTATTTGGATAAAAGTTGACAGTTTCGACGGCTTCTTGCTATGGTTGCAGTGTCTACAATTTGCGTTTGACGCTGTGTTATTAACCCGATGTAGTATTTAGTAATGGGTATTTGGTATGTTTTTAATTGCTCTTAAAGGGTTTTTCTATTCGGAATCTGGCGCTGTTTCTGTGGATTTCGTCGTTCTGACAAGCCTCGTCCTTAGCTTTGGTATCACGGTTGCAACGTTGGTTGCGGCAGGGGTGAACCCGATAGCATCCGGTTTAAGTGTGGTTGTGACGCCTAACAGCGGCTTTTCGGCCAAATTTGTTAGTGTCGACGAATAGGCCGGCAGACTACAAACTTATGCCCTTAATCTAATCACTGGCAACGGGCCTTTAGCCCGGGCTTAGGCCACGCAAGCGTTCGGACCTTCTGCGCAGCAACTCAAGTACTGTCAGTAGTGCGATGGAGATGATCACGAGGATCGTCGCCACGGCCAGAATTGTCGGGCTGATTTGTTCGCGGATACCGGACCACATCTGGCGTGGAATCGTTTTATCTTGTGGACTGGCGAGGAATAGCACGGCAACGACTTCGTCGAATGAGGTGATAAAGGCAAACAGCCCACCTGATATTACACCCGGCAAAATTAAGGGCATTTGCACTTTGAAAAAGGTTCGTGTTGGCCCTGCACCCATGTTGGCAGCAGCACGTGTGAGGCTGTTGTCAAAGCCCACCAGCGTTGAGGTTACGGTGATGATGACGAAGGGTGTACCCAAGGCCGCGTGCGCCAGAATGATGCCGAGTTTGGTTCCGGCCAAGGCTTGTTTACCCTCCATAAACGGGTTGAAGTCGTTGGAGTAGAAATAGAACATGCCGGCTGCGGTCACGATAAGCGGAACAATCATCGGCGAGATCAGGATCGACATGATCAACCCTTTGTAGGGCATCTCGGAGCGGCTAAGACCGATCGCAGCCAGCGTGCCAAAGCTTGTCGCCAAAACAGTTGCCCAGAAGCCGATGATGAAGCTGTTTTTGGTTGCGCGTATCCACTGCGAGTTTTGCCACACGTCGGCCCACCAGCCTTCAGTTGCGTCAGGGTTGGCCATGCCGTTTTCGAAGATGTCGATGTACCAGCGCAGGCTGTAGGCTTCGGGATCGAAGCTAAGCATGCCTGAGGTGAAGGTGAAATATGGTTCCGCGTTGAAACTAAGCGGGACGATGATAAGGATCGGGGTGATCAGGAATACGAAAATCAGCGCACAAATCGCGCGAAAAGCATAGTACCAAACCCGTTGGCCAAAAGTGGCATATGGTGGAAGTGCTGACATTGGCCTATCCCATCTTCATGTTGTCGATGCCCACGACCTTGTCGTAGACCCAGTAAATAGCAAGCACGATCACCAGCAGTATGCCGCCCAGTGCCGCTGCCAGCGACCAGTTGAGCGATTTTTGCATGTGATATGCGATGAAGTTCGAGATCAGCTGGCCATCTTGCCCACCCACAAGTGCGGGCGTGATATAGTAGCCGATTGATAGAATAAACACGAGCAATGCACCGGCCCCGATTCCCGGTATGGTGCCAGGAAAATACACCCGCCAGAACGCGGTCCAGTTGGTTGCACCCAGCGATTTTGCGGCCCTGAGGTAGGTTGGCGGAATGCCTTTCATCACCGAAAACAGCGGTAAAATCATGAATGGTAACAAGATATGGGTCATCGCGATGATTGTGCCGGTCATGTTGTAGATCAGGCTAAATCGTGAATCGTCGGTGGTAATTCCAAGCCATACAAAGATATTATTTAGCACCCCGTTGCTTTGCAGCATGGCAATCCATGCCGTTGTTCGTACCAGAAGCGAGGTCCAGAATGGTAGCAATACAAGGATCATTAGCAGGTTGGATTGCCGGATAGGCAGGCTGGCCAACAACCATGCGACGGGATACCCCAGAACCAGCGTTGTTAGCGTTACGGCCAGTGCGACGACCAGTGTTTTGATAAATAGGTAGACGTAAATCCGGTCCTCGGGGTCGAGACGTTCGAACGAGCCGTCGGCCTTGTAGTCTGCATCAAGGGCAGCGGCGTAGAATGCCGGTGAATAGGTTTGTGACGAAACCTTCATTGCTCCCCACACGTCGATATCCCCCCAATCCTCGTCAATATCCAGCAATGCGGCCATGAAGGGGGCTTCCAGCTTGGCGGCCTTGCGAGCGGTCTTGGTGAACATGGAGCGCGTGCCAGCGTATTCGCGGTTAACGCGGGTGGCGACGCGGCCAATGGTTTTATCGGCGCGGGCTTGTATCAGGTCGATCACGAGGGCTTCGAACATTTCCTCGGTCGGGGAGGAAATGCCATCCCACTCTGCCAAGGTTGCAGTTGAGGCGGGCATGTTGGACGAATATGTGTCGTTCTTAACGCCTTGTACCATCAGCGATAGAATCGGGATGATGAAGCTGGCCACAATAAATATTAGTAGCGGTAAAACTAAACCAAACGCCCTTGCACGGCTTACAAAAAGAGCTTGCGCAAGCTTCTTTTTCAAAGGCGTGCCGTCTGCGGCGAGTACTGGTCCGGTGGTATCGGTCATATAAACGTCCCCCTAAAGGTAGCCGGAGGGAGCATTACACCCCCTCCGGCAAGTTGTTTTATTTAGCCAACCAAGCGTTGAAACGCTCGTTCAACTCGTCGGCATTGTCTGCCCAGAACTCGAAGTCACTGACGATAGCGTTTGTCAGGTTGTTCGCAGCGGTTGGCATATGTGGACCCATTTCGGTCTTGCCATCGCTGTAAAGACCTACGAGCGCACCCGAGGATTTACGGGCCGGACCATACGAGATCCAGGAAGCCTGGTCTGCCAGACGTTGTGTGCCTGTGGAATAGGCAACGAACTCCATCGCGAGGTCTTTGTTTGGCGCGCCTTTTGGAATTACCCAAAGGTCGAAGTCCATGATTTGACCATCCCAGATAACCTCGAAAGGTTTACCTTCGGCAACGGCGGCATTGAAGATACGACCGTTGTACGCCGTAGTCATGACGACTTCGCCATCAGCCAAAAGCTGCGGAGGCTGCGCGCCGGATTCCCACCAAACAACCTGATCTTTAATGGTGTCTAGTTTCGCAAACGCACGATCAACGCCTTCGTCGGTATCAAGCACGGCGTATACTTCGGATGCAGGAACGCCGTCAGCCATTAGCGCCATTTCCAGAACGGATTTAGCACCTTTACGCAGACCGCGTTTTCCCGGGAATGCTTCGAGATCGAACAGATCGTCGATGCTGTCCACGCCAGGTGTTTTCTCGCTGTCGTAGGCGAAGATTGTTGACCAAACGATGTTTGCAACTGCACATTCGCTTAGGGCACCTTCAAGGAAATCGTCTGCGGCGGAGCTGCCGTCAGCACCGTCTGGCAGCATGGACAGGTCCATTTCTTCCAGCAGGCCTTCGTCACAACCGCGGATCGCGTCGGAAAGTTCAACGTCGACCAAGTCCCAAGTTACGTTGCCGGCTTCAACCTGCGCCTTAACTTCGGCCAAGCCACCGTTGTAATCCTCGGAAACGATCTGGTTGCCCGTCTCGGCGATCCAAGGTTTGTGATATGCCTCGACCTGTGATTTTGTATATGCACCACCCCAAGATACGACCGTGATCGAACCTGCGCTAGCGGCAGCAGCACTAACAGCCACGAGGGCGGTTGCACTAATTAGAATACTTTTGAGCTTCATGAAGCTTCTCCCTGATTTACCCGTTATGATATGCCGTGATATGGGTAAGGTTAACACGGCTATTAGAGTCGCTGCACCATTGGCACAGCAACGCGAATTTTTAGGCGTCGAGTGCCCGACAATCTTCGGTTTGCCAGCTAACTTTGGTGTTTTCGCCAACTACCAGATGCTTGTGACCAGCGGAGTTTGCTACTTTGACGATGAAATCATCATGCCCAGATACGGTCATACGGCAGCGGATATGGTCCCCCAGATAAATCAATTCTTTGACCAGAGCATCTGTCGAATTCGGGCCATCCCCTGTAAGGGAAACCCGCTCCGGACGGATTGAAAGCATTGTGCGTTCGCCCACAGCACCACAATTTACGGCCAGCGCGCGGGCGGTCATACCACCATCGAGGTCAACAATGACATTGTCGCCCTCTTGCGCGCGAATGACACCTTCCAGCTTGTTGTTCTCGCCGATAAACTGCGCTACGAATGCATTTTCTGGGCGCTCATATAGATCATCCGGCTTGGCCAGTTGTTGAATAACCCCGTCATCAAAAACGGCCACACGGTCGGACATGGTCAAAGCTTCGGATTGGTCGTGGGTTACGTAAACGACAGTAATTCCCAATTGTTCATGAATGTGCTTGATCTCGTACTGCATATGCTCGCGCAGTTGTTTGTCGAGCGCACCGAGGGGTTCGTCCATCAACACAAGCTCGGCCTCGAACACCAAGGCGCGGGCCAGTGCGATACGCTGTTGCTGACCGCCCGAAAGCTGCGCAGGGCGACGGTTTATGAAATCCCCCATCTGCACCATATCAAGCGCTCGTTTAACCTTGGTTTCACGTTCAGACTTGCCCATTTTGCGAACTTCCAACGGGAAGGACAGGTTTTCACCAACGGTCATATGCGGGAAAAGGGCGTAATTCTGGAACACCATCCCGATGCCGCGCTTGTGAGGCGGGATGTTGTTGATTGGTTGCCCGTTCAGCAGGATGTCACCGTGTGTTGCGACTTCGAAACCGGCCAGCATCATTAGGCAGGTTGTCTTGCCGGAACCCGATGGCCCAAGCATGGTGACAAACTCGCCTTTGGCAATTTGGAGGTTAAGATCTTTTACGACTAAAACTTCACCGTCATAACTTTTTTGAACGTGATCGAACGCCACGAATGCGTCTTTGGGATCTCCAAGTGACAATATACTCTCCAACCAACCCTGTTAAAACAATGCGCTATGCGCCGCGATCTTTGCCGCATTTCGGATAGCCTAACAGGAAGTAATGATTCCATGCAACGGCTACACGATGATCCGCTAAGTATTTCATCGGATGGTTAGATATATGTCGGGATTTTGGTCGCTCGAGAGTGACTGTTTAATAGGACCGGATACTATGACGCTGGAAAAACCAGATTTTGCGCGAGAACTGAAGTGGCGGACCTACGACTTCTTCTTTCGAAAGATGCGTAGGGCAGCCGTTAGGGAAATTGCGCCAATTAGCGCAGCCAAAACCACACCGACGTTTCCATATTGGGGAAGGAACCACAACGCCATGTAGCTAGCCATGAAAGCACCAACCAGACTGGCCACAAAGTATCCAATTGAAAGGGGCAGATCATCATCGTAGATGGCGGCCGTCCAGCCGACTGAACTCGCAATTGACATTATGATGATGAGATTGAATTCGTGCATCTATTTGTGCCTGAAACGTTGCGGATATTGTTGCGGAATTTGTTAAAAATCTATTGGTGCACCCGGCGCGATTCGAACGCGCGACCTCTGCCTTCGGAGGGCAGCGCTCTATCCAGCTGAGCTACGGGTGCTTTGGGGGCGGTATATGTCAGGTATTGGTCAAGCGCAATCCGCTTATTGAGTTGAACTTGCGGGGGAAGTCTGGTCTTTTGTGGCGTAGGCATTTCAGCTTCGGAGAGTGGCGTGGTAAATATCCTTTGCATCGTTCAAGGCGGGCGGCTTCAGTATGAGGCGTTGGTGTTTATGGCCTCGTTTCGCAAGTTTCACGGCGATGAAAAATTCAAGGTTTTTATGGCGGAACCTCAACCCGGTGATTTGTGGGATTTTGACCCGCGAATAACCGATGGGCCAACGCGCAACATGCTGGAAAGCCTTGGAGCCGAGATCGTGCCGCTGCATTCCAAGGTGTTCGGGGCGGCCTATCCGAACGGCAATAAAATCGAGGCGCTGGCGCTGTTGCCCGAAGGGGAGCCGTTTATATTTTTCGATACCGACACGTTGTTCACAGGGCCGTTGGATAAAATACGCTTCAACTTTGATAAACCGGGCGCGTCGTCAAAATGCGAAGGGACGTGGCCGGAGCCGGAGCTTTACGGGCCGGGCTATGCCGATATCTGGCGGTCACTTTATGACAAGTTCGGGTTGGATTTTGAAAGTTCTCTGGATATGCGGCAGCCGGATGAATATTGGCAGCGGTATTTGTATTTCAATGCAGGTTTTTTCTATTACAAATGTCCGAAGGTGTTTGGTGAGAAGTTTCTGGAATATGCGACTGCCATTCGCGACAACCCGCCCGACGCGCTGGACGGGCAGGCGTTGTATCCATGGTTGGATCAGATTGCCTTGCCACTCGTGATCCACGCGCTTGGCGGGGGGAAGGGGTTGCAACCGGCACGCTCGCTCGATGGGCCTGCGACATGCCATTACCGTGTGTTGTCGCTGCTTTATGCACGCGAGTCGCAAAAGGTTATTGATGTGTTGGAAGAAGTCTGCGCGCCCAATAAAATCAAGAAATTACTGAAGGAATCGGAAGCCTTCAAGCGGTTGGTGTTTCAAGGGCGGGGGCATAAATTGCGGGCGTTAATTACACCGGACGATTTGATGAAACCCGAGGAAAAGCTGCGCAAGAAGATAAAAAATCGTGGGTTTTGGGTGCGCTAGAAACGACAAACCCCCACACTTGCATGCGGGGGTCGTCACGGGCTTACACCCAATTCAGTTCAGCCTTACAGCATGCCTTCGCGTTGCAATTTCTTGCGCGCCAACTTGCGTTGACGACGGATAGCTTCAGCTTTCTCGCGTGCCTTGCGGACGGAGGGTTTCTCGAAATGTTGCTTGAGCTTCATTTCACGGAAAACACCTTCGCGCTGAAGTTTTTTCTTCAACGCACGAAGAGCCTGTTCGACGTTATTATCACGAACCGATACCTGCATGTGGATACACCACCTTTCAAAGTTAGATTTGCAGAATTGCAGGAACGGGCTCTATAGCAACTCCGGAACAATCTGTCTATGGTATGGGGGAATGTGAGGCCCAGATGACGAAACTTAAGAAAACCGAAGCAGATCATATCGCTGAAACTCGTATGAAGGTGCTGAAAGCGGCGCTTCCGCATGTTGTTTTCGATGGTTGGAGCGCGGAAACATTGGCGGCGGCGATTGCCGATTCGGGCGTGAATGCAGGGTTGGCGGCGTTGGCCTTTCCGCGCGGCGCAGTCGATCTGGCGTTGGCGTTTCATTATGATGGTGACCGTAAGTTGGCAGCGGCGATGGCAGCGGCGGACACGTCCGGTATGCGTTATAGTGAAAAGATCGCCAATGGCATTCGGTTGCGCCTTGAACTGGTTGAGGCGCATCGCGAGGAAGTGCGACGCGGATCGGCCCTGTTCGCCTTGCCCACACATGCGGCTGACGGCGCAAAGGCGATCTGGAATACGGCGGACACGATCTGGAATGCTTTGGGCGATACCAGCCGCGATGTGAATTGGTACACGAAGCGGGCGACGCTGTCGGCGGTGTATTCCTCTGCGGTGTTATTCTGGCTAGGTGATGAAAGTGACGGTACGGATACGGTTGCATTTATTGACCGCAGGATTGAAAATGTTATGCAGTTTGAAAAGCTCAAGGCAACGATGCGTGGGAACGCGTTGGTTAAAGCGTTCTTCGCAGGGCCGGGCAAAATATTGGATAAAGTAACAGCACCGGGTGCGGCCCCTGAAGGGTTTCCCGGTTCGATAAGGAAATAAGCGATGGCATTAGGTGGAAAAATTCTGACGTGGTTCAATGGTGAATGGCGTGAGGGTAATACGATGATTATGGGCGCGGCGGATCATGCGACGTGGCTTGGCTCCATGGTGTTTGATGGTGCGCGGTACTTTGAAGGCACGATGCCGGACCTTGATTTGCATTCACAACGGATCATTCGTTCGGCAAAATCCATGGGCTATGATGCGCCTGTTGATGGCGACACGATCGAGGGGATTATCCGCGAAGGTGTGGCCAAATTTGCACCCGATGCAGAGTTGTATCTACGCCCGATGATGTGGTCGGTTGAGGGAGATGCGACGCTGTTGGGTCCGGACCCCGCGTCTGGTGCTTATGCCATTTGTATCGAGGAATTACCGATGCCCGAGGCGGGTGATTTCGCATTGACGGTTTCACCCTACCGCCGCCCGCGCCAAGACATGGCGTTGACGGACGCCAAGGCAGCCTGCCTTTACCCCAACAATGGCCGCATCGCGCAGGAAGCGCGTAGCCGTGGTTTCAACACGGCGCTGTCGATGGATATTGACGATAATGTTGCGGAAACATCCTCCACCAACGTGTTTATGGTGCGCGACGGCGAGGTGTTCACCCCTGCGCCCAACGGCACATTCCTGAACGGGATCACGCGCCAGCGGATGATTGCGTTGATGAAGGATGACGGCTTTAAGGTTACGGAAACCAACCTGACGGTTCAGGATTTCACAGATGCGAGCGAAATTTTCTTGACGGGGAATGCATCCAAAATCACGCCCGTGACGCGGTTTGAGGATAAACAGATGCCCTCAACCCAGATCGGCACACGGGCGCGGTCGCTTTATTGGGAATATGCCCATTCAAGTTAAGGAAGTGTTATGATTTTACCAACCACAATGCAGGCGATTGAAATCAGCGTACCGGGTGGGCCGGAGGTTTTGCAGGTTGTGACAAGGCCAGTTCCCATTCCAGCTGGTGAGGATATTCTAATCAAAGTCGCCGCGGCGGGCGTTAATCGCCCCGATGCGTTGCAGCGAGCAGGTGCCTATGCGCCGCCACCAGATGCATCCGATTTGCCCGGTCTGGAATGTTCGGGCAAAGTGGTTGCTGTTGGCCAAGGTGTCACTCGTTGGTCGGTTGGTGACAAGGTTTGTGCGTTGCTTCCGGGCGGAGGATACGCCGAATATGTGACCACACATCAAGATCACGCGCTGGCCATTCCGGCTGGTCTGTCGATGGTGGAGGCTGCGGCGTTGCCGGAAACCTTCTTCACTGTCTGGACAAACGTATTTGAGCGCGGATGCTTGGAAGCGGGCGAAGTGTTCTTGGTCCACGGCGGCACATCCGGCATTGGCACCACGGCAATTCAGTTGGCAAACGCGATGGGCGCACGGGTTTTCGCAACCGCGGGTTCCGCTGAAAAATGTGCAAAATGCGTCGAGTTGGGCGCCGAATTGGCCATTAATTACAACGATGAGGACTACGTCGAAGTGGTCAAAGCTGCCACCGATGGGCGCGGTGTTGATTTGATTTTGGACATGGTCGGCGGGCCGTATATTGCCCGCAACATCCGCGCGCTCGCGATGGACGGCAGATTGGCAATGATTGCCTTTCTGGGTGGTCCCAAGGCCGAGATTAACTTCGCACAGATCATGACGAAACGGATTACGGTGACGGGGTCGACGTTGCGCCCACGCTCCATTCAAGACAAAGCAGTGATAGCCGAGGCATTGCGCGAAGTTGTCTGGCCGCTGATCGAGGCCGGTAGAATTGCGCCGGTGATGGATTCAACTTTCCCCCTTAACCAAGCCGCAGATGCACACCGCCGGATCGAAAGCTCGGGCCATATCGGGAAGATTGTTCTGGAAGTATCGTAAACTCGTTTATCCGAATCTCTTTTTGCCAAAACGAATGGCGGGATGTTCAATAAATCTCCACGTTATGTACCCCAAAAGCATCGAGCCGAGGATGGCCACCGCCCATACGCCTGCGAATTGAAGTACGGAAACCGTTTCGGTTTTGGCCGTGCCGATGAAGGTGATGATGCCTAGATAGACGAACAACGGGTGGAACAGGTACATCGAAAAGCTGTAGCGGGCGATGGGTTCCAGAAACCGCAGCGACAGCAACCTTTTAAGTCTGGGCATTGCGTTTGAATGTAGCAGAACGATCAGTAGGGCAATCGCTGCGGCGAAGATCACACGGCCAAACAGCAACTCGAAATAAATGACGGGTTGATAGGCGCTGGTCAGAACCGTGAAGGGGTTGTGCAACAACGGTAACCCCGCACCAGCCAAGATAAGCAACGTAAGAAGTATCTTGTTGGAGGTGCGAATTTTTGACAAGAAATCGGTGTGATGCAATACCGCCCATGCGCCGGCCATTCCAAAGGCGAACTGGCTGAGGCGAACAGGCATTGCCACGTATAGGTAGTCGTAAAATAGCGCGATGTCGTCGTTTCGCCCCGCCAGTTTCAGGTCAATCAGCGAGTTTTCCGTGAGTTGTGGATAGGAGGTTAACACCCAATAACTCCACCCAACGGTCAGCAAGCTAAGTGCGGCGGTAAGCAATATCATCGTAGGGCCGTTGCGCACCAGAAAGATAAAAAGCGGGACGATTGCGTAAAATTCCAGTTCGACGGACAGTGACCATGTCCACGGAAGGATAATGGCGGAAGGGTCTGTCCAGATGTTATATGCAAACAGGTTTCCCAGAAGTTTCAGCGTGATGCCACTGTCAAAAGTCGCCAATAGGAGTGCAATTAGGTAAAGCGGGTAAATTCGAAAAAACCGGTGGGCATAGAACCGTTTAAGATTAATGCGGCCGGTGGCCATGCGCTTTTTGAATAGTTGCCATGATAGCAGGTATCCCGAAAGCACGAAAAAAATATCGACGCCAAGATCACCACGCCGAATGAAACCCAAAACCCACGGTAGGGAGTCGGAAAACGCCAGAAATGCCTCGGTTGTGGGCATCAGGAATTGCAGGAAATACCAACTGTGAAAGCTGACTACGAATATGATCGCCAAAGCGCGCAGCCCGTCAAGGTCGGCCATCCGAAGGCTTGGCCGGTAAGGTTCTTCTGTGGTGTTGGTCAAGTCAAATCCTGCCTATCGCCGTTAGCGCATTGGGGCCATGTCGGCGTTGTACTGGCAATCCCGAATGACGTCCTGCCCGCAAATTCGGGGGGTAAGGTCTTTGGTCAGGCAGATGCGGACCTCTTGGATCATGCTGCTTTTGCAGGTGACGGTTAGGCCGTCTGGCTCGATTCCGTCGTTTAGCTCCAGAAAGGCGGCTTCGATCACGCTTGGTGGTAGACGCATTTCGCGCGGCAGGTTGCGGAAAACTTCGGGGCGAGTGACTCTGGTGTAGGCCTCGCGCGCCGTTTCGAAATATTTCTCCGATGATAATCCCGAGCAACGCCCGTGTTTCTTCCATTGATACCACGCCAAGCCGCTGGTCCCCATGATGTCGGCCATGGCGGCGGTCTGGCTGCGCGTCGGGTCACGTTCGGATGTCCGGCAATAAGTTGGCCAGCCACTTTCGTATTGGGGCCATAAGCCGTGCAGGGTAAAGCCGAAGCCCTGATCTGCATCGCATTGCGGAGAATTGCGTTCATCGCCTTCCAGCGCACACCAACTTGGCGTCCAGCTTAGGGACATAACGTAATAGTCGAAATCGCCCGCACGATCGCTTTGCGCGACAGAAGGGGTGGCGAAAACCAAGGCTAAACAAAAGGTCTTTAATAATCTAATCATCTGTCCTATATACACCTCAGAATTCCCCACGAAAACCTAAATAGCGCTTCGCGCAGCCAAGTTTTCGGCAAGGGCACAAGTTTGTTTTAAGGAGACTAACATGGCGCTTCCATTGATGGCCAAGGCTACCGCTGTTTGGCTGGTAGATAACACAACACTATCGTTCACGCAGATTGCCGAATTTTGCGGCCTGCACGAACTTGAAGTGAACGGCATCGCTGACGGCGAAGTGGCTGTGGGCGTTAAGGGTTTGGATCCAATTGCCAACACGCAGTTAACGGCCGAGGAAATCAAACGCTGCGAGGCTGACCCTAAAGCCAAGCTGGAATTGATGTACAATCCCGCCGCCGAGGGGGAGCTGAAACGCAAAGGTCCTCGCTATACGCCGTTGTCCAAACGTCAGGATCGCCCGTCTGCAATTGCATGGTTGGTGAAGTTTCACCCTGAATTGACTGACGGTCAGATCAGCAAACTGGTGGGCACGACCAAACCAACGATTATGGCAATTCGTGACCGTACACACTGGAATATCGGTAACATTCAACCGGTTGATCCTGTCGCACTTGGTATGTGTAAACAAATGGAACTGGATACAGCCGTCGCCAAAGCCGTTAAGAAAATGGGTGGGGACGAGGTTATGTCTGACGACGAGCGCATGAAGCTGGTCTCGACCGAGCAGTCCTTGCATATGCCGGATGAGCCGCGCGTGCCTTCCAGCATGACGGGCTTGGAAAACTTCACCTTGGCCGAGTCCAAAGATGCGGAGCCGAAGCTGGATGCGGACAGCCTGTTCAAAACGCCAGATGCGGATACCGACGAAGACAAATAAATGGATGCGCCCTAGCCCAGTGTTGGGGCGCCGTTAGCTTAATGCGCGGGAATTGTGACCGTGTCGATCAAGCTGCGCCCACCATCCACCGCCAAAATTTGACCCGTGATGAAGTTTGCCTTGCCTGACGCAAGGAACACAGCCGCGTCGGCAGCCTCGTCCGCCTCGCCGATGTAACCAAGGGGCGTGCCAGCCTCGATAGATTCGTGAAGGCCTGGGTTTTCCTTAAGGGATTCGCGCAAACTCGCGCTCATCAAGCTGCCCATGGCGACGCCGTTGACGCGGATGCCGTGATCGGCGAAGGCCACGGCCAGTGACCGGGTTAACTGGTCTAACGCCGCGCTGGACACTGAATATGCCATCAATTCGGGCATCGTGCGTGTCGCCGCGATGGAAGAAAGATTGACAATAGACCCGATGATTTCGCCTTTTTCACGGTTTTTCGAGTGTGCGATCATCCGTTTAGCCACCGCTTGCGCCAAGCGTAAATTGACGGTTACGTTTTGGTGCATCAGTTGTTCAAACACACCGTCCTTGTCCGTAAGTGGATCAGACGGCAATATTTGGCGACTGGCGTTAACCAGAATATCGATGCTGTCATATGCGTCGATTGTGGCGGCCATCAGGTTATTCACAGTCAGTTTTTCTTGCAGGTTTCCGTGGTAGCCCATCGCCTTGCCTGCACCATTTTGCAGGGCGTCAACTTCGGCTATCAGGCGTTTTTCATCCCTGTCGGCAAGTACTACGTTTGCTTCCAATTCCACGAAACGGCGGGCAATGGCTAAACCAACGCCGTTGGCGGCACCCGTAACGATGACGGTTTTTCCAGATACGGAGGTGTTCATTTATGCCTCGTGATTCCCTGCGGTTTGATCCGGCAGACTAGGGGAAAGGAGATGGAAATTCGAGATAAAACGTATCCGTTACGCTTGCCGCTTTAGCGGACGGCGGGCGCGGATGATTTTGAAGGCGCGGTCTTGCTCCAGAATTTCCCAGCTTTTGAAGTGCATATCCATCGCCGCCTCGTAAGGTAACTGCCGATTGGCAACCATCAGGAATTGGCCGGAAGGCTTCATGATGCGCGCCGCAGCCGTGATAAAGCTTACCCCGAGTGCAGGATCTGCGGTGCGCCCCTGATGGAACGGCGGATTACAAATCACGGTGTGATAAGGTTCCGCGGGCTTTTCCAAAGTTGTGACATCAGCCCAATGAAACGCCGCACGTTCATCGGTGATATTGGCTTTTGAGGCCTCAAGTGCTGCATATTCCGCCTCGAACAGGTCGAGGGAAGTTAAGCGGTCACATTTTTCCAGCACGTTTTTCGCTAAATAGCCCCAGCCGGAACCGATGTCTGCGACCGGACCTTTGATGGATTTGTCGAAATATGCGGTCAGCATTTCCGAACCCACGTCGATTTTCTCAGGGCTGAACATGCCCGGCGCGGTCAGATACCCAAAGGCGTTTTGTTTGGGTTTAACGGCGGCCTCCCATGCTTCGGGTGCAGGGGCGTCAGGGGTTAGCCAAAAAACCTTACCGTGGGATTTGGATAGAACGCCGTCGACTTCGTAAACTTTCTTAACAGCCTTTAGCATACTGTCGACGCCATTGGTTTTGTCACCGCTAACGACAACTTGCCCATCTTGGGGAACCATTCGACAAGCACGTGCGAAGTTGGCCATGTTTTCCGCACGACTGCGGGTCAGGGCCAGCAAGACCATCGGGAACTCGCCAGAAGCCTCGGGCACAACCGTCAAGTTATCTTGGGTTAAGCGGTCGGAAAATGGCTTGAAACCCTGTTCGCAAACGATGTGCGGGAATTCTACGAAACCGTGCGGCAGGAATGCAGGTGGGCGGATGTACAGAACCTCGCCAGCATCGGGAATGGCAATAAGCTCGTCGTCAAACGGCAGCAGAATACGGGCTGGATCAGCCATGCGGAGCCTCCAAAATCGAGTGGTTCATTCTTTTTCCATCGTGCATTGCAGCGGATGCTGGTTGCGCTGGGCATAGTCCATGACCTGCGTGACCTTGGTTTCGGCAATCTCGTGGGCGTACACACCGACCACGGCCAAACCTTTGGTGTGGACCGTCAACATGATCCCCTCCGCAGCCGTGGAGTTCAGGCCGAAGAAGCGTTCCAGAATATGCACGACGAATTCCATCGGGGTATAATCATCGTTCAGCAACAGCACTTTATATAGCGGAGGCTTGGCCGTCTTTGGCTTTACCTTCGTTAAAATGCCGGTGTCAAAGTCATCGTCGGATGCCATTGTCGGTGCAATAGGTGTGTGGTTCATCATCATTCCTGCGGTCTTTTGCTTGTTTGAGTATATAAGCTACCCGCAGAAATAGAAAAGGGGGCAAACGCCCCCTAAATCCATTCACAAAGTCGCACGGCCAGAATTTAGGCTGTGTAAGACTTCATAGTTTTGCTAGCAACCTCGAAGCGCTCGCCGATTGGTGCTGTAACTTCTTTGGCTGTTGCCGTGAAGATTTCGTTCATTTTTGTTGCCTGCGCAACGAAGCCTTCAAACGCAGCCTGTGCGAAAGCGGACTGTTTCTCGAACAGTTCAGCCGGAGTTTTAGCGGAAGCCAGATCCTGAACAGCCGCAACGCTGTCTTCAAAGGATTTCTTGGTGTACGAAGTAATTTCTTCGTTGATGCCTTCAGCAGCTTTTGTTGCCAATTCGGACGATTTTGTCAGCGCGTCAACGTTTAGTTGACCGAACGCAGTTACGTCTTCAATGCCTTTAGGGGCGGTTGCTTTTTTTGCTGTTTTCGCAGTGGATGTCTTAGCAGTCATGGTGTTCTCCAATATAGTCGTCGGCTCTCGGCCGTTGAATTTCTATCTTGCATATAGGAGTTATGCTGCACTGCGTCAAGAGCGTGTTGTGCGGTGCAGCATAGCTTGCGGCCAGTTAATACTGATTCACTTTGGCAACACCTTACGAGCAATTGAAAAATATATGTTTTCTTGTCGGGCAAACGCGTGCTAGGGTGTTTGAAAATAAATACGACACCGGCAAACGGGTCGTGAGGCAGTACATACATATCGATCGGCAGATTTTCGATGTTTAATAGAGTTTTTCGGGGGATATCCCTCGTGCTTTCCCTTGTTTTATGGGCCAGCACAGCTAATGCAGCGCCCTATGCGGCGTTGGTTATGGACGCGCGCACAGGCGAAGTTTTGCATTCTCGCAATGCGGATACGCGGCTGCATCCGGCATCGCTTACCAAAATGATGACCCTTTATGTCGTGTTCTACGAGATTAGAGCCGGTCGGATGAGCCTTGATCAAATGGTCACGATCTCGCGGAATGCGGCGAATGAGCCCCCCTCGAAACTTGGCCTGAAGGCAGGACAACGAATTGCTTTGCGGTATCTTATTCGTGCAGCGGCGGTGAAATCCGCCAATGATGCGGCTACGGCGTTGGGCGAGGCGGTCTCGGGGTCCGAGGCGGCTTTTGCGCGTTACATGACCACCACTGCGCGGGCGATGGGGATGTCGAACACCACGTTCAAGAATGCGCATGGATTGACAGCGGCCGGACATTTGTCAACGGCGCGGGATATGGCGACCCTTGGGCGACGGTTATTTTATGATTTTCCGGATTACTACAACCTGTTCAGCCGGATTACGACGGACACCTCGGTGAAGACCGTTTATAATACGAACCGCCGTTTCCTTCGTGCGTATCGTGGCGCTGACGGGATCAAGACAGGGTACACTAATGCAGCGGGTTTCAATCTTGTTGCATCCGCGCATCGCGGTGAGGAACGAATTATTGCTGCGATGTTTGGTGGCACTTCCACTGCGCAGCGCAATGGGCAAGTGGCCAAGCTGCTGGATATGGGGTTTGATCGCGCGCCAACGCGTGTCGCAACGATCCGACCACCAGCGTTGAACATGGCGCGGCCTGGTAGTGCGATTATACGGCAGACGGGCGTAGTGAAGCGAACGGATCGCCCTATGATGCGCGGCGGGACTGTGTCTTCGCCTGCGGCTGTATTGATGGCGCGCAATATTGATAATCTGGTAACTTCATTAGTGGATGAAACCAGCGATTCCGACCTTGCTGCGATTATGGCCTCTTTAAGCGGCCCAATAGCTGGGGTGTCTGTTCCGATGCGTCGACCTGAAAATTTCCGCACGCCGGTGAAAGTCGCGAGCATTGAACCACTTCCAACCTTTAATCTTACCCCCGCGCAGGAGTTTGGCGATTGGGCGGTTGAGTTGGGAAATTATTCCAACCGGACCAATACCGAAAAGCTGTTGCTAAGAACCGCTTTGATGGACCTTGATGCGCTGCAAGGGGCAGAGAGAAAAGTCGAGGTGACGTTGGTGCGCGGCGTTTCAATGTATCGCGCACGGTTCGTGGGGTTAAGCGAGGCAGATGCACGCAAAGCCTGTTCGCGCCTCGCTGCACGGGATTCCGCATGCGAAGTGATCAGCCCTTAAAGGTAAAGATCGACGTTTGGGTGCGATCAAAAATTAATTTTGACGTTTGGCAGTTCCAAGGCGCGGATAAGGTCGCGAACTTCTTGGCGGGCGGCGATGTTGGACAGAGTCATTTTGTATTCGCCAACCTCCTTCAAATCCAGAAGCGTTAGACCGTTCAGAAACAGTTCGCGGAATATCACGCGTTCGGAAAATCCGGGGATCAGGCGAAAACCGATGCGTTTGGAAAGTTCCTCTAACGCCGTTCCAACCTTGCGCTTGTTGCGCGCGTTCAGCGTCGACATCCGGTTGCGCAGAACCACCCAATCCACAGGTTTTAATCCCGCTTGGGAGCGCAACTGCCGCGCGCTCCAGACCATTTCGGAATAGATGGAGGGGCCAAGAACTTTGCCCGTAGCAGGGTCAAGTCGTGCCAAAAGATCAAAATCAACCAAGCTGTCATTCATTGGCGTAATCAGCGTATCCGCCACCGAATGCGCCATCTGTGCATAGCGTGTGTGCGCGCCGGGGCAATCAATAAGGATGAAGGTGCATTCGGCCTCCAATGTCGCCAGGGCGTCTGCGAAACGGGTTTCTTCCTCGGCTTGCGCGGCTTTTTGGCTGTCGAGTGTCGAAAGCTTCAGGCACACCCGTTTAGGCATGGGTAAATCAACGTCGTTGTTGGCGCAAAACGCTTCGCGGTTATCAACATATCGGAAAAAGCTTTGCTGGCGCAGGTCCAGATCAATCGCGCCGACTTGGTGGCCGGAACGGGAAAGCGCGCTCATAAGATGCATCGCGGTGGTGGATTTACCGGAGCCACCCTTTTCGTTACCCAATACAATGATATGCGCCATCAGCTAGCTCCTAAAAACGGCAAAACGCGCCCCGATGTGGGGCGCGCTGCAATGTGTATCTGATCCTGCAACCGCAGGAAAGATCAGAAGCCGAGACCTTCGTATTTTGCTTTAAACTTGGAAACACGACCGCCGGTGTCCATAAGACGTGCGTTGCCGCCAGTCCATGCAGGATGCACAGTCGGGTCGATGTCCAGTACAAGGGTGTCACCCTCGGCGCCGTAAGTCGAACGAGTTTCGTAAGTTGTGCCATCGGTCATTTTAACCGTGATGGTGTGATATTCCGGATGGATATCTTTTTTCATGTCTCTTGCTCCTATATGCGGACTAATCAACCTGCGGCACCCATATGGTCCGGTAAGCTGTCGCCTCGCGAAAACTGATTTTCGGGCTATAGCGAATGTAGCGGGTATGGGCAAGGGGAATGAATCGAGTTTGCGGTTCGACTGGCTACTTTTTCATCCGAGATTGGCGTAATGACTTTAAATCGACAGTCGGTTGTGCTGCACCACCAATGGCATCGAGGATTTCCTGATGCTTGCGCTCGGTGCTTTCAAGGGTAAGAGAATACGCAAGTGCTGCCCCTGCTGCGAGCGCGCAAATCGTCCATGTGCCGTATCCAAGCATGCTGTAAAAAACGACAGGATCCAGCGCCGTTAGATCACGAAGGGTGGCGTCAGTTCCAATCGCAAAAACACCGACAATAAAGGGAGCAACAACCAGCACCAATGATAGTATCAGTAGATTGCTAAATTCCGCGGCCATTCCCCAGATGGAATGGTGGTTGGGCGGTTTGACAGCCGCCCGTGCAGATTGTGCCGCAACGGACACCCCTAACAAAGCGAACGCAATGCAGGCGCCAAGCAGCCAGCCGCCGACCAAGATTATCGGAAAACCACCTACAAGGTCGATGATATTGGAAATATCGAGTTTCGATTCACTTTCAGTGACGCGTTGGAATTGAGCGCCAAAGTCTGATTTTATGACGCGGGCTGGCTCACTCTCCCCGCCATTTTGGATGTCCGAAACAAAGCTTGATTCCATTAGACGTAAGCCGGTGATGGTGGTCGCAAGCCCAAACAAGGTTGTGACAATCCACATTAACGGCAGGTTAAAGCGCAGAATACGGAAGGCGACTTTGCCCAAGCTGTGTAAATCTGTGCCGCGTGTAACCTTCAACGCCATCATCCCGCCACGAATCGCAAAAATCGCAAGAAGAACCAACACGGGTTGGATGGACAAGACGATTATCATGCCAAGAGCAATTGGTTCGTTTTGTAGAAGCTCAAGGACGAAACGCACCCCATAACCGAAGATTACCAGCACGGGTAGCCAGAACAGTGCCACCGTCAGTGACAACCAAATCGAGCGTATAAAGAAGTTTCCAAACCACATGTGCGAATCATGCACCATTAATCGTGATCTGAAAACCCATTGATTACATAAAGTTCAAAAGAAACCGGGCGCTCTCTGAACGTTGCACCTAGAGGGTTACTTTCTTTATGCGGATACCAGAGCGTTGGTTAGGTCGGCAAAAGGTTAACAGGGCCGTTTAGGCTCGTGTTTTTCGTGTACACAACCCATGCACAACACGTACACAACCTGTACATACGATTTTCGGGGTGGGCCCGTTAAGGAGTTGTGGTCAAGGACGCCATCTCCTGCGACACGCCGGATGTCCGTTTCTCAAAATGGTTCACCCCACCGAAAGATGCTTACGATCAAGAGAAAGCACCCATACCGCGCACAACAACCCTAGAAATGACGTTCCAAACATCATCCCAAGCAGCCCCATCGCGCCTGAACTTTCTGTCACAATTGCGCCAGAGACGCCCGTGAGAATTGCCCCGCCTCCGACGGTTAATGCGCCTGCAAGGCCAGATGCGCTACCTGCCAGATCGGAGCGCACAGACATTGCACCAGCATTGCTGCTTGGCATCGTAACGCCATTGCCAATGCCAACAAAGATCGTAGCCCCAAACAGGGAAAATTCATGTGCGATCCCGAGCGCAAACAACGCTAGACCCATTAAAAGCCCGGTGTAGGCGATGATACGCCCAGTAAGCATCATGGTTGCGAGTGAATGCGCTTTTGAAAAGCGCGCTGCAATAAAACTGCCAACAAAGAACCCACCAGTTATCGAGCCAAGATAGATGCCTAACGTCCCCGCCGACATGTCAAACAGGACGCGAGTCACAAGCGGCGCACCTGCCAGAAAAATATAGAAGGCCCCTGTTGAGAAGGCCGTGCAAAGGGCGTATCCCCAGAACCGCTGCGACCCAAGCAAGGCCGGATAGGCCTTCATCTGTCGCCCAAATGATTTTGATGGTGTTTTGTTAGTCTCGCCTAAGTCCCGCCATGCCAACGTGAAAACTGTTAACCCAATTACGATGTAGGCTAGAAAACTAGACCTCCACCCAAAGACTTCATCCAATGCCCCGCCTAGCATCGGCCCCAACATCGGGGCAATAGCCATAGCCATCGCTATATACCCAAGGATACTGGCGGCCTGTTTCGCAGGCATCATATCACGCACAATCGCAGGTGAGAGCGCAGACCCCGCGATTATGGCCCCTTGCAAAAATCGAAATAACAGGAACACCCAAATATTTTCAGCCAGAAGGCAGCCCAGTGAGGCAATAACGAAAATGGAAAGTGCTACCAATAACACTGGTCTGCGTCCAAATCTGTCAGACAGCGGACCTATCATGATTTGCAGGACCGCTGTTATGGCTAAATATCCCGCGATCGATAAGCTGACGATCGCGTAATCGGCCTCAAAATCCTCTGCTATATTGACCAGTGACGGCAAAAACATGTTGAGCGACAACGTGGAAAGACCTGTGAGAAAGATCAGGGTGATAAGTCTTGGAGGGGATGTGGCCGCATAGAGCATTTTGGATTCCGGTTGATATTAGGCATAAAAAAAGCCCCCGAAAATTTCGAGGGCGCATCAAGTATTGATATGGGTTCGGTTACCGACCCAAGCGCCTTTGCTGAAATACGACGACGGTTTTCATAGTGGAAAATCCTTCAAGATTATCGAAATCGTAGTTCACACCTGAACTATAGTCAATTTTTTCTTCAAAAGCGCGGTTTGTCGTTTGTTGATCCGCAGAATAGCCTCTGGGCCTGTCGCATTTCACTTCCATCAAACAAAAACCGCCCCGAGGTGATCGGGGCGGTTTTGTAATGGTAAGGGGCGATGCCCTGTCCGTCTTATTTTTCTTTAAGCGGACGGTAGTTTGTTTTCTCGGCGATACGTGCAGATTTACCACGGCGATCACGAAGATAGAACAATTTCGCGCGACGAACTTGGCCACGACGTATAACAGTGATGCTGTCGACGTTTGGCGAGTGAAGCGGGAATACGCGCTCGACACCTTCACCAAACGAGATTTTGCGAACTGTGAATGCGCCGGCGATACCCTTGCCGCCGTTGCGGGCGATACAAACGCCTTCATAGTTCTGAACACGGGAGCGGCTGCCCTCGGTCACTTTGTAGCCAACGCGAATGGTGTCGCCGGCTTTGAAATCAGGGATGTCAGCACCAAGTGCTGCGATTTGTTCAGCTTCAAGCTGTTCAATAATGTTCATTTTAGTCGTCCTTTTTGCTCGGCTTTTTGCCGATTGTTTGCGCGTCCGAGAGCTGCTGATCTTCCACCGAGTCCGCAATATGCGCTCGCCAGAGGTCGGGACGACGTTCCTTAGTTATGGCTTCGGACTGGTCGGCACGCCATTTGGCGATGTTCGCGTGATGGCCCGAAAGGAGAATCTCGGGTATCTTGCGGCCTTCCCACTCCGTGGGCCTTGTGTACTGGGGGTGTTCAAGCAAACCATTGGAGAAAGATTCCTCCTCGGTCGACTCAGCATTCCCAAGAACGCGCGGTATAAGCCGAACTGTGGCATCAATCAAGGCCTGTGCCGCGATTTCCCCACCAGTCAGGATGAAATCCCCCAAACTGACCTCTTCAACATCGCGCGCGTCCAACACTCGCTGGTCTACGCCCTCGAAACGGCCACAAAGTAGCGTGATGCCTTTAGCCTTGCTAAAGCGCCGCGCCATCGCCTGATCGAAAGGCTTGCCGCGTGGTGATAGGTAAACAACTGGCCAGTCGGTCCGAGATTCGCCTGCGTCAGCAAAATCAATCGCACGGCCCACCACGTCGGCCATCAGAACCATACCAGCCCCGCCACCCGCTGGCGTGTCATCGACATTGCGGTGCTTGCCACGGGCAAACATGCGGATGTCGATCGGGTCGAGCGCCCACAAGCCTTCTTGCAACGCGCGGCCAGTTAAGGAGTGGCCAAGGATGCCGGGGAACATGTCGGGATAAAGGGTTAGCACTTTAGCCTTCCACGCCCCAACGAGGTCGGGCGTGTCCTTAATCAACGCGCTCGGCTTGCGGGTAGCGCTGATAGAGATGCGACCGTGTGATTTGGTATGTTTAGTCATTTTTCTGCCGCTTCTTCCGATTTCGCCGTTTGCGCAAAAAACGGCGCTTGATCTGGCTAAGTTCCGTGTCCGTCATATCCTGCGCGTTAAAATCCTGCAATTTACTTTTCTCGAAGACATCCAGTTGTTGGTTAAGGTGCTTTGCAGGTTCCAGTGCCGCGACCACATCGGCTGGAAGGTCCAGCAAGGGCAATAGTGCGCTTGCAGGGCCGAAGGGTTCGGGGGCGGTGGCTTCCAGTTGGGATGTGATCGGGGTTCTTGGGGCAATGGCTTTTGTGATTTTCGATATGATCGTATCAAGATCACCGGCACGGTAAAATTCTTTGGCAAAGGCCTCTTCCGACATCGTAAACTTGCTTTGATGTAGCAGGTGCGAATAGGCGCTTCGCATCCATGATGCCTGTTCGCGTGTGGTGTAAAGAAGCGTTAGGTCGAGGTCACCGAAATGCTTTCCCGCAACCCGCACCATATCCTTGGCCAACGCGGGCGCTGCATCAAACGCGACCACGTTTTCGCGCCCCGGCATACGCCCGACTAATGCCTCGCAAGAAACCAACAGTGTTTGGCCGTTTTCCAAGGGAGTGCGTTGCAGCAGGTCGGCAAACCGCCGTCTGAATGCCGCTCGTCTAACGGTATGCATGCCGAGGCGCGATACATTGCTGCAATCCCGCGCGCGGGAAGCGACATCCTCCATCTCCGGTTTAAGGATGACGCGGACATATGGGGCAAGGACCGCCGCGTTGATTTCTAGAAACCGTTGCAGGCTTGTGGTTCCGGTCTTGTGAAAACCGGGGTGGATAATAACGCGGGTCACGAATCCGATTGCGGGAATAACCCTTCGGGCGGGTCAATCACGATGCGGTTAGCAGCTAGGTCAACGGTAGGAACAGCCCCTTTTGTGAAGGGCAGAAGGACGGGTTCTTTCAGGCCGGGACCCGTGATTTCCAGAATATCGCCTGCGCCGTGGTTCAATACGGTTTTGACTTTTCCAAGCGTTTCGCCACCTGTGTCAACGGCGGTTAGCCCGACTAAATCGGTGTGGTAAAATTCATCATCCGGTAAGCTCGGCAGGTTTTCGCGGGCCGTATAAAGGCGGGTGCTGCGCAGGGCGTCGGCATCTTCTTTATTGTCCACGCCGGAAATTACGGCTGCAAATCCGCCTTTGATCGCGCGGGTAATGCCAAGGTCATAGACCGTGCCGCTTTCGGTGCTTAGCGGGTTGTAGTTGCCAATCGCGGCGGGATCCGCACAAAAACTTTTGATGCGCACTTCGCCTTTCACGCCAAATGCGCCGGAAATTGCGCCTACACAGATCATTTCAGGTTTCTCAGTCATTTACCGCTCCAGCACGCTTGCCAATAAAGCATCGCGTTTTTCCCATTCCACTTTTTCCAACTCCGGCGTCAGGCTTGTCTCAACGGGCCAGCCAACGCACAAATATGCCACTAGCCCCCAAGCATCCGGTACGTCAAGGTCTGTGGCCAGTTGCGCGGGATCGATTATCGAAACCCAGCCAACGCCAAGCCCGTGCGCGCGCGCGGCCAGCCAGAAATTCATAATCGCCGACACAACAGAATACCGCCGCGCCTCGGGCATGGTTCCGGCACCAAGACCTGCCCCTTTGTCTGTGCCATCGTCACAAAACACCGCCAACTGAACGGGTGCATCGCGCATACCAGACAGCTTCAGGCCTGCGTAAATCTTGGCCCTGTCGCCAGAGTACCCTTTTAGGGCATCAGCATTCGCAGCCTCGAAGTTCACCAACGCCTTGGTCCGTGCGGCAGCGGATTTCACCGTAACAATCCGCCAAGGCTCGGACAGGCCAACCGAGGGGGCAAGCCGGATCGCCTCCATCACTTCGGCCAGAAGGTCGTCCGAAACAGGTTTATCCGCGTGAAAATGCCGAACATCCCGACGCCAGCGCATCAGGTCGTTCAGTTGGTCGCGAAATTCTGGCGGGAACTGGTTCATGGCTAATGTTTAGGTGGCTTCGGGCGGGATGTGAACAAAAAACGGCCCCCGAAACGCATTCGGAGGCCGGTAATTTTTAACAGTGAAGCCGATTTACTCGGATGCAGCTTCTTCTGTCGCTACTTCTTCAACAGGTGCAACAGCAGCTTCGGCAGCGTCAGTAACTTTTTGAGCTTTCTCTTCAGCGCGCTCAACAGCAGCTTTGCCCGGTGTGCCCTTTTTAGGGTTGTTGCGGTTTTTCTTTTCCAGAACACCAGCGGCTTCTAGGAAACGGGAAACGCGGTCAGTAACCTGCGCGCCTTCACCCAACCAGTATTTCACACGATCAAGGTCGATTTTCACACGCTCTTCGCTGTCTTTAGGCAAAAGCGGGTTGTATGTGCCGATTTTCTCGATGTAGCGGCCGTCGCGCGGCATACGGCTGTCTGCAACAACAACACGGTAGAAAGGGCGTTTCTTGGACCCACCACGGGCCAGACGGATTTTAGTAGACATTGCTAGTTCTCCTTAGGATTTATTTGTGGGCGATTGCCCGTCGTTTTTGATGTTTTCATGATGCCTGATGACCTCGGAAATGATGAAGTTCAGGAATTTCTTGGCAAACGCGGGGTCGAGTTTGGCTTTTTCGGCCAATTCCTCAAGTCGCGCTATCTGTGTTGCTTCGCGGGCAGGGTCGCTGGCAGGAAGATCATGTGCTGCCTTCAATTCGCCCACGGCTTGCGTGTGTTTGAACCGCTCACCGAGCGTGTAAATCATGATCGAGTCCAAACGGTCGATGCTTTCGCGGTGACCTTTCAGGATTTCAGCGGCGCGGGTTTGGTCAGGAGTCATTTCTTTTTCCCCAATCCACTTAGATCAGTTGGCAATCCGTCACTTGGCTTGGCACCAAATCCCGGCTGCAAGGCGTTTGCGCCCATGCCCGGCATCCCGCCGCCCATGCCGGCCTGCTGGTTGCCACCTTTGCCCATCAGCGCGCCGAGGCCCTGACGCATCAGGCCTTTTTTGCCCATCTTACCCATCTTCTTCATCATGTCGCCCATCTGGCGTTGCATCTTCAGAAGTTTGTTCAGGTCGGAAACCTGCATGCCAGCGCCTTTGGCCACACGTTTTTTACGGCTGGCCTGCATGATCTGCGGGTTGGCGCGTTCGCGTTTGGTCATGGATTGGATCAGGGCGATCTGGCGGGTCAGAACTTTGTCGTCGATCCCTGCCTCTGCCATCTGTTTTTGGGCTTTGCCCATACCCGGCATCATTCCCATGATCCCAGACATACCACCCATCTGCTGCATTTGTTCAAGCTGCGTGCGAAGGTCGTTCATGTTGAACTGGCCCTTCATCATGCGCTTCATCATACGCTCGGCTTGTTCGGCCTCGATAGTTTCTTGGGCCTTTTCCACCAGCGAAACGATATCGCCCATACCTAGGATACGGGATGCAATGCGTTCGGGATGGAATTCCTCAAGCGCGTCCATCTTTTCGCCAAGGCCGACGAATTTAATCGGCTTGCCAGTGACCGCACGCATCGAAAGCGCTGCGCCACCACGCCCGTCGCCGTCCATCCGCGTTAGCACAACACCGGAAATCCCGATCTGGCCATCGAATTGTTCAGCTACGTTCACGGCGTCTTGGCCCGTTAGACCATCAACCACCAGCAAAGTTTCACGAGGGGTCGCTACATCGCGCACGGCTTGTACTTCAGCCATTAACTCTTCGTTAATGTGGAGGCGGCCAGCGGTGTCGAGGATGTAAACATCATACCCACCCAGCGTCGCTTGCTGCTTGGCACGTTTGGCGATCTGTTCAGGCTTCTGGCCTTCGACAATCGGCAACGTATCAACGCCGATCTGTTTACCCAACACTTCAAGCTGGTGCATCGCGGCAGGGCGGTAAATGTCCAACGAGGCCATCAACACGCGCTTGTTTTCTTTTTCCTTAAGACGCTTCGCCAACTTCGCAGTCGTCGTCGTCTTACCGGAGCCTTGCAAACCAACCATAAGGATCGGTGCAGGCGGGTTGTCGATTTTCAGACTGCCAGCGGCAGCGTCATCGCCCGAAAGCATCGCCACCATTTCGTCGTTAACAATTTTAACGACTTGCTGACCCGGCGTGATGGATTTGGTAACGGCTTGTCCCGTCGCCTTTTCTTGCACAGCCTTAACAAAATCACGGGCAACAGGCAGGGAAACGTCGGCCTCTAGCAAAGCCACACGGACCTCGCGAAGCGCGGTTGCAACATCTGCGTCTGACAGCGCACCTTGCTTGGTTAGCTTGTCAAAGACACCGCCTAGGCGGTCGGATAGATTCTCAAACATCTCGTTGCCCTCCATAGGCAAATAACAAACGACAAGCGCACCAGTGGGCGTAACACGCTGACTGGTGGCGATCCTGACATAATCTCAGGACCGGAAGTTTTAAACCTTCCGGAAGTTAGGAGGTGCAATAGAGGATATATTTGCTAGGGTCAAGAGTATGATGAGGCCACAATCTAAGGTGGAAATATGTTGTAATCACATTCTATTTATGTGAATAATTAGACGTTCTCTGTATGCGACCTTTTAGAACGGAGAGCCGTTTTGGCTGCATAAATACATAATTCAAATAAGGAAGTAAAAATGAATAAAAGTGTACTACTATTGTCGATATTGTTTCTCGCGGGTTGTGCAACGGAAGTAGCTAAAACTCCAGTTGCAACAGGAGGCAGCAGAGCAGACGCATCAGTAGAGATGTCGTTTGATAGAGGGCTTTTTGAGGCCCCTGTAGTCGATTGGACTGCAGCTGAACAGTCCGCGCTAAAGCGTTGTCGGGCATGGGGATATGGTAATGTCAGTGCATTCGAGGGATTGAGGACGCAGTGCCAACAATATGATCCGAATTTTGGCTGCGTTCTTGAAACAATTACTCGTACCTATCAATGTACGAACTAGTCGGTATCAAATTTTGGAAATCACTTGAGTTCATTTAATATTTGGCTGATTGGATGTATCCAAGGTTCCGGCTATTGCAGATTATAGAATGCCTTCGTCAGGCATTCTATAACAGAATGACTACAATACTGTTGGCCTTGGCAAATCCGTAGCCGCGCATTATGTGCAGCTTATGACCAAAACAATCGTAGCCGCCCTATATCATTTTACCCGTTTCGCGGACCCCTCCGCCATGCGCGGGCCTTTGCAAGATGTTTGCGGCGCGCAAGGTGTTAAAGGATCGTTACTGATCGCGGGCGAGGGGATTAACGGCACGATTGCCGGAACGCGTGGCGCGGTTGATGTCGTTTTGGCGTATCTGCGTGCTTTGCCCGGATGCGGCGACCTTGAACATAAGGAAAGCCTCGCCTCGGACATGCCGTTTTTGCGGATGAAGGTGAAGTTGAAGAAAGAGATCGTGACGATGGGCCAGCCGCAGGTGGACCCGACGTTGAATGTCGGTAATTATGTGATGCCCGAGGATTGGAACGATCTGATCTCGCAAGACGACGTGGTGCTGATTGACACCCGCAATGATTACGAATTTTCCATTGGCACGTTTGAAGGCGCGATTGACCCTGAAACCGCCAGTTTCCGCGATTTCCCCGCGTGGTGGGAGGCGAACAAAGACCGCTTCCACAATAAACGTGTGGCGATGTTCTGCACGGGTGGCATCCGTTGCGAGAAATCCACTAACTATCTGTTAGGCGAAGGGGTTACTGACGTGTTTCACCTTAAGGGTGGCATTCTGAAATACCTCGAAGAAATCCCGCAGGAACAGTCGATGTGGGAGGGCGAATGTTTCGTCTTTGATAGCCGTGTTTCCGTTGGGCATGGGCTTGAGGAAGGCCCGTACCACCTGTGCTACGCCTGCCGCCGCCCGATTTCTGACGCTGACATGACGCGCCCAGAATTTGAAAAGGGTGTAAGCTGCCACCAGTGCATCGACGAGCATTCAGACGCGCGCCGCGAAAGGTTTCGCGAGCGGCAAAAGCAGGTGATGCTCGCCGAAAAACGCGGTGGTCAGCATATAGGCGAACGCAAAGACGTGCGCGGGTAAGGTATTTCGGGTTAACAAGCCCGACCCTTCCGGTTATCAATCTTAAAACAACCCCGCCGGAGAAACGCATGGCCCTTGGCCCAGTCCATACTTTCAGAACCCTCGTTAATAGTGGCGAACTGAACGACGACGCAGCCCAGCGGTTCGCAGTTGAAAAGTTGCAACTGCTACACACGCGGCTGGATGGGTATAACGCGGCAAAACCTACGCTGGCGGGATTTGGTCTTTTTGGTTGGGGTCGTGAGAAGATCACGCAAGCTGAAATCAAAGGCCTTTATCTTTACGGCGGTGTCGGGCGCGGAAAATCCATGCTTATGGACATGTTTTTCTATACCGTGAACGTCGAAAAAAAGCGCCGCGTGCATTTTCATGAATTTATGCAAGAAGTGCATGACGGGATTTTCGAGGCACGAAAAAATCACGACAAAGACCCGATCGAGCCTGTCGCCAAAGCCATTGCATCCGAGGCACATCTTCTGTGTTTCGATGAAATGCAGATCGCGGATATTACCGACGCGATGATCGTCGGGCGGTTGTTTGAAAAACTGTTTGCGCGGGGCGTGGTAATCGTTGCGACCTCGAACCGTCATCCTGATGAACTGTATAAAGATGGTCTGAACCGTCATCTATTCTTGCCGTTTATTGAAAAAATCAAAAACCATCTGGAGGTTTACCATTTAGCGAGTGAAATGGACCATCGCCTTGGTGGACAGAAAAGTGCTGAGCTGTACTTCACGCCGCTTGATGACGTTTCAAAGCGCGAGATGGATGCCGCGTGGGATGCCTTTACCAACGGCAAAGGCGCACCTAAAACCTTGGTGGTGAAGGGGCGGGATGTAGTTATTCCCTCGTTTTATGAGCGCGCAGGCCGGTTTACCTTTGCGCAACTTTGCGAAACCCCGCTTGGGGCGGTGGATTATCTGGCGATTGCCAAGGCGCTGGATGTGTTGTTTCTGGATGATATTCCCAAAATGTCCAAAGAAAAGGGTAACGAGGCGAAGCGGTTCATTCTGCTGATCGACACCTTGTACGAGGCCAAAGTCCGGTTGATTTGTTCTGCGGATGATGTGCCGGATCGATTGTATCAAGAGGGCAAAGGGGCATGGCAGTTCAAACGCACGACGTCGCGCCTAGAAGAAATGCAGCGCGCGGAGTGGGGAGCCACCCTACGGGCGCAATCGATTTAGAAGGCTGGGCGTCGCGTAACCATCTGCCAGCAAGCCTTGCGAGGTTTGAAAATCCTGTATGGCCTCGATGGTTTTGGGGCCAATCATCCCGTCGATAGGACCGACATCAAAGCCGCGCTTTTGCAGCAGCGATTGTATTTCGTGCTGGTTTTCGCGGGTCATTGGTGTGTCATTGCGCGGCCAGTCGACCTTGAAGGCCGCACCGCCATTGATGCGGTCAGACAAATGGCCAACGGCGAGGGAGTACGACACCGACATGTTATATTGCCGGATCACTTGAAAATTCGAGAAGATCGCGAAGATCGGGCCATTTGCACCTGCGGGAGCAATCAAGGCAGTGGAGCCATGGTCGGAAATTTTGCGCCCATTCACACTGCGAACACCGCGATCGTTCCAAAAGCGCGCATTACGGGTTTCGTATTCCCCGATTAGCGCATAGTCGAAGTCACGCGGAACCGTGACCTCACCCCCCCACGGCTGGTCTTTTTTCCAACCCAACTCGTGCAGGTAATTCGCGGTGGAAGCCAGCGCGTCAGCCGGATTATCAGACCATATATTGGCTTGCCCGTCGCGATTGTGATCGATTGCGAAGCGTAAGTAAGTCGTAGGCATGAACTGAGTGTGCCCCATAGCGCCGCCACCACTGCCCAGCATTCTGGACGGGGTAACATCGCCACGGGTCAGAATTTTCAGCGCAGCGATTAATTCGGTTTCAGCAAATGCACGGCGGCGGCCATTATACGCGGCATTGGCGAGGGCGTTAACCGTGTATCTGTTGCCACGAAAACTTCCAAAATTAGTTTCCATCCCCCAGATGGCGAGGAGTATTGCGCCATCGACGCGATATTTCCGTTCCAGTTGTTGCAAAATATCTTGGACGGAACGAGCCTTGGCTTTGCCGGTAGAAATACGGCTGGCAGACACGGCACCGTCCAGATATTCCCATATCGGGCGGACGAATTCCGCCTGATTAGCATCCGCGGCCGCGCTGCGTGGGTCGTATTCGACCGTGCGAAATGCTGTGTCGAATGTGGTGGCGGGAATTCCGGCAGCAAGGGCGGCGGCGCGAAACTCGACGCGCCACGTGTCGAAGCCGGATGCCGCCGCCAATAATGGAAACCAACTGGTGATCAGGATTATGGTGTATAGAAAAAATCGGTGCATAGGACAACGTAGCGACTTCGCCCGACGCGCGAAACTATTTCTTGCGTTTCGTGCGTTTAACATCCTTGCTGCGGCGGATTTTCGCGCGCTTGTGTTTGCGGTTCGGCGTGCCACGGGATTTGCCGCCTTGTGCGGGCTTCATGGCTTTGCCGTCCAGCTCCAACAGCTCGAACAACAGCCCCCCAGTGACGGGGACGGCCTCGGCAAGACGTACTTTGGCCTTCATACCAAGGCTGATGACCAAGCGGGATTTCTCGCCGATCAAAGTCTGTGCATCGGCATCATGATGGAAATACTCGCGCCCTAGATGCGAGATCGGGATGATGCCGTCAGCCCCCGTTTCGTTCAGCTTCACAAACATACCGAAACGGGCAATGCCGGAAACTTTGCCTTCAAATTCGTTACCGATGCGTTCGGACAGATAGGCCGCCAGATAGCGGTCGGTAGTATCGCGTTCGGCCAACATTGATCGCCGCTCGGTCTGGCTGATGTGTTCGGCGGTTGCCTCAAGACCGGCTTCTTCTTCGGGTGTTTGGCCGTCATCGCCCCAGCCGTGGGCCTTGATCAAGGCACGATGCACGATCAGATCGGCATAGCGGCGGATGGGCGAGGTGAAATGGGCGTAACGCTTCAACGCCAACCCGAAATGCCCGTAGTTTGATTGCGAATAATACGCTTGCGTCATGGAGCGTAGAACGGACATGGAGATAACCTCCGAATGTTCGGTTCCCGCCGCCGCATCCAGCAATTTGTTCAATTGTGCGGTTTTTAGAACTTGGCCTTTGGCGAGTGTTAGGCCGACGCTTTCAACAGTTTCGCGTAGGCCTTCCAGTTTTTCGGGCTTTGGTTCCTCGTGGACGCGGTAAAGCAAGTGCATCCGCTTGGCTTCCAGCGTTTCGGCGGCGCAAACATTGGCCAGAACCATGAACTCCTCGACCAGTTTATGGGCGTCAAAACGATCACGGAATGCAACCGAAAGCACCACGCCCTCATCGGACAGGATGATCTTGCGTTCGGGGAGGTTAAGGTGAAGGGGTTGGCGTTTCTTCGTTTCTTTGCGAACGGCGAAATAAGCGTTCCACAGCGGTTTGATGCCGTGTTTCATCAAGGGCGCGGCCTCGGCGTCAGGGTTGCCATCTGCGGCAGCTTGGGCCTGTTCATAGGATAACGAGGCGGGGGATTGCATCATGGCGCGCGTAAAACGGTGCCCAATTTTACGACCCGCAGCGTTCAGTTGAATTTCCAGCGCGATGCAGGGACGGTCCACGCCTTCGTGAAGCGAACAGAGGTCACCAGACAGGCTGTCGGGCAGCATCGGCACGACACGGTCGGGAAAATACGATGAATTCCCGCGCTTGCGCGCCTCGCGGTCCAGCGCCGAATTTGGCCGCACGTAATGCGCAACATCGGCGATGGCGACCCAAACGATGTGGCCGCCCTCGTTCTTTGGGTCGGGGTCGGGCAGGGCACAGATGGCGTCGTCGTGGTCGCGGGCGTCTGACGGGTCAATGGTGAACAGCGGCAAATGACGCAGATCTTCGCGCTTGCCAAGTTTCACGGGCTTGGCTTTTAGTGCCTCTTCCTCGACCTTATCGGGGAAGGTGACGGGAATGCCGTGTTCGTGAATTGCGATCAGGGATACGGATTTGGGCGCGGTTGCGTCACCCAGTCGCGCGGTGATTTTGGCCTTGGGTAGGCCCATGCCGGCCTTGCCGATTTGGGTGGCCTCGACCAACTCACCTTCGCGCGCGCCGTTGCGGTCACCGGGGGCGATCTGCCATTCCTTACTGGATTTCTTGTCCACAGGGATAACACGACCACCGTATTCGGCCTGTTTAAATATACCCAAAATCGTGGCGGCAGAGGCTCCGATTTTGCGGATCAAGCGGCCCTCGTAAGGTGCGTGTTCCTCGCCGGTTTTGGTTAGACGGCAGAGGATTTTATCGCCGATACCAAGGGCCGGATTGCCCTTCATGGGGATGATCAGAATGGTAGGGGCGTGTTCTTCGCCATTCCAGTTGGCGGGTTCGGCGAACAGATCACCGTCTGCGTCAATGGCGGTAACTTGCAACAATTCGACGTTCTGCAGGGTGCCTGCTTCGCGGATCGTGTTGCGGGTTTTCTGCAAGTGCCCCTCGGCGCGCAGTTCGCGCAATATGCGCTTTAGCTCGATCCGGTCTTGGCCCTTGATGCCAAAAGCTTTGGCGATGTCGCGCTTGCTTGTAGTTTTGGCGTTATCTTTGATCCATTCGAGGATCTGTTCTTTGCTTGGAAAGTGTTTCATGACGCCCTCTAACACGCAGGTTGCGGGGCGTCATGTGAATTTATTCGAAGCGTTTACTTTTTAGCCGCAGGTTTTTTCTTGGCCGGAGCCTTCTTCTTCGCAGCAGGTTTCTTTTTCGCGGCGGGTTTTTTCTTGGCTGGGGCCTTCTTTTTAGCCGCCGGTTTCTTGCGCTTGCCTTTGGTTGCAGCCTTGGCGTTCACCAACTCAATCGCGTCTTCCAGTGTCATATCCTCAGGCTCCGTGCCTTTGGGTAAGGTTGCGTTAATCTTTTCCCACTTCACATAAGGGCCATAGCGCCCGTCCATGACGTTCAAAGCACCACCATCGGGATGTTCACCAAGCTCTTTAAGCGGTTTCGCTGCTGCCCCGCGCCCACCACGTGCCGCTTTTTGGGCGATTAGGTCTAATGCGCGGTTCATGCCGATGGTCAGAACTTCTTCGGCGTCCTTGATGTTGGCGTAGATTTTGACAGGCTTTTTCTGGCCTTCTTCCAAAGGTTTCGTGTGCATCACATATGGGCCAAAGCGCCCGATGCTGGCCTCGACCGGCCCGCCCTCTGGATGTTCACCTATCAGGCGGGGCAGAGACAACAGGTCAATGGCCTTTTCAAGGGTTATCGTGTCCAGCTCCATGCCTTTAGGGATGGAGGAGCGTTTGGGCTTCGGTTCTTCCTCGGTAGCTTCGCCAAGCTGCACGTAGGGACCGAATCGGCCTGTACGCAGGGTTACGGGGATGCCGTCAGCGTTTTCACCCAGCGGTTTGCCGTCAGGGCCAGCCATATCGCCGCCCTCAAGTTCGCCAGCCAAGGGGCGGGTGTAGCGGCACTCGGGGTAGTTGGAACAACCGATGAAAGCGCTGCCTGCGCGGGATGTCCGCATGGATAGCTTGCCATTTCCGCAGTTTTTGCAAATGCGCGGATCGGAGCCGTCTTCATTAGGCGGGAAGATGTGTGGGGCCAGCACGTCGTTGATTTTCTCCAACACCTCGGTGATGCGAAGGTCGGCAGTTTCATCAATCGCGGCGTGGAAGTCTTTCCAGAAGCGGCCAAGAAGAACTTTCCAGTCCTCTTCGCCAGCACTGACCTTATCTAGGTCATTTTCCAAGGCGGCGGTGAAATCATACCCGACATATTGGCGGAAATAGCTTTCAAGGAAGATCGTTACAAGGCGGCCTTTATCTTCAGGGATCAGGCGGTTCTTTTCTTTGCGAACATAGTCGCGGTCCTGAATCGTGGTGACAATGGAGGCATAGGTGGACGGGCGACCAATGCCCAGTTCTTCCATTTTCTGCACGATGCTCGCCTCGGAATAACGCGGCGGTGGTTGGGTGAAGTGTTGTTCGGGCGTAACCGAGCGTTTGTCGGCAGGATCGCCTTGCGTGATTTGTGGCAAGGTTTTGTCGTCGTCGATAACCGCGTCTTCACGGCCTTCGGTATAGACCTTCATGAAACCGTCAAACTGGATAACTTGGCCCGTGGCTCGCAGGCCGATTTGTTCATCCGCTGACAGGATATCGACCGTGGTGCGTTCCAGACGCGCGGCTGCCATTTGGCATGCTACCGAGCGTTTCCAGATTAGGTCGTAAAGTTTACGTTGATCGGCCTCAAGCTTCGCTATTGCGTCAGGGGCCATGGACATATCCGTAGGGCGGATACATTCGTGCGCTTCCTGCGCGTTCTTGGCTTTGTTCTTATAGATGCGTGGCTTGTCAGGGACGTAAGCATCCCCGTAGCGGTCTTTGATAACCTCGCGGGCTTGCGCCACGGCTTCGGGGGCCATGTCGATACCGTCGGTACGCATGTAGGTGATATATCCGGCTTCATAAAGGCGCTGGGCGGTGGACATGGTCTGGCGTGCACCAAAGCCGAACTTGCGGCTGGCCTCTTGTTGCAAAGACGATGTCATGAAGGGCGCGGAGGGATTACGGTTGGCGGGTTTCGCCTCAACGGACGCAATCGTAAGGTCGCGGGATTCGATGGCGGCTACGGCCAGTTCAGCAGCGGCGGCAGTTTCAATGCTGAATTTATCCAGCTTTTTGCCACCAAGTATGGTTAACCGCGCCTCGAAGTTTTGCCCACGTGGTGTGGTTAGGTCGGCGGCAACGGTCCAGTATTCGCGGTTCTTAAAGGCTTCGATCTCCATCTCGCGCTCAACGATCAGGCGCAGGACGACGGATTGCACGCGGCCAGCGGATTTCGCGCCGGGCAGCTTGCGCCAAAGAACTGGCGACAGGTTGAAGCCCACGAGATAATCCAGCGCACGGCGGGCAAGGTATGCGTCCACCAGCGGTTGATCGACTTGGCGCGGGTTGGCCATCGCCTCTAGAATTGCGGATTTGGTGACGGCGTTGAACACCACACGTTCAACCTTGGTAGATTTCTTGATAACTTTGCGTTTGCGCAGAACCTCTTCAAGGTGCCAACTGATCGCTTCGCCTTCCCTATCAGGGTCGGTTGCGAGGATCAGTTTGTCGTCGGGGTCAGCCTTCATGGCGTCCACAATGGCGCGAATATGTTTCATGGACTGGCTTGCGACATCCCATTTCATTTCGAAATCGTTGTCGGTGTCGACGGAACCGTTCTTGGCTGGCAGGTCGCGAACGTGGCCGTAAGACGCCAGAACGGTGTACTCATCCCCTAGATATTTATTGATAGTTTTCGCTTTCGCGGGGGATTCGACTACTACAACGGCCATTAAAAATCTCCAAATTCACGGGGAGTCGTGTGGGGCGGGAACATGGTGCGGACTGTGGGGTCTTGTCAATGGAGAATGCGAAACCAGCCCTTAGGGTCGTTTTTTTAAGCGAAATGGTTTCACGATTGCCCTAACGAATGTTGCTACGGCAATGAGCATTACCACCAAGATAATATCCTCGGTCGGGATGCGAAGTTGCATTTCGAACAGCCAGGGATAGATCAAGGTTGCCGTTAAAGGGGTCAGTAAGGCTAGGACATACTTCCACCACTCTGGTCTGGCTTCATCAAGATTGGCATCTATCGTCAATTCTCCAGTGACGTCACGGCCTTTATACAAGGCAAAAACAGTTAACGCGATGAACGGCAGCAGGGAAAGGGATATGGGCAGAAATGGCAGCGCGGTAATAGAGAAGGCAACCACCGCAACAAGAGCAACGAAGCTGACTTCCCATTTAGTGGGGTAAAACCCGCCACGGCCAAAGCTATCAGCGATGACCATGCCCACTATCCAGAAAATGCCAGTGGCATAGGCGAAAATGCTGAATTCTGATGGGGTAATAATTTCGAAGCTCCCACCCGACTCACCAGTCCAGTACCATGTGGACCAAATCGCCCAGAAACCGCCCAGAGCGATAAACATAGTCAGGTTCCACAGCACGTTCTTGTTGCGCATAACTAGGCGCACAAAATACCATCCGACTAAAACATCTATTAGCGGGTGCCAAGATATGCTTGTCCAGACAAATGAATAAGGGACACCTTCATAAACTGCGGGAACCACCAAGGCTTCTGCTGCCCAGCCGAAAATAGCTCCGGCGAGAAAAAGGCCTAACAAAGTGTTAACCTTATAGTGCGAGAGAAGAGCCAAAAAAGGAAAGGTAAACAGGGCGTAATATGTAGAAAGTATGAAAAGTTCACCGATGGCAAGCGCCAAGTTTATTTGAAGTTTGCCAATTAGAATCGCAACCATTCCTTCGTTTACAAAAAGGAACTCTGAGAAAAACATTAAAATTATTGCGGAGCCGTATAGTGCAAGCAGGCGGTAGACGAAATGCATCATGGTACCTCATATACTTTGGGTGATAATGTTATCCTCGTTATCTGAGCCTTTTTCAAGTCAGGCTATTTTACAAAATAATTAGTGAAAAAGCTTGCTTTAGAATTCGGATCGTACTCATATTCCTAATCACTTGATGAAAACTGCCAAACATGAACGGGAGATACTTATGGCTGAAATCGTAATTATGGGTGCCGGTATTGGTGGTGTTCCGATGGCGTTTGATATGAAACTGGAAAAACGCAACGAAGATAACATCACGGTTATTTCGGATAAGTCATATTTCCAGTTCACGCCGTCAAACCCTTGGGCCGCCGTTGGTTGGCGTAAAAAGGAAGACATTACAATTGAACTAGCCCCTGTGATGAAGAAGCAGGGTATCGGGTTCATTCACGATGCAGTGGCGAAAGTTGACCCTGAGGGTAACAAAGTTATTTTAGCCAGCGGCAAAGAGGTCGCCTACGACTACTTGGTTATCGCCACCGGCCCTGAATTGGCATTTGACGAAATTGAAGGTCTTGGCCCTGAAGGTTTCACGCAATCCATTTGTGCGATCGACCATGCAGTTGACGCTTATGGTGGTTGGGAAGAATTCTGCAAAGACCCCGGCCCGATTGTGGTTGGCGCGGTTCAAGGTGCGTCCTGTTATGGGCCAGCTTACGAATTCGCGATGATCATGGACACCGAACTACGTAAACGCAAAATTCGTGACAAGGTGCCGATGACGTTTGTTACGGCAGAACCTTATGTGGGCCACCTTGGTTTGGGTGGTGTTGGCGATACCAAAGGTATGTTGGAATCCGAAATGCGGAACCGTCATATCAAGTGGATCACAAACGCGCGTGTGGACAAGATTGAAGGCGGCAAGATGGCCGTTTCCGAGATTGCTACCGATGGCTCGGTTGCCGCTGAACATGCGCTGGACTTCAAATATTCTATGATGCTGCCAGCTTTCCGCGGTATCCCTGCAGTGCGGGGCATTGAAGGGTTGGTTAACCCACGTGGTTTTATCATTGTCGACAAGCACCAGCGTAATCCGAAATACCAGAACGTCTATTCGGTCGGCGTGTGTATCGCCATTGCACCGCTAGAGGCCACGCCTGTGGCTGTGGGTGTGCCGAAAACCGGCTATATGATCGAAAGCATGGTTGCGGCGGCAGCGGCGAACATTGGGGAAGTAACCCGTGGGCGCGAACCAACGCACGAAGGCACATGGAACGCGTTCTGTTTGGCTGATTTCGGTGACGGTGGTGTGGCATTCCTTGCACAACCGCAAAACCCGCCGCGCAACATCAACTGGGCATCTGAAGGTAAATGGGTGCATTTGGCCAAGATCGGGTTCGAGAAATACTTCCTGCGCAAAATCCGCAAAGGCCAAAGCGAGCCGTATTTTGAAAAAGCCGTGATGGGTATGCTTAAGGTTACACGCTTAAAAGGCAAATAGGATCGTAAGGTGCGTGGCCTTCACGCACCTTAACAAATCAGGCTTGTGGCAACTTCATGTGCCGCGCCCGTGCGCCACGTTCAATCGCAGCACCGTGTAGACGGTCAATGTTCAGCTCATAGCGGATCTCGGCCATGAACTCCAATTCACCTTGGCGAAGTCGGCCATCAGCGGCGGCTACATCACAGGCCATGGCGTAGGCGGTCTCGTAAAGTTGTTCTGGCAGGCTGTCGCGAACGATCCCGAACAGGGCATCCAGCCCATCTTCGATTTCGAAAAGGTCGAAGACAACTTGGCTGACGGTTTTGATCCGGCTGGAATCGTAGTCCGCGAAAATCGGCATGTGATCCACGATCCGTGTGATCGACATTAATTCGGAATTGGTGATATTTTCATCCGACGCAGACTCGGCCACCATTACGGCAACAAGGGCGTCTTGGGGCGAAAACGATGCAGGAACTTGTTCGGACATTTCATTACCTCGATAATATTCGTTGCCCTAAGAATATTGACGCATGGCCCGCTGCACAATAGGAAGCGGAAGATATTTTCGCGCTTCGGCTGTCGGGGCGCACTTTTAGGGGACAATCATGTCTGAACTTCGCGAACTCGCACTGCAATCCAAAGCTTGGCCTTTTGAAGAAGCCCGCAAGTTGGTCAAGCGGTTCGCAAAACAGCCGCCCGAGAAGGGCTATGTGTTGTTCGAGACAGGCTATGGCCCATCAGGATTGCCCCACATTGGAACCTTTGGGGAGGTCGCCCGAACAACCATGGTACGCCGCGCATTCGAGGCATTAAGCGACATTCCGACCAAACTGATTTGTTTTTCCGACGATCTTGATGGTATGCGCAAGGTTCCGGGAAACGTGCCGAACCCTGAAAATTTGCAGGAACATCTGCAACGCCCGCTTTCCGCGGTGCCGGACCCGTTCGGTGAATTTGAGAGCTTTGGCGACCACAACAACGCCATGCTGCGCCGCTTTCTGGATACCTTCGGATTTGAGTATGAATTTTATTCTGCCAGTGATTTCTACAAATCCGGTCAGTTTGACCAGATTTTACTACGCGCAGTCGAAAAGTACGACGAGATTATGGAAGTCATGCTGAAGTCGCTTCGCGATGAGCGCCGCGAGACGTATTCGTGTTTCCTGCCGATCTCGCAGAAAACCGGGCGGGTGATGTATGTGCCGATGAAATCGGTAAACGCCACGGATGGCACGATCACGTTTGACGACGAAGACGGTGAAGAAATCACGATGAGCGTCACGGGTGGGCAGGTGAAACTGCAATGGAAACCCGATTTTGGGGCACGCTGGGCGGCCCTTGATGTAGACTTCGAGATGTACGGCAAAGACCATTCCACCAACACGCATATCTATGACAAAATCTGCCGGATTTTGGGCGGTCGTGCGCCCGAACATTTTGTGTACGAGATGTTTCTGGATGAGGTCGGGGGGAAAATCTCCAAGTCTTCAGGTAACGGCATTTCCATTGACGAATGGTTAACTTATGCCAGCGCGGAAAGTCTGTCGTATTTCATGTACCTGAAGCCCAAAACCGCCAAACGGCTGCATTTTGATGTGATCCCGAAGGCGGTTGACGAATATCATCAACACTTGCGGGCATTCGCGGGGCAGGATTTAAAAGCACGCCTGAACAATCCGGTCTGGCACATTCATCGCGGGCAACCGCCTGTTAGTGATATGGTTGTACCGTTCTCCATGCTATTGAATTTGGCATCTGCTTCGAGTGCGGAAAACAAGGACCAAATGTGGGGCTTCATCCGCAAATATGCACCTGATGCGACGGCTGAAACACATCCGGGATTGGATGCGGCGGCAGGCTATGCCGTGCGGTATTTCCATGATTTTGTGAAACCAACCAAGGTTTATCGTGCAGCCAACGATGTAGAGCGCGCAGCGCTTGAAGGTTTGGCGGCGCGGCTGAAAGCGTGGGATGGCGATGTGGACGGCGAAGCGTTGCAAAGTCTCGTATTTGCGGTGGGTAAAGAACACGGGTTTGATCCGCTTCGGGCATGGTTCGGAGCGATTTACGAAGTGCTTCTCGGGGCCTCGCAGGGGCCACGGTTCGGGGGGTTTATTGCGCTGTTCGGCGTGAAGGAAACCGTGGAACTGATCGAAAAAGCATTAGCGGGCGAATTTCTGGAGGGGTGAAATGCCAACGGGATATGAACCTCTTAATACATTAAAGCCTGTCGGCGAAAATATCTGGATCGTCGACGGGCCGCATATCAGTTTTTACGGCCTACCGTTTTCTACACGCATGACTGTTATTCGATTGGCGAGCGGGGATTTGTTTATCCACTCGCCAATCGCCCTGACCGATGCGCTGAAATCGGAAGTTTCCGCATTGGGCAAGGTGAGGCATCTGATTTCGCCCAACTGGATCCACTACGCTTATATCGCGGATTGGCAGAAGGCTTTTACGGATACTATCGCGTGGGCACCGCCCAATGTGCGGGCGCGGGCAATTAAGCACAAGGTCGATATTGCGTTTGATCGTGACCTCGGTGAAGTCGCGGAACCTGATTGGGCCGAAGAGATCGACCAGTTGGTCGCATTTGGCAGCAAAACGCATGTGGAGGTGGTGTTTTTCCACAAGGCCTCTAAAACCTTGATCCTCACAGACTTAATCGAAAACTTTGAGAAACCGAAATTGCCGCGCTGGTTGCGGTTCATGATTGGGTTAGCAGGAAATGTGGACCCTGACGGAAAGGCCCCGATTGACATGCGGATGTCATTCCTTGGTGGGAAAGCGAAGCTGCGCGCTGCCGTTCAACAGATGATTGACTGGGCACCGGAACGGATAATTCTGGCGCATGGGCGCTGGTACGAGCGCGATGGAACCATTGAGTTGCGCCGCGCTTTTCGCTGGGTTCTTTAAGTTTATCACACATCGGCTAAAATATTAGTTGCAACAATTATTGTTTGGTTAACCTCGTCTTAACAATTTGTTGCTAATTATTGGTATTCGCCGCCAATGCTGCGGCCAACTTTCGAGAAATTTCAAAACGGTGCTTCGTATATTGCGGAGTCCGTAGGCTTGTCGGCGCGGCCGACCAAAGGGGTATTGCATATGAATATGGTTGTTACGGACGGAATTGACTTGATGCCACCAGCGTTTGTGGATGGTTTGGACGATTGGTCAAGCACGGATGGCACGCCGGGATCACCGACGTATGCGGGGGCCGCGAATGCTGCGATTGTTACCAGTGACCCGGATTTTGGCGGGTGTCTGGAACTGCAAACGACGACCGACCCGACATCCCTGCGCTATATGGGCGAGGTTCCGGTGATTGCGGGTGCTTATATCGAGGTAAAAGCGCGCATCAAAGTGATGAGCGGTGCGTTCCCAACCGTGCGGATTGCAGCATGGGCTGGTGGTACTGGCGGGGTGCATATCGCGGGGCTGGATGAGTTCGGGCCGGTTGAGGTTATGAATACCTATGGGCGCGTTTACGAGGTGTCGGCGATTATCGGTTCGGGCAACCGTGCCGGCGTTGATATGCCGTGGGGAACACAGCCGGTTTACGGGCATTTCGGGCTGGATCTGGACGGCGCAACGGGCAGCGTTGTGCGCATTGAATCGGTCGAAATCACCGATGTGACATCGTATTTCCACCGCAAGCTGATGCACTGGGTTGATGTGCGGGATTACGGCGCGATCGGTGACGGGGTAACAAACGAGGTTGCCGCGTTCGAGGCCGCGGATGCAGCGGCTGAGGCCAGTGGGCGGGAGCTGCTGATATCTGCCGGAACCTACTATATGGCCACGCATTGCACGCTGAACGCGCGCTGCCGGTTTGAGGGCAAGCTGGTGATGCCCACCGACAAACGCTTGCAGTTAACCAGTAATTTCGACTTACCGACCTATGTCGATGCGTTCGGAAATGAAACGTTGGCGTTTAAAAAGGCGCTTCAGGCGTTGTTCAACTACACCGATCACGAGTCGCTGGATATGGGCGGTTTGCGCATTCAACTGGATGAGCCGATTGATGTTCATGCCGCGGTGGGCAACAAAAATACCTTCGCCAACCGCCGCGTTTTGCGCAATGGCCAGTTGGAGGTGAACGCAGGCCCAGCATGGAATACGGAGGTGTTTACCAGCACGGCGAGCTATTCCAGTGGCGATCAGTTGGTCCTGAATAACGTGGTTAATATTGCGTCAATTCCTGTCGGCTCGCTGGTAACGGGGGCCGGTGTTGGGCGCGAGGTTTATGTGCGGGACAAGAATGAAGGGCTTGGCACGATCACGCTTAGCCAGCCGTTGCACTCCGCGCCAAGCGCGCAAACGTATACGTTTATACGGTTCAAATATTTGCTCGATTTTTCCGGTTTTACAAGCCTTCAGCGGTTCCAGATCGAAGGGCTGGAGTTTGGATGCTTCGGGGATGCGAGCGGCATTTTGCTGCCAAAAGACGGGATCGCATGGCATATTCGTAACTGCTGGTTCACGAAACCACGGGATCGGGGCATCACTTCGATTGGTAAAGGGTGTAACGGTATGTCCGTTTACAATAACGAGTTTTTGTCGAATGAATACAACACGCTGGTTCAGTACCGCTCCACCATAGCGTTTAATACCAACAGCAACGACATCAAAATCCGTGACAACCGCGCGGTGCGGTTTTTGCACTTCGGGGTGCTGAATGGCGGTGGGCATATCATTTCGGGCAACCACTTCTGGCAAGGCGACGGTTCCGTGGACGGGGAGCGTTCGGCGGGCATCGTGTTGACCCAGAAAAGTTGCAAAACGACGTTTTCGGCGAACTACATCGACAACGCGTGGATCGAGCTGAACAATGAACACGACGTTAAGGCTAACGCCACCAGCAGCACGAAGCCCTTCGGGACATTATCGCTGACGGGGAATATTTTCACGGCGGGCGATACGCCGACATGGTTCACCTATATCCGGCTGGCGCCGTTTGGCACGGGCCACACGATTGACGGGATTTCAGTGGTTGGGAATACTTTCAAAACCATCGGCAGTGGCGTGATTGATAGGGTTGAGGGCGTGGATACTTCCGAAGGCTCGTTCGATCATAGTGCCACGAAAGCGGTGACGTTCACTGGCAACTCGTTTGACGAGGTGGTGGAGCGCACCGAAAGTCCGGCGCTGGTGCGGCTAACGCAGGCGGGGGTGTCGGCCAGTTGGACGGTTGATCTGTCGGCAAAGTTGCCGTTCGGCGGGCAGGCGCTGGGCGTCGATGCGGTGATGCCACAGGGCGATATTCTGGATGGTAGCAACGTGGCGCAATACATCATGCCCTCGGCGCAACTGGCGGGGAACAGCAATGTTTCGATCAAATGGGGAACCAGCGTGAAAGGCACGGTGCATGTGGTCGCGCGGGTCGATTTACCCTCTTAACATTTGGTGATTTGGAATTGTCGGCGTAGGGTGGCCTTACAGGAGGACGCTATGCCGACAATTTCAGCCGACACCAAGGTGCAAACCGTTATCACAACATTCGAGGTGAACCCCGGCACCTGCCACGACCTATTGGGCGAACTTCGCACCACGTGCGATGAGGTGATCAGCCAGCAAAAGGGATTCATTTCAGCGGCGTTGCATGTGAACGACGCACAAACGCGGATCGCGAATTATTCCCAATGGGAAACACGGGAGGATTTTCAGGCGATGTTAAGATCCGACGCGATGTTGGAACGGAGCCGGAAGATCAACGAGATGTGCAAGAATTTCGAGCCGGTGATGTATGAAGTGGTGTATTGTTCGGGGTGATATTTGGTTTCGGAGGGTGAATCACCCACCCAACGAATACCATACGACATTGCGATTTTCGGTGGGTAGGGTGTGCGGTCCCCGCGCACCGTTGCGACGATTGACATGGCGGATGGTGTGCGGAGACCGCACACCCTACTTACGTCGCATTTATTTTTCGAAAATCACGATGCAATCCTCCATTAAGGCCTGCGTCAGATCGTGAATTGGGACATTATACTCTTCAATTTTCGAGACGTAGTCAGCAAACGTGGTTGAAATCCTATTGATCATTGGATTAATTTCCACCAGATCATTGTTCGAAAAATACGATTTCACTATTTGATCGAGGGTATCTCGGTCAAATTGAGCCTTCACTACCTTGTGATCCCGTGTGACTTTCACAGTCCTGTGTTGGTTTGATGTCCCAGATAGATATCCGTGAACCAGTCGATCACGAAGAAGGGCCAAAAGGATCTGCTCTTCTTCGTTAAACATTTCAAGAATTGGAAGAGCCAGATTGCAGCGTTCCGAAAATATATCTGCATTCATACCCAGCGTGTTGAACCCTGCTTTTCGGGCCTCTTTTGCGATTGGAAGTACTCTTTTCGGGCCGGCTTCTACCATGTCGCGAATGCATCCGAACAAAATTGGAAATGTTGCGACTCGAGCATGCATTGCTAAATCAGACTTTGGGTTTGAGAAAACTAGCGGCCCCCAAGTTGTGATGGGCATAGTCGTTCCATAAATAACCTCGGCAAGTGCGCGTACAATAAGCTTTTTTTCTCGTGTTGCCATCACCCCCTCCTCTTAGCTTTCCCCTTGACCACCGTCGTCCCAGCCCGACCACCAGAACTCCGCCCCTTCACGGCCGCATCCCCTGCCGCCGCAATCGCGGATTGCCTCGCTAGTGGGTCGTCGTGGATGGCCAAGTCTACCGCTTCCAGCCGTTGCACTTCGTCGCGCAAACGCGCCGCCTCCTCGAACTCCAGATTTTCCGCCGCCGCGCGCATGTCTTTGCGCAGTGCCTCTAGATGCACCTTCAAATTCGCGCCGTAGTTGGCTTTGTCGACCTTGGTCGTGATCCGCCCCTGATCTGTGTCGCCTTTGAACAGGCCTTTCAGAACATCCTCGACGTTCCTTTTTATAGTCGTGGGCGTGATGCCGTGTTTGATGTTATGGGCGTGCTGTTTTTCGCGGCGACGGTTGGTTTCGTTCAGCGCGCGTTCCATCGAACCCGTGATCCGGTCGGCATACATAATCACGCGCCCATCCTCGTTTCGTGCGGCGCGCCCAATCGTTTGCACCAGCGAGGTTTCGGAGCGTAGGAACCCTTCCTTATCCGCATCCAGAATGGCCACCAGCCCGCATTCGGGGATGTCCAGACCTTCGCGCAGAAGGTTGATGCCGATCAGCACATCGAAGACCCCAAGGCGCAGGTCGCGCAGGATTTCGATGCGTTCCAGCGTGTCGATATCGGAGTGCATATAGCGCACCCGCACGCCTTGTTCGTGCAAGTATTCGGTAAGGTCTTCGGCCATGCGTTTGGTTAGTGTCGTCACCAACACCCGCTGGCCTTTGGCGGCGACAATGCGGATTTCGGATAGCACGTCATCGACCTGCATTTCCACGGGCCGGATTTCGACCGGAGGGTCCAGCAAGCCTGTGGGGCGGATGATTTGTTCGGCGAATATACCGCCGGATTGTTCCAGCTCCCATTTCTGCGGGGTGGCGGAAACGAACACGGATTGGGGGC
>Ga0256839_1000487_pt1 | contig 51491 bp, 45 predicted proteins | sample 354166metaG_FD_185968 | JGI IMG/M metagenome (GOLD analysis project Ga0256839, IMG submission 185968) | Hydrothermal vent microbial communities from Mid Atlantic Ridge, Atlantic Ocean - 354-166 | ecosystem: Environmental > Aquatic > Marine > Hydrothermal vents | place: Atlantic Ocean: Mid... | reverse complement strand
GTGATAACAGGAACTAAATTTACTAATGGAATTAAACAAGATGTAGATCAAAAACAGGAAGCCGCTTAGGATGCCATACACCAGATTTGACTATAGCTCAATAGAGATAATCGCATCAAGATTATAAAAATCGACATTACGATTCACTTCGCGCTTGCCTTCCATTTGAACTATTCGGAAATTCCTAATAGTTGCACTTTGTTCCAGTTCACCTTGAGAATAGATGTTTTTTAAATGTTCATTAATAGTCGGTACAGTCACATCAAACAATTCCGCCATAAGTTTTTGTGAAAGCCAGACTGTTTCATCTTCATAACGCGCTTCTATCCCCTGTTCACCTGCTTGTAAGGTAAAGATTAAGAATTCAGCGGTACTGTTGCGGATTAGATTCTTCACTCGGGTAAATAGGTGTAAATATAAAGTACACCCCCCCTCTTTTTGGCACTTTTGTACATTTAAAACGCAATAAACTCATGTTTAAGATGTTGTCTTAGGTTCCATTTATCATCCGTACTTAAGGCACGTTCTAGGCAGATGAAGGCTTGCGGGTGTTTGATCAGTTGTTTAACCGTTTCGGGGTTTAGTTTGCTGTCTAGGCAAAGCAGTGATTGTTTTAAGCCGTCATCGGCACGTTTGATTTTATTGTGCTTAAACTCGCTGGCATCTTCAAGGGTGTAGTTAAGTTGAAAACCATTTTTAAGCAACACTTCATCTTGTATTTCGGTGGCTTCAAACAAGCCTGTTAGCTGTTTTTCTTTTTCAGCGATATAGTCTTTTAACACCGCGATATTTTCGGCTTCGGTTTTTTCAGGGTCGGGCTTGAACTCGGTACGCGGAAAGTGTGATTTTGTCAGTTGATAGACTTTAAAGCCGTATCTAAGGGTTTAGGGTCGTCGCCGTAGCCTTCAATCACGCGCTTTACGCGCTCAATGGTGATGCCGGATATTTTATTATAGCCTGCTTTGCGTGCTTCTGATTTTTCGGGCGTTTGCTCGGGGAGTTGGACTAGGATGAATTTTCGGTTGCCGTTGTCTTCGGCGTTTAGTTCTGCGACGGCTTGGGCGGTTGTGCCTGAGCCTGAAAAGAAGTCTAAAATAATATCCTCTTTAATTGTACTTGCAACTAATAACTTTTTGATTAAGTTTGGAGATTTAGGAAAGTCCATAACAGCAACATTAAATATGGCTTTAACAGACTTCCTGCCATAATCATTATGTATTTCTTTATCTATCCAAAGGGACTTTGGGAGAGTAGTAGCTGAATTTCCAAACTCATCAAGCAAGTAGTCTTTTCGATATATTCTCCACTCATCTCCTGTTTTCTCCGCGATTAAAAGCTTATTGTCTTTTTCTATTTTATCCTTCCCCCAAGTCCAACATGTTTTAATTTCATCAGGAGTTACAGGAAAAACTTCATCAGTAAAATCAGAGTCCTTGACTGGGGAGATATTACAATTCTGAGGGTTCACATATAAAGGAAAAAATAAGTTTGGGCGTGTAACTGGGTTAAATGCTTGATTCCTATTTCTTAACCCCAACAGACGATGTTTCCCTCTTTGATCCTCTCTATCGTATTCATCTAACATTCTTCCTTCTTTTTCAACACCATACATAGCGGTAGAAGAATTTATATTCTTACAAAATATAAGGATAAATTCATGTGTTTTAGCTATAAACTTATCCAAGTTTCTACCTCTTGGGTTTAGCTGTACTGCTAACTCAGCAACAAAATTCTCCTCCCCAAAAACATCATCCATCAAGCGTCTTAAATTATGCACTTCATTGTCATCTATCGAAACAAAGATCACGCCATCATCTTTGAGCAGTTGTCTGGCTAATAGCAAGCGTGAGTACATCATCGACAACCAGTTGGAGTGATAACGCCCTGCGGTTTCGGGGTTGGTATCTATTTTTACGCCTTTTTCTAGCCCGCCTGTTTCTTCCCAGTAGGCGCGTTTGTCTTCGGTGTAGTTATCGGAATAGACAAAATCTTTGCCGGTGTTGTAGGGCGGGTCAATATAGATACATTTAATGGATTCGCGGTAGGCTGAGAGCAGTGTTTTTAGGCTTTCTAAATTCTCGCCTTCTATAATTAGGTTGCCATCGGCTTTTTCGGGGTTAACACTGCGTTGTTCGTCGTAGCTTAGGGTGGCGGTGGTGGGTGTGTAGGCAGTTTGTTTGGCTTGGCGTTTGCCGTACCAGCTAAAGTCATATCGCTCGCGGCATTGTGGCTCGTCACCTGTGAGTTGTTTTATTTCATCGAGTTTGAGCTGCCCTTCACCATCGAATAAATCGGGGAATAGTCGCTTTAATTCATTAAGGCGTTCTTGTTGCACGTCGGGCGTGGTGGGGAGTAAATCGTTTAGTTTTTCTGTCATTTTGTTTGTTTCTTTGGTTTAACTTGTTTAGTGCTTTCTAAGCGTTTTATATCGGCTTCTATTTCTTTTAGACTTTGTTCGTATTCCAACACTTTTTGTTGCTTTCGGTATTTTTCTAGCGCTTGTGCTGTCTTTTCTTTTTCCTGTTGTTGGCTTATTTTACCCGCGTGGGTGAGTAACTCTCTGCCGTTTAATTGTAAAATACCATCGAGGCGTTCGCTCCAGTCTTGCATGGTCATGGGGGTTTGTTGTTGCGCCATGGTTTCGGCAAAGGCTAGGTATTGTTCTACTAGCAAGCCCAGTAATTTTATCTCATCTTCATTGAGGTAGTTTTTGGCTATGCTGGCTTGTTGTTTGGTAATGGATTTAGGATTATCTTTATCAAGTGACAACATGCCCATCAGTGGCAAACTGGCATCGACACGCCGATAAACTAACTCGGCAGCTGTTTGTTGGCTAATTGCCCAGAGTAGTTTGTTTTGTACTATTTTAAAAAACTGCTGGGTTTTTTCATCTTTTGGGTTGTAGTCGATACTGGTGGTGTAGATGTCTTTGATTTTTTGGTAGAAGAATTTTTCAGAAAGGCGTATTTCACGAATGCGTTGTTGCAATTCGTCAAAATACTGCATGGATTGCCCTGTTTTAAAGCGGTCATCATTTAGGACGAAGCCTTTAACTATATAGTCTTTTAAGCGCTGGGTTGCCCAAATACGAAACTGTGTGCCTTGTTGGGATTTTACGCGGTAGCCTACGGATATGATAACATCGAGATTGTAATATTTAACCTTTGGCTGTTGTGTTTTTCCTGTTATAGCACCGTGTTGAGTGGTATGTCGGAAATTCCGACATACCACTTTTTCTTCTAATTCCCCTTCTTTAAATACGTTGCCAATATGCTCTGTAATCGTTGTTCTTGCTTTTCCGAATAACGTTGAGATTTGTGCTTGATTGAGCCAGACAGTTTCATCTTCTAATTTTACATCAAGTTGTATTCCACCTTGTTTATTTTGGTAAAGTAGAAATTCCCCTGTGTTATTCATTATGTTTGCTCCATCGCTTTTTGAGCTTGCTGTTTAAAGCCGTCTTCATAATCTTTAACGGGTGCAATATAACTGAGGGTATTGATGCCGAGTGCTTCAAAGTGTTTTATGGCGTATTTGATGCGGGCGTATTCTTCTTCGCGCAATGTGCCATCTTCTAAATCATTGGTGCTTTTGGTTTCTATGACAAACCAGTAGTCCTCTGAGCTTTTATCTTTTATACCTTTCTTTTGAACGATTACACCAAAATCGGGGTTGTATTTACCAATAGGAGTGCTGATTTTATAATCGTTTGGTAATTTTAAAAAGCACAGTACTTGTGGGTCAACATCGGCATTGTAGGCAAAGTTATGTTCTGGGTTTGAATCTGAGTCACAGATTGAAAAATCGTATATGCCACGGTGCGGGGTTGGCTCGGTGGCAAGCGCGGTTTCTATTTGTTTGGCAAAGTCGGTTTCTAGGGTTTCACCTGTTAGGCGGTATTGGGTGGCGCGGTACATTTCGTCTAATTCTATACGTTTGAGCAGGTTGCTGGCTTGTTGTAAGTAATTAGGCGGGTTTTTTATCAGTTGATCTAAATTGTTTAAGCCATTAACAATATTTAGCACCACACGGTATGACAGTGAGGTTTGTTCACTGAGTACTTCGATTAAATCATGCGGTGTTGTGCCATAGTTTTAGCTTGGCTTTTGGGTTTTGCCCAGCTTTTGTTTGTATTTCGCTCAGTTCTATTTTTAGGGTGGCTTCATCGTTTTTTTCTGCCACGGTTAATACTTCTATACGTTTTACCATGCCTGCGTTGTAGGCATCTGCTGGTGTTAGTCTGTATAGACGATTGATAACACGCTTATGTGTGGCGGAATAGCGAAAAACGTATAATGGGTTTAGCGTAGCAAGGCGTTGTTGTGCAAGCTCTGTATCCATGCCCTCTTGTGGCTCATCCATAATAATAACGGGGCGAGTATTGCCTAAAGCTTCTAGGTAACTTAAACCATCTATGCTGTTATCACGGTTTTTATCATTGAGTATGGTGTCATCCGATTTAAACGCTTGAATCGTTGTTAGCATTATTTGCGGATTGTTATCTTGGATAAAGTGCTTGAGCGGGGTTAAGTCTTTACTGTTGTATTCAAAACTATGGATGGTATTTTTATAGCGTGTTTTTAATGGCTCTCTAAAGGAATCAAGTGTGTTTTTAATGCCTTCTTTTATGGCAATTGACGGCACGACTATAATAAATTTAGTGTAGCCATAGGCTTTATATAGTTCATATATGGTGCGTATATAAACGAGTGTTTTACCTGTGCCTGTTTCCATTTCTATACAGGCTTGACGTTCATCATCAAGCTGGGCTTGCTCTTCATCTAAGCTATTTTGTTTTAGAATTTCAGTTTTGTTTTTTTGGATTTGCTCATTATTTAAGTTGCAAATATTAGCATTTACACCCGTTAAACTCGGCTGATTTGAGGCATTAAAACATTGACCTTCAAAAATTTTGACAGCGGTATCAATAGCCTCTTGTTGGTAGGCTAAGTCTTCTAGCTGTAGTTGCACAATTTCCATTTGAGACATTTTATTTTTCGACTAAATCAATGGTTAGAAACTCTATCATAAACTGGAAGTGTAAAGTGATGCTATGAGTACTAATAGTGTTTTTTATATCACTACTTAACTAATTGAATATCTAGGAATGACAGGGGTATAACTTATGACAGCTCAATACTCACATAAACAATTCTTCAGGCACACGCCTAATGCGGATTTAGCTCATTATTTTAACGCTAAAAATATTAAACTGGCTGTTGATTTTAAAAAACTGAAAGAAAAAGACACTGAACAAATATTTAATGCTTTTCTTGAATTACCCGTTGAACAACAAGCGATTATTGAAACTGATTTTCAGAATATTAATGCTTTGGCGTGTGAAGGGGGATTATGGGAATGTTTTGTACAACTGCCTCTTATACTCCTACTTCGCACTAATTCACCCTTTGTTCGACCAGACTCCGTTCTTCCTGCGGAATCTCTGATGAACTTTTTTGCGCCTAGGGTGCTACAAAAGCTACCTTCGGTTCAATTCCCGCTCCACACAAACAAAAAAGCCACCCCTTACGGGTGGCTGTTTTTGTTTGGTGGAGGCGGCGGGAATTGAACCCGCGTCCGCAAACGCTCTGCCTGTAGGCGCTACATGTTTAGTCTATCTATTAATTTAGCTCTTATCTAACCAATAGACAGGATTGAAAAGAGCGATTCTGGTAAAGTTTTAACGGATCCACCCCAGACGTGCTTCACCGCGATTCCGTATATATGATCCCGAACACTTGCCCTACGGACGAGGAAAGGTCAGGAGTCTAGTGATGCTTATTAAGCAGCTAGAGCGTAGTTGTCATCATTGGCAACTAAAGTTTTTTAGATAGTGTTTAAGTGCTCACTAAACGCACTACATGCTCCTAAGGTTTCACAATCCACGTCGAATCCAGATCGCCCCCAAAGTCTTTAAATTAATAAAGATGCTCTTTTTATACTAGCGAGCAGTGCTAGTTATGATGATAGGGCGTACTTTATAAACGCCCTATTTTCTATTTTAATAGACATTTTACAGGTTTTTTAGTTCCTGTCAGTATTTGTCTGATAAATCGTTGATTCATCTTGTATCAAGCTCTGTACTTTTATAATGGTGCCATAACCTCTACTTTCAAATAAAAAATGATGTATTTTAAATTTTTAACATTACTATTTTTCATGTTTCTTCCTTTTTTATCAGGAGCTTACCCGATTACTTCTTATCTAGAGATGGTGAGGATCTCGAATGTAAGTAATGCATGGAGAACTTTATCTCTTTCAAATAGTTACGCCAGCCCTGTTGTCGCCTGTACTTATAACCTTCCTTCTGGTGCCAATAATGAAGGTGCGGTGCGTGTTCAGCTTGTGGGTTCTAGTATTCAGGTTAAAGTTCAGCGACCTTTAAATTCTACCGCTATTACTGCGTCTGATGTGTATTGTACTATTTCTGAAGAGGGTTCTTACACGTTACCTATTAAGTATGAGGCACATACTGTTTCATCAACTCAAACCAATAAAAAAGGCGATTGGGACATTGCTAAAATGGTCAATGTTACGGCTAGTAAAGTTCAAACGTATACAAAACCTGTCATCACTGGACAGGTGATGTCTTTTAATAATGCTAACTTTGTATCTTTTTGGTCAAGTAATTGTACGCGTACAGCGTCTGCTACTAATGCATCTATTTGTGTGGGTAAACACACTGGGGAATCTACTGTTACAGCCCCAACTACAGAAACGTTAGGGTATTTTATAGCTGAAGAAGCTGAATATATCCTACCCAATGCCTATGTAAAAATTACTTTGGGGGTTGATACGGTTCGAGGGGTTTTAAATTCTCCGCCCTATAGTTATACCTTACCTCGCACTTATAGTTATGCTACCGCTACAATATCGGCAATGGATGGCTCTGATGGTGGCTGGGCTGTTCTCTATGGTGCATCTCCCGTTTCTGCTCAAATAAGCTTGGCGATTGATGAGGATACTGTGAGTGACACTGACCGTAGTCATACCTCTGAGCAGGTGGCTTACTGGGTGATGGAGCCTATTGTAAAAACCTATGCTGATCTTCGAATCAATGAGGTATTGTATCGCCAAGTGACGGGTATTGATGAGTTTATAGAATTTACGGTTTTGAGTGGTGGTTCTATTCTTAATTATTTGGTTTCTTCACAAGATGGTGGTGCGTCTCAAGATTTTCGTTTTCCTGATGTTAATGTCAATGTGGGTGACTATGTGATTTTCCATTCTGCTATTGGTACGCCCAGTAGTTCTGGCGGTGTTCATCATATTTATTCAGGAAAAACGACGACACCACTGGCAAATACAGCGGATGATATTGTGCTGTTAAAACCATCGAGTACCGATGCAACTACCCTTGTTGGTGGCTCTGTTGCTTATAACTCGATTCCTGTTGATTTTATGACTTATGGCACAGGTGGTTCTATCGACCCTGCTCCGGTGAGTGTCAATGGTGTGACGGTTAGTTGGAATAACGTTGACAGTGGCAGACTTGGTGGGGCAGCTACTGGTGAGTCTGTTAGTTTAACGCCTAATAATACCGACTCTGACTCCAGTGTGTGCTGGGAAATCACCAGCAGTGGTGATGCTAGTGCATGTTCCGGTTTTTTTATTACAAGAGATACAGATGCCTCTTCATTTATTAATAGCATGGGTGAGTCTAATACTGCAATACCCGATATTAGTTTGGCAAAAACAGTATTAACTGTTTATGACCCTTATAATGGTGCGAGTAACCCTATTGCCATTCCTGGCGCTATTTTAGAATATACTATTACCGCTAAAAATGATGGTAACTTAGCTGCTGATAATAATTCTATTGTGATTTCTGATGCTATCCCTACTAATACGAAGGTCTGTGTAACAACTTTGGGTGATTGTAAAGCACTCTATTTTGCTAATGGTACGCCAACAAGTGGTTTATTACTTGCAAGCATTACTTATTCAAACAATGGTGGTACTACGTATGCTTACACACCTTCTCCAGATGCTGAGGGTAGCGATAGTAGCGTCACAAATATTCGTGCTTCAATGAGTGGGGATTTCTTACCCAAGACGGCTGCTACATCGCCAAATTTTAATATTAAGTTTAGGGTAATTGTGGAGTAGTTATTAAACTAGAGGAATCTAATATTCCTTATTTATCCTTTTGTCTTTTTATACAACCATTAATCATGAGTTACTACACCTATTAGTAGGAGTAATCTATTCTTGCTAAAAAACTAATATATGGTGACTCTCATGAGCTATAAATTCATTACAAACAACCCTAAACTTCATTTAACTGCGTTATTAAGTTTGGTTTTATCAGGCTGTCTAGATAGCAATAAATTAGGCTCCCCCGGCCTTGATGGTGCTAACCACCCTGCTTTTGTTCGAGAGAAGGTTGCCACATCAAATCATTACAAGCCTACGGGTCAGATTAGTGATTCAACCCCTGAATTTGTTTGGCCAAAGACTGTTGGTGCTACACAATATTTAGTGGGTCATGAAGACACCGAAACCAGCACACGCTGGCATGAATATATTGTAACTGCCGAGCAGGCAAACTGTAATCAAGCTAATGCCTCTAGATGCTCATACACGCCTGCTGACCTTGTGCTCGATGAAAATGATGAAAAAGCATGGTGGGTAAAACCGTATATCCCAGGTAAGACAACGCAATGGTCAAGTACGCACGTGTTTCTCTATTCAGCGACACCGCCACCAACAATTATAACGTCGGCAAAACCTATTTTACCGTCATCAGAAACAGCTACAACACTGCTTAATCCGACGTTTGTTTGGTCTTTAAGTAGTCATTCTTCAAAGTATCAAATAGGGTTTGAAAGTGATAATGGTCAAGGCTGGGCATCATTTATTCTTTCTAACAATCAAGTCAGTTGCAATACAAGCCAATGTTCATATACGTTAACAGCATCACAAACAAAATTTAAACAAGGAGATATCAAAACATGGTGGGTAAGAAGCCTTAACAATAATAACTGGACTGATTGGAGTGTTGGCTCTACTTTTAATATTGATACTTCTAGAAACCCTCAAGACTTACTTGTCTTAACCAATGATGAAAATAGCGCGAGACGTTTACTTAAAAGTAAAGACAACATAAACTTTTTACCGCAAAACACGCTCAACCCTAACTACAAAATGTGGCTGCAAGCGATTACGGTGTTAGATAATGGCTTTTATCTTATGTCGCATAATATTAAAACGCTAAACCCTGTCACTGGTAAGAAGGAAGACACCTACATCTTATTCAACCTACTTGCTCCTAATGGTAAATCTATTGCCAATAAGCGATTAGACTACGCTTCTCATGGGCAAGATTTAAGCTTAGAAAAACTAAGTAGTAATCTATATTATGTTTATACCCAAAGAGATAATGGTGGGAAAGGCATAGCTCGATTCACTCTAGATACGACAAATATTGATTTTAATCATTTGGGTAATAACAATTCTGTTGAGTTAAATATTACGCATAATAAGGATATTGTCCTTAATAATAGAGGTTCTTCAACAGCGAGCCTAAATGAAAAAAAGGATAAAGTTGCCGTTGTAAGTTATGTAAGTCGTAAAGTCTTAGATATTCAGCTTATTGATAAAGAATCATTAAAAATGGAGAACCGCTTTAAGTTAGATTTAAGTGATGGACAGCCTAATGGTAATTACAACCAAGGTATCGCGATGAAAGATAATATTATCTATATCGCTAGGGGTGACTGGAAAACACAGACTGAAGATAATATTAAAAAACTTTTTCTACTGGATGCTACGACTGGAAAGCTAATAGCTTCGTATTCTTTCACACTTCAAAATGCCTTAAGTTACAAAACCATTGAGCCAGAAGGTCTGGTGATTGTAGGTAACGCCTTATATGTTACATTGCCAACGAGGAAAGGTGGCAAAGTTAGTATCAAGCTCTATAAATTATTAGATATTTAGAGACCTTTGCACGACTCGGTGACGAAAGAAAAAGCAGATGAAATTCCACTGATTAAGGCGAAAATGAAGCTAATAACGAGTTATTAGCACGTTTTCTAACGAAAAGCAGCGAAATTTCAGCCACTTTTACTCGTCATCCGAGTCGTGCTACGGCCCATTTAATCAATAACACGTGACAGAGAGTTACTATATTGAGGGATTGCAAAGACATTTCGCTGTAAGCCCTCACATCTCTATCTCGAAAACACTTTCAATAAAATGTAAGCCTCATATTTAAAGAAAGGGCTTAATGTCATCAGTCACAAACAAGCACTGTAATTAATCCGAAAAAAGATAAGACTTCATTCGAATTTGTTTTATCATGTGCATATCACCCCTTTACATTCAAAACTAACCCATAAAAGGTTTAACGAGTATGTTAACACTCCCTGGTAGTCGCGCCTTCTCTGATTTTAAGAAAAATAAACTACTCACAAAACTTCAACAGTCTATGCCTGAAATTACGGATATTCATGCTCGTTATTATCATTTTATAAAAACCAGTAACGAACTAAGTAGTAAAGAATTTAACACCTTAAAGTCTTTACTTGACTACAGTGATAGTGGCAAAAATTATGGTCATCATGAGCCTGCGGGTGATTTATTTTTAGTCGTTCCGCGTACTGGCACAATCTCACCGTGGTCGAGCAAAGCAACAGATATATTACATAATTGTGGGTTGGGTAATGTCAACCGTGTTGAGCGCGGTATTGCTTACTATATTGAGCGTGAAAATAATTTTGAAGAACTAACTGATGATAGAAAACTATTCATTAAGGATCAATTGCATGACCGTATGATTGAAACGGTAATGGGTGACTATGTAAAGGCTGAAGCGTTATTTACAACCGCTGAACCTGCGCCATTGCAAATTATAGATTTAGAATTTGATGAAGATAGCGTGGAAGACAACCACCCTATTGCAGTAGCTGCTTTAAACAAAGCGAATATTGAACTAGGTTTAGCCTTATCTGATGATGAAATAGACTACCTCGCCAAAAATTACGCACAGCTAAAACGTAATCCAACCGATGTTGAATTAATGATGTTTGCGCAGGCAAATTCAGAGCATTGCCGGCATAAAATCTTTAATGCGGATTGGATTATTGATGGTGAAAAGCAAGATAAAACCTTGTTTGGCATGATTAAAAATACCTTTAAGCAATCGCCTGAAGGAGTTTTATCTGCCTATCATGATAATGCTTCGGTGGTTGAAGGCCCACAAGCGACACGTTTCTTTCCTAACTCAAATAACCATGAGTATGGATACACGAATGAAGCTGTGCATATGTTAATGAAGGTTGAAACACACAACCACCCTACTGCCATTTCACCTTTCCCTGGTGCTGCAACAGGTTCTGGTGGTGAGATTCGTGATGAAGGCGCAACGGGTAATGGCTCTAAACCCAAAGCAGGTTTGTGTGGTTTTTCAGTATCTAATCTTAAAATACCCAATTTCACCCACGAATGGGAGAAAGACCACGGCAAGCCATCACGCATCGACACGGCTTTAAACATCATGCTGGAAGGGCCGATTGGTGCGGCTGCATTTAATAATGAGTTTGGTCGCCCCTGTTTAACGGGATACTTTAGAACCTATGAGGCCGAAGTACCTGGGGCTTCTAAACTCGGTGAAGATGGTAAAGAGTTACGCGGTTACCATAAACCGATTATGTTGGCGGGCGGTGTGGGAAATATCCGCCCTAATAATATTGAAATGAAAGAAGTCCCTGTCAAAACGCCGATTATTGTTTTAGGTGGTCCTGCCATGCTGATTGGTTTAGGCGGTGGTGCAGCTTCTTCAATGGCGAGTGGCGCATCCGCAGAATCATTAGATTTTGCTTCAGTACAACGGGGTAACCCAGAGATGGAACGTCGTGCACAAGAGGTGATTGATCGCTGTGTCGCGATGGGCGATGACAACCCTATTTTGTGGATTCATGATGTGGGCGCAGGGGGTATTTCAAATGCGATTCCTGAAATTGTTAATGATGCTGGGCGTGGTGGTAAGTTTGAGCTTCGCAATGTACCGAATGATGAGCCGAGTATGGCACCCCATGAAATTTGGTGTAACGAGGCGCAAGAGCGTTATGTATTAGCAATAGATGCAGATAAGTTGGATACCTTTAAAGCATTATGTGAGCGTGAGCGTGCCATTTATGCGGTAGTGGGTGAAGCCACTGAAGAGCCACATTTACGGGTGGAAGATTCATTATTCAATAATGAGCCTGTGCCACCCGTCAATATGTCGATGGATATGTTGTTAGGTAAACCACCGAAAATGCTCCGCAATGTACATCACAAAACCTTTCATAAACCTGAGCTCAGATTAGAAAATATTCAACTTGATGAAGCTATTGAACGGGTATTAAGTTTACCCTCCGTTGCCTCAAAATCATTTCTTGTTACAATTGGTGATCGTTCTATTACTGGCATGGTTAACCGTGATCAAATGGTTGGGCCTTGGCAAGTACCCGTTGCGGATGTGGCTGTTACATGTTCTGATTATGTGGGGCATCATGGTGAGGCCATGGCGCTGGGCGAGCGTACTCCTATCGCTTTAGTATCCCCTGAAGCATCGGGTCGCATGGCAATTGGTGAAGCCATTACCAATATTGCTGCTGCAAAAATTGGCAAAATTTCTGATATATTTTTATCTGCCAACTGGATGGCAGCGGCAGGTTTTGAAGGCGAAGATGCGGCGCTATTTGATACCGTAAAAGCGGTGGGTGAAGAGCTATGCCCAAAACTTGGGATTGCGATTCCAGTAGGAAAAGATTCACTCTCGATGAAAACCGTGTGGGATCAGCGCACTGAAACAGGTGAAACCCACCATGTAATGGCTGCCCCACTTTCTTTAATTATAACAGGTTTTGCCATTGTAGAAGATGTGCGTAAAACACTAACGCCACAGCTAAGAACAGACAGCGGCGACAGTGACCTGATTTTAATAGACTTAGGCAAAGGCAAGAATCGTTTAGCAGCTTCGGCGCTATCGCAAGTTTATTCGCAAGTGGGGGCACGTGCGCCTGATTTGAATGACGCTGAAACACTGATTAACTTCTTTAAAGTTATCCAGTTGCTCAATAGTGAAGATAAAATCATGGCATATCATGATCGCTCTGATGGTGGCTTACTCGCGACCCTGACTGAAATGGCTTTCGCGGGTCATACAGGTATTACTATTCGCCTTGATGATATTGCAAAAAGTCCCTTAGAAGCACTCTTTAACGAAGAGCTTGGCGCGGTTATTCAGGTACACCATACCGATACCGAAGACGTTTTATCGGCACTGCGTGAGGCCGATTTAGGAGCCTACTCACATGTGATCGGCAAACTTAATGAAGATGATGAGATTAGCTTTAGTTGGGCGCATCAAATAGTTTATCAAAAAGAGCGTGTAGCCTTACAAAAAACGTGGAGCGAAACCAGTTACCGCATGCAATCATTACGTGATAATGACGCCTGCGCGCAACAAGAATTTGAGCGACTTGATGATCATCATGATAATGGCTTATTTGCACATACACATTTTGATATTAATGAAGACATTACAGCGCCCTATGTAAATACAGGGGCGCGCCCTGAAATTGCTATCTTGCGCGATCAAGGCGTAAATGGGCAACAAGAAATGGCCGTGGCTTTTGACCGCGCAGGCTTTAACACGATTGATGTTCATATGACAGATATCATCTCTGGACGTACCTCTCTCGATACCTTTAAAGGAATGGTAGCTTGCGGAGGTTTTTCCTATGGGGATGTGCTAGGTGCTGGCGGCGGCTGGGCAAAAACGATTTTACACAACCCACGTGCGAAAGATGAGTTTAGTGCTTTCTTTGAACGCAAGAATGCTTTCGGGCTCGGTGTTTGTAATGGCTGCCAAATGCTCTCACATCTTCGTCATATGATTCCTGGCGCTAGTCATTGGCCAGAATTTCATCGAAACGAATCTGAACAATTTGAAGGACGAGTTACGATGGTTGAGATTATGGATTCACCCTCACTTTTCTTTAAAGACATGCAAGGTACAAAAATCCCTGTAGTTAATGCGCACGGTGAAGGTAACGCCGTATTTGTCGATAATATTAACCCTAACGATGTTATAAGCAATGGTTTTGTAAGCGTCCGCTACATTGATAATGCGGGTAACCCAACTAATATGTACCCTGAAAACCCCAATGGTTCACAACTTGGAATAACGGGATTAACAAGCACTGACGGACGTTTCACCATTATGATGCCACACCCTGAACGTGTGATTCGAACGGCTACAAACTCTTGGGCACCAGATGATTGGGGAGAAGATAGCCCATGGATGAGAATGTTTAGAAATGCACGTGTTTGGGTCGATTAAAGACGCCTCTAAGGCGCTTTAATCGGTTCACCAGTGTGAAGCAAGCAGTGAATTGCACGTTGAGGCAAAGAAAGGAATAAAACAAATTCTAAACTCTCAAAAATGTCATGATGTTGATTATCTTTTTGGCCAAGTTCTATTGATAAACCCTTTGTGACTGGAGTGGCAACTGTGGGAATTTAACCGCTGCGGTCGGCTCTTTTGCGATGAGTAATGGTTTGATTGACCAAGGTAAATACCTGAAAATAGTATTGCTGCAGTACGTGTCTGGCAAGTGAATATTAAAAAAACTATTGTTATACACGTTCCAATCGTAAATAGTGAAGTTCAAGAGGCTGGTGATTTTTAATTGGATGGCGTTACCTTTCCAGCGGCTGAAATTCTAATTGAATTTATAAACCCTGTTGATGCTACCGAAGCCATGTTTCCGACAGGTAATCTTGTTGATAACCTTAAAGTACCGAATATTGGAACCTTTAAGGAACCTCTGAATAACCTAGCTGAGTTCTGGCAACGCCAAATTTTCAGCATCAAGGCATGTGAACTTTTAATGCTTATTACCTTTAAAGCGAACATAACACAGAGGCTGAGAATTTGGCTAAGCCCCGCAGGGCGAGCTTACAAGGCATCAACTTCGTTATTGTGAATTTTGTGAAGGAATGACCATTCTCAAAATCCACGCCTAAAATTTGATGCCTAGTCAGCTGTAGGCGGGAATATTAAAAATTCAATCATCTTTGATCACCCTTCAAACACACTAAAGGTAGGTTCTGAAACACTTAATATTGATGGAAAATGGCTAGTCAATAAAGTTATTATGAGCCGTAGCACACGTGTTTTAATGGCAGGCACGTACATATCCCTTACCATAATTCCTAGCCATATTAAAAAGAGTAAATGGAGAATCAATCATGACAGTTTCAGAAGCCCTACAACAACGAAAGTCTGTTCGTGCCTATTTAGATCAGCCTGTAGAACCGACAAAAATAACCGCCATTTTAGATGCCGCAAGCCATTCACCTTCAGGGGTAAATACACAACCCTGGCAAGTTGCTGTGATAAGTGGTGAAACTAAGAAACGTTTACAAACAAAGCTTGAAGATACTTTTCGTAGTGGTGATAAAGGTAAAGCTGAATATGACTATTATCCTAAGGAATGGGCTGAACCATTCACTTCACGTCGAAAAGAATGTGGTTTACTGATGTACAAAACACTCAATATTGAGCGTGGGGATAGAAAGCGGCAAACCAATCAGTGGGCGGCTAATTATCGAGCCTTTGATGCCCCCGTCATGTTGTTATTTTTTATGGATAAACGCATGCAAGCAGGTTCTTTTATGGATTATGGCATGTTTTTACAGTCGGTTATGTTATCTGCTGTAGAGCAGGGTTTAGCCACCTGCCCTCAAGCTTCACTCGCAGATTACCCTGAGATTATTAAACAAGAACTGGGTTATTCTAATGACAATATTTTATTGTGTGGAATGGCATTAGGCTATGAAGATAAAAATGCGGTGGTGAATAGTTATCGCACTTCGCGTGAAGATAGTGACTCATTTACACAATATTTTAAGTGAATATTAGTAGAGGCATCACATGAACTATCACGATGAATTTAATAATTCTAAAGATAACCCTGAAGCTTTTTGGAAAGATAAATCTACGGATCTTAAATGGTTTAAACCTCCACAAAAAATACTCTCTCAAGACGAATATGGCATTCATCATTGGTTTTCCGATGGTGAAATGAACACCGCTTATATGGCACTGGACTACCACGTCGACAATGGTAGAGCTGACCAAGCGGCTTTAATTTATGACTCACCTGTAAGCGGTATAAAACAAACCTTCACCTACCGAGAACTAAGAGATGAAGTTGCACTTTGTGCAGGTATGCTGAAAGATTTAGATGTTATAAAAGGCGACCGTGTCATTATCTACATGCCGATGATTCCTCAAGCCGCTATTGCCATGTTAGCGTGTGCACGAATTGGTGCAATACATTCGGTTGTCTTTGGTGGGTTTGCTGCCCCTGAACTTGCTATTCGTATTGATGATGCCACACCAAAAGTGATTTTGAGTGCATCATGCGGCATTGAAATAAAACGTTGTATTGAGTACAAACCCTTACTTGATAAGGCAATAAAAATTGCCTCTCATGCACCAAACCACTGTGTTATCTACCAACACAAACTAGCTAAAGCATCAATGCACCCACCACGTGATATTGATTGGCAAGAAGCACTTTCCAAATCAGAACCTGTTGATTGCACTCCAGTAAAAGGTAGTGACCTACTTTATATTCTTTATACCTCAGGCACAACGGGGAAGCCGAAAGGGGTAGTACGCGAAAATGGTGGTCATGCAGTTGCGATGAAGTACAGTATGAAGGCCATTTATGATATGAACCCAGGTGATGTCTTTTGGGCAGCTTCGGACGTGGGTTGGGTGGTGGGACACTCATATATTATCTATGCACCTTTGCTACACGGCTGTACAACCATTTTATACGAAGGTAAGCCAATCATGACACCCGATGCAGGTGCGTTCTGGCGTGTAGTAGAAGAATATAAAGTAAAAGCGTTATTCACAGCACCTACTGCTTTTAGAGCAATTAAAAAAGAAGACCCTCAAGCAGCGTTAGCAAATAAGTATGATTTAAGTAGTCTTGAGTCATTATTTTCTGCTGGCGAACGGCTTGACCCACCAACCTATGAGTGGCTGTGTGATACCTTTAAATTACCCGTTATTGACCATTGGTGGCAAACTGAAACAGGCTGGGCTATTTCGGCCAATATGCGAGGTATCGAAAAAATGCCTGTTAAAGCGGGTTCTTCGACTGTTCCTTGTCCTGGTTACACTATTGAAATTCTGGGTGAAGATGGTAAAAAACTCAGTGCTAACCAACAAGGTAATATTGCCGTAAAACTACCGCTACCTCCTAGTTGTCTGACTACCATTTGGGAAGATATGCCTCGTTTTAAAGCAGAATATTTAGAAACTTACCCTGGTTATTATGTGAGTGGTGATGGTGGTTATTTAGATGATGATGGTTATTTATTCGTAATGGGTCGAGTGGATGATGTAATCAATGTCGCTGGACATCGTTTATCCACGGGAGGGATGGAAGAAATCATTGGTAAGCATGAAGCAATTGCTGAGTGTGCAGTAGTGGGCCGAAATGATGACTTGAAAGGTCAAATACCTGTGGGTTTTGTCGTATTGAAAAATGGTATAAAGGACTCTGAAAAAGATATCATAAAGGCCTTAATGCTATTGGTTCGAGAAGAGATAGGTGCGGTAGCATCCTTTAAAGAAGCTTATGTTGTTAAGCGTTTACCTAAAACTCGCTCGGGTAAGATTTTGCGTAAAACCATCCGTCAGATTTTTAATGGAGAAACATTTAGCATGCCTTCGACGATTGAAGATCCAACCTCATTACAAGAAATTGAAAATTTAATGAGTCGACCTTGAAGCTTATCACCAAGTACAGACGAATTTTGCTATCTTATTGGCTTTAAAATACTAAAAGATAGATTCATCAATCATAGACTTAAAACAGAAGAGAAATAATGCCACTTCAGTAGTTTAAACCGTAACCCTAGATAGAAACACGACGATAGTACAAAGCTAACTTTAGCATTATTACTGCCCTGCTTATTTTGGTCAGCCGCACCAAAAAACACAGCCACAAAAAAGCCTGCTCGAAGCAGGCTTTTTTGTCTTTAATAAGCTAACAAACTAGCGAATTAAACCTAATGCTCTAAAGGTATCTTTTGTTAGAACACCGACAGGCAGACCGCGTGAGCTTTGGAAGGCTTTTAGAGCTGCTGCAGTACCAGCACCCATCTTGCCATCAGTTGCACCTGGATCAAAACCTTTTGCTTTAAGTGCTTTCTGAATACCTAAAACAATACTTGTTTTATTCGTTGCAGAACCTGCATCTGTAGCAGTAGCTTTTGGTGTTGTAGCAGCGGCAGGCTTAGTTGCTGCTTTAGCCGTCTTAGGCTTTAACACGGCACGTTTTTCAATTTTCTTAGCGCTTGATGCTTTTGCTTTAGAACTACCTACATTCATAATGCGCTGATAATCAGCTTCGCTAATACCTAGTGTTGTTTTTTTAGGAGCGACCTTTTTAGCTGACTTTTTACCTGCACTCATTACACGTTGATAGTCACTTTGACTAATAACACTTGAGCTAGTCTTTGCACGAGATGCCTGCTTTTTAACTTTACCGGCATTCATTACACGAAGGTAGTCTTGACGACTTACACCATTATTCTTGTACTGCTTTTTATAAGTAGTACGCTCTACTGGTCTTTTCTTAACTGTAGCCTTGTAATGTTTAGGTGCATTGGTTTGACATACGATTGGCTTCCAAACATAACGTGCGCCACCTACTTTTACGCGGTAACTTTTTGTCGTATAACGCGCTGGTCGCTTAACGGTCTTGTACAGTGCAGGCGCAGTCGCTTTCATCGAACGAACATTTTTATAAACTGCAGGCACTAAGGTTCTAACTGTCTTAGCAGGACGAACTAATACACGTTGCTGAACTGTTTTATAAACCGCAGGGACTTTCACAAGACACATGATCTGGCCGGTAGAGTTATCAATACGGGTAATCGCGCCGTGGCCTCTTTTCCATGTATTGTAAGAAGGCCTCACCATCACACGCTTAGAAACTGTTCGGTATTGAGCAGCTTGGGTACGGGTGCGGTAACTTGCTTTACGAACAAGAACTTTCTTATTCACCCAAGTGTATTGAGGTGCACGTACTAAAACTCTCTTACTCGATGCTTGCTGGATTAACACACGCTTAGTTTTAGTAATGTACTTAGCAGGTGTTTTTACTTTTTCAAAGCACTGACCAGGCTTAGCAGGTGGTAAACCTAAACCACGTTTAACGACGCTACGAGTAACACGAGGAGCAGGCCCGCGTGTATAAACACGTTGTTGCATTTTACGTGGCTGATAAACGCGAGGCTGAGCAACCACAATAGGCTCGGCTACAACAGGAACAGCTTGTTCAACTTGTTGTTGTGAGGTCATCTGTTGTGATGAACCACCGGTTACATTACTAATCTGTGATTCATCAGAAGTTTGCTGCGAGCCACCTGCTACCTGAGATCCGCCAGCTACTTGCTGAGACCCACCTGTTACGTTACTAACCTGTGCATTATCTGTTTGTTGTTGAGAACCACCAGAAACCTGTGAACCGCCAACAACTTGTTGTTGACTACAGCCTGATAATACAGAGGCAAGTATCACACTTGAGACTGAGAGTGTTGTTGTTATTTTCATGAATGAAATCCTATTGAAAGTTATCTAAAGTTAAAATATTCTAAACAACATCAAATAATAATACATTGACGTTGCAATAGTTGGACAAAGTATGGCTAATTTATACCCATTTTAAATAGTAGAACCTGAATGAACGGTAGCTTTTTCCTGTTGATCCTGCAAGCTGAACCATAAAATGTACTAATTTATAAAATATAACCTATCCCTTAGTGCAGGATTTATCACCTGAGGTTATTATAAACCCTATGAAAATTAATCCCGACCAGCTCAAACAGTTTTTACAAAGACAACAACGAGCTCCATCAGTGTTTTTGCTTTCGGGTGATGAGCCTTTGCAGATTATGGAAGCCGCAGACACAATTCGGCACTCTGCTAAGGAACAAGGTTTTTCTGAACGCGATGTTATTCATGTCGATAAGGGGTCTTTTGATTGGAGTGTACTAGCAGGTGCATCTAACGCGCTTTCTTTATTTAGTGATAAAAAACTCATTGATCTTCGTTTAGAAATAAAATCACCCGGGAAAAAAGGCAGTGAAGCGATTCGCAATTATATGAAGAATCCTCCTGAGGATAAAATTCTATTAATGCAAATGGGCAAGCTTGATCGTGGAATGCGCAATAGTGCTTGGGTAAAAGCTATCGAAAAGGATGGCTTATTCATACAAGCATGGGATTTATCGACACCACAGACGATGGCATGGATTGCCAAACGTTTACGTGAAAACGGTATGCATGCCTCATCCGACGCGGTACGCCTATTAACTGATCGCGTAGAAGGCAACCTGCTTGCAGCTACACAAGAGATAGCCAAACTTAAACTGCTTTATCATGCAGGCGATGTACCACAAACAGAGATTAATGAAGAACACATTTTATCCGCTGTGAGTGATTCATCACGCTACTCTATATTTGATTTAGCCAATGCGGTGATGTTGGGCGATACACACCGCGTACAACATATTCATCATAATTTGCAGCAAGAAGGTGTACCGTTAACATTGATGTTATGGACATTGAGTGATTTAAACCGCCAACTCTATCAAGCCAGCTTTAGTTTACGTAATGGTACACCGATGCCACAAATTTTATCCAAAATGCCGCGCCCACGACAAAAGCCTTTTCAAGTAGCGTTGCAACGTATGCAACACGCCGACTGGACGATAATTCTAGCTATGAATAGTTGCATTGATAAGCTTTCTAAAGGCCAAGGTGAGACCAGTATTAAAGGTACGGATAGAATATGGGCTGAATTATTAGAATTAGCACTGGTATTATCAGGTTCGCCTGTACTTCACGCCGAAGCTAGTTAAAATAGACGCATAGCCAAGTAAAGGTAAATCAAACATGCAGGATCGAACTATCAAACAATATATGCAAACTCTCGGTAAAACTGCACGCGAAGCATCCATTGTACTCGCAGCAACTGAGGCACAACTTAAAAATGATGCATTACATACCATAGCTGATCGTTTAGTTGAGCAAGCGAGTGTTTTAAAAACAGAAAATGCTAAAGACTTACAAGCAGGAAAAGACAAAGGCTTAGAAGCTGCAATGCTTGATCGTTTAGCGTTAACGGATGATGGCATAGAAAAAATGGCCGAAGGTTTACGACAAATTGCTGCTTTAGCTGATCCTGTCGGTGAAATAACTGACTTAAAATATATGCCATCCGGTATTCAAGTAGGCAATATGCGTGTACCACTTGGTGTTATCGGTATTATTTATGAATCTCGCCCTAACGTAACCGCTGATGCGGCTGCACTTTGTTTAAAATCAGGCAACGCAACTATCCTTCGTGGCGGCTCTGAAGCGATTCATTCGAATAAAGCTGTTGCAGCTTGTATTCAGTACGGTTTAAAACAAGCGGGATTACCGTCTAGTTGTGTTCAAGTTGTTGAAACCACCGATAGAGAAGCCGTTGGTGAGTTATTACGTTTAAAAGATCATGTTGATGTGATTATTCCTCGTGGCGGAAAGGGTCTTATTGAACGGGTCAGTAATGGTTCTTTAATCCCTGTTATCAAACATTTAGACGGTATTTGTCATGCTTATATTGATGATGATGCTGATACCGGAAAAGCCATTAAAATCACCTTTAATTCAAAAAGCCAACGCTACGGTACCTGCAATACCTTAGAAACGCTGTTGGTGGCTCAATCACGTGGCAAAGAAATTCTTCCTTTATTAAAAACAATTTTTGATAAAGAAGGTGTAGAACTGCGAGGCTGCAAAAAAACACAAGGCTTTATTGAATGTAACGCGGCAACAGAAGAGGATTGGCACACAGAATATCTGGCGCCCATTTTATCCATTAAAGTTGTTGAAGATTTGGATGAGGCGATCGCCCATATCAACACCTACAGCTCACAACACACTGACACGATTATCACCCAAGATATTTCAAAGACTCGCCGCTTTATGCGAGAGGTTGATTCTGCCTCGGTAATGGTTAATGCCTCTACCCGCTTTGCTGATGGTTTTGAATATGGCTTAGGCGCTGAAATTGGTATTAGTACCGATAAGCTACACGCACGTGGCCCTGTTGGTCTGCATGGTTTAACCTCGGTTAAATATGTGGTGTTTGGTAATGGGCATATCCGCAAATGATTGGTATTGTAGGTGGCACATTCGACCCCGTTCACTTTGGACATTTACGCCCTGCATTAGAAATTACGCAAGCCTTAGCGTTAGACGAGCTTCGTTTTATTCCAAGTGCAACGCCTCCGCATCGCTGGCAACCTGAGGCATCCTCACAGCAACGTTTAGAGATGGTGCAATTGGCCATACAAGATGCACCTCAATTTGTATTGGATGATCGCGAATATCATCGCGAAGGTGCGTCATACACCGTTGACACCTTGCAATCGATTCGTGATGAAGTGGATGAAACCACCCCGCTTTGTATGCTTTTGGGAATGGATGCATTTAAATCATTTACCCAATGGCATCAGTGGCAAAAAATATTAACACTCTGCCATATTGTTATTTCATCAAGACCCAATTATGATGACAGCCCCATTGAAAGCTGGATGCAGAGTCACCATTGTGATGATAGTGCTTTATTGTCACAAAGCCCTGCAGGTAAACTCTATTTTTGTGATGTCACCCAGCTGGATATTTCTGCCACTAATATTAGAAAAAACCTTAAAAAAGGCGGTAGCTCGCGTTACCTAACCACAAAAAGTGTGACTGACTATATTCAAAAAAACACTTTATACAAAGCCTGATACGATAATTGCACCTATAACTGAAAAGAAAACCTATGAATTTAGATAAAATTAGAGACTTAGTACAAAATAGTCTCGAAGATATGAAAGCCGTTAATATAGTATCCATTGATGTGCGTGGAAAATCATCCATGACCGACTACCTATTTATTGCCTCAGGAAACTCAACGCGTCATGTAAAATCAATAGCAGATGCCGTTGTGATTAAATCCAAAGAAGAAAACCTTGATGTTATTGGCAGTGAAGGTAGAGCATCCGCTGAATGGGTATTGGTTGATTTAAATGATGTCATTGTGCATGTCATGCTAGAAGGTACGCGTGAGTTTTATCAATTAGAAAAACTCTGGGAGCCTGAGGACGCAACAGACAAAACAGTCGAGGAAGCCATTTCTGACAAGGCATAAACTGCTATGCGTTACATTAATTCATTATGAAAATACACCTACTCGCCATTGGTACTAAGATGCCCGCGTGGGTAACCCAGGGCTACAACGAGTACGCAACCCGTTTACCCGCCAAATGTAACTTACACCTTAAAGAAATCCCTGCAGAAAAACGTACCAAAAATAGTAATATCCCTGCGATTAAAATAAAAGAATCTGAAAAGCTACAAGCAGCTATTCCCAATAACTGTCGTATCGTAGCCTTGGATGTAAAAGGTGCACAATGGAGTACTGAAAAACTCGCAATACGATTACAAGATTGGATGATGTCAGGACAAGATGTTGCATTATTAATTGGTGGTCCAGAAGGTCTAACCCCAGAGATATTAGCGGTTGCCAACGAAAAATGGTCGCTCTCCAGTTTAACCTTTCCTCATCCATTAGTGCGTGTTGTATTAGCTGAACAACTCTATCGTGCTTATACCATTACTGAAAACCACCCTTATCATCGTGCTGGTTGATAAAGCTTAAAAAACTAGTTTTACCATGAAACGCATGAAGACCATTAAGACCATTAAGACCATTAAGATTTAACTTTCAGCACACCTTGCTTAGTACCCGACACATTACAACAGACTGAAATCATTTTATTACGCTGAGGTTGTAGAATTTACTTGAAGGATCATCAAGCTTTTTCTTTTCTTCAACGCTTCATGGTAATTCTTTTTCTACCAGACCCCAGCAAATAAAGTACAATCGACTCAGCCTAAGGAAGCAAAACTATGAGTGTAGAAATACTAATTAATGTCACCCCGCAAGAATCACGTGTTGCGGTACTTGAAAATGGCATACTCCAAGAAATATTAATTGAGCGCAGCTCCAACCAAGGTATTGTCGGTAATATTTATAAAGGCAAAGTACTACGTGTATTACCCGGTATGGAAGCTGCTTTTATTGATATAGGACTTGAAAAAGCTGCATTTTTACATGCCTCTGATTTACGTTTTCCTACTGAAATTATATTTAACCCAGGCACGCCCAGCGAAACGAAAGAACAGCCCACCATTGGCAAGTTATTGCATGTTGGTAAACAAGTTCTGGTTCAAGTTATTAAAGATCCTCTCGGCACTAAAGGCGCTCGCCTCACCATGCATGTGACGATTCCATCTCGTTATGTGGTGTTAATGCCCGACACTGAAACAGTCGGTGTTTCCAGTAAAATAGAAGATGAGGAAGAACGCACCCGCCTGAAAACAATCGTTCAATCATCCTTAGAAGCTACCTTTACAGAGGGTACAGAAGCAGAAAAAAAACTAGGCTTTATTGTTAGAACGGCCGCCGAAGGTGTCGATGAAGAAGCCATTTCAACCGATATTAACTTTCTTGCCTTACTCTGGAAAACAGTCAACGAAGACTCAGTCAAATCCGATACAAATCAATCCCTCTACTCAGACTTGCCCTTGGTACACCGTGTATTACGTGACATGGTGTCAGAACGCATTGAAGTAATCAGGGTTGATTCACGCGAAAGTCATGTAAACTTACTGACATTTTCTAAAACTTTTATACCCGAACTTACCGATAAAATAGAACTGTATACCGGCGACCGCCCTATTTTCGATCTACACGGGGTAGAAGATGAAATACAAAAATCTTTAAAAAGAAATGTTCAATTAAAATCAGGGGGTTATCTGATTATTGACCAAACCGAAGCGATGACGACCATTGATGTTAATACAGGCGGGTTTGTTGGCCATCGAAACCTTGAAGAAACCATATTTAAAACCAACCTCGAAGCCGCTCAGGCTTTAGCACGACAGCTAAGATTAAGAAATCTAGGTGGAATGATTATCCTAGACTTTATTGATATGAAGGAAGATGCCCATAAAGAACAGGTGGTTAAGGCCTTAGAAAAAGCACTGCAAAATGACCCTGCTAAAACCGCTGTCACCACCTTGTCGAGTTTAGGCTTAATAGAAATGACACGTAAACGTACCCGTGAATCACTAGAACATGTACTGTGTGAATCCTGCTCCACCTGTGAAGGTCGTGGTTATATCAAAACCGCCAGCACTGTTTGTTATGAAATATTCCGCGAGATTTTGCGTGAATTTCGTCAATTTGATGCGCGTGAATTATTGGTACTAGCATCCCAAGATGTGACTGATTTATTATTAGATGAGGAATCAGACAGTTTGGCCGAGCTACAAGAATTTATCGGTGTACCGATTCGTTTGCAAGCTGAGACGTTGTATACCCAAGAGCAGTTTGATGTTGTACTTTTATAACATTTTAGTATCAATACACTTATGAAACCCTATTTAGAAAGCTCTTCAATTATTGATTTGTATGAACCTAGTATCATACAGTTAGCTGATTCTTTACGAGCTGATTCAAGCACTAAAACGGCTAAAAATTGTTTCCTTTGGGTACGTGATAATATTCAGCACAGTGCTGAGTTTAAACTAAACCCCGTAACATGTAATGCCTCTGATGTTTTGAAACACAAAACGGGTTTTTGTTTCGCTAAAAGCCATTTATTAGCCGCAATACTTCGTGCCAATCAAATTCCCACAGGTTTTTGTTATCAATGTTTAAGTATGAATGAAGGCGCTTCACCTTATTGTTTACATGGACTCAATGCAATCTATCTCGAAGAGTTCAATGCATGGTATCGGGTTGACCCTCGGGGTAATAATTCACAGGTAAATGCAAAGTTTTGTCCACCTGTTGAACAACTCGCCTTTGCCATTCAAGATGAACAAGAAACAGATTATTATGAAGTCTGTTCTGAGCCACTGCCTGAAATTATCAGCCTTTTAAACAACAGCAAAAGCTATCAAGATGTCATAGAAAACTTACCTAAAACCGCTCTTATAACGCCTCACTCAATGATAAAAGTAGCAGGGTCTTACGCATGAAAGTACTCGGTATTGAAACCTCTTGTGATGAAACTGGCATCGCTATTTATGACACTAGCACAGATGAATTACTCGCTGATAAACTGTACTCGCAGGTAGCGCTACATGCAGAATATGGGGGGGTTGTGCCTGAGTTAGCCTCCCGCGATCATATTCGTAAAATCACACCATTAATTAAAGAGACACTGCAACAGGCCAAATTATCGTTAACGGATCTTGATGGCATCGCCTACACTAGCGGCCCGGGATTAATCGGCGCACTTATGGTTGGGGCGTCTGTTGGGCGCTCTTTAGCGTGGGGCTTAAAAATCCCTGCGGTTGCCGTGCATCATATGGAAGGTCATTTGCTAGCACCGATGTTAGAAAGTAATCCACCTGAGTTTCCCTTTATTGCACTATTGGTTTCTGGTGGACATACCATGTTAGTCGAGGTCAAAGCCATTGGTGATTATCGTATAATGGGAGAATCACTGGATGATGCCGTAGGAGAAGCCTTTGATAAAACCGCCAAAATGTTGGGCCTAGGCTATCCCGGCGGACCTATTCTTGCTGAATTAGCAGAACAAGGTGAAGCCGATGCTTATAAATTCCCTCGCCCAATGATTCGTCAGGGCGGGCTTGATTTTAGTTATAGTGGCTTAAAAACCTTTGCCCTAACCACATGGAACAAATCAGCTAAATCAGAGCAAGACAAGGCCAATATAGCCCATGCGTTTCAAGAAGCCGTGGTAGATACCTTATTTATCAAGTGTCGTAGGGCATTAGAAAGTATTGCGGATGAAAACCAAACCAGACAACGCCTAATTATCGCTGGGGGCGTTGGGGCAAATAAGCGTTTACGCGAGAAGCTAGCTGAGTTAGAGGCAGATATTTTCTTCCCGCGCATGCAGTTTTGCACCGACAATGGCGCAATGATAGCTTATGCAGGCGCGATTCGTTTACAAGCAGGGCAGACAGAAGAAGCCGTTATTCAGCCTAAACCACGTTGGTCATTAGAAGAGCTAGAACGGCCTTCAACATAACCGCACATCATCCAAGCAACATTGCTTCTTTTTCTGCCTTAAGTAACTTTTTAATTTGCGCTTCTCGTTGACTTGCCTGTGATCGGGATTCGGCTGTTTCTTTATAAACAAGCTTCACAGGCTGGCGTACTCGCGTGTAGCGAGTTACTGATTTTTTAGCGTTATGCTCGTCCACCCTACGTACTAAATCAGTTGTAATCCCTGTATACAAACTATTATCTGCACAGCGCAACATATAAACAAACCACTGACTCATTTTTTAACCTTTAGTTCTTATTGAACATTGTTTTTAGCCCTAATATGCCACATGATAAACCAATGACATACGCACTTAAAATAACAAATCTTAAAAAAACCTACGATAATGATTTTCAGGCACTAAAAGGAATTAGCCTAGAAGTAGAAGAAGGTGATTTCTTTGCACTACTTGGCTCTAATGGCGCGGGTAAATCAACCGCCATAGGCATTATTTGTTCTTTAGTTAATAAGAGCTCAGGTGATGTTGAAGTTTTTGGCAACAATATTGATACACAACGCGAGCAAGTTAAAGAATACATAGGATTAGTCCCGCAAGAATTTAACTTTAATATATGGGAACCTGTTCAAGAAATTATTATTAATCAAGCGGGATATTACGGCATTGACCGCACTACCGCAAAACAACGCACCAAGGAATTACTCACGCAGCTTGATTTATGGGATAAGCGTGATGATCAGGCGCAGAATTTATCAGGCGGTATGAAACGCCGTTTAATGATTGCACGGGCTTTAGTCCATCAACCCAAGCTTTTGATTTTAGATGAACCTACTGCGGGGGTTGATATTGAAATTCGCCGCTCAATGTGGGAGTTTTTAAGCAAACTCAATCAAGCCGGAACAACCATCATCCTCACTACGCATTACTTAGAAGAAGCCGAAAGCATGTGTAAAAACATTGCGATAATTAATAAAGGTGAGGTGGTTGAAAGCACCAGCATGAAAGAATTATTGTCACGGTTGCAAGTCGAAACCTTTGTATTGGATTTGAAAGAACCCCACGAAAGCTTACCTCAAGATTGTGAACTAACCTTATACCAACGTGATGCATCAACGCTTGAAGTGGAGCTTGATAAGTCACGATCATTGAATTATTTATTTGAGCAGTTAAGCAAACACAATATCCGTGTTACCAGTATGCGTAATAAAACCAACCGTTTAGAAGAATTGTTTGTCAAATTGGTTAAAAGCGACAATGATAAAAGTGAGATAAACCAATGACAAGCAAACAAAAAATAACTGCCTTTAAAACTATCTTCATTAAAGAAGTTATGCGTTTTATGCGCATCTGGTTGCAAACATTAGTACCACCAGCTATTACCATGACACTTTATTTTGTGATTTTTGGCAACTTAATCGGTAGCCAAATTGGTGATATGGATGGTTTTAAATACATCGAATATATTATCCCTGGTTTGATCATGATGTCGGTGATTACCAACTCTTACTCAAATGTCGTCTCGACTTTTTTCACCGCAAAAATGTTTGGTCATATTCAAGAAATGTTAATCTCACCCGTGCCCAATCACATAATTTTAATGGGTTACATAGGCGGCGGAATGGCGCGTGGCTTAATCGTGGGTTTAATTGTTACCATCGTTTCATTGTTCTTTTCATCGTTAACAATTGCTCACCCGTTTATAACCATCGCCATTGTAATCTTAACCTCCATGCTATTTTCCATTGCTGGTCTAGTGAATGCGGTTTACGCGAAAAGCTTTGATGATATTACTATTATTCCAACGTTCGTGCTTACGCCTCTTACCTATTTAGGCGGTGTGTTTTATTCGATCAATATGTTGTCTGACTTTTGGCAAACCGTATCCTTAGCTAACCCCGTGCTGTATATGGTAAACGGGTTTCGTTACGGTATTTTAGGCGTGTCTGATATTAGCCCTTGGGCGAGTTTCTCCTTACTGATTATATTTATTGTGGTGTTTTATGCATTTGCTTATCAATTACTCAAGAAAGGAGTAGGAATACGCTCGTAAGTTGCTTTCAACGACTCTAAAAAACATGTCCAAAAAGACCCCACCTTGGTTTAAGTACCCAAGCTATCACTGGAAAAAACAACAGGCTGTTGTAATTGGCGGTGGTATTGCAGGTTGCCAAATGGCTTGGCACCTGTGTGAGAAGGGTTGGCAAGTTACGCTGATAGAGCGGCATAAAGCACTGGCTATAGAAGCCTCTGGTAATAAGGCTGGTGTAATCTCACCCAAAATGACGGCATTGCCCAGTATCGGCGAAGATTTTTATCGACATGCTTTTGAATACACCTTAAGTCTGATTAAAAAACTTGAAGACCGTGGAGAAAATATCGAATGGCAAGCTTCAGGTGTTTTACAATTGACCCATAATGACCGCGAAGAAAAACGTTGGCATGCGTTACAAAACCGTAATTTAACGACTGATTTTATTCAACTGCTTGATGAACAGAAAACCAGTGAAGTCGCAGGTATATGCTTACCGTACAAATCTTCTTACTTCCCCAAAGGGGCATGGGTAAACCCTAGTAGCCTTACTAACTCTTTGGCAAACCACCCAAACTGCACTGTTTCTTTTCAAACCGATGCACTTGAGCTAGTACAAAACGAGTCAATTTGGCAGCTACTTAATCATAAAAATCAGCTAGTCGCTAAAAGCGAGGTAGTTATTATTGCCAATGGCAAGGACTTAATGAGCTTTCAACAATCCAACTTTTTACCAGGTTTAGCAGTAGCAGGCCAAACTAGCATCGCAACCGCATCTGCAACCACAAAAAAACTTAAGACAGTCATAGGACATGAGGGTTATTTAACACCATCAATAAATGGTCAGCATGTTTTTGGTGCTACCTTCGAGCGCAATATTGATGATCCGACCTTAAATGCACATGCTGATAAGCTAAACTTTACGAACTTACATTCATACTTACCCAATATTGCCAATGCCTTTTTACACCGTAAAAGCGGGCATACGGCAGTACGCATGACAACACCAGACCGCTTCCCTTATGTTGGCGCATTGCCAAATAAAGCCTTTTACAATAAAACTTACCATGATTTACACCAAGGTAAACAATACAAACAATACCCAAAGGCTGAATACCAAACCGGTTTATTTGTTTTAGGTGGGCTCGGCTCGCGGGGTTTAACCACCAGTGGTTATTGTGCCAATATTTTGACTAACTTAATCAATAATATGCTAGAGAAAAATCAAAAAAGCCACTTAGAAAACTGCCACCCTGCCCGTTTTATCATCAATAAATTAAAACGCAAACAGCCACCCAAGCAGTGAGAATATAGTTACAACATTCTGCTACAATTCATCTATGTCAGTTTCATTAAAACATCTATACCTTATCATTCAATTTGAATTAAGACGATTGTTTGCAAGCCGCAAAGGTTTATTGTCATTAATTACTTTATTTGCAGTTTGGGGTTTGATTTTATTTTACCCCATTCGTTTAGCCGCTAATATTGTGATGCAAACAGGACAAGATCAAAGTAATGCGCTTACTAATTTTCTTGGCTTAGGCTCGTTAATAAGATGGCCGGTCATTGAGTTCCAAGTTTATTGGCAAATCACTATCATTTTTTTACCATTATTAAGTATCGCCATTGCAGCGGATCAAACAAGCTCTGACAGAAAACGCGGCACCTTGCGTTTTCTCACCTTACGTACCACACGCGACAATATATTTTTTGGTCGTTTCTTGTCGGTTACGGTGATTCAGCTGTTAATTATTCTGTTTACATTAATTACAACACTAGGCTTAGCCCTGTATCGCGACGCATCTCTAATCCCACTAGCTTTTACAACAGCGACTACCATCTTAGTTAATTTAGTCATTATATTATTACCTTATAATGCTTTGATGGCGCTACTTTCAGCCAAGCTAAATTCGGCTCGGCAAGCCATTATGTGGGCAATACTTATTATGATTGTATTCTCAGCTATCATCACTAAACTCAGTACTTATGCACCCATTCTAGACATCTTACAGCTTTTCATTCTTGGCTTTTATAATGCAGATATTGCCAAAGTATCTGGCTTAATACCTTTAAAATTAGCGGCTCTGCCACTGATACAAACAGCTGTGTTCTTAACCATTGGGCGCTGGATAATGGTGACTAAAAACCTATGAATGATCCGATTATTACTTGCCAGAATCTTAACCACCGCTATGCAAAAAAACAGGTACTCAATAATATCGATTTTACCCTTCATGCCGGTGAGCCAATTGGGCTAGTTGGCCCTAACGGTGCAGGCAAAACAACGTTATTTAATATTTTATGCGGCTACCTTCACCCCAGTTCTGGCAATGTCAGTTTATTTGGGCATAAGCCCGGTTCTACTAAGCTGATTGGAAAGGTCTCTGCATTACCGCAAGATGCACAGCTAGACCCCTCTTTCAGCATTGGCGCACAGCTAAGCTTATATGCAAGGCTACAAGGGTTTAGCACTAAAGCTGCGGTTCATGAAGTACATAGAGTGCTAGAGGCGGTGGATTTAAAACAAGAATTTAACAACAAACCTAGCACCTTGAGTCACGGTATGGGAAAACGCGTAGCAATCGCTCAATCCTTTATTGGCAAACCTTCGTTAGTGTTTTTAGACGAACCCACAGCAGGGCTAGACCCAGTAAACACGCGAACAATACGTAGCATCATATCCGAACAAACCGCTGATACGACCTTTATCATCAGCTCACATGATCTCAACGAACTCGGTCGATTATGTCAGCAAGTGCTGATGCTAGAAAAAGGCCATATGCGTACGACGATGTTAGACGCTTCAGACTCAACAAAAGCAAGTCAATTCATAACCCTACAACTAGAAACCTACTCCGTTACCGAAGTCATTAATACTCTGCAACAACTCACTGGAGTAATTGCCATTAATAGCCCACAAAGAAATGAATACATTATTGAATACAGTGAATTAAAAGAACCCAAGTTAGATGCAAAACTTTTGATGCTTTTAGCAGAAAAAAACTGGTCTTACCGACAGTTTAGTCGCGGTAAGACTTTAGAAGAACAGTTGTTTTTTTAAGCTTATGCTTATACAGACCTTTGCACGAGTCGATAAAAAAAGAAAAATTTCAGTCATTTTTACTCATCATCCGATTCGTGCAATGGTCTCTTATAGTTTAATACTGCGTAATCGTAGCGAATTTACAATAACCGAAACGGAGCTAAAGCTCATTGCGGTAGCTGCTATCATCGGTGAAAGTAACAAGCCAAACACAGGGTATAAGGCACCAGCTGCAACAGGCACACCTAATATATTGTAAATAAAGGCAAAGAATAAATTTTTCTTAATATTTTTCATCACTCCGTGACTCAGCTTTTTAGCTTTAACGATACCTTGCAAGTCACCTTTAACTAATGTGATTTCAGCACTTTCAATCGCGACATCGGTGCCTGTACCCATTGCAATACCGACATTTGATTGCGCTAATGCGGGTGAATCATTAATACCATCACCTGCCATAGCGACCAATAGTCCCTGTGATTGTAGTTCTTTGATTTTATTAAGCTTATCTTCGGGTAAACAATCGGCAACGTACTCTGTTAAATTCAGCTCATCCGCAACCGCTTTCGCTGTGTTACGATTATCGCCCGTCATCATAATGACTTTTACACCACTATTAATCAGTTCGGTAATAGCCTCTTTACTACTTTTCTTAATCGCATCGTAGATTGACACATAGCCCACAGCTTCCTTGTCAATAGCGATATACGAAACAGTTTTACCGAGTTTTTGCTCTGCCAGAATGGCCTGATCTAATTCATCGGATACCTTAACACTCATTTGATTCATGAGTTTTTTATTACCCAGTGAAATCTGCGTTTTATCAAGTTTACCAATCACACCTTTACCTGCTACCGCTTCAAAATCATCAACATCTTTAAGGCTAACTGACTCCTGCTTGGCATACTTAACAATAGCCTCTGCTAAAGGGTGCTCACTGTATTGATTAAGTGAAGCAATTTGCTGTAGTAATACATCGCTTTTTTCTCCTTTGAGTGCATAGACTTTTTCAACTGAAGGCTTACCCTCGGTAATCGTTCCGGTCTTGTCCGTGATAAGTACATCAACCTTATCCATCGTCTCTAATGCTTCTGCATTTTTAATTAAGATGCCAGATTGTGCACCCTTGCCTACGCCAACCATCACTGACATTGGAGTAGCTAAGCCTAAGGCACAAGGACAAGCAATAATTAATACCGCGATCGCATTTACAAAACCGAAAACATAGGCTGGCTCAGGGCCAAATTTTACCCAAACAAAGAAAGTGATCAATGCTACGGCTATGACTATCGGCACAAAGTATTTTGAAATGGTATCAGCTAATTTTTGAATCGGCGCGCGTGAGCGGCTGGCATCATTAACCATTTGAATAATCTGTGATAGTAATGTGTCTGCCCCTACTCTTTCTGCAACCATTACAAATGACTTATTGCCGTTAATTGTGCCTGAACTAACCTTATCACCCTCCGATTTATCAACGGGAATAGGCTCACCTGAAATCATCGACTCATCCACGTTACTTTTGCCTTCTGTGATTTTTCCATCAACGGGAATCTTGTCACCGGGCTTAACTCTTAATAAGTCACCCTCTTTAATGTCATGAATTGAGATCACACGTTCTTCGCCATTTTCAACAATAACTGCTTCAGAAGGTGCCAGTTTTAATAATTCTTTAAGCGCTCCACTGGTTTGGCTATGCGCTCTAGCTTCTAGGAGTTGACCTAATAAGACTAAGGTTAAAATAACAGCAGTTGCCTCAAAATAGAGGAAAACAGTGCCCTCCTCCGTTTTAAACTGATCGGGGAAAACATCAGGAAATAACATCGCAATAATACTAAACACAAAAGCCACACCTGTGCCAATACCTACCAGTGTAAACATATTAAGGTTCATCGTAACAATAGACTTGTAAGCGCGCTCAAAAAACATCCAACACGCATAAAAAACGACTGGCAAGGTAAGAAAAAACATTAACCAATTCCATGATTGTTGGCTCATTATATTTAATAAAGGCTTGCCTGGAATTAAGTCAGCCATTGCGATTAAGAACACCGGTACGGTAAACAAGGTGGCTACCTTCATCTTATGCACTAGCTCTTGATACGCTTTTTGCTCATTTGACTCAGTAGGTGCCATCGGCACTAAATCCATGCCACAAATGGGACAATCTCCCGCCTCATCTTTTATGATTTCTGGGTGCATTGGGCATGTGTATTGTGTATCACTTGTGCTTAAGCTGGGTTGCTCCAATAAATCCATCCCACAAACGGGGCAATCACCAGCTTCTGGGTAGGTTTTCTCACCTTCGCAGTGCATTGGGCAATAGTAAATACCGTTACCACTTTCGCCACTCATCACATGAGCTTGTGTACCACAGCAATCACCTTTATCTTTTGTTGTATGCTTGTGCGGGTGATCATGCGAGTGTTGATCTGACTTATATTTTTCATCCACTGTTTTTAAAAAAGAAACTGGATTCTCCTTAAAAGAACTAAGGCAGTGTTCGCTACAAAAATAATAACTATTGTTGTCAATATCAGTAGTAAATTGGCTATCTTGTTTAACATCCATCCCACAGACTGGGTCTTTTAACTGTTTCATAACACGTCCTCCATTTCTTATTTTATGTAATTATTAATGACTAAAATCACCACCTAAAGCTAATCTAACCCTAATTAATCGTTGACGAACATCTTGTGCAAGTGCTTCAACCTCTGGCCTATTAACTAACGTTAATACTGCTGCTGGATCCATAAAAGAGACGACAACCCCTGTTGAAACAGTGCGAAGCACAATATTACAGGGAAGTAATAATCCAATATCGGGTTCGGCCATCAATGCTTGATGTGCCAGAGGGGGATTACAAGCACCTAAAATTTTATAAGGTTCCATATCTTCACCAAGCTTATCCTTTAACGTTGCTTGGATATCAATCTCAGTCAATACACCAAAACCTTCATCTTTAAGTGCGTCAATAACACGGGGTTCGATTGACTCTAAACTTCCCTCTAATGCGGTTGAAAAACTGTACATGACTTACTCCTGATGTGTAAAAAAAAAAGCTGAAATAAAACTTCGTATAAAGCATCATTCCAGCCATAATAAAAAAGCGGGAATACTTACTTTTTACTGATATAGTCGATAGAAAGCGGGTTATTATTAGTATTAATATAGTGATCAGTATTACTATAAGATACTGTATTTCCACCATTATAACGTTCTGCACCACCACTAAATTGTATTTCATGGCCAGCATGAGCACGGTATGAAGCTACGGGTATTACATTTTGCTCAATACCACCATTAACAAACGCACTATCAGTGCCATATTCTGAGCTTATTTGCTCGAATGCCATTGCAGTATTAGCAGTAAATACAATAAGTGCTGCAAGTCCAGTTTTGATAATTAGATCTTTCATTTTCAATCTCCTGATTTAAGTTATTTAAAGACGCTTTTTGTGTTGCGTTGAAGTAATAGTACCGATAAAAAATTAGCTAGAAATTAGAGTCTAAAAATTTAAATTTATTTTGATGCATAAAAAAACCAGCTCAATAAGGCTGGTTGTATTTAAGAATACTGAGATCTAGAACATTTTCATATGGAACTCAATATAGGTTCTTAAAAAGCTGGAGTAACGAATACATTCCAGCTTTTTAAGATAATCATAGTAATTATTTTTTGCTCATAAAATCGATAGAAAGTGGGTTATTAGTATTACTATGGTGATCAGTATCACTATAAGATACTGTATTTCCACCATTATAACGTTCTGCACCACCACTAAACTGTATTTCATGGCCGGCATGAGCACGGTATGAAGCTACAGGTATTACATTTTTCTCAATACCACCATTAAGAAACGCACTATCAGTACCATATTCTGAGCTTATTTGCTCGAATGCCATTGCAGTATTGGCAGTTAATACGATCAGTGCTGCAAGACTCGTTTTAATAATTAGATTTTTCATTGTAATTCTCCTGAATTATTTTTAATTTAAAGTTGTTTGACAAACGCTCTTGTTTATTTAGCGTTGACGTAATAATAGGAGAAAAAACTTAGCTGAGAATTAGATGGAATTAAAAATTAAATTTATTTTTTATTGCAGCTTATACGCAAAAAAAAACCAGCTAAAAGCTGGTTTGCATTAAAAATGAAGTACTTGCAGAAAATGACTAAGGTATAAACGAATTGTAAAGGAGTCAAAACCTTATCAAAAAATAATTTATCTACCTAATAGTGTGTGTCACGAAGCAAGCACTTCAAACTCGTAGAAACAAATAAACATCCGTTTCTTAAAACTTGATTCGCGAGCCTAAAGAAACAGAACTTAAATCTTCTAAATTACCTGTTGTACGTTCTAATGAAGCTTTTTGTACATCACCAAAAACTTCAATACGACGATTTGGAATCAGATATACATAAGATACATTAACTCTTTTAGCTTTATCCCCTGCTAACACCGCATCATTTACTGTATGGTATGCTGTTGAAATAATATGATTTTTTGCTCCGCCCATTTTTTTAGCGACTTTCACATACATACCTTTTGGATCTACCGATGTATTATCAGGGTTACGCATACCATAATGACCTGTTACGCTTAAGCCATTAGCCATCAAGTAAGAGATAGATAGGCCCAATTGCTTTAAATCTGAGTCACTTTCTTTTACATACCCTAGCGCACCAGATAGTTTAGAACCCACACCTAAGGGTTGATTATAAAATAGACCAAGTTCAGAACCTCTTTGTGTTTGACTTACGGCTAGACTAACAGGACCTATTTTAGGGGTATCATAACGTAAACGATTATTACGACTAAAACCATCAAAGTTTGTCATTGAGTTTGCTAATTTAACTATTTTCTTACCCGTATTATCTGCAAAGCTCAAACCACTATGCAAGAAATCACCTACATTATTAGCAATCCATGTACCTGAATTATCAACTTCAGAGGTATTATTTGCAGCACCATCACCTTTACCTAAGGTTACTTTACCCCAACCGCCTTTAATCCAAAGCTCTCTCTTTCTTGAAGTAAAAACATTATTATTATCTTTATCATCAATATCTGTTGCATAAGAAAGGTTGTCTTCAAACTGAGTTTCAATATTAACCCCCGCAGAACTGGCCCCAAAATCTGTTTTGCCAACAATTCTAACTCTGGAACCACTATTGGTATTATCAACAAATAATGTATCAGAATCCGTTCCATTATCTGCAAAGGTTAAAGCACGACTGACTTGGCCAGAAACTGTAAAATTCACCTTATTTGAAGTTAAAGGTGTTGATCCAGTCGCGGCATAGATAGGAAATAGCATAGGAACTGCCACAAAAGCTAATGTGCTAACCTGTAATACATTTTTGATATTCATTTTTATTCTCCTTTAAAAAGTATTAAATTAATTAAACAAAAGTCTCCTTACTGAACTCCTAATTAAGTCCAGTTGCTTTTAGGCTGAGATAGAATTGTTCTGATTTTTCATGGAAGTGAACGAGAATTGTCGCTCTATTGTCGCGAACTTCGTGGAAAATCAGGATGATTCTAGCCAGTATAAAAAATCGGACTTGATCAGGACTTCCTTAATAGCTTATTCGCTGCACACTACCAGCATAAACTTAGCTCAAACTTAGGAGCTTAATTAGTTTAGTTAGTGTATATGCGCATGAGAATCTTTATACAAAGGATCAGCTGTTGGTATCTTTTTCATTGATGCATTTTTTTTATTCGATGTGTGTTCATACCCGGGCTTATGAGTGTGTCCACCCTCACCCACCAAGCCTTGATAATCTTCTGCCGATAGTTCATTAGCTATTTAAAAAAGCAACCATTTGCCACATTTGTTGCTCCGTATGAAAGTCTCCCCAGGCAGGCATACCTGTAAGTTTGATTCCATTTTTTATTATCCAAAACATACTCTTAGGATCATGACTTGCGTGTATATTTTCATGAAAAACAGGAGGCTCAGGATATAAACCCTGACTTAACTCCGTAGGTTGTTTTACAGGAGATAAGTGACATTGCGCACACATTGCATCGTAGTTTTTCGCACCTTTAGTAATCATTTTTTTATCAGTTAGATTTTTAGGTACTACAATATCATCTGTTCTCACTTCAATTGATCGTTCACGTACAAACTCCATTACTTTATTTGTTATCTCCCAGTGCTTATCTTTTGCAGATACATTATAAAACCCGAACCATCCAACCAGAACGGCAGCAAGTACCCCCGTTATAGTCAAACCAACTAGTGAACTAAACTTCATATTATTTTCCTTGTATTGAATTATTACTTATCAATAACGTTAAGCCCCCATTACTCATGTAAAGGAGTTAGCGCTTACATTGAAAAAGCTGACAAAAAGTCAGCTTTTTCATAAATATCAGTGCAAAATATTAAAACTATGGTTAATTAAGTACTTCCTTCATACAACATAGGTATTAATAATTTTAAATCACCTGATTAAATAAGCCTTCATGAGGCTATCTTGCCTTTTTATTCACATCATGATGCCCATCTTTATTATTTGATTTTGGGAGTTCTTCATTCGCCACACCATATTCAGAATTTCCAATATCATGTTTATCATCAGAATGACCTTCGGGTAATTTTTCAAACAGAGGATCACTTTCTGAATTTTCACTAAGTTTGTGATGGTCTTCTTTTTTCACACCCTCTTTTTTCATATTTTCTTTCATCATCTCTTTCATATCTTTTTTATTGTGCGGCATATCACCATCAGCCATTGCGGGTTGCATGCCACTTAAAAATAAAGTTAATAAAGCTGTTGATAATAGAGTTGCTGGTTTACGAGTAAGTGTTTTCATTTTTATATCCTTTTAATAAGTAGTTTTTAAACGCTGTTTATATTTGCGTTGAAAGAATATTAAATTAATCAACTTAGCTGAAAATTAGAAGCTAAAAATTATTCCTTTTATTAGGATAATAACGACTGAGACCTTTGCACGAGTCAGTGGCAATAGAAACTGGGCTAGATTTTTACTGATTGAGGCGGAAAATGAAGCTAATAACTCGTTCTTAGCAATTTCCCAACGAAAAGCAGTAAAATTTTAGTCATTTTTGCTCATCATCTGATTCGTGCAAAGGTCTCTACTTAACTTTTACCAAAGCTTGTTGATAACAAAATTTAAGCCCACCTGCTTGACGATTACTTAATTCGATTGAGCCACCAAGTAATTGTGCAATTTCTTGGCTAATAGCAAGCCCTAAACCATTGCCAGGCTGATGGCTTTCTTTTACCCGATAAAAGGGTTGCATCACCCGTTTTAACTCGTTTTCAGGTATACCAATACCGTTATCCTCAATACAAAAAAGTAATCTTTCGTTACCATTATAGTTTTCACGTACAAGGCTAATATCAATTCGACCACCTTTTGGTGAGTAATGAATAGCATTATCTACTGCGTTAAAAATAAGCTGGGCTAAGCGGTCTTGCTGATCATAGACTCTTAGGTTTTCATCTTGTTGGGTAATACCTATATCAATTTCGGCCTTTTCTGCTAGAGGATATAAACTTTCAATGGCTTGAAAAACTAATACGTTAAAGACCACTACTGTTTTTTTAGTATTATCTTCGCTTTGTAGACGAGCTAAATTGAGTAACTGTGTAACTAGAGTGCGTAGTCTAAGCAGACTCTTTTGTAAGTCCTTTTGCCGAGCATCCCTATCTACTTGATCGAGCGTTTTTTCAAGGTTATCAACTTGTACCGATAAAGCTGCTATGGGTGTGCGTAACTCATGGGCAGCATCGGCGATAAACCGTTGCTGTTTTTGGACTGTTTTTGAAACACGTAATAACAAGCTATTAATTGAGTCAACAAAAGGACTTATTTCTTCTGGGACTTTCTTAGCATTTAATGTAAATAATTTTATAGCATCTTGCTGCTCGAGCTCATCAGTTAGCTTTGCTAATGACCTAAACTGACGATTAATAATCAAATTAATCATTAATAGCATTAATCCAATCAAAATTACGATCGGTAGCAACACGCTTAAACTACTGCTTAAGGCTATTTCATCACGTTGTTCTGTTTGTTGTGCAATCGAGAATCGACGCTGAGATTCAGGTTGTGTAGTGATTAGTACTCGCCACTGGCTACCATCAAGATGCATTGTATGAAAACCATTTCCTGTCTGGGTCCGCACAATTGGGATATGCTGTATTTTCCCGAGTTCATTAATGATTACCGTATTCTTTTTTATATCATGATGTAAGTATTTAGACTCTTTTAGTGAATCTTCCTTAATTAATGCCGCTATTTCTAATAAAGTAAAGTCTTGTTGCTCGCGTGCTTGCTTAAACACCAACCAACCCGCTATTGCTCCTGCCAGTAAAACAAATATTAATGTAGTGATAATTATCCAGCGATTTAATTCGCGTTTAAGTGAATATGTTTTAATCATTTATTTTTATCACTTTGTCACCAACCAGCCCATACCTCTGACATTTTTAATAGCATCTTTCCCAAGTTTTTTTCTCAAACCATGAATAATAAATTCAACCGCATTACTCGCGACTTCTTCATTCCAACCATACAGTGCATCTTCCAAACTCTGCTTAGATAAAATTGCCCCAGGATGAGCCATTAAAGCATGAAGTAAGGCATATTCTTTTGCTGAAAGTGAAAAGGCTTCACCCCCTACTTCGACATCTTTAGTTGTTGTATTCAGTTGTAATAGTGAACTTTTTAATACAGGATCAGCAACACCTTGATTGCGCCTAACCACTGCACGAATCCGTGCATGTAATTCATCAATTGAAAAGGGTTTTACTAAATAGTCATCTGCACCTAAGTCCAACCCTTTAATACGGTCTTCAATAGAATCTCGTGCTGTTAAAATAATCACAGGCATTATTTTCTTGGCTTTTCGCATGGTTTCTAAGACTTCTAAACCATCTTTAATAGGTAGACCTAAATCCAGTAAAACCAAGGCATAAGCTTCAATATAAAGTGATGAGAGTGCTGTTTCACCATCTTGCACCCAATCAACAGCATGGCCATCATCTTTTAAAGCTCGTTCAACCGCTGAGCCTATCAGATCATCATCTTCAACCAGTAGAATTCGCATTTTATTTTAAGTTTCTCTTAGCCCACATAGCGTAGGTTTTATCAGGCCAAAGGCTGGTAATATATGCGACCACAGCTTCTTTTTCTTTATCGGTTAGTTTATCTTTAAACGCTGGCATGCTTCCTCCTAAGGCAATACCCCCATTATTGACGGTGCGTAATAACAGTTCTTTAGAGTGATGTCATGCATGTGCCGTTCCATTTAATGGCGGTGCTGGAAATTTCCCCTCTGCATCAGACTTTTTCCAGTCTTTTACTAAACCTTCGCCTTTATCGCCATGACAAGAAGCGCAATTTTCGTTAAAAACCTGTTTTCCGTTAATTTTTTTGGCAGTGCTATACCAACGTTTTGCGCCAGCGTTTTCCGTAGGGGTGACAGTTTTTTTTAACGCCTTTTGTAGTTACTTCTGTGTTCACAGCTTTTACTTCATCCGAGTCGGCACTGCCACAGGCAATTAAAAAAACACTGCTTAAACTTACTATTAGTAATAGTTTTATCATTTTTAAATCCCTCCTAAACTTATAGATTTCAATCTGTTAAACAACAACAAACTGTCCCATCATGCCTCTATCTTCATGCTCTAAAAAATGACAGTGGTACATATAAGGAACCGTAGCATTGGTGTAATCAACCATTTTAATCAACAGTTTTACGCTTTCATTTGCGGGTACAAATACAACATCTTTATATCCTTTTTCATTTTCAGCTACATTGGCAGCATTTCCATTTCTTTCTATGAGACGAAAGTTAGTCGCATGGATATGAAAGTTATGATCCATCATCATGTTATTTTTGACTTCCCATATTTCCGTTTCTCCCAGAACAACCCGCTCATCGATACGCTTCATGTCCATACTTTTACCATTGATTTGAAAGTTTCCTCTGCTTCCTGTAAACACGAAAGGACGTGTACGCACAGCAGCCATTGGATTAATCGTTTCTAAGGTAGTCAGTTTGTTGGGTAGTCGGGTGATTTGTGTTGCATCTTTATTTACACTGATGTTAAGGAACGTTTTATTCTGCTTGTAATCATTAAAACTTAGACTCTTATTTTTATCACTACTAAGATCAATAACAATTTCCGCACGTTCGGCTGGAGACAACCTAAGGCGCGTGATTTCAACAGCTTGTTCTAAAAAGCCATTATCAGTCGCAATTTGTTTGAAAGCTCTACCATCAGAAAAACCAAGTTCATAAATAGATGAATTTGAGCCATTTAAAATTCGAAAACGAATTTCCTTTGCTTCCACATCCAATGTCGGTTCTATCGCACCATTTGCGATGAAGGTATCACCCACATAACCACGCATTATTTCTCGCATGGTTGGGCTATAATCTATTTGACCATCAGTGAAAAATCGATCCTGTAACACTAAAGGAATATCATCAACACCATAGCGTTTTGGTAAATCTAAAGCCCTGCTCTCATCATCCTCAACAATAATAAGACCGGCTAATCCTTGGTAAACTTGCTCTGCTGTTTTTTCCATCGTGTGAGGATGGTACCAGTTGGTACACGCTTTCTGATTCACCGTATATTGTGGCGACCAAGCCTGACTGGGAGCAATCGCTTGATGTGCCGTACCATCCATCGTCGGTGGTACATGCATTCCATGTCCATGCATCGTGATAGTTTCTTTTAAGTTATTTTTATAATTAATTGACACGCGATCACCCTGTTGCAGTAATAAAGTAGGCCCTAAATAGGTGCTGTCATTAATGGCAAAAGTGTCCGTAAGTTTGCCTTCAAAAAAAGCGTGCTTTGCCTCTTTTATGTCCATATCATAATGTTGTACGCCATTTTTTGTAATGGGTTTTAAAAGGCCCGGTATCGGTAAAGCCGATGTTTTAACCGTTGGGTTTGCCGAACTTCGAGAAGAACTCCCCCCACAACCGGTTACGAATAATAACGACGCCACTGAACTAAACACTAAAAACTCTCTTCTATGCATTTTTTTATTACCTTAAATTAGATTATTAATTATAAGAGATACTCTTCTCAACCTCTATCTCTACCTATGCCTCTATCTCTTACTATTTTTTTATACGACAACAAATTGCCCCATCATGCCCTGATCCTCATGTTCTAAAATATGGCAGTGATACATATAGGGTACTTTTGCATCGGAATATTCAGGGAACTTCATAATAATTCTTACAATATCACCAGGTGGAACCAAAACAACATCTTTAAGACCAGATTCACTGGGGTCTGGACGTTTTCCATTTCGATCTAAAAGTCGAAATTGTACATTATGAACATGAAAAGGATGCGCCATCATAGAGCTATTGCTAACTTCCCAAATTTCAGTCGAGTTAGCTTTAACTTGGAAATCAATACGCTTGATATCCATGCTTTTACCATTAATGCGGAACATACCTCCACGACTTCCTCCGCCCATGTTTTTCATCATTCCACCCATCATGCCCATTTCTAAGGAGAATTTACGTGTGGTCGTAACTGCTTTAGGATTAAGCCCGATAGTACTTGTTCTTAAAATAGCAGGAACCTTTTTTGTTGAATTTTGCGCTTGGCGTGCGTCAATAGTCATGATGGTTAATTCTTTATTGTTCGTTTGCATCATCGGCATCATTCCCATCATACCACACCATTAACTAATACAATAGAGCCCTGCATTCCCATCATACGATCAGGCATCGAACTCATATAACTGAGTGTTCCATCTTGATTAAAGCGGCGGTCTTGAATGGTACAAGGAATATCATCCACACCGTACTCGTTAGGTAAACCGAGTTTATCGCTACTTTCATCATCAATTATAAACATGCCTGCTAGGCCATGATAAACCTGTGGCCCTGTTTTATGCATTGCGTGTGAGTGATACCACAGCGTGGCAGCTTCTTGGCGAATTTCAAACGTTGAACGCCAAGTTTTCTTGGGTTGAATGGATTGATGCGGGCCTCCATCCATATGGGCAGGTAACGTCATGCCGTGCCAGTGTAAAGTGGTAACTTCATTAATGCCGTTATTCACATTTATATTGACGGTATCACCCCGTTTAGCACGTAATACAGGCCCGAGATAGCTTTGATTTACACCGAGGGTTGGAGTATTTACGCCATTAAAAAATGATGTTTTACCCGCCCGAATAGCTAGCTTAAAAGTCACATTATTGCCATTTCTAACGCCTCTATCTAAAGGTGGCACAACAAAGGTATTAAGACTTACACCATTATTTTTTGCCCATAAAGGTGTGGCAAAAGAGCCTAACAACCCTGTTACCCCCAATGATTTAATAAAGTTTCTACGTGATTGTTTCTTCATATCAATATGTTTCCTAACATAAATTTATTTTTATAGGTAATAAGCTGAAATTAAAAAAGCCAGATGATGTAGCAAGTACCTCACCTGACAATATAAACGACTCGCAACGTTTATTTAATAAAACTTAAGAAAAAATTTTCTTAATACCATGCGCGAATTCCTAATACAAAGCTACTTTCACTAGTATCTTCACCTTCATCTTTAGCTAAATCAGCAGTACCCCCTAATTTTTTAGCCCAATTAACACCAATATAAGGGGCAAACTCACGTTTTATTTCATAGCGCAAACGTAACCCAGCTTCGATATCTGCAAGCCCTGAAGCAACTCCCATAGGCTTATCATCTTTAGCATATGCATTGATAGCTACTTCTGGTGATAGTATTAGCTTTTGGGTAAACATCATTTCATATTCAAAACTTGCATCTAGTTTAACTTGGCCTTTCTTGCCAACTGAAAGTGAAGCATCAGTCTCAAAGTAGTAAGGTGCTAACCCTTGAATACCGAATGTTGCATAGTTTCTTCTTGCGCCGGGGGCAGTATCATGACGAACACCTGTTTGGACATCCCAAAATGGAGCAATGGCACGACTGTATAAGAGTTGGGTTGAAGTCCCTTCATTTTCACCTGCAACACGTTCTCCATCTGATTTAATCCAAAGTTTATTAATGTCTTTACCTGTCCATAGATCTCCTTCCCATGAGAGCGTTCGATTACCATCAACTTTACCCACTTCGAACTGATTTAGCATAAGCTTAGTTTCAACCGGGTCATCTTCCATTCCTGCATAAGCAGGAATGGTCATTATTACGCTTGCTATTGTGAGCAGTGAAGCCCCCGTTTTAAATATATTTGAATTTATTCTTAATTTCATTTCTCTCTCCTAAACCACTCTAACTTCACGGAACATACCAAGCATGTGGTATAACAAATGACAATGGTAAGCCCACCGTCCACGTGCATCAGCCGTTACCAAGTATGAAACCTTAGAACCTGGCTGCACGATGACGGTATGCTTTCTAGGTAAATAATCACTGTCCCCTGTTTCTAACTCACTCCATAGCCCATGTAAATGCATAGGGTGACTCATCATCGTATCATTGACCAAGGTTATACGGACTCGTTCGCCAAATTTAAGTTCTATCGGCTTAGCATCTGCATATTTAACCCCATTGATGGACCACATATAACGCGACATATTACCCGTTAAATGCAATTCAATCTCTCGGCTTGGTTTGCGTTTATCCTTGGTTGGGTAAAGGTTTTTAATATCGGCATAGGTGAGAACTTTTCGACCATTCTTACGTAGGCCAATTCCTGGATCACTGATACCAAGGCGGGGGGCTTCAGCACGCATATCAACATGGGGTCCATATTCTGTAGCAGCATGTGTAACCCGCTCTGCACCCTTCATATCCATACCACCATGATCCATGCCAGCCATACTACCGCTGCCCACTTTCATCTTGGAGTGGTTCATCTTCGTATGATCCATACCCTTCATACCAGCCATTGGCATTTTTGAGTGATCCATGCCAGACATTTTAGACTTAGCTTTATTTTTACACGCATCCATCGATGCATGCATCGGGTCAGAACAGTCCATACCACCTGCCATGCTACCGCCTCCCATATCCATTCCTGAGTGATCCATACCGCTCATATTGCTCATATCCATACCCATATCCAAATGGGTTAAATCAGGTACTGGATCAACTTTTGGTACTGCAGCAGTCATCGTCTCATTCGGTGCTAAGGTACCACGTGCATAACCTGATCGCCCCAACGATTGTGCAAAAATAGTATAGGCTTGTGAGGCATCAGGCTCGACAATCACATCATAGTTTTCTGCTACACCGATACGAAACTCATCCACAGAAACCGGTTGAATATATTGCCCATCACTGGCAACTACTGTCATTTTCAAACCAGGAATACGCACATCAAAAAAGCTCATTGCCGAGGTGTTTACAAAACGTAATAGCACTTTTTCACCCGGTTTAAACAATCCTCTCCAGCCTTTTCGTGGTGTGCTGTTATTCATTAAATAGGTATAGGTGTAACCTGTCACATCGGATAAATCACGCTGACTCATGCGCATTTCATTCCACATTTTGCGCTTACCAAAGGTCTTTGATAAGCCATCTTTTTTCAAGTCTTTTAATAAGTCGCCTACAGTACGCTCATTGAAGTTATAATAGTGACTCAGCTTTTTTAATTTACTGTATACACGTTTAGGATCTTCATCAGTCCAATCAGCCAGTGACACGGTAAATTCACGGTCAAATTTATAAGGGTAAGGGTCTTTCGACTCAATTACTATTACACCGTGCATACCCGTTTGCTCTTGAAAACCTGAGTGACTGTGATACCAATAAGTACCACTTTGGTTAACCTTAAAACGATAAGTAAACGTTTCCCCTGGTTTTATGCCATCAAATGAAAGACCTGGCACACCATCCATTCGATAATCTAAAATCATTCCGTGCCAATGAATCGAACTCACTTCTGATAAGTTATTAGTTACTTTTAAAGTGACCGTTTCGCCCTCTTTCCACCGCAGTGTTGGTCCAGGAACTGTTCCGTTAATCGCTGTCGCAACTCGGGTTTTACCGGTAAAGTTTACACGTTGCTCGTCAATGGTAAGGTTAAAAACCTTTCCTTTTAGCTCTGTCTCATGGTTAGCTTTAAGTCCCTTAGCTGACTGAGACGAAAGACTTTGTGTTGAAGAACAGCCCGTTAAACCAAGCCCTGCTACAGCCCCACCGACGGCTAGCCCTTTTACAAAACGTCGACGTTTATCATCTAAATTTGTTATCATTTTTTTATCTCCTAATGTGAATGTGCTTTATCGTGACCGTGCTCTTTTTCTTTAGGCTCAGACGCAGTTTTTTGTTTATGATGACCATCAGCATTGGAATGCCCAGCATCCGACACCACGTTACTCTGCATCATCGTCAACATATTTTGAAGGTTCTCTTTACTCATCGCAGAATGATCCATATCGGGCATCATCTTTTTCATAAAGGCAAGTATTTCAGGTTTACTCATTTTACTAATATCCATGTCTTTCATCATGCTCTTCATATCTTTCATGGTATCCGACTGTCCCACAGCTTTTAAGCTTTTAATGTAGTTGACCAACTCCCATATTTGCGTATCAGATAACACCGTTTTCCAGCCGGGCATTGTTCCACGACCATTTTGAATTTTCCATGCAAAATCACCATCAGGATGCATCCCAGCCATTACGCTTAAATTTGCAGGCTTTGGTTTTAAGCTTGAGCCTGCTGGGCCATTTCCATCCGCCTTCGCTCCATGACAAGAAGCACAGTATTGAAAATAAGATTTTTTACCTCGATCAACTGAAGCTGAATCATATTTAACAGGGTTAGGAATAGCTGTAGCCGCTTCAGGTGACATCCAATGTGCGCCAGCATGATCGCCACTATGTTTACCTTCGGCAAATAAACCATTAGACGCTACTAATAATAAACTACTAATAAGTAATTTTGTCATGTTCTCCTCTCTTAATAGGGTTGTAACAAAGTGTAAAAATAACTTAAAACAAGTCTGCATGAGAAGACTTAGCTAAAACTTAGTAAATTTGTAAGTTATTCGCAACAAATGTTAAACCTACTGTTAATCGGTTTTTACTTTTATCCAATGTCCCTCTGTTTTAAAATACGTTTGATAATAAAAATAAAACACAAGTAAGCTTACAAAAAACGAGTTTGCTACTACAGGGGAATTTCCAGATGGATTTCAAACAACTTTTACGCACACTGGTGCAAAACGATGGCTCAGATTTATACTTAACCTTTAACGCACCACCTGCTGCAAAATTTCAAGGTGAGCTTAAAGCGCTGAGCCAAGATAAAATGACATCTGAGCAACTTAATGAAATTGCTATGTCACTTATGAGCAAAGACAAGCAAGAGCAGTTTGAACAAAAGCCTGAAATGAACCTTGCGTTAGATGAGCCTGATGTGGGTCGTTTTCGTATCAATATTTTTAAACAGCGTACTCACATTGCGATGGTTATTCGTAATATCAAGGTCGAAGTGCCTGAAGCAGATGATTTAGGTCTCCCACAAATTCTTAAAGATGTGATCATGAAAAAACGTGGTTTGGTACTGTTTGTTGGTGGTACAGGTTCTGGTAAATCAACCTCATTGGCTGCTCTTATCAATCATCGAAATACAAATTCTACCGGACACATAATTACCATCGAAGATCCTATCGAGTATGTACACCCACATAAAAAGTGTTTAGTGAGTCAACGTGAAGTTGGCGTAGACACCGATAGCTTTGAAGATGCGTTAGAGAACACACTGCGCCAAGCCCCCGATGTTATTTTAATCGGTGAAATTCGCACCGAAGAGACCATGGAACATGCCCTCGCCTTTGCAGAAACAGGCCACCTATGTTTATCAACACTGCATGCTAATAACACTAACCAGGCGCTAGACCGTATTATTAACTTCTTCCCTGAAGAACGTCATAACCAATTGTTTATGGATATTGCTACCAATATTCAGGCCTTTATTTCACAGCGTTTAATACCGACTATCGATGGTAAACGTGTTGCTGCTATCGAAATTTTGATCGGTACACCCATCGTGCAAGATATGATTCTTAAAGGCGATATCATGGGCCTTAAAGAAGTCATGGAAAAATCAGAAGAGCAAGGCATGCAAACCTTTGATAGCCATATTTACAGGCTCTACAAAGAAGGTGTTATTTCATTAGAAGAAGCACTTAAAAATGCAGATTCACCGAGTAATCTACAGGTGCGGATGAATCTTGAGAATAATGTTTATGCCGATGCAGTAAATTCTAAAGATGATGACGGTGCTAAAGATGCGAATGATCCTTTAGCAGGTTTAGCCTTACAAGACATGGTCGGAGAGGAGTCTGAGGTAGCACAGGACTCAACTGAAGGCATGTCACCTCAAGAATTAATGGAAGCTAAAGCCGCTAAAATGCAACGAGAAAGAGCAAACGCTTAAACCTTTAGCCCTGAAATTTGAGAAAACAAGGCTAAGAGTCGCGCACTAACGCCTTGGTTTTGCTGCATGATTTGTTGCGTTTTTTCTAAGAAGCCTTGTTCTGGATGTTCAAATAGCTGAATCAATTTTTGAGTAAGCTCATCAATGTCTTCAAAAGAATTGAGTAGCCCCCTTTTTTTCAAATCAGGCACGACATCAGAAAAATTAAACATGTGCGAGCCACTCACCACTGGTTTACCTTGCGCAATGGCTTCTAATGGATTATGCCCCCCTATTTCTACCAAACTTCCGCCAATAAATACCACATCAGCAGCCGCAAACCAACTTTGCATCTCGCCCATGCTATCACCGAGAATAAGCTCACCTTTAAAGCCTTTAAAACCCACATGGCCAATTTGACTGTGTCTTTTCGTATGAGAATAAGTCTCACATAACGCAAACACTTGACCAAAACGCTCAGGATGTCGTGGCACTACTACCAACAGTAATTCAGGAAATTGAGTTAACAACAGCTTATGAATTTCAAGAATTATTTCATCCTCACCCTGATGAGTGCTTGCTGCAACCCATACCTTACGATTATTTCCCCATTGCTGTTTCCATACTAAGCCTTTTTTAACTAAAGTTTGATCAAGCATAAAATCAAACTTAATGTTACCAACAACTTCAAGTTGACGCTCACTCGCACCTAAACTTGAAAAGTTTTCTTTATCCTGATTCGAACGAACAGCGATTAAATCAACACACGCCAATGTTTCTGCCATCAAGCCACTTATTTTTTTATAACCCTGTGTTGATTTTTTTGAAAGTCGTGCGTTTATTATTAGTAAAGGAAGTTCACGCCTAGCACATGCGGCATATAAATTGGGCCAAATTTCGGTTTCGACAATAATTAAAGCCTGCGGACTTATTCTTTTAAGGAAACGAGCAATAATATCAGGCAAATCATAAGGAAAATAAACATGCGCCACCCTCTCACCAAATAAAGATTTGACTCTATCTGACCCTGTAGGTGTGGTAGTCGTCACTAACACTCGGTAGTTTGGGTAGTCATTTATTAAACCCTCGATAAAGGGTTTGGCTGCGATAGTCTCCCCCACTGATACCGCATGTACCCAGAGTATCGGCTTGCTTGAATCATTCTTTACAAAACCCAAACGTTCAAAAACTCTCTGACGATATGCAGGGTTCAACCGTCCCTGCCAGTACAACCTAAAGAGTACAATAGGGAATATCAGATATAAAAGAAGAGAGTAAACGCTGCGTCTTAAGGACATAAATTGGTGGTTACTTTATCAAAATATTAAGAAAGCCTGATCAGTCATAGAAATTTTAGCAACGCCAAGTGCTCTGCCTCTAACAAGCGGCGAAACAATATATAGTTAACACAACTCATTAAATGAGTTAGCTTTTAGTGTTATCAGTAACTTATACAAAAGTTTGGACTAAGATATCTCTTTTTCAAGTTCTTTGACAAGCGTTTTAAGCTCATTTGTGGCAGCCCTTACATCTTTTTCTAATTGTTCAATTCGTGTAATAAGTATTTTACTAGTATTAATTTCTTTATTGCGCTTATTAACAATTGAGTCTAGTTCTGCTACAGCTTTTTGAAGAAAAGGGGATATCTCATAAATTTCTACGCCCCCTGATGGACTACTGTCATCTTTAACCATTTTTGCTGAACGACCAAATTTAAACGTTTTTCTTTCAGGTAAGACAGAGCCTTTTTTACGTTTGTAATACACTTGTCAACGACCACCGGCTCAAGCCGGTGGCTTCGTATTTTCGGCTAAAGCCAAGTGATCGTCTATCCAGACGATTAAGTCACGTCAAAATTATCATCAGGCTCTGGTGGTGTCT
>Ga0256839_1000486_pt1 | contig 51592 bp, 40 predicted proteins | sample 354166metaG_FD_185968 | JGI IMG/M metagenome (GOLD analysis project Ga0256839, IMG submission 185968) | Hydrothermal vent microbial communities from Mid Atlantic Ridge, Atlantic Ocean - 354-166 | ecosystem: Environmental > Aquatic > Marine > Hydrothermal vents | place: Atlantic Ocean: Mid... | reverse complement strand
ATGGCGTTCCACTGCGCCGTCGTAGTGGGCTCCTTACCTGCCAGTTCATCCGCAATATTGTGTGTTGCCGAGGTCACCATCGACTCAATCATGTAACCGGTTTTCGGCGTGCCCGTTGGCACAGGCGTGGCCTCCACTGGCGGAATCGCGATACAGACCCCGACAGAGTAGATATTCTTGAAAGTGGGGTTACGGTGTAGCTCATCGACCATGACAAAGCCGCGGGGATTGCATAGACCCTCTACGTTGGCGACGGCATCCACCCCTTTGAACGCAGGGAGCATCATGGCGAAATCGAACTCCAGCTCGTGGTTCTTGGCCACTTCACCTTCAGCATCCAGCTCCTCGATCAGCATTTTGCCTTCTTCGACCTTGGTAGTCCGGGCATTGGTAATCCAGGATATATGATGATTGCGTAGTTCGGACTCCAGCATACTCTTCGAGTCACCGACACCGCCAAGACCCAGATGGCCAATATACGGCTCGGAACTGACATAGGTCATTTTGAACTTGTTTCGCACTTTACGCTTGCGCATGTCGGCATCGACGATCAGAGAGAATTCATAGGCCGGACCAAAGCAGCTGGCCATCGGCATCGCACCAATGACGAGATGACCTGAGCCCTTGGCCAGCAGTTTTTGGTAGGCATCCCAGGCTTTCTCTGCGTGATTGACGGTACAGATCGAATTGGAATGTCCACCGTCAGGCCCGGCACCTTCCACTTCTTCGAACGAAAGCTTGGGGCCAGTGGCGATGATCATGTAGTCATAGTCGACAGTTTCGCCATCATCGAGCGTGAGTGTATTCGCAGCGGCGTCGATGGCATCGACCCGTTTGGCGATGAAGTTGATCTTTTTCTTTTCGAGATAGGTGCGAATATCGAAAGTGATCGACTTACGATCACGCCAGCCGACCGCAACCCAGGGATTGGACGGCGTGAACTGGAAATATGGGTTCTCGTTGATGACTGTAACTTCATGGTTGTCGCCAACCAGTGCTTTCATTTCGTAGGCGGCGGGCATTCCGCCAGTTCCGGCGCCAAGAATTACGATATGGGCCATTTAGTATTGTCTCCTGTTTTGGTGGTTGCGCAGGCAACGGTACAATGATTGTAATATTCTGAAAACTGAACCGTTGGGGAAGCACGCACTCGGCAAGCCCAAACCGGGCTTCCGGGAGCATTGATTCCACGAACCAATGACCCACTACTCCCAGTAGGCGGCGTCAGATTTCAGCAGAGGATTGCGGGGTAACATGATCTGCCGTTGGCTGTGGTGGATACCCAACGGCAATCACCTCTTCCCATGCAATGGTCAAAATAGACCTAATGTTTTTTCAGGTCAACAAGGGTTCTCTAATATAGTCAACGATTTAGCCCTGAATTAACGCCTGTTTTAGACGCGTGGCAATTGTTTTCAAAGGCACATGATTTTAGACTGTCCGTCGGCCAGATGATTGGGAGCAATCGAGCATGACAATAAAAACCGTTTGTGTATTGGGCGGGACCGGATTCGTAGGTACCCACCTCGTCGGTATGTTATCGAACCGCGGCTACCGTGTACGCGTACCCACCCGGAAGATCGAGCGTCATCGCGATCTCAAGGTGCTGCCCAACGCCGAAGTGTTCGAGTGCAATGTCAATGATGCCGGCCAGCTCAGCGACGCCATCGCTGGCGCGGACGCGGTCATCAACCTCATCGGCATACTGAATGAATCGAAGCACGCGACTTTTCGGGCAATCCATACCGAGCTGCCAGGCCGCATTGCCGAAACCTGCAAGCAGCAATCGGTGCCCCGACTGCTGCACATGAGCGCGCTCCATGCTAACAAACGCGGCAGCAGCCGCTACCTGCAAACCAAAGGGCGCGGTGAAGACTTGGTCCATGCCGCAGCTGGCCCGAACCTGGCCGTCACCAGCTTTCGCCCCTCGGTAATCTTTGGCGAGGGCGACAGCTTTCTGAATCGCTTTGCCAACCTGATCAGGCTCGCGCCCGGCGTTCTGCCACTGGCCTGCGCCAATGCCCGTTTTCAGCCGGTCTATGTGGGCGACCTCTGCCAGACATTTGCCGATGCGCTGGAAGACGATGCCTGCCATGGACAGAGAGTCGACCTGTGTGGACCACGCATCTACACACTACGCGAACTGGTTGACTATACCGCCAGGTTGACCGGCCAGAAGATCAAGGTCTGGGCGCTGCCCGACTGGCTGTCGCGCGTCGAAGCAAGCATCATGGAGTGGATACCGGGCAAGCCATTCACGATGGACAACTACCGCTCCTTGCAAACCGACAGCGTTTGCTCACGCAATACCACGCCCTGCCCAACCTCCCTGGAAGCCATTGCGCCCAAGTATCTCGGCCTACAGGACAAGGAGGGGCTATACCAGCATTACCGCTCGATGGCGCGACGAATCTGACCGCTTGATCAGATGGCGCAGTCGGCCGACCCGGTCAGTACCTGGTGGCGTTGCTTCTGTGCCATCGAGCCCATACGCTTGACGACTGCGTAGAAGCGCTCGAAATCCTCGCCACAGGCATCAAACCAGCGCATGAAATCGGGCACCCGGTCACGATACACGGCAATCGAGATCAACCGCGCGTTGTTGACTGGTGTGCTGAACCACTGGTCGTAACCATCAAAACCATCCCAGCGTTGCTTCAGCGCTTCGTAGTCGCTATGCAATCGAGCCAGGATGACCTGCTTGTGCTGCCGTTTTTCATCATCAGAAACGTCGCTGCCGTAAAGCGCCCGTAAAGCATCGGAGGTGCCGCGCAGCAACTGCAAGAACTGATCACGCCGACCCAGCGCCTGCTGGTAGTCTGCAAGACGTTCCGGATGCAGATCGATCAGCCACTGCTTCACACCCAACTCACCAACGGTTGAAGCAAACGCCTCATTGAACACAGTATCGTTCTTCGCATAGATGATCTGATGCGCCAATTCATGGAAGATCACCTCGGCGGTGGCCAGCGATCCCTGATCGAGCATCGAACTGAGCAACGGGTCATCGAACCAGCCCAGCGTCGAGTAGGCGCGCACGCCCCTGACCATGACGTCATTGCCCTGCTGCTTGAGCGGCTCGGCAAAGGCTTCCGCCGCCGCCCGCTTGAAGTAACCGCGATAACTCAGGCAGCCGACGATCGGAAAACACCACTTCAGCGGCTCTAGCGACAGTTCAGGCGTGGCGACGACGTTCCACACCACATAGGGTCGCCCCAGCTCGACGTATTGGCGGTAACTGTCGTTGTCCGGCAGCTTCAACCGTTTGCTGGCGTAGTCGCGGATCTCCAGCGCCAGCTGCAACTGCTCGCGACGTTTTTCATCGACAGCTTCATCATCGGCCACAGTGGTGACCGGACGCTGCTTGCTCAATAGCGACAGATGCCCCCTGACGCTCTGGGAGTAATAACCCAGCGTACTGCAACCCATCGTCGAGCACAGCAGCAGGCCTGCTACAATAGCGGCGGAAATAACGACTCTTCTTTTCATCGACACAATATACAACAGGCGCCCGGAGGCTGGGTTGAAGATCTATCTGGTTGGCGGCGCAGTCCGCGACAAGCTGCTTGGCCGCACACCCAAAGAGCGGGACTGGGTTGTTGTTGGCGCCACGCCCGAACAGATGACAGCGCTTGGCTACCGTCAGGTTGGCAAGGATTTTCCAGTATTTCTCCACCCCGAAACGCAGGAAGAATATGCGCTGGCACGCACCGAACGCAAGACTGCGCCCGGCTACCACGGCTTCGAGGTACATGCATCCCCCGAGGTAACGCTGGAAGAGGATCTGCTGCGCCGCGACCTGACGATCAACGCACTGGCCGAGGATAGTACGGGCAAGATTATCGATTTCTACCACGGCCTCGACGATCTTGAAAATCGCATCCTGCGTCATGTCTCTCCGGCGTTTGCCGAAGATCCTGTGCGCATCCTGCGCGTCGCCCGTTTTGCCGCACGGTATGCTTACCTTGGCTTTCGTGTCGCCGATGAAACAATCGCGTTGATGCGTAACATGGTCGCCAATGGCGAAGTCGATGCGCTGGTCGCAGAACGGATCTGGCAGGAACTTGCAAAAGCACTGAGCGAGCGTTCGCCTGCGGTGTTTTTCGAGGTGCTGCGTGACTGCGGCGCGCTGCGCGCCATCTTTCCGGAGATCGATCGCCTCTACGGCGTGCCGCAACCCGCCAAATACCATCCCGAAATAGATACTGGCGTGCATACCATGATGGTGCTGACCGAAGCGGCAAAGGCATCACCCGCACCAATGTTGCGCTTCGCTGCCCTGACCCATGACCTTGGCAAGGGCACGACGCCAAAGAACATTCTGCCCAGTCACCACGGGCACGAAGCGCGAGGCGCTAAAATCATCGAGAAAATGTGCCGCCGCCTGCGCGCACCGAAAGCCTGGCGGGAAATGGCCATGCTGGTGGCAACCTATCACACGCATGTTCACCGTTCGCGCGAACTCAAGCCCTCCACGCTACTGCGTACACTTGAATCACTCGACGCCTTTCGCCGCCCGGAACGCTTTGCCGACATACTGTTGGTTTGCGAAGCCGATGCCCACGGGCGCGCCGGGCTTGGGGACAAACCCTATCCACAGCGACCATACATGCTTGGCGCACAACAGGCGGCCGCCAGCATCGCGGTGAAACCACTGGTCGAACAGGGACTCAAGGGACTGGATCTGGCGAACGAGCTGACTCGCCAGCGCGTAGCTGCACTGGCCAGCTACAAGAAGCAGGCTTCGTAGCGAGCGGCTGCAGACTACTCCTTGATCTCGGCAATAAACCGGTTTGAACTCTCGATCGAACGATTCATCTGCGCGATCAACGAGGTAATATCGGCTTTCAGCGCGGTGAACTCCGAGCGTAATGCACCCACAGCCTGGGCATTGAGGTTGTGCTTGAGAAACAGCACGTTGTCCCGCAAAGTCAGCAACACCGGCTTCATCGAACTTTCCGCTTTACGCATTGAAGCCATCATCTGCTTGTAGCGTGCCTGGGTATCGCGCAACTTACTTTCACTGGAGGCCTTCAACGTCGGGTTCTGATACAGGCCGATCTCCTTGCGCCACTCTCTGAACAGTGCCGTGGCGACATCTTCCACCTCATCGATACGTTCCGACACCTCGGCTGCCGCCGCTTCGCTGTCCTCGTACTCATCATTCAGCTTCTTGTAGGCCTTCAACAGATCGGTCTCGGCAAGGTTGACCACCGACTCGAAGCGTTCCAGCGCCGACTTGAACTGCTGCTGCGCCTCCTGCTGCGAGTCCTTGGCCTTCTCTACCCGGCTGACCAGAATATCGCGTTTGTGATAGCCAACCTTTTCCATGGCACCGTAATAGGCAGTGGAACAGGCCGATACCAACGTGGCGACGAGCAAGAGGGGAAAAACGAGTGAACGAGTCATGACTGGAATTCCACTGATCATTGTCCGGAGGCGGGCAATGGTGCATCAGAAAGCAGCTCCAGATCAATGCCAAGTCGCTCACGGAGTGAGGTTTTACAGTTTGGTGACATCAGGCCCGGGATTTGACGACAGCCACAAAAAAGCCGCCCAAAGGCGGCTTTTGTCATACTGGGAGCTTGTCGCGCTTACACGCAACCGGTTGGCTTTGGCAGCCCGCCGTATTTGGTAATGGGCTTCATTGGCCCTGTATTCCATATCTTGAAGATGTCTTTCTGGTTCTCGCCAGCATATTTGGCGAACTTGCGAATGGGAGGCACAACCATGTTCTCGTCATAGTATTCTCTGGCCTTCATGATGTGGTTCCACTTCACATCGTCCAGCTCGACACCGTCGGCTTCAGCCATGGCGCGACCGATCTCTTCAGTCCATTCGTTCATGTCGACCAAATAGCCATCGCCATCACGTTCGGGAATTTCAACACTCATTCTCTTAACTACCTTGCTTGTTTTTAGAAGATGTCTAGATCATAGAGGATTTGCAGGGTTGACGATACTTCCCCTGATGACCTAGGGGTATTACCTACCATTTAACTCAGGAATAGCTTGTATACCGGGTTGTCGGTTTCCTCCCAGTGCTGATAGCCCAGGTTCTTCAGCGACGCGCGAAACTCACGACGTTCCCCCACCGGCACCTGAATACCCACCAGAATGCGCCCGTGGGCCGAACCGTGGTTACGATAGTGGAACAGGCTGATATTCCAGCGATGCCCCATTGCCGTCAGAAATTTCAGCAATGCGCCGGGGCGCTCGGGAAAGATGAAACGGTAAACCAGTTCATCTGCAATGTCCGGCGCATGCCCACCCACCATGTAGCGCAGATGAACCTTGGCGACCTCATTGTCCGTCAGATCGAGTACCGGATAGCTCTTTTCGCGCAGCTCCGAGATCAAGGCCTCCCGCTCCTCGTCACCTCCGGTAAGCTTGATACCAGCGAACACCAGCGCATCGCGGGCATCGGAGTAACGATAGTTGAACTCCGTGATACCCCGGTTGCCGATGGTCCTGCAGAATTTCTTGAAGCTGCCCGGCTCTTCCGGAATGGTCACGGCCAGTAAGGCTTCGCGCCGCTCACCCACCTCCGCACGCTCGGTCACGTGCCGCAGGCGCTCAAAATTCATATTGGCGCCACTGTTGATGGCAATCAGCGTTTCATTCTTCACGCCTGTGGCTTGAACATACTTCTTCAGGCCGGCAATGCCCAGCGCGCCTGCCGGCTCCATCATCGACCGCGTGTCCTCGAAAATATCCTTGATGGCCGCGCACATCTCATCGGTGCTGACGAGCACCACTTCATCGACATATTTTTTCGCCAACGGGAATGTCGTCTTGCCGATCTGCTTTACCGCGACACCATCGGCGAACAGACCGATCTCTTTCAACGTCACGCGGCGATTGTGTTCCAGCGCCGAATACAGCGTTGGTGTGTCATCGGGTTCGACACCGATAATCTTGATGTCCGGCCGCAATGCCTTGATGTAGCTGGCCATGCCAGCGATCAGACCGCCACCGCCGACCGGGATGAAAACAGCTTTGATGGGGTCCGGATGCTGTTGCAGCAATTCCATCGCGACCGTTCCCTGACCGGCGATCACCAGCGGATCATCAAACGGATGGATGAACGTGAAACCTTCCTCGGCAGCCAGCTCCATCGCATGCGCATAGGCCTCATCATAGCTGTCACCATGCAGTACGGCCTTGCCTCCCAGACGGCGCACCGCCTTAACCTTGATGTCGGGCGTGGTGCGCGGCATGACAATCACCGATTTGATACCAAGACCAGCGCCAGCAAGCGCCACGCCCTGCGCATGATTACCCGCCGATGCTGCGATAATGCCGCGCGCCTTTTCTTCATCCGAAAGATGAAAAATCTTGTTATATGCGCCCCGCAACTTGAAGGAAAACACCGGCTGCAAATCTTCACGCTTGAGTAGCACACGATTACCCAGGCGTTGTGATAGCAGCGGCGCCATATCCAACGGCGTATGGTTGGCAACGTCGTAAACGCGTGCCGTCAGTATCTTTTCTATGGAAACCATCGACGAAGCGTAACCGAAAGCACTTTGAGGTGAAACCCTGTCACCGTGTATGATTGCAAGGCCCTGCAGGCAATAAAATTGGAGAACAAAGGCATGAATGCAGATGACATGAAAAAAGCGGCGGCAGAAGCGGCTATCGAATATGTTGAAAACGGCATGATCGTCGGTATCGGTACCGGCTCCACCGCCAATCACTTTATCGACTTGCTGGCGAAAATAAAGAGCCGCATCGACGGCACGGTGGCCAGCTCCGAAGCCAGTGCCGAACGACTGCGCGGGCACGGCATTCCGGTTCTTGATCTGAATCAGGTGGGCGATCTACAGCTGTATGTTGATGGCGCAGATGAATCCAATGAACAACTCCACTTGATCAAGGGTGGCGGTGGCGCGCTGACGCGGGAAAAAATCGTCGCCGGTGCCAGCGAAAAATTCGTTTGTATCGCCGATGAATCCAAGCTCGTTCGCGTGCTGGGCAAGTTCCCGCTGCCGGTGGAAGTCATTCCAATGGCGCAGAGCTTCATCGCCCGCCAGCTCGTCAAGCTCGGCGGCCAGCCGACCCTGCGCGAAGGCTTTGTTACCGATAACGGCAATATCATTCTCGACGTCCATAACCTCGAAATCATGGAGCCGGTCAAATTAGAGCAACAGATCAACATGCTGCCAGGCGTTGTGACCGTCGGCATTTTTGCCTACCGCCCTGCTGATGTACTCATTCTTGGCGGACCAGACGGCGCTCGTACCGTGATGCCCAAATAGGCTGGTGCGGCAGTAAACTCAGCAAGGACTCAAGCCATGAAAAAGCTTCTCGTTACACTCATCGCCAGCGTCGTCTTTATTTCTGGCTGTGCCGTCAACCCGGTGACCGGCAAGCGTGAGCTATCACTTGTCTCTGAAGCGCAGGAACTGGAAATCGGCAAGCAGAACTACGCGCCACTGCGGCAAGTGCAAGGTGGCGATTATGTGGCCGACGAAAAGCTGGTGGCCTATGTACGGGAAGTCGGACAGAAGCTTGCGGCGGTCGCTGACAGGAAGCTGCCTTATGAGTTCAGCGTCATCAACGACTCCACCCCCAATGCCTGGGCGCTGCCGGGTGGCAAGATCGCCATCAATCGCGGCCTGCTGACCGAGCTGGAGAATGAAGCCCAGCTCGCGGCAGTGCTGGGGCATGAAATCGTCCACGCCGCTGCAAAACACACGGCACGGCAGATGTCGAAAAGCGTACTGTTGCAGGGGGCGGTATTCGCCACGGCGGTAGGCACCCGGAACAAAGACTATGCCCAGCTGGCACAACTGGGCGCAGGGCTCGGCGCCCAACTGCTGACCTTGAAATATGGCCGCGATGCCGAACGCGAATCCGATTACTACGGCATGAAATACATGGCGAAGGCAGGTTACGACCCAGCCGAGGCCGTCGAATTGCAACGTATCTTCGTGCGTCTTGCCAACAACCGCAGCCCCGGCTGGGTCGAAGGGTTGTTCGCCAGTCACCCGCCATCGCAGGAGCGGGTTCAGAACAACCTTGAGGCGTTGAAGAAATTCCCTTCCGGCGGCATCAAAGGCAAAGAGCGCTATCAGAAAATGGTCGCGCGGCTGAAAAGCACCAAGCAGGCCTACAAAGACTACGAACAAGGCCGTAAAGCACTGGCCGAAGGTGATGTCGATCTCGCACGGGCACTGGCACGCCAGGCCATTACAGTGGAACCAGCAGAAAGCTTGTTCTATGCATTGCTGGGCGATGCCGAGGCAAAGGCGGGGCGCTACGATGTCGCCAAGCGCTACTACGACACCGCCGTCGATCTCAACCCGAAATTCTTTCGTAATCGCCTGAATCGTGGCCTGATCGAAGCCAAACTCGGCATGGAGGCAGAGGCAGAACGTGATCTGAAGGCGAGCCTGGAATTGCTGCCCACCTCGGATGCCTATTACCAGCTCGGTGTCATCGCCAAAAAGCGCGGTGACCTGCGCACCGCAAAAACGTACTTCCAGAAAGGCGCCAACGACAAGAGTGCCATCGGCCTCAAGTCCTACAACGAACTGATCGCGCTCGATCTGGGCAGCAACCCCTCACAGTACATTCAGGTGCGTACCGGCATCGACAAATCCGGTCGCTACAAGGCCGAACTGGCCAATCTGACGCCGACAGACATGACCGGGCTCGTCATTGCCATCAACTTCGTCGACAGCAGCGGGCGCGAGCGCCAGATCCAAAAGCCGATTCACGGCACCCTGAAGGCAAAGACCCGCGAAGTCGTCGATCTCGGCCTCAACAAGAACGAAAGCGGCATCGACTCCGTACGTGCTGCCATCGTGTCGGCTCGGCCGGTGGCGAAGTAACGCCACCCGCTACGGCGGCTGGCCACGCCCTGCCGCCAGCCAGTTATCGACAAACTCGCTCAAATCGCAATAGACCTGCGTGTTCTCAGGCAACCCGCCTGCCGCCAGTGTTCGCTCGCCTTTTCCGGTTCGAACCAGAATCGGCCGGGCACCGACTTCGACCGCGGCTTGCAGATCACGCAGTGAATCGCCCACCACGGGCACCCCTTCCAGGCTGAAACCAAACGCCGCCGCAATCTGCTGATACATACCTGGCCGCGGCTTGCGGCAGTCGCAATCGTCGTCTGGCCCATGCGGGCAGTAGTGTATCGACGCCACCTCCCCCCCATAGCCCGCGAGCTGTTGGCGGAACTTCCGATGCATAGCATCAAGTTCCGCCAACGTGAACAGACCACGCGCAATCCCCGACTGGTTGGTCGCGACATGCACAGCCACCTGCGCCTGACTGAGACGGGCAATCGCCTCCAGGCTACCGGGCAGCGCAACCCACTCATCCACTGACTTGATGAAATGATCCGAGTCTCTGTTGACTACCCCGTCTCGATCGATAATTACGTTGTACATCTCACACAATTTACAAGTTTTCACTGCCAAGCACATGATTTTAGTGAAATCGAACAACATATTTCTGCGAAAACAGACTTAACCTTGCCCCCGCTACACCAAAACCAATAACAGAAAGGACTCTGGGTCATGAACAATTCGTACACGCCTCCGTTGAAACAGCACCGATACGGCAAAATACTGCGGACACTAATTCTCGTGGCAGCCACAGCCGCACCGGTAGGCAGCGCAATGGCACGCGGAGAGGTTTCTCTCGTCAATACCACCTCGGTGCCAGCAGTCCCTTCAAGCTATATTGTCGACGACAGCAGCTATCGCTGGGGTCTGGGTGTCGATCTCAAGATCGAATCATTCGTCTACCAGGATCAAACGCTTGCGTACAACCCCATTCAGCCTGATCGAGTTCAGATCGTCCGCATCGATAATCCCAATGCCACTGGAGAGCCCTGCGCTATCTATGCGGAAACGGCTGGCACAGCCCGGCAATACCAGGCCACGCTGCCGGGCACCCCTGGAGACTGCCCACTGGCGGAGATCATTGCCGGCAATGTCGCCAATATTGGTGCGCTCGACGTGTTCACCAACGCCGGCCCATGGCGCTATTCACACAAGAATATCGAGCGCGTCGACCTGATCTATAGCCAGGGAATCATCGCACCCTCCAGCGAACTGGCGCTCGCTGGACACACCGTGCTGGAAAAAAGCGGTAACAACCCGATCCAGATCGCCGCAATACTGTCGCTGGGCGCCGATGGCCAACCGGACGCGTATGGCCCACTCGTCCGGATCCACGAAAGCGGCTATGCCGACACCACGAAGGTTCAGTACGGCATCACCAACATCTACACCCTGAACGACTTTCTTTCCAATAGCAGCAAGTCACCCAACGGATTCATGGTCGCACGCAGCTCACAACCGGAAGCACTCGGCTTTGCATTCGTTTCACTGCTCGACCTCGGCATTGCACCCGGACAAAAATACTATGGCATTTCGGCATTCGCGAAAGACATCGATCCAGATCAGCACGATCTGACCGCCCCGGAAACATTCCCCCGCGACACCAGCTCGCACAATGACATCGATGATGCAGATTTCCATTTGGGCACCGGCGGCAATCTGCAATTGGCGCCCATCAACCAGCCACCGCTTGCGCAACCGGACAACGCCACTGCCAACACGGGTGAGCCTGTCGACATCGCGCCACTGAGCAACGACAGCGATCCCGAAAACGATCCGCTGCAGCTGACCATTAGCAAGCCGCCAGCGCATGGTACCGCTACGGTCATTGGCGAGGTGATCAGATACACCTCCGATACCGGTTTCAGCGGCGACGACTTCCTGATCTACCAAATCAGCGACGGCAATGGTGGTAGCAGCGAAGCACGTATCCAGATCACCGTGACACCACTGCCAGGAACCAGAATACCCGCATCAACACCGACACCAACTGCCGTACTCGCCGATACCGGGTCGGCTCAGCGGCTGATCGAAACCGGACTGCAAGGACATGGTGCAGGGAGCCTGGGCTGGCTGCTGGCCCCATTGGCGCTTGTCGGTCTGCGCCGACACCGCCTGGCAACGAGGGCGCAGCAATGAACATTCGCCACCATAAACCCTGCTTGCAAAGACTGGTGCTGTCCAGCTGCATTGCAGCCAGTATTGCTACACCGCTGCTGGCTGCCGAGATGGCGGCAGCCAGAGATTTCCCTCAGCGGCTCTATCTTGGCGGCGGTCTCTCTGCGTCGACACTCGAACCCGACACACGTGATACCGGGTTCATCCAGGACGATGACAGTAGCACCGGGGCGACGCTCACACTCGGGTTCGATCTCAGCAAACGACTGAGCGTCGAGGGTTTCTACTCGAGGCTCGGCGAGGCAGGTATTGCTGACGAGACCTCCCGGAGTCACGCGGGAGAAATCGACTACAAGTACGGTGGGGTCAGCGCGATTGGCTATCTGTTCAACTCCCGCTCTGGCAGCGACTATCCCGGCTATCCTGATGACGAGGGCTACTATCGACGCGAAGGCCTGTCATTCTTTGGTCGCATCGGCATCGGCAAGCTCGATACCTCCTCCGCCAATATCATCCATCGCCAACGCAAGGACTGGGATCTGCATCTTGGTGCCGGCCTGGAATACGGCTGGTCGAATGGTTTTGCCGCGCGTATCGAGTTCATCTCTTTCGACGAGGATGCCAAAGCGTTTTCGATCGGCCTGATCAAGCGGTTCGGACGTTCGCATACACCACGCACAAGCAAGGCACCAGCACCCGTTGCAGCGGTCACCCCCACAATGCCGCCGCTCACACCCGAGCCACCGCCGGCGCCCACAACCAGCCTAACATTGCCGACCATCCTGTTCGAGTTCGACCGATATGAACTCTCAGCTGCTGCTGAGCAGAAACTCGATCACGTCGCCGCCGAACTCAAGGCACACCAGGATATCGAACTGCGCGTCCACGGACATACCGATGCAGAAGGCTCAGAACGCTACAATCAGGCACTCGGCCTGAAACGGGCCAACGCCGCAGCCAACGCCCTCATCGACCGGGGTATCAACGCACAGCGTCTGGAGCGCATAAGCCATGGCAAGCAGCATCCGATCGCCGACAACACGACAGCGGCAGGCCGCCAATTGAATCGGCGGGTCGAGTTCGAGATCAAGGAAGAATAAAAGGGCGATTGGTCAGAATGGGCTCGCATTGCGCGAGCCCGGACTTCTCACCAGGTCGTATAGCGAGGCCGCTCAAGGTGGCGTGATGGCTGGCGTTCACGACCGAGTGAACGCCAGTCAGCGCACCGCTTTGGGCGGTCGCAGCAGTGAACTGGTGAGAAATCCGGGCCAGATCAATACTGCAACCGCGACAGATCCGCCACCCGCAGAAACAGGCCACGCAGCTGATTCAGCAGCGCCAGGCGGTTGCGTTGCAGTGCCGGGTCGTCAACCATCACCATGACATCATCGAAGAAGCGGTCCACCGTTTCCCGAAGTCCAGCCAGGCGCATCAGCGCTGCCTCGTAGTCACCGCTGTCGAACATTGCCAGCGCGTCCGGCTTGAGTTGTTCCAGCTGCTGATACAGCGCCCGCTCGGCGTCTTCCTGCAGCAGCGATACATCGATCTGCTCCGGTAGCGAGTGATCGACCTTCTTCAGAATATTGCCGATCCGCTTGTTGGCGGCGGCCAGGCTCTCCGCCTGCTCAAGTTTCCTGAATGCCGACACGGCCTTGACGCGATGATCGAAATCCAATGGGCGGGTCGGCTGCTGGATCAGCACGGCGTCGATGACATCGACCGCGACACCCTGATCCTGGTAGAAAGCCTTCAGGCGCTCCAGCGTGTATTCAAGGCAACTGTCCACCGCTTGCTTGTCTTCCAGACGCTCACCGAGCAAGTCGGCGGCAGATTGATACAACAGGCGCAGATCCAGCGGCAACTCACGCTCGATGATGATGCGCAACACCCCCAGTGCAGCGCGACGCAGCGCAAAGGGGTCTTTGGCGCCAGTGGGCTTCTGCCCAATGCCAAAAATCCCCACCAGTGTGTCGATTCTGTCGGCCAATGCCAGTACCTGACCCGTTTGGCCGGCAGGCAGGTCATCACCAGCGTGGCGCGGCATGTATTGCTCTTCCATGGCCGCAGCCACCTCGGCAGGCTCGCCATCGAGTGCCGCGTAGTAACGCCCGGCGATGCCCTGCAGCTTGGGGAACTCACCGACCATCGCTGTCATCAAGTCGCACTTGGCAAGCTCCGCCGCCCGTTCGGCCTGCTCGACATCGGCACCAATGCGTTCGGCGATCTCACGGGCCAGTGCTTTCACCCGCTGTGACTTGTCGTACAAAGTACCCAGCTTCTGCTGAAACAGGATCTGCTTGAGCGCCTCGATACGATCAGCCAGCTTCTGCTTCTGATCCTGCTCCCAGAAGAACACGGCATCAGCAAAGCGGGGGCGAATGACCCGTTCGTTGCCCTCGATCACCACGGCAGGGTTGCTGCTGTCGATGTTCGCAATGGTGATGAAGTGAGGCAGCAGGCGCTTGTTGCTGTCGAACACGGCGAAGTATTTCTGGTTGTCCTGCATTGTCGTGATCAGGGTTTCATGGGGCACTTCGAGGAACTTCTCCTCGAAACCACCCGCCAGCGCCACCGGCCACTCCACCAGCGCGGTCACCTCATCAAGCAGCGCGTCCTCGATCAGCGCTTCCCCGCCCAGGTCGGCGGCTGCCTTTTCGACCTGCTCGCGAATCATCTGCCGGCGGCGGTTGAAATCCGCCACCACATAGCCCCGGCTTGCCAGGATCTCGGCATAATCCGCCGGCGCACTGATCTCCAGCGTGTCAGGGTGATGAAAGCGGTGCCCGCGTGTCGTGCTGCCCGCAGCCACACCAAGAATGGTCGCCGGAATCACCTCGTCGCCAAACAGAATGATCAGCCAGTGTACCGGCCGCACGAACTGCGCTTCACCGGCCCCCCAACGCATTCGCTTGGGAATCGGCAGATTGGCAAGTGCTGCCTCGATGATCTCCGGGATCAATGCATCAGTCGCCTGACCTTCCTGCATGCTGCGAAAATAGAGCCACGCTCCCTTGTCGGTTTCCACCTTGTCGAGCGCATCCACACTGACGCCACAAGAGCGTGCAAAACCTTCGGCGGCCTTCGTGGGGTTGCCCTGCGCATCGAACGCTGCCTGCAATGCAGGACCGCGACGCTCCACCGCCTTGTCAGCCTGGCGGACATCGAGATCGCGAATCAGCACGGCCAGACGCCGTGGCGATGCGAAAGGGGCGACATCGGCAAAAGCCAACCCCTGCTCTTTCAAGCCCTTGACGATGCCATCAGTAAAACTGGCAGAGAGCTTCGGCAGCGCCTTCGGTGGTAATTCTTCTGTGCCGATCTCGATCAGCAAATCCTTTTGTTCAGCCATTGGCCACCTCCTTCTGCTCAGCCAGCATCGGAAAGCCGAGTTTTTCCCGCGCCTCGAAATACGCCTCGGCCACGGCCCGCGACAATCCGCGAATGCGCAGAATGTAGCGCTGGCGCTCTGTCACCGAAATGGCATGACGGGCATCGAGCAGATTGAATGAATGAGAGGCACGTAGCATCTGCTCATAAGCCGGCAGCGGTAACCCAGCCTCGATCAGGCGCTGACTCTCACGCTCCATATTGTCGAAAGCATCGAACAGCAGCTGGATATCGGCCTGCTCGAAATTGTAGGCCGACTGCTCCACCTCGTTCTGGTGAAACACGTCGCCATAAGTCACCGTACCCTGCGGCCCGCAGTTCCATACCAGGTCATAGACACTCTTGACCCCCTGCAGATACATGGCGATGCGCTCCAGGCCATAGGTGATCTCACCGGTGACCGGGCGACAGTCGAGTCCGCCCACCTGCTGGAAATAAGTGAACTGCGTTACCTCCATACCATTGAGCCAGACCTCCCAGCCAAGCCCCCAGGCACCGAGGGTGGGTGACTCCCAGTTGTCTTCAACGAAGCGGATATCGTGTTCAAGCGGATCGATGCCCAGCGCCTGCAAAGAGCCAAGGTAGAGATCCTGAATATCGAGCGGAGAGGGTTTGAGCACCACCTGAAACTGGTAGTAATGCTGCAACCGGTTGGGGTTCTCACCATAGCGGCCATCGGTCGGACGGCGCGAAGGCTGCACATAGGCGCTGCGCCATGGCTCCGGCCCGATCGCACGTAAAAACGTCGCCGGATGAAATGTACCCGCCCCCATTTCCATGTCATAGGGCTGGATCAGCACACAACCCTGCTTGCCCCAGTAATCCTGCAAGGCGTGGATCAGCCCCTGGAAGGTAGAAACATCGTATTCGCTCATATCGATACCCCGAAATTCAAGCGCGCAAGTATATCAGCCCCATTGCTGGCACGCTGCCACAGGGTTGAACATGGGTGGCAAAATCGACGATTCACTGCCCCGGGGCAACAGAAAAAACCAATATCCAGGCACAAAAAAAGCCGCCCCCTTGCGGGGACGGCTTCGGTACAGCGATCTATCGAAGATCAGTAACGATTGGAAGCGCCGTAACCACCGTCATATCCATCATGTTCAACAATGAACTCAACGCGGCGGTTCTTCGCGCGTCCTGCCGCAGTCGCGTTGGAGGCGATGGGCTCATCTTCGCCCTTGCCGGCGTACTTCAGACGGCTGCGCTCGATACCGCGGCTGACGAGATAACGTGCCACCGACTTGGCTCGCTCTAGCGACAGAGCGCGGTTACGATCCGCCGGGCCAATGCTGTCCGTGTGGCCAACAATGATCACGTTGACCTCTGGATGCTCAGCAAGCTGATGCGCGACACCATTGAGAATGCTCATCGCTTCGCCGGTGAGACGGGCTGAATTGGTGTGGAAGTTCACCCCTTCGAGCACGCCAGTGAACTGGTCGATGACTTCTTGAGTCACGAACGGACAACCGTTCGAATCGACCTTGATGCCTTGCAGCGTATCCGGGCACTTGTCGTGCTCATCGATCACGCCGTCGGAGTCAGAATCGATCGCCACTTCGACGACGAACTGACAGCCCGTTGCGTCAACGCGAACACCTTCCGGCGTATTCGGACACTTGTCGCGGGAATCGACGATACCATCGTTATCGCTGTCGATTGCACAGCCGGTGACATCCACGCGGGTGCCCGCTGGCGTGCCGGGGCATTTATCCTTTTCGTCGATGACTCCGTCACCATCGGTATCGACCGGCTCCACGACGACAGGCACGGGCTTTTCGCCACCAAAACGCTTGAGCACGTTCAGCGTGATCAGCTGGGCATCTTCATCGAAGTATTGATATTCACCTCGCAGCGACACCGTTGACTCGAATTGATATTCGAGACCGACACCACCGAACAACTGGCCGTTCTCAAGATCCTCAAACGGGATCGTATCACTATCAGTCTTCATCTTGCCCAGACCCAGCTTCAGAAAACCGGAAAAGCCCGGCTTGGTGTTGGGCAGGTGGAGCAGAGTCTCCAGGCCATAGGCCTTGTAATCGATCTCCCCATCCGCCTTCGTCGCATGGCTCAGTTCGGATGCGCCAAGATCGGCATAGAAGCCTTCGATCGACCAGAAATCGGTCAGATCATAGCCAAGGAAGATCTTGCCACCGAAGTCTGTGTCCTCATCGACGTTGTAGCCCGTGTTGTTGGTATCGGGGTCAGGCTCGATATAAGACTGACCGACACCGAGACCGAGGTAGAACTGCCCTTCCTTCGCCTGCACGGGTGCTGCGATCAACGCAGCACCGGCGACGGTAGCCGCCACTGCGGCGGCTACCTTTCTGCGACGAAACAGCATGCCCGCACCCAGTAGACTGAGCAGAGGCAAGCCAGCAGCGCCACCACCGACACCACCTTCCAGGTCGGTCAGTACCGGGCCAGCAGCCGTTTCGGTTTCACCGAGCACTTCGGTTTTATTCGGTACCCGTGGGTCGGTTTCGCCAGCATCGATGACGCCATTGCGATTGACGTCCTCAATACCATCGCTGATGCCATCACCATCGGTATCGACAACGCGCGGGTCGGTCTCGGCAGGCTTGTCGTAGACGCCATTCTTGTTGGCATCCTCGATGCCGTCTGTCAGGCCGTCACCGTCGGTGTCGACGATCCGCGGATCAGTCTCCTTGAACGCAGCGCCATCTTTGAGCACCTTGCCGTCATGATCCGCGTCCTCGACACCGTCGATGATGCCGTCGCCATCCGTATCCTTGACACAAGGATCTGTCTCCAGGAAAGCACCGCTGACATCGCGATCGACGCGGCCATTCTTGTTTTCGTCCTCGATGCCATCGGGCAGGCCATCGGCATCGGTATCCGGGTTGTTCGGATCCGTACACATGCGTGCCTCGGTTTCATCCGTCAGGCCGTCACCATCGCTGTCCTTGTCATCGGTCAGGCCAGTTCCTGTCAGCAGTACGGGTACCGGGCTCTCGTCGACATCATTGGAGACAATGCTCAGAATCGCTGTTTGCGGGCCCACCTTCGTCGGTGAGAAGGTCACTTCAACCTCACATTCCTCGCCGGCTGCAACCGGTGTCGCCAGACAGTCGGTGGTATCGGCCTTGAACTGCGGATCCGAGACACTGATGTCGCTGATCGTCAGCGGCGCGCCACCGGCATTCTTGATCTTGAAGGTCTGCGGCTTGCTGGTCGTCTGAACAAGCAGCTCGCCAAAAGACATGCCTTTGGCCAGAAGATCTTTGTCAGGGAACGCGATATCGGCCGTCGCGGAAGGTGTCGCAAGCCCCGTCAGCGCCACATTGACAGCAGGCTTGTCCTTGTCATCCGAAGCCACAGTTACCGTAGCACTCTTCGACCCGGCACTGGTCGGCTCGAAGGTAACCGTGATATCACAACTGGCTTTTGGCTTCAGCGTGGTACCCTTGGCGCAGGCCGTGGCATCCATGGTGAATTCTGCATCGGTTGGCGCAAGCACCACATCGTTGATGGTGATATCTGCCGCCCCGGTATTAGTTACGGTGATCGTCTCGGCTTTACTGCTCTTACCCGCTTCAGTCGTCGGGAAAACCACCGCAACAGGCTCCACATCGACACTGCCCAGCGGTATCGCCGTAGCCGTGCCCGCCAGCGGAACTTTCAGCACCGGGGTGTCAGCATCATTCGATGAAACCTGCACTTCAGCCACGCGGCTGCCAATCACCGTCGGCTTGAAAACAACTTCGATCGTGCAAGTCCCTTTTGGCGCCACAGCAGCGGTGCAGCTGTTCTTGCTGATCGCGTAGTCCGCGGGGTTCAAGCCCGCCAGTGCCACCTTGGTGATATTCAAATCCAACTCACCCTCATTGGTCACGGTAATAACCTGCGGCTCGCTGGTGGCCGCGACGACACCAGTGAATATCAGGCTGGTCTTGTCTGCGGAAATATCAGGGCCAGCGAGTGTTGTTTTACAGGATTCGATGCCAATTGCCGTAATCGCCAGGTCGTCACCACCAATTTCGTTGACGACATCATCAGCAATGGTCAGCACTGCCGAATCCTTGGTCGGCGTAATCTTGAATTCGAAACGCTTCCAGACATCCTCGCCGCCATCACCGGACAGCAAGTTGCTGTGATTGAGTGCGGTAATCGTGCCGATACTCTCGCCATCCACCCCGAAATTCATGATCGGTTCCACATAGGGGTCCGTCGTCTCAGGACTGATGACATTGCTGTAATAGCCGTAGAACACATAGTCCTTGCCTGGCGTGAGCCCCGTAACCGTCTGCCGCCAGATCACGCGGGAGGTGGCCTTGTCGTTACCATTGGAGTAAAGCCATGTTGGCGTCGCTGGTACGTTGTTATCCGCATCGCCCGGAAAAGGGATCTGGGAGATAGGCCCGCCGTCATCAAGCTCGCCGACTACGATCGTGACCGTGGTATCCGGCGCATAGCCAATCCCATTGAAAGGCACATCCGCTTCCCAGCCACCAAGATCAGTTTTTGCTGGAATGGGATAAGGCCCTGCAGGCTGATTGAAGAAATTGCCATTGACGATGAGATTCTTGCCATCAGGCACTGTATTTGCAGGACAGCCAGCGGCCAGGCCTTGGCCCGCATAGACAACCCCCGCCAGCACCAACGCGAGTGCGGGGATTCTTCCCTTGAAAATGGATTTGGCTCCAGACCCATCGGTAATATATGCGCTGGAAGACGATTGATTCGCCATTATTACGTACTCCTCAAGCTATTATTAAAGCTCTCACGGCAGCCGCCGACCTGCGGACGGATCCCTCTCCATTTCCCATATGAAGAGTCCGCAGACGCAATCCCTGAAACGACCGATCTACTGTTGAAAAACAAAAACGGTTACCCACTATCAGCCATGATGCGGGCGAATTCCTAGTAACCCTGCATCGTAATGTAGCAGGTTAGTACGGTTTTGCAATGTTTAATCAAAAGAAATTGTTGCAAGCAATTGAAAACACTAGCCAATCGTTAACGCAAATTCACAATCAATGAACTTCCGCTGATTTCTGTTGTCGTGGCCCAGCCTGGAATTCCCACCCAGCTCGCGTAGCGAGGCCGCTCAAGGTAGCGTTCGCGACCGAGGAACGCCAATCAGCTCGCTGCATTGGGTAGTCGCGGTAGTGAAGTGGTGGGAAGTGCGTGCTAGGCCACAACGCTGGATCAACGGCCATCAAACCTACGCTGTCAGCCGAACCCTGCACTTGCAAGGTCTCGTCTCAAGGGCAAACACTATCGTGGTATTCCACCGAGGGGACATACAATGACGGCACTATCAAACATCATGGTTCGGTCCGTCGTCACCGTACATATGGACGACGAACTCAGCCTGCTGGAAACACTGTTTGAAAATCGGAGGTTCAAGCACCTCCCAGTAGTCGATGAGGAAAACAAGCTGGTCGGCATCATCTCCGACCGCGATCTGCGTGATGAGCTATCACCTTTTCTCAATACACCCGGCGAAACAGCACGCGATGAAGCGTTGTTGCGTCGGCGCGCTCATCAGATCATGACGCGAAACCCGATCAGCGCAACACCAGAAGATGATGTGGACTATGCCGCCAGACTGATGCTGTTCAATGGCATTTCAGCCATTCCCGTCAATGACGAGAAAGGGCACCTGCTCGGCATCGTGACCTGGGAAGATCTGCTATGCCACTACACCCGCAGTTGAAGCGCTACTAACCCGGTTTCTCACCCGGTCTAGAGTACATCGAGATTGGCATAGGCCAGCACCAGCCACTTATTGCCGGCATCACGAAAGCGAACCTCTACCCGCGCCGAACTGCCCTGCCCTTCGTAGTTGGTGACGATCCCCTCACCAAACTTGCCATGACGAACCCGGGCCCCCAGGCTGATCGGAAAACCGTCCTGAAGCGTTGTTCTCTTACGGGGTGCGGCACGGTCTCCACCCTGATTCCAGCTCCGCTGGGCAGACGTGCGCGTCGGTGCCCGGGCGCGAATTTCCTGGATACGGTCGTCAGGCAACTCACCGAGAAATTGTGACGGCAAGTTGTAGCGATCCGTACCAAACAGACGCCGCCGCTCGGCACAGGTCATCACCAGTTGTTGCCGTGCCCGGGTGATACCGACATAGCAGAGGCGGCGCTCCTCCTCCAGCCGACCCGGTTCTTCGAGCGACATCTGATGCGGAAACAAGCCCTCCTCCATGCCGCAGAGAAAAACCAGCGGGAACTCCAAACCCTTAGCGGAATGCAGGGTCATCATCTGCACACAATCTTCCCACGCTGCACCCTGACCTTCGCCTGATTCCAATACCGCATGCGCCAGAAAGGCATCCAGCGGCGTCATGTCACCATGCTCATCTTCGTTGTAGACAAAGCCACGCGCCGCATTCACGAGTTCAGCCAAGTTCTCGATACGGGACTGGCCGCTTTCGCCTTTTTCCTTCTTGAAGTGCTCGATCAGCCCCGCATGCTCGATGACCCGCTCGACACGTTCATGCAGCGCCAAATCGGCCGTTGACTCCGCCATCTCCTCGATCAGATGGATGAACCCTCGAACCGCACCGCTCGCCCGTGCCGCAAGCCCCTGGTTTTCGGTTAGAAACCGCGCCGCTGCAAACAGGCTGATGCCCTGCCTGCGCGCCTCCTCACGAATCAGCGACACGGTCTTCTCACCGATACCCCGGGTGGGCTGATTGACAACACGCTCGAAGCTCGCGTCGTCATCCCGGTTAACCGTCAGACGCAGGTAGGCCAGAGCATCTTTGATCTCGGCACGCTCGAAAAACCGCAAGCCACCGTAAACGCGATAAGGGATCTGCAAACCAATGAACACCTCCTCAAAGATCCGCGACTGGGCATTGGAGCGGTACAACACGGCAATTTCGCTGCGCTGATTTCCCTGATCCACCCAGTCCCGAACCCGCTCAGCCACATAACGCGCCTCTTCGTATTCGTCGCGTGCGGTAAACAACTGAATCGGATCACCTTCATCACCGGCCGTCCATAGATTCTTGCCGAGGCGCCCCTGATTGTTCGCGATCAGCGCGTTGGCCGCAGCGAGGATATTACCGGTCGAACGATAGTTCTGCTCCAGACGCACAATCTCATTGGCGGGAAAGTCATTGCCAAACTGCTGAATATGCTCGATGCGCGCACCGCGCCAGCCATAAATCGATTGGTCGTCGTCACCCACGGCAAAGACCGGCAGGCGATCACCTGCCAGCAATCGCAGCCAGGCATACTGCAAGGTATTGGTATCCTGAAACTCGTCGACAAGAATGTGCTGGAAACGCTGACGGTAATGATCGAGCAGGCGCGGATTGTCTCTCAGCAACTCCAGCGAACGTAGCAGCAGCTCACCGAAATCCACCAGCCCGGCGCGCTGACAAGCTGCCTCATAAGCGCTGTAGATGCGAATCATCTGTCGCTCGAACAGATCCCCCTTATCCTCCATGCTGGCAGAGCGGATACCCTCATCCTTGCGGGAGTTGATAAACCACATTGCCTGCTTGGCCGGCCACTTCGATTCGTCCAGCTCCAAACCACGAATCATCCGCTTGATCAGGCGCAGCTGGTCATCACTATCGATAATCTGGAATGAACGGGGCAAATTCGCCTCGGCCCAGTGCATGCGCAGCAGGCGATGGGATATGCCGTGAAACGTACCCACCCACATGCCAGAGGCAGGAATATCGAGCAGCGACTCGATGCGACCACGCATTTCCGCGGCAGCCTTGTTGGTAAAGGTCACGGCCAGAATCGAAAACGGCGAGACACGCTCGACCGTAATCAGCCAGGCGATCCGGTGCACCAGCACCCGGGTCTTGCCGCTGCCGGCACCGGCCAACACAAGGACAGGAATGGAAGGCTTGCAGACAGCTTCGCGCTGCTGCTCGTTGAGGGGTTCTAGAATCGGGGTGACATCACTCATCCGCGTAGTGTAGCCCGGATTTAGTGCCAGTTCTCTACTGAAAATGGCTCACGGCATCCCAATACACATTCAGATTTTGAGCTTTGTCGGGCAGCGACCGCCACCGGTCAGGCGCCTATAGCGATTCTAGACATCCGACCCTCACAACAGGCCCGGGCGATGCGATCCTCTGGGCAGGTCGAAAATAACAATAACAAGGACCATCATGTTTTTCGCCAAACTATTCCCGATACTAATCGTAGTCGCGCTATCGTCTCCTGTCATCGCCACCGCCCAGTGCAGCCCCCCTGATCGTCAAACCAAAGCAGGGATCGTAAAGATCGAAGGCGAAACGACAGCCGGGAGCGGCGTCGTCGTTGCCCCCGGACTGGTATTGACAGCCGCGCATGTGGTCGAAGGGATGGACACCATCGATGTCATCGTTCAGCAACGGCCCCGCCCCGCCCATCTGATCGCCCGGGACACCACCATCGACCTGGCCCTGCTGGCTGTCGACACCGACGGTATCGCGCCATTGCCGCTACGACGCAGCGCCCTGGACACGAAAACCCCAGTCTGGGCCATCGGCTACGCCTTCGGCAAACGGTTGAAAACAGGCAAGGGCAAGTTCCGTGCAGTGGCAAACCGATTGATCTACACCTCTGCGCCTGTGAACTTCGGTCAATCGGGGGGCGGACTCCTCAGTTGCGAAAATGGACAACACGTTCTGACAGGCATCATCCGTGCTTTTGGCGCTGAAAAGAAAGGCGGCAAACTAATACGAAGAAACGATGTATCCGTTGCCACCAGAACCGATGACACTCGCCTGTTCATCGACAGTAACAGGATATATGCAAGCCTGGGGCGCTAACCGGGAACGCCCAAAGCGCACCAAACAAAAAAGGCGGAGCCATGGCTCCGCCTTTTTCCCTTACTTGCGCACTACGTTACCGCGGTGACAGCACCTTGAACTCGACCCGCCGGTTCAATGCGCGACCAGCATCGGTCTTATTCGAAGCGATTGGCTTGGTTTCACCAAAGCCAATCGGAATCAAACGCCGGGCGGAGATGCCACGTGACACGAGAAAATCGATGACGCTCTGCGCACGCGCTTTTGACAGCCACAGATTGTATCCTGAGGAACCCTTGCTGTCGGTGTGCGCCTCAACCTGAACTTTCACGTTCGGATAGTTCTTCAGCTCGGCGGCGACTTCTTCAAGAATTGCCCGCGCACGCGGCGTCAATCGCGAAGAGTTGTATTCAAAATTGACGCCTTTGAGTACGCCTTGGAACTTGGCGCAACCCACTTCATCAACCTCAGCGCCAGCTGGTGTATTCGGACAAGCATCGCGGATATCGTTGACACCATCACCATCTGTATCAGGGATCTTGAATTCGACCTTGACACTGGGCGCAGGAATGACCGCAGGTGCGGGGGGCGGCACGACGACCGGTTCAGGCGCCGGCGCAGGAATGACGATGGGCGCTTCACCGCCCATGCGCTTGAGCACATTGATGGATGCCATTTGTGCATCCTCGGAGTAGTACTCGTATTCACCACGAATCACGAAACCATTGCCGAATTCATATTCCAAACCAACACCTGCCGATAGCGTCGTGTCATCGATCTCGTTCAAGTCGATACCAGTGTCGCTGCTGTTCTGGATCGACGAGACACCGACCTTGACGATCGGATTCAAGCCGACCCGGTAATCAAACAAGTTGTACAGTGCAAACAACGAACCGACCTTGTAGTCGACCGTCTTATCGCTAGGCGACAATGTCGCTTCACCCAATGCGCCGACCATGGCCTCGATCGCCAAATGGTCTGTAGCTTCGTAGCCGAACAGGAATTTGTATCCAGTACTGTTGTCATCACTGACCGTAACCCCTGGCGTCTTCGGTTCGGGCTGCAAGGTCGTGAGACCGGCACCAAGACCCAGGTAGATACGACCACCACGTTCAGGCTGCGCTTGCGTTACCTTGAAATCGATTTTCTCATCCTTGAGACCAGGCTTTTTTGCCGCAGTCGCTCCGGATGCTTTCTTTTCAACCTTGCCCTTGGCCTTGGCCTTGTCCAGCTCTTGCTGGGCTGCTGCCTTGGCTTCGTCGACGGCCTTCTCATCAGCCCCAGCCATACCACTGAGCATGAGCAGTGGCGTGATGGCAGCCGCAGTGATGGCAAGACGACGCCGGCGCCGCAACACACCAAGCAGACCAGCAGCAGCGATACCCAGACTCATCGAGCCGCCACCAATAGATGTGTCGACCAGATCCGCCGTGTCTTCCAGTACGGCGACCTTGTCGTTCTTGTTGTCGAGATAGTCCGGGATGCCATCATCATCAGAATCCTTGTTGATGTCCTTGCCACCATTGGTCTCATCAAAGGTGGAGATGCCATCGCCATCGTCATCGGTATCGAGGTAGTTGGGGGTGCCATCACCGTCGGTGTCAAGCGCCAGATCCACATCACCTGCCGCGTTGGTGGTCTCAATTTTTGTTGGCACACCATCGCCATCGTCATCGGCATCGAGATGATCGGGCGTCTTGTCGCCATCCGTATCCTTGAAGGTTGCACTCTGACCCGGATCTTCCGGAATAATCACTTCCTGACGGGTGGGGACGTTGTCGTTGTCATCGTCCGGATCCAGTGCGTCAATTAGCGCATCCTTGTCTGTGTTCGCAGGATTCAGCGGATCTGCCTCCTGACGGTCGAAGATGCCGTCACGATCGGAATCCGGGTTGTTCGGATCAGTCCCAATCGCAGCTTCCTCCGCATTCTTCAGCCCATCGAGATCGGAATCGTCGCTGTCAGTGATACCAAGCGCCGGCGTGCCAGTCTGACCGTCGCTCTCCACCTCATTGCGGTTGTCGTCATGCGGATTGGTAAAACTATGAACGACGAAGTAATACTTCTTGCCCGGCTCCAGACCTTCGACAACGGCAGTGGTGTTCGCCTTGCCGACGACTTCTCCCTTGGCGGTATCAACACCGGTACCACTGATGGCTGCATGATGCGTAAATGGGCCATCGTAGCTATCAGAGATATAGATGCGATACCCACCTTCCGGCGTGAAAGTCACCTGATCCCATTCGAGGGTCAGGGAAGTACGGGTACGCGCGACAACTTTGACGTTTTGCGCGTCCAGCGTCTGGGTTTCGAGGAAGTTGCTGCCGTGCTTCTGTTCAAGCGACGTTGCGACGCCCGCCGCCGCGTCGTTAGCTACATGCAATGCATTGTAGTCTAGATCGATGCTTGTCAGCTTTGTCATGTCCGCGAGGCCGGAGGGGATATCGCCCTGAATCTTGTTGGCATCCAGCGACAACCGTTCAAGTGCAGTCAACTTAGTGACTGCAGCAGGGATCTCGCCGCCAATGCTGTTGTCATCGAGGTTCAAGGTTGTCAGACAACCAAGATCTCCCAGCGCCTCAGGCATCGCTCCCTTGAGCTTGTTGGCGTTCAAATCGACAGAAATGACCTTACCCGAGGCATCACATTCAATGCCGAACCAATCGCAGTGATTAGGCCCCGTGACCCAACGGAGGTTGATATCGTTATCGGTGGGACCACCTTTTTTCCAATTTTCACCACCCAGGTTGTCGTATAACGCCACCAACGCTGCCTTGTCATCTGGACAAGCATCCACGGGAGCCGCAGCATCACCAGCCGCTGCCGGGTCTGCTGCCGGCACCGCGGGTGCGGCCGCTGCATCACCCGCGCCATCTGCTGGCGTTGCGGCAGCGCCATCCTCGGCGGCCATGAGCTGCCCCATCAATGCAAGCTGACTGGAGAACAGCAATACGGAAATCTTTACCCAATGTTTCATGTCGACGAACCCCAAAACCAGTTTCAGATATGCGTAATCTAGCACAAAATCTTTGACGCAAAACAGGGATATAGCGGCCAGAAGTCACCAGGCTTTTAGATCTAAAGCGCAAGGCATTGATAATAAAAGAGAAAGTGAATTATCACCAATTTTATGAAACTTTGGGATGCAGCCAAGAACCCGCCACAGGTTGCGGATTCTCGACAGCTAAGCGCTAGATATAGTGGTTCAGAGAAAGGTCGACCAATCTTTCGACGATTTGCCGAAGACGAAGAACCAGGGATTGAGGAGATCGTCCTTGGTGTTGTAGGCCAGCGGCTTCATATCCGTGGTTGTCACTTGGCCACCGGCCTGTTCGACCACGCATTGTGCCGCCGCTGTGTCCCACTCTGAAGTCAAGCCAATACGCGGATAGAGATCAGCCTTGCCTTCGGCGACGATGCAAAACTTGAGGGAACTGCCCATCGGTGTTTCCTGGTGCGGACCGATGCGCTCGAGAAAGGCTTCCAGGTCTGCATTGCGATGCGACTTGGAGCTGGACAGCACGAGATCGTCCGGGTCGAGTTCACGGCAGGCAATCGGCTCCGCCTTGCCCCCGCCCGCCTCTCTCCAGGCACCTTCGCCAACAGCGGCGTAGTACATCAGATCCAGCGCGGGGGCGTAGACCACACCAAGCACGGGCTTGTGGTCATGAATCAAGGCGATATTGACGGTGAACTGGTCGTTGCGCTTGACGAACTCCTTGGTGCCATCCAGCGGATCGACCAGCCAGTAGGTCGTCCATTGCGAACGTTCGGCAAAGGGAATGGCCTTGGATTCTTCGGAAAGAATCGGCCAATTGGAAATCTTCTCGAGTCGGTCGACGATCAGATGATGCGCCGCCATGTCCGCCGCGGTCAGCGGAGAATCGTCCGCCTTATGCTCAACGGAAAAGTCAGAGTTGTAGATTTCCATGATCGCGGCCCCGGCATCGCGGGCAATATCACGGGCCTGGCGCATCAAGTTGCCCAGGCCGGCAGGTAGTTCAGACATGCTATTGCTTCCTTGTACGTAACAACTCAGCGTGCCTTCATCACGCCGAGTGGTTATCTTTGTCCTTGTGGATTGACAGAAACCGTGTAGCAACTATCTGCGCGCCACAAAGTCCCTGACCATATAAAGTGCCGCTATGGTACGCCCTTCGGTGCAGCCCTTGTCGTGGATGAGTTCATGGATCTGGTCGATCGGCCACGGTATGACGATCAGCGGCTCAGGCTCGTCCCCATCGGCCTGCTGCGGAAAAAGGGCTTCTGCCAGCACCAGCGACGTGCTGTGGCGCATGTAGCCCGGCGCCAGTGCGAGGTCGCTGATGTGGGTGAGCCGCCGCGCGGCATGGCCCGTCTCCTCAGCCAGTTCGCGGTTCGCCGCCTGCTCAGGCGTTTCGCCAGCCTCCATACGCCCTTTGGGTAGTACCAGCTCATAGCGCTCGGTTCCGACCGAATACTCTTCGATCAGCAGCACCGTTTGTGGGTCGGGCATCGCCGCAACGATGACCGCACCATACCCCGACGCCGGCGCCAACCGCTCATACTGCGCCTCGGCCCCATTTGAGAACCGCAGATCGACCTGCTCGATCGTGAACAGGCGCGAACGCGCCACCTCTGTCCGCCCCTTTATTTCCGGTTTCTTTCGCATCAGCGCATCATATCACTGCGCCCCCGACCCGAGACCCACAAAAAAAAGGGGCGCCACAAGGGCGCCCCAGTTGCGATGATTCGCTGTGATCCGAATTACTTTATCGTGAATTCCGGATAGGCTTCCATACCGCACTCGCCGATATCGACGCCTTCGTACTCTTCTTCCTCGGAGACGCGGATACCCATAACGATCTTGAGGATCAACCAGACCACGAATGAGGCGACAAATACCCAGCCAAAAATCACGCCCAGCCCCAACAGCTGACTGGTGATGGTGGCATCAGGATTGGTCAGCGTAACCGCGAGCAGTCCCCACATGCCGACGACGCCGTGAACAGAAATGGCACCGACCGGATCATCGATCCGCAGCTTGTCGAGGGTGATGATGGAGAAGACCACAAGCACACCACCCGCTGCACCGATCAGCGTGGCAACGCCAGGCGCAGGTGTCAGCGGCTCAGCGGTAATGGCAACCAGACCGGCCAGTACGCCGTTGAGTACCATGGAAAGATCCGCCTTGCCGAACAGCAGACGCGCGGTAATCAGCGCGGCGACAGCGCCACCAGCAGCAGCCATGTTGGTGTTGACGAATACCAGCGCAACCGCATTGGCCTCACCCACATCGGATACTTTCAGCTCGGAGCCACCGTTGAAGCCGAACCAGCCCAGCCACAGGATGAACGTACCCAACGTCGCCAGCGGGAGGTTGGCGCCAGGAATCGGATGAATGCTGCCATCCTTGCCATATTTGCCCTTACGTGGACCGAGCAACAGAACACCAGCCAAGGCAGCAGCACCACCAGCCATGTGAACGATGCCGGAACCAGCAAAGTCGAGGAAGCCTGCCTGATCGAGGTAGCCACCACCCCATTTCCAGTAACCTTCCAGCGGGTAGATGAAACCAGTGAAAACAATCGCGAACACAAAGAAAGCCCACAGTTTCATCCGCTCGGCAACAGCGCCGGAAACAACCGACATGGCCGTCGCGACGAACACAACCTGGAAGAAGAAATCCGACAGATTGGAGTAGTAAGGCGCATCGTCGCCGCCAGCCAGTACGGCCGCCGCTTCATTGTCGCCCTTACCCAACAGACCACCGATGCCAGGCCACCACGACGTCACACCATCGCCGGGATACATGATGCTATAACCGACCAGCATGTACATGATACAAGCGATGGCAAACAGCACGACGTTCTTGGTCAGAATCTCGACCGTGCTCTTGGCGCGAACCAGGCCCGCTTCCAGCATCGCGAATCCGGCGGCCATCCACATGACCAGTGCGCCGGAAACCAAAAAATAGAATGTGTCGAGGGCATACTTGACTTCAGTCACGCTGCCCGCAACGGCGTTTATCTCTTCCACATCAACTCTCCTGGGATAGATTCAAATTGGACACTTTGCAATCGCTGGAAACGACTACAGTGCTTCGTTTCCACTCTCGCCGGTACGAATCCGGATGGCCTGCTCGACAGGAGATACAAAGATCTTGCCGTCACCGATCTTGCCGGTGTTGGCCGCCTTTGCGATCACTTCGACGACCTGTTCGGACAGATCATCATTGACAACCGTCTCCAGCTTCACTTTCGGCAGAAAATCGACAACGTACTCTGCGCCCCGGTAAAGCTCGGTATGGCCTTTCTGACGACCGAAACCCTTGACCTCGGTAACGGTAATCCCCTGCACGCCAATCTCGGAGAGCGCTTCACGCACATCGTCGAGCTTGAACGGCTTTATTACTGCTGTAATCAGCTTCATGACAAATCCTCTGGTAGTCGGGCCGGATCTGTATCCCGGCCCGTTCAATGGTGGATTGAAAAATGTTTAGAAGGTAGTACCCCAGGAAACGCTGACGCGAGGATCACCCGCGGCGTCATCCTGATCGGTCTTGTCGATAGCGAAAGTGAAATCGCCCTTACTGACCGAGGCATTGACATGGGTGTATTCATCACCCGAATCAAAATCATAGCTACCAAACCCAAGACCCAGGCCATAGTCGTTACCCAGATCGAAGTCCAAACCAGCGCTTAGGTAGATATCACCATCACCGCCCGCTTCGGTATCGATGGTGTAGGCAACACCTGCGTTGAACATGCCAAAGCTGCCATTCAGATAGACCTCAGTGAAGTCTTCTTCGGCATCACCGATCGGATAAAGGTAGGCAATGACACCCAAGTCATAACCAACACCGTCAGCCACTTCACCACCAAAACCGGCATAAACATCGAGCTCATAGCCGGGGGTCGTTGTCCAAGTCACATTGGAAGCCCAGGTACCAACATAGAAACCAGAATCGCTGCTCCAGTCGATACCACCTGAAACCGCTGCGCCATCACCCGTTTGTGAAACACCGCGCCAGATATAGTTGCTTGTCGCACCGATGTTGGCTTCGACACCTGCGACCGCCTGACCCGCTGCCGCCATCGCGGTGGCCACTGCCAGCGAAAGAACTGTTGTCTTGATCATATTCATGTTGGACTTCTCCAGATTGTTGATTGAAAGGGGTTGCGTACTCCTTGCATGGCAGGATGCAATGACCGTGCCAGGCTCACATTCGTGACGAAAACTTCATGTCGCAAATCCCAGATATGGAAGAAATCACCCTATTGATAATTATCAATGCACCACCGCGGTGCATTTCAGTAGCCGCATGGCACCAATCTGGTGCACCCCACCACCGATCAGTTTGCGGACGAAGCCGCGGCATATGGTGCAATTACTGGCATAATAGACAGTGACAATGACCTGGAGCCGCCGCATGATCGACCCAAAAAACATCGATGAACTTGCCCAACGCATTACCAGCCTGATGCCGGAATCAGCAACCCGCTTTCAGGCCGAAATCGAAAAGAACCTCAAAGCCGGGCTCAAGGGCGTACTGCAAAAAATGGATCTCGTCACCAGGGAGGAATACGACGTACAGACAGCGATACTCGAACGCAGCAGGGAAAAACTGGCGCAACTGGAACAGCGCGTTGCCGAACTGGAAGTGAAGCTGACCGCCAAGTAGCCCTCCATGCCCCTTGCCATTGTCTTCAGCCGTGCGTTGGTCGGCATCGACGCGCCTACCGTCCGCGTCGAGGTGCATCTGGCCAATGGCCTGCCGGCCATCTCCATCGTTGGCCTGCCCGAAGCGGCCGTCAAGGAAAGCAAGGACCGGGTTCGCGCCGCCATCAGCAACTCCGGATTCGACTTTCCGGATCGTCGCATCACCATCAACCTCGCCCCCGCCGACTTGCCCAAGGAAGGCGGGCGCTTCGACCTGCCGATCGCACTCGGCATTCTCGCTGCATCGAACCAGATTCCGGCCGACTTGCTGCCGGCACATGAGTTTATCGGCGAACTGTCACTGGCTGGCGAACTGCGGCCGGTAACCGGCGCACTACCCTCGGCACTGGCCACCAGTAAGGCGCAGCGCACACTCATCCTGCCCACGGAAAATGCCGATGAAGCCGCACTGGTGGAAGGTCTGGACTTGCGCCCCGCGCGTCAGCTACTGGATGTCACCCAGCATCTCGCCACCGGAAACACCCTGCCCCCATATATCACCGAACTCGCTGCTGCCGAACCCGACTACAGCATCGACATGGCCGATGTGCGTGGCCAGCCCAAGGCGCGGCGGGCGCTGGAGGTGGCCGCAGCGGGGCGTCACCACATGCTGATGGTTGGACCACCCGGAACAGGCAAAACGATGCTGGCCACGCGGCTGGCTACCATCATGCCGCCGATGACCGATACCGAAGCCCTGGAAAGCGCCGCCATACTCTCCATCGGTCAGGGCGGCTTCGACAGCAGCCGCTACCGTCAGCGCCCCTGTCGTCAGCCGCACCATACATCGTCCGGCGTCGCACTGGTGGGCGGGGGTTCGATCCCAAGGCCGGGAGAAGTCTCTCTCGCCACCCATGGCATTTTGTTTTTAGATGAATTTACCGAGTTCGAGAAGCGCGTGCTGGAAGTGCTGCGCGAACCGCTGGAAACAGGAACGATCACCATCTCCCGCGCCGCGCGGCAGGCCGAGTTCCCAGCCAATTTCCAGCTGATCGCAGCGATGAACCCCTGCCCACAAGGCTACGACTGCGATCTGCGCAACAACTGTCAATGTACGCCCGAGCAACAGCGCCGCCACCGCAGCCGCATCTCTGCCCCCATTCTCGACCGCATCGACCTGCAAATCGAGGTACCGAAATTGCCCCGCGAGGCGCTGCGCGAGCGTGCCACCGACACCGAAGACAGCACTGCAATCCGCCACCGTGTCACCATTGCCCGGCAACGACAGATCGAACGCGCCGGCAAACCCAACGCCACGCTCAACAATCGCGAGGTCGAAAAATGGTGCAAACTGGACGCACAGAGCCAGGCATTGATGGACAAGGCGATGGATCGTTTCAATCTGTCAGCACGCGCCTATCACCGCATTCTGAAAGTCGCGAGGACGATTGCTGATCTGGGGGAAGAACAAGAGATTTCCGCGCTGCACCTGACGGAAGCGTTGGGCTACAGAGCAATGGACCGGTGGATGACCGGGAAATAGGAAGGTGTTACTTGGCGAGAGACGCCATATAATCGACTGAAGCCTTGATGTCTTCGTCGGAGAGGTCGAGACGACCACCCTTTGGCGGCATGCCGAAAGTGCCATACAGAGTGCTGTTATAGAGTTGATCCATCCCCTTCGCCGCAACATGCGCCCAATCTTCCTTGCTACCGGTACGCGGTGGCATGAATTGGTGGCACCCCTTGCAAGCCACTTCGAATACAGCCTCACCCTTCTTCGCGGCTGGCACCGAATCAAGATCGAAGGGATTGTACTCGCGCTCGGCCATCCGTTCGGCGAGGCCGGAACGCGAGGTTCCAGCCGCTGAAGATGTCTGTTCCGAAGCCGCCGGGGCAGGCGCAGCTTCCGCTGGCGCTCCCCCTTCAACACCTGCGGCAGGCGCAGCACCCGCTGCCGCGGGCTTCTTGCCGTCAGCACCGTCGCCATCCTTCTTGGGCGGGTCGATCACCGGTGGCGTCAGTCCAGACTCTTTCAACATATACGCAATCGCCCGCATCAAATCCTTGTCGGTCAAACTGGGATCATCTCCGCGCGGTGGCATATCGCCCTTGCCTTCCTGAGCGGTTTTCAACAGCGAATCAAAGCCATTGGCAAAACGCTCGGCCCAGTCCTTACTACCGATGACCGGGGCACCCATGGAACCCTCGACATGGCATTCGCCACAGATGTCATCGACGATTTCCTTGCCCGTGCGCACCGGCGGCACCTTCGGCACGTAACCAGCCTTGACGAAACCAACCCGCTTCAACCGCTCCTGTACAAGCGCCTGTTGCATTTGCACCGTCTCTTCGCTCTCCAATCCACGAGTCGAATTGCGCTGGATCGTGTTGAACAGGCTGTTGACCAAAAACCAGACCGTCAACCCGAGAAGGACAAGGCCGCCCAGCAACACAACTATCCCCATTGGGTCCTTTTTTTCATCACTACTCACTATTCACTCTCCAGCATCCGCTCATTTCATTGAATGAAAACGCCTTGGGCGCACGAAAATTCAAAGGCTGAGGATTATAGGGGAATTCGCCCCATACTTACAGACGACCCGCAGCATCGCTGAACACCGCCACACCCACCACGACGAACAAATGCCAAACCCCGCTCCTCACATCTCAGACAATCTGCGTCACCGTCCGAGGTGGTCGGCCAAACAAAATCGTGTACAATCCCCCGGCATTCCGCCCGTAGCTCAGCTGGATAGAGCGCTGCCCTCCGGAGGCAGAGGTCAGAGGTTCGAATCCTCTCGGGCGGGCCATATCAAAACAGCCCGCGATTGAGCGGGCTTTTTTGATATGGCTCGGTCGAGGGCAGATTTGAACCTCTTCAGGTTCGACAAAACGGCAGGACAGCCGTTTTGGACGCTGCAAGCGCCCCGCAGGGGTGAGCGCCATGGATGGCGCGAATCCATCCTCTCGGGCGCACCCCATCAAAACAGCCCGCGATTAAGCGGGCTTTTTTGATATGGCTCGGTCGAGGGCAGATTTGAACCTCTTCAGGTTCGACAAAACGGCAGGACAGCCGTTTTGGACGCTGCAAGCGCCCCGCAGGGGTGAGCGCCATGGATGGCGCGAATCCATCCTCTCGGGCGCACCCCATCAAAACAGCCCGCGATTAAGCGGGCTTTTTTGATATGGCTCGGTCGAGGGCAGATTTGAACCTCTTCAGGTTCGACAAAACGGCAGGACAGCCGTTTTGGACGCTGACAAGCGCCCCGCAGGGGTGAGCGCCACGGATGGCGCGAATCCATCCCTCTCGGGCGCACCCCATCAAAACAGCCCGCGATTGAGCGGGCTTTTTTTGTGACATCGCCAGGGTGTCGCAAAACACCCTGACGGTCATTGAAACCTGCGTTATTCGATCACCAAGCGCGCATTGACAGGCTGAATCGGCCGGTTGTTCGGGTGAGCCAGCACTTTTTCCAACGCCTTCCATTGCGGTTTGGCTACCGTGACGCGATCGCGCTTGACGATCCAGATGACGCCTTCACTGCAAGGTGGTGTGGTCAGCGAGCCGTTGTAGCGGTAGTAGTTGGTGACGTCTTTTTCGATTTCCAGCGTGCGTAGTGCGTTGTTGGCCAACGCAAAGGAATCGCCTTTCTTTTGCGGCAGGTGTTGCCATAGCACCGCGACCGTTGGGTGCGGCCAGCCCGGCATCAGTGGAACGGCAACGACGGCCAGCTGGCCATCTTCAGCCTGGTGGACAAAGTGGATTTCCATTGGAAATGGCGTACCGGCGATGGTGTGCTCACCCGGGGTGTGGAAGTGAAACTGCTTGAGCTTGAAGGTTTTGCCATCGACTTCTATCTCGCCGCCGGAACGCATGTCCACCTGCACGGTGTGGCCGTTGTGATGAATCCGCTCAGGAATCAGCATGGTGTAATCGAACTTGATCGGCTTTTGCTTCGCTTCGATGACATTTTTCAGCGGGTCGATATTGATTGGCGACTGGTTCTTGCCCGTGCCACAAGTAGAGAATTCAGGTGCCAACTTGCCCCAGTTCTCAGGACCGGCATCACCAGAATAGCCCCACTCGGTCTTGCCTTCATCGGCGACGGCGACCTGCATCATGACGGCGGCGACAGCCGCAACCAGCAATTTCTTCATGTGTCTTCTCCAACAGATGGTTGATGGGTTCATTTGGGACGATACCGCCAGACTCTGCAAGGCCATTGCTGGCGAGGTGCCGACGATCCCGTGAAAATTTTCAAATTCACATTAGTTCAAGGTCAGACACTGCGCAAGCGCAATGCATTGGAGACAACGGTGACGGAGCTGAGACTCATTGCGGCGGCAGCAACCATTGGACTGAGCAGCACGCCAAAGAACGGGTACAACACGCCTGCCGCGATCGGAATACCCAGCGAGTTATAGACAAAGGCGCCAAACAGGTTTTGCTTGATATTGCGCACCGTCGCCCGAGACAGGCTGATCAGCGCAGGAATACGATCGAGAGAATGATGCATTAGCGTAATGTCAGCCGATTCGATGGCGATGTCGGTGCCGCTGCCGATGGCGATACCAACATCAGCGCCCGCGAGCGCGGGGGCGTCGTTGATGCCATCACCCACCATTGCCACAACGTTCCCATCGGCCTGTTCAGCCAACACCACATCGGCCTTGTCGCCAGGCAGCACATCAGCGTGAACATGCTCGATACCGGTCTTGCGCGCTACCGCATCAGCGGTGGCACGACTGTCACCGGTCAGCATGACCACCTTGATGCCCAAGTCCTTCAGTTTGCGCACGACCTCCGCCGAATCCTTGCGAACCGGGTCTTCAATACCAATCACCCCCAGCAACACACCCGCCTCGGCGACGAATACCGGCGTTTTCGCCGTGGCGGCCATACGCTCGGCGGCATCGGCCAGCACGTCGGCGGCAATATCGTTTTCATCCATGAAACGGCGATTGCCAAGCAGCAGCCGTCTGCCATCACGCTCGGCGCGCACCCCCTTGCCGGTTTCGGCATGGAAGCCATCCACCGCTTGCGGCGCGATGCCCTGCTGCTGTGCAGCCGTCAGAATCGCTGCCGCCAGCGGGTGTTCCGATGCCGCTTCCAGGTCAGCCGCTGCCTGGAGTAGTGCCTTTTCATCGACCACCTCAGCAGTGACCAGCTCGGTCACGGCGGGTTTGCCCTCAGTAACGGTGCCAGTCTTGTCGAGGATCACCGTATCGATTTTCCCCGCCTGCTGTAGTGCATCGCCATTGCGGATCAGAATGCCTTGCTCGGCCGCACGCCCCACGCTGACCATGATCGAGATCGGCGTCGCCAGCCCCAACGCACAGGGGCAGGCAATCACCAGCACTGTCGTGGCCGCGACCATCGCATAACTGAACGCGGGTGGCGGCCCCCACAGCATCCAGATACCAAAGGTCAGGATCGAGATGACCACCACTACCGGCACGAACACGGCCGCCACCTTGTCGACCAGACGCCCAATCGCCGGCTTGCTGGCCTGCGCCTGGCGCACCCGGTCGATGATTCGCGCCAGCACGGTGTCGCTGCCAATGCGCGTGGTCTGCATCAGGAAACTGCCGGAACCGTTGATGGTGCCGGTAAACACCTCGTCGCCCTGCTGCTTGAGCACCGCCACCGGCTCACCGGTCAACATCGACTCGTCCACCGTCGCCCGCCCTTCCAGCACAACGCCATCGACCGGCATTTTCTCGCCAGGGCGCACCCGCAATGTCTCCTGCAAGCCGACCTCTTCGATCGGGATGTCGATCTCCTCGCCATTGCGGATCACCCGCGCGGTGCGCGGCTGCAGCCCGATCAGCTTCTTGATCGCCGCCGAGGTCTTGCCCCGCGCCCGCATCTCCATCGCCGTGCCAATCGACACCAGCGCGATAATGATGATCGCCGCCTCGAAATAGGCATGACGCGCCAGACTGGGAACACTGCCCGGAAACAGCGCGACAACAGTGGAGTAGAGCCACGCCGTGCCGGTGCCGAGCGCCACCAGCGTATCCATATTGCCACGCCGGTTGCGCAACGACTTCCAGGCGCCGACATAGAAATGGCGCCCGGTGGTCGCCATGATCAGCAAGGTAAGCGCGGAAACACCAAGCCAGAACGGCGGGTTCTCCTCGATGGCCGGCAGCCAGCCCGCCATGCCGGCGAAGAACAGCACAGCGCCCACAACCCCGGCGATGACAGCGTTGCGCAAGGTGCGCCGGTATTGCGCCATCTCCTGCGCTTCCTTGTGCTGCTCATCCGCCAGACTTTTCAATTCAGCCGCATCGAAGCCCGCATCGCGCACCGCCTGAATCAGCAGTGCGGGATCGGCATCCCCCTGTACCGTGGCCGTGCGTTCGCCGAGATTCACCAGCGCGCTGCCCACTCCCGGCACCGCCGCCAGCGCCTTCTCCACGGCGGACACGCAGCCGGCACACATCATCCCCGCTATGGACAGACGAATCTCGCTGACGGCCACGATGTTGCCCTCAATCCGCCAGCGTTGCGGGATAACCAGCTTCAGTCAACGCAGTGATCACCTTGTCAGCATCCACCGAACCTTCGACCGTGGCGGTTTTCGCGTCCAGATCGACCACCACCTTCTCCACACCGTCGAGTACCTGCAACGCCTTTTCGACCGCGCTGACACAGCCGCCACACATCATTTTTTCCACATTGAATGTCTGCATCGAAATCTCCCCGATTGATAGAACCAAACGATACGTGACAGCAAGTTAACCACCAAATCAATGGATGAACCAGCTCGACGCCATGTAATCCCACTTCCCTGCAAGGAGGACGGGGCCGCAGCAATATTCCTGCTGGTCAGCCCGAATCGGACGCCCGCGAGGGCAACCTATGCCACGCTGAATCACAGCCCGGAAACCAATTAAACCCGCCGCGCTTGACCTTGACTTGGTGCCATTCAACCAAAAGATAAGCCATAAATACGCATAATAAGCGTGCCAGCAGATTCACCTCGTCACAACCGAATCCAAATACGAGAGAAATCGCCTCCGCAGCGCCGGGTGCGTCAGCGCTAGAATATGCTTCGCCCCCGGCTCCAGCCAGAACTGCTTGGGCGGTTTGGCAGCCGCGAATAACAGGCCGCTGTGATGGGGCGGCACAATCTGGTCATCAGCGCCGTGGAGCAGTAGCAATGGTATGGGCGACACTGTCGCCACCGCTTGCAGCAAGTCGGGGTCGGCAGGGAAAGCATGGGCCAACAAATTGCTGAAAGGCCGGGTCAGCGTCACCTCACGTAGTTTTTCCCGTGCGATACGCCGAAAACCCGCGAACGCGCTGTCCGCCACCACAGCATAAATTGGAAACTCGCCTTTGTATTTCGATACCGACGCAATGGCAATGGCAGCCCCCAGGCTTTGGCCGAAAACGATATAACGCTGCGCTTGGGGGGGTATGATCTGTTGCAGATATCGCATAACCGCTGCGAAATCATCGACACTGTTTGCTATCGTCGCCCACCCCTGTGAATGACCAAAACCTCGATAGTCATACAGAAAAACGTTGTAATGCTCGGCTGGCAACCAATGCACACTGGCAAGATGATAGCTGATGTTCTGCGCATTGCCATGAAGAAACACGACGGTTGCTTTGACTGGCGGCTTTCCGGGCAGCAGCCAACCATCCAGCGTCAAACCATCATCTGTTTCGACTGCAACCTCCTGGTAGTCGAGCCCGACATGGGCCGGTGTTAGTATCAAGCGCCTGTCCGGAACAAAAAAGAGTCCTGAGCATCCCGCGATCTGCGTCAGCACCACAGCCACCAACAGAAAAACGAGCAACACCCTGATTTTGCGGGAAAAGCCGATCCACAGCCCTCCTCTTACCCCACGCTTCCCGCTTGACAGCCGCATACCACTCACCTATAACCCTGAGCGCATTCTAATCGAACATAGGACGTTAATAATGAAAAAACATCTCGCAGCAGTCCTGCTGCCTGGTCTTCTGTCCTTTCCCGTCATCTCCGCCGCCGACAGTGGGGCCGGTTGTGGATTGGGACAGCAGATCTGGGCAGGCCAAAGTGGTTTGGCCGCTCATGTGCTGGCAGCAACAACAAACGGAACTTCCGTGAACCAATGGTTTGGCCTGACCTTTGACAGCCTGGGCTGCAACGCCAATGGTGTGGTCACCGCCCAATACCAGCGCAATCTATACGTCGCCAACAATCTCGACAACATCGCACGCGATGCCGCTCGCGGTGGTGGTGACCACCTCCGCTCGTTGGCGCAGCTAATGAACATCGAGGAACAGGATCAGCCAGCATTTTTTGCGGTGACCCAAGCGCGTTACGACGCCCTGTTTGGCACCAGCACAGTTGACTCACAGTCATGGCTTGCCAGCCTCGACAAAACCTTGCTGGCCGAACCCGACCTCGCCAAGTATGTCAGTCAGTAATCTTCAAGGAGAACTAGCGTGAAAAAATCTATTGTACTGGCTATGGCACTGGCACTTTCATCGGCGACCAGCGTACAAGCCACGGAAACCGGGCCAGGCTGCGGTATTGGCGCCGAAATCATGAAAGGTAAAAGTGGCAAAGGCGCGAACATCGTTGCTGCGATTCTCAACAACATTCTGATACCCAACACGTTCTTCATGACCACAGGTGACGGGTTGATGGGCTGCGACCCCACCAAGACGGTGGAACGCGAGCAAGCCAAGAAGATCTTCGTTGCATCCAACATCGACCGTATCTCCACTGACGCTGCCAAAGGTCACGGCGACCACTTGACCGCACTCGCCTATCTGATCGGGGTTGAGGAACATGACATGGCCGCTTTCGAGCGCCTCACCCAATCACGTTACGATGAGTTGTTTGCCAGCAGCACAAACGCTGGTGATGTACTCGCCTCCCTGGATCGCGCGCTGAGTAGCGATGCAACCTTGGCTCGTTACGCTTCGCGATAAGGCGATCGCCAACCTTTGGTAAAGGCAGAAGACCCGCCTGTTGGCGGGTCTTTTTTGTTATATATGACCCGATTGGAAAAAGCCCGAATCTGGCTCTGGGTGCTGATAGCCGCCGCCCCGGCCCTGACTGCAACCGCCAATGACACGGTAGCGCCACAAGACAGCTATGACGAAGCGGTAAGCGCCACACTTGCAGGGGAAACCAATCCACTGCAACAGCTGATAATTCGTGCGCGCGAACGCCGCCTGGCAGATGCACCAATGTGGCAAGCACTTGTCCACTACCAACCGACGTTGACCGGAAGCGTGGAAAGCGAAGTCGATGCCCCTTGGTTCTTTTTCTCGGCGAGTGGAAAAACGGATCCACAGCGAGAACTCGAAGCAACACTGGCGGCATTCTTTTCTGCCAAACCCCGGCCGCCGATGCGCCTGACGCCTTACTGCCGCTTTGTCGCCCGCCGCCACTGGCTGGAAACAGCCTTGGGCGAAACCGCGACCAACATCCCCAAACAGGACTGCCCGGAATTTGAACGTTACAAAACGTTTTTGAACGCCGAGCAACTCACCGTGGTTTTTCCATCCGCCCATCCCAACAGCCCATCATCCGCCTTCGGCCACACCCTGCTACGAATTGACCATCGAAACCAGAATGCCGAGACCCGAATGCTCAATATGAGCATCAATTTCGCGGCAGAAATTCCTGCAACAACCAATACCCTGAGCTACATCATTGGCGGCATCAATGGCGGCTTCAAAGGAAAATTCCGCATTCTGCCTTACCACATAAAACTGCGTGAATATGGTCAGATAGACAACCGCGATATATGGGAATTCCCGCTCAAACTGAGCCAAACACAAATCGACACAATTATTCGGCATAGCTATGAAATGCTAATCGCCTGGTACGACTACTACTTTGCCAGCGAAAACTGTGCGTACCACTTGCTGTCGCTGCTGGATGTCGCCTTTCCGGAAAAACGCCTCAGCAACGAATTTCCAGTGTGGACGATCCCTGTCGATACCATCAAATTACTGGACAAACGCGGTCTTATACAACGTACCGACTTTTCGCCATCGATGTCGCGCCTCATCAAAGCGCGTGAACAGGCACTACCCCCGACAGCACTCACGCTTGCTGCCAGCGCCTACCAAGATGGCATCAGTAGCATATCGGAAAAGTTGGCGAACCATGACGACACCACACAGGCCAACATATTGGACCTGGTCAGCGACCTGCAGCGCTACCGACGACTCAACAGTGATGCAGAGAACCTGATCGCCCTCAGCCCGGAGGAACGCGAAACACTACAGCGCCGCAGCCGTATTGCAGTGAAAACCCGCGACCCCATACCAGCACCGGACGGCCCACCGCCCCACAAGGGTCATGATACGACGAGAGTTTCGCTCATCCTCGAAAGCGCAGATGGAAAAACCACCCCCCTGCTCCAGTTCCGGCCAGCCTATCACGACCTTCTCGACCCAAGCCCCGGTTACGGCGACCACGCCGCCATCGACTTTTTCAACATCACCGCAGGCTGGGATCAGCAAAATGACAAGCCGTTTTTGCGCAATTTCACCCTGCTCGATATTCAGTCGCTCGAACCTCGCGACCGCTTTTTCAAACCCATCTCCTGGCGCACCCGAGCAAGCTGGGAACGAAAAAACAGCAATGACCGCCATCGCTTTACATTGCTTGGGGGCGGAGGAGTCGCATGGCAAAATCAACCTCGCAACCCACTGCTCTTCGCCTTTCTGGAAGCCGCATTGATCGACGACACATCACTGGAAGAACGCAGCACCGTTTTTGCCGGGCCACGTATCGGCGCTCTTTGGGAACCTATCGCTGGTTGGCGGATCATGGCCGAACTGGAGGAACAACGGGATATCGTCAATGCCATCAACTACTGGCGTGGGGCATTTCAAAGCAGCGTCGCGATCAGCAAACAATTCAGCCTGGTAGTGAATGCATCGCGTGCCCAATATGGTGATCAACCTCGCGACAACCGAGGCAGCCTCTCTTTAAGACTATACTTTTGAGCCCTCCTATTGCGAGCAGACCACCAAGGCGATAGTGTTTCAGCAAAAGGTGCTGGTGCTGCTCCTTGTAGACACCGAAACTTGAATCAAAACCCTCAACGCCCCGTAGTCCATGCCAACAGCCAGCCTCGACACCCTGCGCCAGCAACTCGAAAAGGTCATCGTCGGCCAGCATGCGTTGATCGACCGCCTGATCATTACCCTGCTGGCGGGCGGACATGTGCTGCTGGAAGGACCACCGGGGCTGGCGAAAACAACAGCAGTGCATGCGCTGGCGGCGGCCATCGACGCCTCCTACCAACGCATTCAGTTTACCCCCGACCTGATGCCCGGCGATTTGCTGGGCAGCGAGATCTACGAACCGGCCACTGGCCAGTTCCGCTTTACGCCGGGGCCGATCTTCCACGAGATCCTGCTGGCCGATGAAATCAATCGCGCACCACCCAAGGTACAATCGGCGCTACTCGAAGCCATGGCCGAGCACCAGGTTACCGTCGCCGGGGAGACCCGCCCGCTGCCTGACATCTTCATTGTATTGGCCACCCAGAACCCGCTGGAGCAATCTGGCACCTACCCATTGCCGGAAGCGCAGCTCGACCGCTTCCTGTTCAAAATCGTGCTCGACTACCCTTCGCTCGACGAAGAGGTGGAGATCGCCCGCCGCGCCCGCAAGGTGGTGGAAGGCCATGTCGAGGCTGGTATCGAAGCGCAGTTGAAACCAGCCGACATCCTCAAGCTGCGGCGCGAGGTGGACAATGTGTTCATCGAAGAACGGCTGGAACGCTACGCCGTGGAACTGGTCGCGGCAACGCGCCATATCGAACGCTGGCGCCGCGACTGGGACGGGATCGTCACTGCCGGGGCCTCGCCACGCGGCTCGATTTCGCTGTTGCGGGCGTCGATGGCGCGGGCATTTCTGGAAGGCCGTGATTTCGTACTGCCGGAAGACATCATCGAACTCGCGCCTGATGTGCTACGCCATCGGCTGGTCATGAACTTTGCCGCACAGGCACAGGGCATCAGTACCGACGATATCGTTGCCGCTGCCATCGACAGTATCGAGACGCCGTGACTAGAGCGGCGGCGACCACTTCCGCGCCACTGCTCGACGACGCGGAAATCAATGCGCTGATCAATGCTGCGACAGCCGGAACCACCGCAGCACCACAGGTCATCCGACAAGGATCGCGCAGTGGCGAACTCAGCAGCCGACAGCTTGGTGCCGGCACCGACGCTGCCGACCTGCGCAGCTACTACCCGGGTGACGACACGCGCCATATCGACTGGCGCGCGTCAGCACGTTCCAGAACCACCATGCTGCGAACCTGGCATGCGGACCAACGCAACCCCTTCGTGGTACTGCTAGATCGCGGTGCCACCATGCGTTTCGGCTCACAGCGGCGACTCAAGGTCACGCAGGCGGTGCGAGCCGCGTTGACGCTGCTGGCTCGGCAGGCGCACGCCGGTCGCGAAGTCGGCGCACTGGTGCTCGATCATCCCGCTCAGTGGATTCCACCCGCTGCCGGCCTACAAGGGCTGATGCGACTGATTCCAACCATGGTGGCAGCCGCCCCGCCTGACGACGATGACACCCCCAATCTCTGGCGCAATGCCGTCACCGAGCTGATACAGCGCCTGGATGAGGATGCTGAGGTCGTGCTCGTCTCCGACTTTCTCACCCTTGGCCATTCAGAAGAAAAACTGCTGCTGGCACTGGGACAGCGCGTTCATGCCCGCGCCATTCAGGTCACCGATCCGCTGGAACAGCAGCCGGACTTTTCTTTCCCGGTCACGCTGTCGTGGGGTGCTCAGGCGGCGGATATCAGCGGCACAGATGCACCCGCACTGGCGACGCTGGCTGCCGCACAAACAAACCACCGGCGTTGGCTGGAAAGCAGCTGCCGCAAGGCTGGCATCGGCTTCCAGCAACTGAGCACAACACAGGACGCGCTCGCGACACTGCCATGAAACCCGCTGACCTCGCAGGCATTCACGACATTCTGCCGCTGCAAACACCCGCCTTCTGGCCGACCCTGATCAGCAGCCTGCTGCTGCTCGTGATCATGCTGCTGACGCTATTACTGCTCTGGCGCCAGTTCCACCCGCTGTCGCGACTGCAACGACAACTGAAAAACGGTCGCATCCCGACCCGGCAAGCCGCACACCGGCTCGCCCGCCACATCCCGAGCGATACGAAACTCAGGGCGGACATCGATACGCTACGTTTTTCCCGCCAACCACCCGAACCGCAGCGCCTGCTCACCATGATCGATAGCATCAGAAAACACCATGCTCGCTGATTTGCATTTTCTGCAACCCGCCTGGCTATTGCTGATTCCGCCGCTGTTGTTCGCCTGGTTCTGGCGGCTCGGTGGCATGCTGAACTGGCCTGCACTGCTGCCACCAGCGCGGCTACGCTTTCCCCCACTGGCTAACATGACAACAAGCCAGCAGCGTCTGCCGAAACCTTCATACGCCAAACGTGCCGGCGGGTTCTTTGTCGCTGGCCTGATCGTTGCCGTGATTGGTCTGGCGCAACCGGCAGTCAACACCACAACGGCTGCCGACACAGCCAAAGCCGAGCCGGTCGATCTGATCCTTCTCGTCGGTACAGCCGTGACCATGAATCTGCGTGACTACATTGCCAATGGTGAACGGGTCAGCCGCATGACCATGCTGAAGCAACTATTGGCGGATTTCGTCAACCACTATGCCGGGCGGCGCATCGCACTGGTGGTACTTGGCGACCCGCCCGCATTATGGCTGCCACTGACACAGGACAAAGGCGTCGTTCTCGATGCCATCTCGCGCCTGCGCACCGCGCTTGGCGGCCGCCTGAGCGACACCGGCGGTGCGCTCAAGATGATTGCCGAGGCGTTCAGCGGCAATGACGAAAAGGTCGTCGTACTGATCACCGACGCCGGGCTTCAGCTCGGCAGCCTGTCCCCGGAGGACGGTGCAAAGCTCGTCAAGGCCAAAGGTATGACCCTGCACACCATCGCCGTTGGCTCCGCCGACCCGGCCGCTGCGGAAGACACCACAACAGGCCTGCTCTACGAACCGGTGAATCTGCAGCTGATGCAGCAGCTGGCCACGATTGGCGGCGGCCGGATGTATCACGCGCTCGACACCGAGCACATGCAGCAGGCTTTGCAAGAAATCGAAACACTGCACCGCCACCCCGCAGCACCGGCAACAACCCATCAGCTGGTGCAACCGCTCTACCCCTGGGCCATCGGCACGGCGATCTTCTTGTTTCTCGCCAGCATGCTGCTGTCGAGACAACCAGCCACCCTGCCCGGGTCAGAAAAATGAGCACGATCTACTGGCGTGAAGCAGCCTGGCTATGGGTAGCAGTTTTACCGCTATTGCTACCGCTGCTCAACCTCGTCGGTAGAAAACGAAAGCTATCGACAATCATCGACCCAGCCCTATTGCCCTGGGCGCAGGAGAAATCGGCAGCAACGAGGGGGCAGGCGCGCCGCGCGCTGCTGGCACTGGCCTGGATATTGTTTGTGATTGCGCTTGCCGGACCGCGCACAGTGCGCTGGCTACCACCGGAGCTGCGCCCTGCCACTGCCAGCATGGTGGCCATCGTCGATTTTTCCGCATCGATGCTCGCCGATGACATCCGCCCGACACGCAAGGCACAGGCCATTGCATCACTCGATCGAATACTTGGCCAGGAAAATAGCGATATGGCGATCGGGCTTGGCGTGTTTGCCGGTCACGGGCATTTGCTGCTGCCACCCACGCAAGACACCGCGCTGTTGCGAGGCCTTGTCTCGCAACTCGATGCGCTGCGCACACCCACCCTCGGCAACAACCTCGCAGCAGTGCTGCAAACGGCCGCCGAAAAGCTACAAAACAAAGAAGGCTACCGCGCCATATTGCTGCTGTCTGACGGCGACATCGACGAAGCCGCTGTTGCAAGCGCAACAGCTGTTATCGAGAATAAACTCCAAGCCGACGATATCCGCCTGTTTGTGATCGGTGTCGGCGGCAGCGAAAAAGTCGCACTACCGGCATCGCTGGCCACCGATACGTTGCAAGAAAATCGCAGCATACTCACCCGCCAGGAAAAACCCATACTGAAAACGCTGGCCCAATCGAGCGGTGGAAAATACTACCCCATCGAACAGCTGGGTGATGCCACGATTGCAGAACTCATCCAACAACCAGCACCGCGCATCGATCCGCAAGACCAGGGACAGATTGTGTGGAACGAGTGGTTTTCCTTGCCGCTGCTCGCGGGGCTGTTTCTGCTGCTTTTGACAGTGATGCGACCTGAACAGAAAAACAACCCGCTGTTGCTGGCTGCACTGGGGATATTTTTTCTGCTGACCATACCCAGCAAGCAATCAAGCGCCGCACCAGACCCGCAACAACGACTGGAAAATGGCGATTACCTGAGCGCACGCGAATTGTTTTCCCAGCAGGAAGGCTATATCGCACGATTTGGAGAAGGCGTTGCCTGTTACCGCCTGCGCGACTGGATCTGCGCCCGGCAGGCATTTTCCCGCGCAGCCTGGCTTGCAACCAACGACAAGCAACGCGGGCGCGCCGTATTTAATTTGGGCAACGCCCATTTTCAGCTCGGCGAATTCGAGGAAGCCGCAGTGCTGTTCGAGCAGGCTCACATCCTTGGCGTCGATCAAGCCGCGACCAGACGCAATCTCGAATTTGCAAACGAACTTGCCGACGCCCTGAGAAAATACCGCATTCATCTCGACATGGTACAGCGCAAGGCAGACTGGCAGTCCAACGCACGCGACATTCCGGAAGGGCTGCTGGAGCGCCTCACTGAAGGCATCTGGCTGAAACTGCAAACGTCGAGCCCGCAGATCATCGAAGCACTCGGTCGTGATCGCGTTAACCAGCTGATCGAAAAAGGCGTTGCGCGAGCACTTGGCATCGCCCCCACAGCAAAAGCACAAACCAGCAGCTGGTCAGGCAATAATACAAGCCTGGCACCCGAAAACAGTATCGGTCTGTTCAACCGCCTGCTACCACTGGAAGCCGGCCTTGGCGTCATGCCAGAAAAACCCTACCGCCTTAAAGGTGTGCGCCCATGGTAATTGGTCGCAATCGGCTTATTGCAACGTTATTGACGCTTGGCTTTTTTCTCATCTGTGATATCGCAATGAGTGCAGAGCTTTCATTGCAGCTCGACAGCCGTGAAATAGAATATGGCCGGGTATTTATCGGCACCCTGAACTATCGCGGCAAAAGCGGCACCGGGCCCGCAGACTTAAGACCATGGGAAGAAGAGTTTCTGGTCGAGCGCGACAACTTTTCCGCTGAAGAAAAAGCCGGCGAAATCATCAGCCATGAGGATATTCGACTCTATCCCAGGTTCAGCGGCGACCTCGTGATCAACGCCATTGCCCACGGCGGCGTCATCATGGAACCGATCAAGGTCAAAGTCCGGCCGCTGCAACGCAATGGCATCGACGGCCAACCCATCCTTGAGCCGCTGCCGAAAAAGGTGCAGGTGGGCACCCCAATCAAGGTAGCGGTAACTGTTCCGCTGCTGGCACCGACGAACAAGGTCAGCACATCCGACTGGTCAGTGCCCGGCATGACCGTGGTCGCCTTGCCGCAACAACACGAAACCCGGCAAGGACAGGATGTGATCAAGCTGCGCTGGCGACTATACCCTGCGGCGAAGGGCAGCTACCGGCTGGCGTTACCTGCGATCCAGCAACGCGGCAATGGACGTTGGCGTTTTCATCTGCCATTGCAGGAAATCGCAGTCTTTCCATTACCAAGCTATTTACCGCCGACACTGCCAGTGGGAACGCTCAGCGCAAGCAGTGGGCTCATCCATGACGACAAACAACCTTACTGGCAAGTGACGTTAACCAGCGATGGCCTGCTCGACAGCCATCCATGGGGTTTGCAACGGACACTCGCCTCCGCGCTCGGCATTGATGAAGCATCAATCAATAGTGGCGAGGCAAGCATCGACGCACAGGGGTGGTGGCATAGAAGCTGGACGATGCCGGTACCGCAGTGGACTGTTGGACTGCTCCATGGCCCCACCTTGAGCATCCGATTTTTTTCACCCCGGTCACAGCGCCTCGAAACGCTCGACCACCTGTTGCCAGCAGCCACCAGACTACCCGGCTGGTTCATTGCCGTATTGGCTCTGGTCGGCATGATCCTGTTTGCCGGGGTTATCATCCTGCTACGCCGCGTCGCACACCGGATCAGGCATTACCGCCATCATCTTCACCTGCTGCATGCCGCGACAGATGCCCATGCACTCCGCCGCGAGCTCTTGCGCTACCATCGCCAGCGGCATCTCGAAGCCTGGGCTGCTGCAACCGGCACACTCCAAGCGACACAGACCGCAGCCAATCTCAACGCCCTGAGTTTTTCACGCCACAGCGACAAAAGTTTTGCCGCAGTGAAAACCAGTGTATTGCGAATCGAATCCCCCAAAAGACAGTTGCAGCAGGTTGTCTCGAAGCTGATTAGAGGCTCGGGCTTCATTGCAAATTTTGGCCATCGGCGCTAACGATTATCAGCTACGGCGCCAGCCGATACTCAACATGAAGTAGTGGTGCTGCCGCAGGCTCACCGTCGAACGACTCGGCTACGCGCTTACCAACGCCTGAAACAATAAAAGTCATCGCATTGCCACTTTTCCAGCCGGGCATGGCGATTATTTCCTGCACGATTTTCGACAGATCCGGCGTTCTTTGATCTGCACCACGGGCGCTTTTCTCGCGCCACGGCGGCGGCAACCAGATGGTGTTCTGCTGCGTTATCTGCCGTGAACTGAGATCAAAACGATCCGTACTGAACTTTTTTGAATAGCCCGATAGTTCACCATTGATGCGTAACGCGGTTTCTCGCGTACTGACTTCATCGACCTCGAACTGAATCCATGCTGCTGTTATCGAGGCAGCAGCCGGCAGTTCGAGTCGATTGAAACGCAGACCGATTATTTGATTCTGTTTGTCCCTGGTCATTTCAAGATCGCTGCTATCCAGGTACATGCGGCCAGTCGCGCGCTGCTCGACATCATTGGCACTGGCGGAAATGCGTTTTTCGACCACGAACAATGTGTCCTGACTAGCCGGGGGTGGTTTGTCGCGGATCGGAATTTCTGCAGACTGTCCGGCTTCGGATACACTATTATTTCCCTTGTCGATGACAAAGCTGTCCCTGACCACCCCTTCGTCATTGAGAAAAAAACTGGTGAGTGTATCGCCATCAACATCGATGACGACCGACCCCAGCTCCCGATGCGAAACAGCCATCGCCGGATGATCAAGGTTGCCGCGCTTGCTGACGCTCGATGCATTACCAGTGACCACATAGACCGTACCTTTTCCGTCCCTGCGATTTTTCCGATACACACCAGTGGCAGGAATACCATCAGCAAGAGAGACAGACGTTGGCCGGCCATTGCCGTGATCGAGAATTAGCGCCGGATTTTTTCTGATGTCACTCGACGGACCATAGGCACCATGCAATAAAAAGGATCGCTCATAGGCATGAGAATGGCCGGTCAGCACGACATCGACACCATGGGATTCGAGTATCGGCAGAATCTCCTGGCGCATATAGCTTTCCCGGCTGCCATCGTCTGAATCATGGCTGCCCTTGCTATACGGTGAATGATGCCAGGCAGCAATAATCCATCTGGCACGCTGATTCGACAAATCGCTTTTCAACCATGCCAGCATTCGGTGACGAAACTGCTCCCGGTCATCGGTACTGAAATAGGAGTCGAGCATGATGAAATGAATATTGCCATGGTCGAACGAATAATAGGCTTCAGTGTTCGACGCCACCCCGCCAGACTCACCTTTTTTTGGAAAGCTGAAGATCTCGTAATAGGGGCCGGATTGGTATACCGAGTCGGCTGACTCCTCTCGTTTACCCGCCTTGTTACCCTCATGATTGCCAATAACGGACCATAACGGTGTATTCCTCAAGAACGGACGAAAGCGATCGAAAACCGAAACTTGATACTGATGATCAAGGCCCGACGTATAGGCGTTGTCACCCAGCATCAGGATAAGATCGGCCCGCCGATCACCCGCCCATGCGGCATAGGCATCACGTACCGCCCTGGATCCGCCCCCCGATTGCGACCCCGGGTCACCCAACACCCAGATACGGGTTGGCGTATCACTGCCAGTAACAGGGGAAGTCACAAAGTAAAAATCATTCCCGCCGGCAAGGCTCTCTGCCGAATCACCAACGGAATAGTAATATCGTGTAGCCGGTGCCAACCCGTCGATTTTCACCTCGTGGTCGGTGACACGGCCAGCGCGTCGAACCTCCTGATTCAGGGCGCCGGCCAACGTCCCAAATGAGACGACCGAATCGGTTTTTTCCCGCGTCCGCCAACGAATCACGATCTGGCCGGGGCTCGGTTGCTGCAAATAAGGACCGCGTTCCAATGTCGCCGCCGACAACCCGGTCGCTGCGGTGAACAGGAGCGTGATAAAAACAAAGAGGGTGAGGAACTGCTTTTTCCGGTTGATTGGCATGGGGACATCCTGGTCATGGCATCGAGGATAGCGGTGCTGGCTTACCAGCGAGTGCTCGGAATGAATTCAGACAGTGGTGAGCGTGGTAAGTTCAAGTAGAACACTGCCGCCGTCTCTGACAACCTCCCTTTACCAGAAGGGGATTGAAGGGAATTTTTTCAGGCTTGCTGCAAATTCTCGGTTTCTGCGTGCTTTTCGGCCCCCTCTCCCCAACCCTCTCCCCCGCGGGCAATGCCATTAAGTTAAGCACTAACACAATGATTTATATGGTATAATCCATCAAAACATTAACCAGCTAGAGGAACAAGCAATGGCACTGACAACCCTGATTTAAATCTACTTATGATGCAATT
>Ga0256839_1000485_pt1 | contig 51617 bp, 45 predicted proteins | sample 354166metaG_FD_185968 | JGI IMG/M metagenome (GOLD analysis project Ga0256839, IMG submission 185968) | Hydrothermal vent microbial communities from Mid Atlantic Ridge, Atlantic Ocean - 354-166 | ecosystem: Environmental > Aquatic > Marine > Hydrothermal vents | place: Atlantic Ocean: Mid... | reverse complement strand
ATCGTCTGGTTACTTTCTGGCTTTGGCAAAGGCCGCCGCCATGGCGCTTTGCTGCTGTGTTTCCGGCTGTTTTCTGGATCGCTGCTGCGTGCCGCGTGCATTGCGATCCTTGCGCTGATTCGCTGCCGGTTTGTCGGCATGCCGGTCGCGGCTGTTGTCAGAGAGACGCATGGTGAGCGCGATACGCTGGCGTTCGGCATCGACCTCCAGCACCTTCACTTTGACCACCTGGCCGGCGGAGACGACGTCGTGCGGGTCCTTGATAAAGCGGTCGGCCAGACAGGAGATATGCACGAGACCATCCTGATGCACACCAATATCGACGAAGGCACCAAAATGGGTGACGTTAGTGACGACGCCTTCGAGCACCATATCGGGTGTCAGGTCGGCGAGCGTCTCGACGCCTTCGCGGAACGTGGCGGTAGTGAACTCGGGGCGCGGATCGCGGCCAGGTTTTTCCAGCTCGCTGATGATATCTTGCACCGTCGGCAGGCCGAATTTTTCGTCAGTGAAGCGGGCCGGATCGAGCGACCGCAACAGCGCACTGTCGCCGATCAGGGCGTCGATTGGCTTGCCACTGAATTCGACAATTCGCTTGACGACCGGATAGGCTTCAGGATGAACTGCGGATGCGTCTACCGGATCGTCCCCCGCCATGATGCGCAGAAATCCGGCCGCCTGCTCGAAGGCCTTTGGCCCCAGCCTCGGCACTTTTTTCAACACACGGCGATTTCGATAGGCACCGTGTTCATCGCGATAGGCAACGATATTTTCCGCGAGCGTTTTCGAAAGACCGGATACGCGCATCAACAAGGGAGCCGACGCGGTGTTCACATCGACACCCACCGAGTTGACGCAATCTTCGACCACGGCATCGAGCTTTCGCCCCAGTGCCGACTGATTGACGTCGTGCTGATACTGGCCGACGCCAATGGCCTTGGGGTCGATTTTGACCAATTCGGCCAGCGGGTCTTGCAGGCGGCGCGCAATCGACACCGCACCACGAAGGGAAACATCGAGATCAGGAAACTCGGTGGCGGCGAGTTCGGACGCGGAATAGACCGACGCGCCCGCTTCCGATACGACCACGCGCGTCAGCTTCAATTCAGGATGACGTGACATCAAATCAGCCACCAGCCGATCGGTTTCGCGCGATGCCGTGCCGTTGCCGATGCTGACCAGTTCGACACCGTGCCGCGCGGCGAGCTTGGCGAGTTCATTGATGGACTGATCCCACTGGTTCCGGGGTTGGTGCGGATAGATGGTCGCAGTGTCGAGCAGCTTGCCCGTGGCGTCGATTACCGCGACCTTGACGCCGGTGCGAATGCCGGGGTCGAGCCCCATACAGGTCTTCGGCCCGGCCGGTGCTGCCAGCAGCAGATCGCCGAGATTGCGCCCAAACACATCGATGGCCGCTTCTTCGGCCATCTCGCGCAGGCGCAGGTTGAGTTCGACTTCGAGCTTGTTGTGGAGTTTGACTTTCCACGTCCAGGCGACCGCTTTCATCAGCCAGGCATCGGCCACCCTGCCCCGGTCGACAACGCCAAAATGACTGGCAATGCGCGCCTCGCAAGGATGCGGCCCGGCAGGCTCAGGCACATCGAGTATGAGGTTGAGGATGCCTTCGTTACGCCCCCGAAACAGGGCCAAGGCACGATGAGAGGGAATCTTGCTGATCAGTTCAGCATAGTCGAAGTAGTCGGCAAACTTGCGGCCTTCCTGCTCCTTGCCAGTGACGACGGTTGATCGGAGTTCGGCCTTGTTCCAGAAGAATTCGCGCAGAGTCGAGAGTAACTCGGCATCTTCGGCGAAGCGCTCCATCAGAATCTGGCGCGCCCCGTCGAGTGCTGCGGTGACGTCAGCAATGCCTTTGTCGGCATCAACGAATTGCTGCGCTTCGGCCTCGGGTTGCAGCGTCGGGTTGTCGAGCAACGCCAGCGCCAGCGGCTCCAGGCCAGCCTCGCGGGCGATCTGCGCCTTGGTTCGACGCTTTTTCTTGTACGGCAGATAGAGATCTTCGAGCGCCGTCTTGGTCGGGGCCGCCATGATTCTCGCCTTGAGATCATCGTCGAGCTTGCCCTGCTCTTCGATCGACTTGAGTATGGCCCCGCGCCGCTCAGCCAACTCACGCAAGTAGCCCAGCCGCTCCTCAAGCGCCCGCAGCTGCGTGTCATCGAGTCCTTGCGTCACCTCCTTGCGGTAACGCGCGATGAACGGCACCGTCGCGCCTTCATCCAGCAGCGCCACCGCCGCTTTGACCTGTCCGGGTTGGACGCCAAGCTCTGTTGCAATCTGGTTTTCCAGGTTCATCTCGTGTCGAATCGTTGCCCTTTAGAAGGCGCGAATCTTAGCAGATCAACGCCGTGCAGCGAGAAAGCCCGGTCAGTTCGCTTTGTCTTCCATGGCCGCACAGCCCGGGCCTTTGATCACACTCCGCCCCCCCGGCCCCGGCACAACCTCGATTTGCGTGGGAATGCGCTCCTTGAGCGCGGCAACATGAGAGATGACGCCGATCAGCTTGCCATCCTGATGCAGGCCCGAGAGCGTACCCAAGGCGGTTTCGAGCGCATCGTCATCCAGCGTGCCAAAGCCCTCGTCGAGAAACAGGGAATCGACGCGAACGTTCTGACTGGCCATGCGCGACAGTCCTAGCGCGAGCGCAAGACTGACAATAAAACTCTCGCCACCGGACAGGTTTTTGGTGGAACGAATTTCGCCTGCCTGGTAGTTGTCGATGACATTGAGCTCCAGAGGGCTGTCGCGATCAAGCACGAGCAGGTAGCGGTCGGTCATTTTCTGCAACTGCCGGTTGGCATGCGCGATCATCAGCTCGAAGGTGAGACCCTGAGCAAAGTTGCGGTATTTCTTGCCATCAGCCGAGCCAATCAGATCATGCAGCAAATCCCAGCGACTGCACTCCTGACGCTGGGCTTCGATGGCCTGCAATTGCTTTTCAAGCCGGACCTTGAGGCGGGTGTTCTGGTCGAGTTTTTCCCGAATGGCACCGATTTCCTGTTGCAGTTCAGCATGCTGGCGCTGTTTTTCCTCCAGCCTAGAAACGATCGCCTCGCGAGATTCCGTCGTCAGCGATTGCTCACGCAGGCTGTGCAATTTCTTTTCGATGGCCTCCCTGGCCGTTTCCAGGGCGAGTTTCTTGCTGGACAATTCCTGCGCTTTTTCTTCCAGTATTTTGCGCTCCTGCTCTGACAAGCGGGACGAGAGAAATGCTTTTTCATCATCAAAGCCCGATGCGTGGAGGCGATCGGCAAAGGCGGCTTCTTTGTGCAGCAGTTCATCAGCACGAGCAGTCATTGCGGCATCGAGGTCGGCAATGCGCCGCTCCAGATCAGCCAGCGAGTGTGATACTGTATCTGCTTCTTCTCTGGCCTGTTCCAGCGTGGCTGCGGCATTGTCGAGGGCAGCGGCCAGACGCTTTTCTTCTTCATCTGGCATCTTGCTGCCGAACAGGGAAAATCGTTTTTCTTCTATATCAGCGAGGGCATTTTTCTGTGCATCGACTTCTGCCTTTGCCGCATTGCGCGCCTTGGTCAGTTGCTGTTGCTGGCTTTGATGATGCTGGATACTGATTTCAAGCCGACCGATGGCAGCTTCGAGATGATTCTTTTCGTCTTGCCTTTTTAGCCACTGCTGCCGGCGATTTTCGAGTTGCAAAAGAATATCAGGCAAGTCAATGATGGCTGCTGGCAACTCCACATATTGCGCCAATTCACGACGCAGCACTGCCATGGCGTTATCGTATTCTTGTTTCAGTTCGTCGATTTCCTTACGAATACCTGTCTCAGCCTGCTGCGCCGCTGACAAGTCATACACCGCTTGCTGTTGCTCTCGTTCCAGGTTGGCGACAGTTTCACGCGCCTGCTCGTGCGCCTCACGCAGGGCAGTCAATTCGTTGTCGATATCTTCGATGGATTCAACGACAGCTGTCACCTCCGCCAAGGTTACGCCGATTTCCTGCTGCAATCTGGCCGCTTCCTCCACCAGCTCCGGGGCCTCTGCATCGAGCGACAACTGCGCGCAAGCCTTGCGCATTCCTGCTTCCATTTCAGACTGCTGCTGGCGTAATAGCGCCAAACTCGCCTCGACCTGCTCCAGGTCTTTTGCCGTACTGACACGGTCAATCTCCAGCTCGTGAAGCGCGTTGTTGACTGCTGTGAGCTTGGCCTTGGCATCCTTCAGCTGTTCAGCTACCGCATTATCGACAACATGCTCACCTTCGCCCCAGGGGTGATCAAGCGCACCACACAGGGGACAGGGCTCACCCTCACGCAATTGCTGACGAGCTTCTTCGAGACTCTCGATGCGTTGCATCAGCCGCATCTTGTCTTCCAGCAATGCAAGCTGCTGCTCCAGCAACTCCCGCTGCTGCCCGAGACTGTCATATTGACTGACAGCATCGGCCAGGGTCGCCTGCATCCGCTTGCGCTGGCGAGATAATTCGTCGGTTTCCGAGGTCATTTCCAACAAACGCCGGGCATCTGCCTCCAGCTGCGACAATTGCGCCGCTCGAGCCATCAAGGTCAATTGTTCCTGGCGCCATTCAGCAGCCAGTCGATTCCGTAGCAGGCCGCTCAAGGCCTCCTGGCGTTGCTGCAGGCGCGCGGCATGTTCATTGAGCGCCGTCTGCTGTTTGTCTAAAGCGGCTTTCTGCTGACGTTGGCACTTTGCCAGTTTTTCGATATCGCTGCGCTGCGCTGACAACCGCTCTTCTTTTTCACGGCGCCTGACCTCTAGCCGCTGCAATGCATCGGTCCGGCTGCGAAGACCTTCGAGTTCTGCCACCAGTGCGGCATCTGCTTGGTTGTCTTTGACCTGACTAATGACAGTGTTTAGCGCAAGGCGCTGCTGTTCCAGTTGAGCGGCATCCTTTTCAATGGCCAGGCGCACTACTGCAAGGTTCTCGTCGTGGCCGAGCAAATCCGCTTCAGCCTGCGCCAATGCCGTTTTCGATGCGGTGATCTGAACATCCAGCACGCGAACCTGGTTCAGCACTGGCAACAGATCACTTTGGCGTTTTTGACATTCTTCAACCTGCCTGATTGCCTTCTGCTGGGTTCGAAGCAACTCGTCCACCACCGACCGCTGTTTCGGCAACTGGGCCAGAGCCAATTCGTGCTGCTCGCGGTCTTTTTTCTGGGTTCGCCTGAGACCCTCTAGCAGTGAAAACTCCGCTTCAAGTTCGAGCGCGCGCTTGGCCCATTCGAGACGCTCGCGATCGGGGGAAAAACGCTCGACACTTTGTTGCCAACGTTCCAGCTGGCGCTGATTATCATGCAGCTCAATTTGCAGGCGATTGATGCTGTCGAGCCATTCAATGCGGTCTCTCAGCGCACTGATTTCATCCAGTACCCGCTTTGTCTGTTCTGACTTCTGTTCGAAATCCGATGCCAGCGCCGCCTCCTCCTCAACATCAAGCAGGCGCATTCCAGCTGTCTCGGCCTGAAGCGCTTCGAGCTTGCCCTTTTCTGCTGCTCGCCTTTCGTGTACGCGGATCGAGATGTCACTATAAATCCCGGTGCCGGTGATCTGTTCGAGAATAGGCGCACGCTCGTCCGCCTTGGCCTGCAGAAACGCAGCAAAACCACCTTGCGCCAACAGCATCGAGCGGGTGAAGCGTTCAAAGTCCATGCCGGTGACATCGATAATGCGCCTGGCGACTGGGCGCAGTTTCGATTCAAGCACGTTGCCCGAACGCACATCAGCAATTTCATGCTGTGGCTGCTGGAGCTTGCCCTGCGGCTTCGCCCGTGCCCGGCGCTGACTCCAGTGGGCGCGAAATTGCCCTTTCGCGGTCTCGAACTCGACTTCGGCAAAACACTCCCCTGTCTGCCGCGACATCAGTTCATTAGCGCTGCCACTGATCGTCGGCAAACGCGGCGTGCATCCATACAACGCGAGGCAGATCGCATCGAGAATGGTGGACTTGCCAGCCCCGGTCGGTCCGGTGATGGCGAAAATGCCTTCATTGATATAGGCGGGATCGGTGAAATCGACCTGCCACTCACCAACGAGGGAATTGAGGTTCTGAAATCGAAGCTGGAGGATACGCATCTGGCTCGGCCACCCCTGTTCGTACTATCAGTATAGTGCGGAAGACAATCGGGAAGTTTGCCAGTGTATCTGACAGGATGACAGTGTAACTTACTCTTCAGGCGCGGGAGAAAACGACGCTGTCGGAGGGTATCGGTGGATGTATGAGCAGTGGTTACCCAATCAGGGGGCAAGTTATGGTGCCAGGGAAACCCAGCGACCCGACAATCAGTCGGGTCGTGCAGCATAGACCAGGCAGGTTGAGCAGCTACACGCCTACCCTATTCGTCGGGAAGGCCCACGACCTCACGAGGCCAGAAAACAGCACTCAGCCGATGCTGATATGCACCGGCGAATCAGAAGTGACAGCCGCGGGCATGGCTGCGTCATTGTGCAGAGGAAGAATATGTCCCTGACTCTTGTCGCGGATGACCTCTTCAATCAGTTTCCCGGTGATCGTTTTTGCCTGCTCCGCGTATCCATACACCAGTGCGGTATCGCAGATCGTATTGATAAGGCGAGGTACGCCGTTACTGTGCAAATAGATCTCCCTAATCGCTTCGAGGTCGAACAGCTCAGGATTTCCACCCGCGATTTCAACACGATGACGAATATACTCGAACGCCTCTTTTGGATTCATGGCATCAAGAAAATAATCGACACCCACTCTTTGCGCCAGTTGACGTAACTCAGCCTTTCTAAGGACTTCACGCAGTTCCGGCTGCCCGACAAGAATGATTTGCAGCATCTGCTCCTTGTCGACATTGATATTGGAGAGCATCCGTAACTCTTCCAGCCCTTCCATGCTCAAGTTCTGCGCTTCATCGATAATGAGTGTCACGCGCTTGCCCTGGTGGTACTTGGCGCGCAGGAACTCCATCAGGTCGCGGTAGAGCTCCACCTTGTCCCGGTCACGAAATTCGAGGTCAAACGCGAGCATGACCCACTTCAGCAGCTCGCCGAATGACTGATGGGTATTGGTGATATTCCCGACGATCATGTCGAGATCCTGATTCTTGATCAGATGTCTGACCAGCGTGGTCTTGCCACAGCCGATCTCACCTGTAATCAGCACAATCGAAGCACCCTGTATGAGTCCATACTCCAGCAATGACAGTGCCTCCTGGTGCCGATCACCAAGATAGAGAAAATCGGAGTCTGGAAGCAGCGAAAATGGCTTTTCTTTGAAATTGTAAAAAGCTTCGTACATGGTAAACCACTCGTGGTTGTATTCGAGAATTGGGGCAACAGCGGCGCTATCACCCGAAAGTCATTGGATATGTGCTTTAGTCGGCATCATAACCATAGTAATAGTCGTAACCACCACCAGACATATTGGACCGGGAATTATTGAGAACCGTACCGAGAATATTCGTCCCCTGTAGCAATTCCACTGCCTGGTGGAGCTCTTCCTTCTTGCTCATGCTCTCAGATACGACCAATAACGAACAGTCGATGTAGTCCGCCAGCACCATGACATCATCCACCAGTAAGAGAGGGGGTAAATCAAGCACGACGATACGGCTTGGAAACATCCTCTTTAGTTCTGCAAAAAGCGCGGGCGTTTTTTGGGATGCCAGCAACTCGGAGGCGTTTTCCAATGACTCCTTACCGGGCAGCACGACCAAATCGCTCTTTTCAGGTTTGAACATGATCGACGACAGACGTGCGTCACCGGCAAAGAAATCACTCATGCCATTGGAAGGTGATATATTGAGTTTCTTGTGCATCGATGGCCGACGCAGATCAAGGTCAACCAGCACCACAGTCTGCTGCACCGAGCGCGAAAGACTGGCGGCCAGATTCACGGCTGTCAGCGACTTCCCCTCCGACTTGTTGGCACTGGTAATCGCCAGCGTGGTCCAGCCATTACTGGTCATCTGTTTATAGACCTGGGTGCGCAGCATGTTGTATGCCATCGTCGCAGACTCCATCTGGTCACCAAACAGCACACGGTTCTTGCGCAACACCTCGTCCTGTAGTGCGACGCGATTGATTTCGACATCATTGCGCCTGCTGCCACCTGAAAGGCCATAGCCTCCGAGACCACCAACACCCCCAAATTCCTGCCTGCGTTTTTCTACTGCCTTGACAATTTTTTTCATGGTTGAACTCTGATAATTTCAAATTCGGTCGGTTAACATCGATATCAGCAACCAGACCTTATGTTTCCTGCGAAGCCAGACTAAAACGTTCGTTTGGCCACCAACGCCTTGAAAGCTTCCCATGCTGGCGCCAGCGGGCCGTCTTCTGAAAAGCCCCAGCCAAGCAGTGCTGCCAGTGCAATCGCCCCAACTGCGATAGCAGCCAGCTTTAACCGGCGGTTTCTGATATAAACCGCCGCCTCTGCATGAGACAGAATAACGGGGATGGTACCCAAAGGTCGCGCCCCGGTTATTGCAGCCAGCGCCTTCGGGCCATTGATACTTTCATCTAGGCTTTCCAGCAGCATCACGACCGCGAATGCCAGACCGAGCCCCAGTAGCATACCCAGGGCCATAATGGCGGGCCGATTCGGCTTGACTGGCCCACCTGGCAACTCTGGCGGCTCAAGCAAGGTGAAGCGCTCGTTGGTATCGGATGATTCCAGCGCCTGAACACGTTCGGCGGCACTCAATTTGCTCCTGATAGTGGTCAGTTCCTTGAGCGTATCATCGTACTGGCGCTTGATTCGGTTGTATTCCTGCTCTACATGCGGCGCCAGTTCGAGGCGACCTGAATAGCTGTCCAGTTTGGCCTGGAGTTCCGCCTTGCGGGCATTCAATGAAGCCAGTTCCGCCTCGCCCGATGCAATCCCCGATTTGAGACTTGAGAACACCGGGTTTGTACGGCGCAGGGTGTTGAATTCTTTTGCACTGGTTTGCGGCGTAATCAATGAAGCCTGTCTTTCCAGCCGGGAGACCTTTGCCTGCAAGCGTTTCACTTCCGGATGCGTTGGCGAATATTTCTGCAACGCCTCCGCCAACTCGACCCGTGCGATTTCGAGATTGTCACTGACCAACGGGCTGGCTGATGCAGCATCCACACTGCCGCCCAATGACTCGATTTCTCGCTTGAGTTTACGAACCTTGGGGTGACTTGGCGAATATTTAGAAATAAGCGAGTGATACTCCTGCTGGAGTGTTTGCAGCCGGCCGGTCGCACTCAGCACCTTTTCGCCTTCTTCATTTCTGATCAATGTTCGATCTTCATAGATGAATGGCTTGGTGCCTGCCAGCTGTCCCCGCAACTGGATTATGCTGCCGCGGATCGACTGGATCTGCTGCTGAACGCCCAGCAGCTCCCGCTCGGTACGCTCCTGCTCTGAGATGATCATCGACATCTGCTCAGGCAAGATCCCCAGGTTTTTCTCCTTGAACGCCGTCATCTCGTGTTCGATCTCAGCCAACCGTTTTTCCAGCTTTTCAGCTTCCTGGCGGAGAAATCCGGTTGTTTTGCCGGATGCCTCTTTACGCTTGACGTCGTTCTCGCGAAGGAAAAGCTCGGCAAGCTCGGCGACGATCTGCTGAGCCATCTGTGGGTCGTTCTGAATTTCGAACGACAATTCCATGGCCATTGACCCCTTCTTTCGACCTTTCCCCAGGTTTCCAACTTCAGGATTCAACATACTGACGTTGATTGCTTTCTCGAGCTTTCTTGCCAGCGCTTCCCGCGGAACGGTTTCACGATGCTCGGAATAGAGATCGTATTTATCGACAATGGCCAACAAATTGGGTTTGATCAGCACAGACCGCACGATCGACTCCACCATCTGCTCTACCGATGGCTCGATACCACCAGCAAACTCCGACGTCACCGCAGAGGGTTGCTGAATCATAATCGTCGCTGTCGAACGATAGACCGGTGGCAAGGCCAAGGCCAATCCGACTGCGATCGTCGTGACCAGGGCGAATACCGCAAAAAAGATACCTTTTCTTCTGCGGACAATGGCGATGTAGTCACTGAGGCTCGCTTCCTGTTCAACCACGATGCCCTGATTATGTTCTACCGCTGCATTCATATTGCTATTCTCTTGATAAATATTGAATCCGTCCTCAGGAAAACCGAGAATGGTTCATAAACGGAAAAACGGCGTATTAGTACACCGTCAATCTGGCTTTTCGATACTCCACGCCAACATAAACCTGGTTTCTATTGGCGGTACCACTGTCATCGTTTCGATCTTCGGCCGCGAAGGTATATCGCGCCTGTAGCCGCCAGTCTTTTTTCATGCGCCAGGAAATACTCGGGGAAACGCTGTAATACAAGCGATCTGACTGTGTTGCGTTGTCGCTGAGTGTCTCGCGGTTTTGCGCCAGCGCACTGAGTTTCCACGACAGCTTTTCATTGATTCGACTATCGACAGACGCACTGATTCTATTCTGCAGATACACGACACCAGTCGAACTGGGCACGACGCCCAGGCGGTATTTCCCTGAGTACCGCGCCGTCTCACCTTTGTAAATCAGGCTCACACTTCCCGATCCCCCAGAGCTTGTATCGTCCTTTCCTTCAGTCGTCGACTCAGTGTTCACACCACCCACGAAGAAACCGCCTTCCAGGCGAGGCGAAAACCGTTTTTTGTAACCCAGTTCCAGCCCCAGGCTACTTGCCTTGTTGGTCAACTCCAGCACCTTGTAACGCTGGTAATACCCACGTACAACGAAATCACTTTCTTCACTGAGACGCCGTTCAAAATCAACCGTCGCATTCTGATTCTCGAAGTCGTTCAGACCATTTTCGCCGGAGTCCTCGTATTGGGATCCCTCGAAGCGATATCTGACTTTGACCGACGTCAGCTGGGTCAACAGATAGCGCCACGATGGAGCCATTGAAAAATAGGTTCTTCGCTTGTTGATAAAGGTAATGCCAGAGTCTTCCAGCTCACTGGTACGCGTGCTGTCGTTGGCGAACGAAAGATCCAATCCCAGATCGCTTCGCTCACCGAACGAGGTGGTGGACAGGCTCAGATACTGGTCAAACGAGTTGAGGTCTGAGTCTTCTGCATAGGAGCGGTAAGAGACTCTCGGCTCGACTCGGGTCTTGACCGCATCGGTTTCGTTGCTGATGACGACACCCGCATTCGCAGCCAGGCCGGTCGAAGACTGTGCATCCGTCGTCGAGAAACGGATATTGTCGTCGAACACCAGGGAAGTATTGACGAAGGGTTCGACCGCCCAGTCGGCCTGTGCCGAACTTCCCACGGCGATCAGGAGAGCGGCGAAAGGAAACAATGCAATGTTTCCCGCTAGCTTTCTATTATTCCCCACCATGCGGCACCCCAAAGTTATTGTCACGGCACAATCACCGTATCACCACTGCGAAGCGTGATGTTCTGCTCCAGATCTTCCCCGCGCATGACCCGCTTGTAGCTGAATGGAATCACCTTCTTGCTGTGCGTCACCTTGTCGCGGCGCAGCACCTTGATCTTGTTGCTGTTGGCAAAGGCCGTCAGCCCGCCCGCCATGCTCAACGCTTGCAACACATCGATATCACCGGTCAACACGTACTCACCCGGATTCTTGACCTGACCGAGGACGAAGATCTTGTTGCCGATGACCTCTTTGAGCGACACCGAAACCGTTGCATCGGGAATGTACTGACTCAGCCTTGCAGTGATCTCCTGACGCAGCTCCGAGATCGTCTTTCCGTTGGCGTCGACATCACCGATCAACGGAAATGTAATACCACCATCAGGGCGAACGACGATATCCTTTTGCAGCTCTTCTTCGTTGTAGACGGATATGTACAGCTTGTCTCCCGGCTGAATCGTATAGATCAGGTCGTCAGCCACAGTGCTCGCCTCAGCGACCTGACTGGCGGCAGCTGAACCAGACCCCTCACTCCCGGAAGGAGCTGTTGCACAACTACTGACAAGGAAGGCTGTTGCAGCGACAAACACGGCCGCCTTCATTGCATGTGTCAACTTCTTCACTTCTGTAAATCCTCTGTTAGTTATTAGTCACTGTCATCAGCGACCCACGATTCGTGACAACCAGATCGGTGTCACACACCGCAATTCTTATTGCCTGGGTAACTACTCAGCTCACCACTGCAACGCGCCATCTCTGCGTTGGGAAATGGTCATTTACACTTGTAAACTCACATTTCCCGCCTTGATCTGACGCGTTTCAGCGGCAATCTGAGCAGTTACGGTTCTATTTTCACCTACTGATGCCTGGAAGAATCTGACCGGTATCTTAGCAACGCCGAATATGACCGGTCATTACCGAAAATTGCGCTCTCATCACAGTTTCCGACCCTATCCCGGACGCAGTTCAAAGTTTTCCGAATATCAGGATCGCCAGACGCACCGTTAGACAGTTTCATCGGCTTTCGTTCATCGATGGGAAGGCCGCCGCTGGCCGCAAGAAATGGCGTATTCAATCATGTTGCGACGTGAATCACTGTTACACTAATGCGGAAATGTGATGCGCAGCACACGACACATTCCATTCACTCAATACACCCGAAACAATGACAACAACCAGACAGCAAGACCTATGGAACTACCAACCTGGCCCCGACACGCTTGGCGCAAAGGTTCTGATCATTACCGGCGCGGCCAGCGGTATCGGACGTGCACTCGCGCTGGCCACGTCGCGGCTTGGCGCTACCGTTGTGCTAACGGACAAGACCATCAACGGGCTGGAGAAGGTCTATGATGAAATCATTGCACAAGACTCGGCCGAACCTGCCATCTACCCCATCGACTTATCAGGAGCGACAAGAGAGGATTATCAGACGATGGCCGACACACTTGCGGCAGAGTTTGGAAAGGTGGATGGACTGGTCAACAATGCGGGCTGGATCGGCTCATACGTACCTTTCCAGCACTACGACATGAAGTTGTATCAGGAGATCATGATGGTCAACCTGCATGCGCCATTCATGCTGACCCAGGCCATGCTGCCGCTACTGGAAAAGTCCGACGATCCGACGGTTGTGTTTTCGACCCATGCACACGATGTTGCTTACGCCGGCGCCTTCGGCATCGCCAAAGCCGGGCTGGAAACGATGATGAAAATTCTTGCAGACGAATACGATACCGAGACCCCCATCCGCTTCAATGCAGTCGATACCGGGGTGGTCGACACGCAGATGCGCCGGCTGAACTTTCCCGGCGAAGACTGGAGCAAGAACCCGAAACCGGAATCGGTGATCGCACCCTATCTCTACTTCCTCAGTCCGGATAGCCGGGGTATCAGCGGCATAAACTGCCGCAAGAATAGCGACTAACGCCGCCTCTGGCGCTTTCTCGAAGGTGGCCGCTGAACCTCGGGAACGGGCAATGATGCCGCCTGATAAAGCTGTTGCAACTCTGCCGGCTCCAGATCCCGCCATTTGCCGGGGCGCAGGCGGCGCCCCAGTACGACCGGACCATAGCGCACCCGAATCAGACGGCTGACCTGAAAGCCCAGCGCCTCCCACAATCGCCTTACTTCACGCTTTCGACCTTCCCGCAATACGACGTGATACCAATGATTGGCGCCGGTTCCGCCGGCATCCGCCACAGAATCGAAAGCGGCCATGCCATCCTCCAGCTCGACGCCAGCGGTAAGCATCTCGAGGATATCTGGCGGCACCTCACCAAGCACTCTGACAGCGTATTCCCGCTCAATCTCGGATGATGGGTGCATCAGTTTGTTTGCCAGCTCACCATCCGTAGTGAGCAGCAGCAAGCCCGACGTATTGATATCGAGCCGCCCGACGGCCACCCAGCGACTATGCTTGAGTTTTGGCAGCTGCGAAAAAACATCGGTGCGCCCATCCGGATCGCGCCGGGCCACGATTTCACCGACAGGCTTGTGATAGGCAATCACGCGCACCTTGTTCAAGGCATTCGCGTTAAGATGCAGCAACCGCCCCTTAACCCGAATCTTGTCTTTCAGAGACGCACGATCTCCGGGTTTCGCTTTCACCCCATTAACTGAGATCAAGCCTTCCTGCAGCCAGCGATCGACCTCACGGCGTGAGCCGAGACCGGCTGACGCCAGCAATTTCTGGATACGTTCCGAAGCCATGGGGTTCTATACTATGCGACACATCAACAACGATGAGAGCAAGCCATCATGCCAGAAAAACGAAATTTCATCTCCCTGAATATCGCCGTCCTCACGGTTTCCAATACACGAAGCGAAACCGATGACGTATCGGGAAATCTGCTGCAACGCCTACTGACCGAGGCAGGTCATTGTGCGCTCGACAAGAAGATCGTAAAGGACAACATCTACCAGATTCGGGCTGAGGTCTCATCATGGATTGCCGCCCCGAACATCCACGTCATCCTGACAACCGGCGGTACGGGCGTCACTGGCAGTGATGGTACACCTGATGCGGTTGCCCCCTTACTCGACAAGCGGCTGGAAGGCTTTGGAGAGTTATTCAGAATGTTGTCATATGAAGAGATCGGCACCTCGACGCTGGCATCCCGCGCTCTCGGCGGGGTCGCCAACGGCACTTACCTGTTCTGCCTGCCCGGTTCCAGCGGTGCCTGTCGTACCGGGTGGAGCAGAATCATCGAGCCGCTGCTCGATAACCGCAGCAAACCCTGCAACCTGGCGATGTTGATACCCCGGCTACAGGAATAAGCGGTGTTGAAGTCTGGCGTAAATCAGCTGTCGACGAACGCCCGCTCGATATTCTCACGGCGCTGCTTGGCTTCGATGGTCAACGTCGCCGTCGGGCGGATCAGCAGCCGCTCCAGACCGATTTCCTCACCGGTGTCTTCACAATAGCCGTATTCGCCATCTTCGATGCGGCGCAGGGCCTCGTCGATTTTCTTGATCAGCTTGCCTTCACGTTCGCGAATGCGAAGCTCCAGCCAGCGCTCCTCTTCGAGCGTTGCGCGGTCGTTTTCATCGGCTTCCCGTTCCTGATTGCGCAGATGACTGTTCGTCTCTTTCAGGCTATCAACCAGTTCTGCCTTCTGCTTGAGCAGCAAGTCCTTGAAAAACGCCAACTGCTCGTCGTTCATGTAGTTTTTCTTGGGCTGCTTCAGCAGCTCCTTCTCGGTCAACATGATTGAACTCCCTTGTTTCAGGTTACTCGATTGGATCCAGCATAATCACGATGCCTGCGCCTGCCTCAACCAAACGAGGTGACGCCATGCATCTCAGCTTGCCAGCACATCGAACCAGAGCGCTTGTGGTGGTGCCCTGGCCATTACTGGAAATGGCGGCGCATTCTACTCCTCTTCAGTCTGGATTTCGACAACAAGCTGAGACAAAGTTCAATATATTTCCGCTACATACCGCTCAACAAACGCATCGGGTTGCATCATCCATGCGCTCTGGCAAGAGACGATGGCCGTCAGCAAGAGGAACCGCGAACTGGCATATCCACACACTAAAACACACATCCCTATCAGGAAGTATAGCGCTTCAGGGAAACGAAGCCGCAACCATCAGGCTCAGGCAACGGCTGCGATCACCAGATCCATCACATTGGTGCCAGTCGGCCCGGTATTGACGAGATCACCACTGGCTTCAAGAAATCGTCCCGCGTCGAATCCGGCAAGTGCAGCCTGCAAACTTACACCAGCCGCCTCCCCCCGGGCGACCGTTCCGCCATCAACCAGAGCCCCAGCATCGTCACCTGGACCATCGGTGCCATCTGTACCCGCAGTCAGAATCGCCATGCGCGACTTCCCTGAGATTCGTTGCGCCAAACAAAGCCCGAGGTGCTGATTGCGCCCGCCACGACCTGGTTTTTCCGGCAAGACGACCGTGGTTTCCCCGCCCCAGAGATGAATCCCCTTCGGTGCAGAAATCAGGAAACCCGCCAACTCGTCAGCCACCACGCCGACTTCACCGTCCAGAAACCGGTCATGCTGAAAGACTTCGAACCCGGCGCCACGCGCCGGCTCTGCTGCCGCCGACATTGCATCGGACAGGCTCGCGACGATCCTGTGAGGTGGAGTAAACTGTGCGGACGCCCGCGCGCACTGAGGTAGGCGCGCCTGAAAAACGGCGGCAGCCTCGGGCCATTCGACCACTGACGGATCCGTATCGGGATAGAACAGGCCCGAGCCGATCATCCCCGGATCATCGCCACGAACATCGGAAATCAGCAGCACCTCGATATCCCGAATCGCGCCAGCATTGAGCAGCTTGCCGCCCTTGATCATCGATACCGACTTGCGAATCCGGTTGATCGCATGAATATCCAGACCCGATGCGAGCAGTACTTGTGTCAGCGCACGCAGGTCTTCCAGCGAAAAGCCGTCCGGAAGCACTTCTACCAGGCTCGACGCTCCGCCTGATATCAGCGCCAGCAGGCGATCCTGTGCAGGCAGGCTGGCAATATAGTCGACCAGTGCCGCACCTGCTGTCAGGCTGGCCTGCCCCGGCACCGGGTGATCGGCCTCCAACAAACGTAAACGCTGGTCCGAGAGACCTTCCAGATGACCATGCTTGGTGATCACCACCCCGTCGCGAATATGATCACCGAGCGACGCCAATGCTCCCCGCGTCATCGCCGCCGCGGCCTTGCCCACTGCAATCAAATGCACCGGACGGTCTGGCGCCGTCCCGGCCAGCGCCTGGAGCACCGCGCGTTCACCATTGACCCGCTCAATCGCCGCACCGAAAGCCATCAACAATACTGCGCGCAAATCCTGACACATCACTTTGCACTCCCCCTGCATGAAAAAGCCTGCCGAAAGCGGGGCTTTGGCAGGCTCACTATTCTCTGGGGTTCGGAGTTAAGCTGGATGGATATTGGCACCATCGGCAGAACATTGCTGCCTTCTTTGTTGGCCTCCCCCTTTTTCAAAGGGGGATTTTCAGGGGCTTACTGCCAACCCAAGGCCTTTCCAATCCCCCCTAACCCCCCTTTGCGAAAGGGGGGAACCGCTAGCCTGCTTACCTTAACTCCGAAACTTAAGCTACTATCTTCGCGATTGGCGTGATCAACTCCCCAGCATTGCAGGAATACCTCCCTCGCGTGCCAATTTCATGAAATGCGAGCGATAGTAAAGCACCGCGCTCTTGCCATCGACCGAGACATCAAATGCGCGCCATTTGCCACCGGACTTTGCAAAGCGAAATACCAGCCGCGTGGTTCTGCCTTCAGGAAAGAGCAACCGCGCCATCAGATCAATACGACTGGCATCCTTGGACGGGCGTGGGGGTAGAAACTGCGTCCTCGGCGGTGGTCCACGATGGCTGACCACGTTCCTGATAAATGCCTTCAGAAACATGCCTTCGACACGCTGGGTAAATTTCTCCTGCTGCTGCGCATTCATCTGTGCCCAGGCTGGCCCGGCTGCCAGCTGCGCCATACGCTTGAAGTCGAAGAATGGCTTGATGGTTTTATCGACGAAACGCTGCATCTGGACAGGATCCTGCGCTCGACCACTGGCGATGAAAAAGTTTAGCCTGGTGATCCCCTCTTCGAGGACATTCGATGCCGTCGGTGCAGCCGGAGCGACAGTAGCCACCATCTGGGCAGGCTGCGCCACAGCAGGGGCCTGCGGCGGCGGATTGGCCGTGGCGATACCGCTGAACAACAGGCTGGCCAAGCCGACCATTGCCGGATAATGAATATGGAGTTTCTTCACGGTGTTTCTCCTTTGTGGTGGACTATTTATCGTGGTGGACGATCAACGCTGAATCCAGACCAGCGTTTTGGTGGGAATGCTGGCAAACAGCTCAATGACATCGGCATTGCGCATGCGAATACAGCCATGGGATGCGGGCTGTCCGATCAGCCCCTCTTCATGGGTTCCATGAATATAGATATAGCGCGACCAGGAATCCACCCCAGTGCCGGTGTTTTTCCCCTTGTCGAGCCCTTGCAGCCACATGATGCGACTGGTCACGAAATCATCTCCGGTGGCAACCGGGCGAGGTTCGATGACTGCTATGCGTCCGGTGTCCACTCTGCCACGAAAGATCGTGGCACTGGCGGCATCTGCACCGATCTTGCGGCGGATATAGTGCATACCCAATGGCGTTTTGTTGCTACCCGCTTCGCTACCGATCCCGTATTTCGACGTCGAAACCGGATACTGCCGCCGCAACTTACCGTTTTCGAACCAGGAAAGCGTTTGCGCCGAGATATCGACCACCAGCAGGTGTCTTGCGCTGAAATCGGGGTAACGTGCGGTCAGCCTGGCAATATCTTCGACCACGTCAGCAGCCGCCATTGGCGCAATAGACAACAGCGCCAAGCATGCCGCCACCACCATCGTGGCGCTTCGCAACCATCGAGTCATGCGTGGTTATGTAAGTCGACACCTTCGGTCTGACGTTGCCGGTTGTCTTCGCCTTCACCCGAGCCACGCTGATTGCCAAGGTTTTTCAGGTAGGCAGGCGTAACCCCGGTTACGTAGTGGCCATCGAACACCGAGCTATCGAAACCGTCCATATTCGGGTTGCCCTTACGCACAGCATCGATCAGGTCTTCCAGCCGCTGATAGATCAGCCGGTCAGCGCCAATCACCTCACAGACCTCTTCGTCGGTATGGCCGTGGGCAATCAGGTCTTCGGTTGCCGGCATGTCGATCCCGTAGACATTCTGATAGCGAATTGGTGGCGCTGCCGAAGCAAAATAGACCTTGCTGGCGCCGGCATCCCGCGCCATTTGCACGATTTCACGCGACGTCGTACCGCGAACGATCGAATCATCGACCAGCAACACGTTCTGGCCGCGAAACTCCAGGTCGATAGCGTTCAACTTCTGCCGTACCGACTTCTTGCGTACCTGCTGCCCCGGCATGATGAAGGTGCGACCGATATAGCGATTCTTGACGAAACCTTCACGATATTTGACACCAAGACGCATGGCCAACTCGATGGCAGCGGTTCGGCCACTGTCGGGTACGGGGATCACCACATCGATATCGTGATCCGGCCACACCTCCGTGATCTGATCTGCCAGCTTGATGCCCATGCGCATACGCGACTTGTGAACCGAGATGCCATCGATCACGGAATCGGGACGCGCAAAATAGACGTGCTCGAAGATACAAGGCGTCAACCGATGCTCACGGGCACATTGCTGCACATGCACTTCACCACGCTCGGTGATGTAGATCGCCTCGCCCGGCCCAAGGTCGGCCACCAGCTCGAAGCCCAAGGCATCCAGGGCAACGGTTTCGGAGGCAACGATATATTCCGCTCCCTCGGGCGTCTCCCGTTTGCCGTAGACCACGGGGCGAATACCGTGCGGATCACGGAAGCCGATCACGCCATAACCAACCAGCATGGCAATGACTGCATAGCCACCCTTGCAGCGCTCATGCACGCCGGAGACCGCCGCGAAAACGGCTTCTGGCGTTGGTGTCAGCCCCTCCTGACGCAATAATTCCTGCGCCAGCACATTCAGCAGCACCTCCGAGTCGGAGGTTGTGTTGATATGACGCCTGTCCTGAATGAACAGCTCTTTTTTCAACGCCTCAGCGTTGTGCAGGTTGCCATTGTGTCCCAGCGCAATACCATAGGGGGAGTTCACATAGAGCGGCTGCGCCTCCGCCGAACTGGACGAACCGGCCGTTGGGTAACGGACATGGCCGATACCCATATTGCCCACTAGGCGAGCCATGTGCCGAGTATGAAACACATCCCTGACCAGACCGATCCCCTTGCGTAGAAACAGCTGGTCATCCATGCAGGTGACAATGCCAGCGGCGTCCTGACCGCGGTGTTGCAAAACGGTCAAACCATCGTACAACTGTTGGTTGACGGGTGATCTACCGACGATACCGATAATGCCGCACATAAGTTGTTACCGGGTTTCAGGAAAAGTGTTCAGCCAACGACGGAGGCAGAAGGTCTCTGATCCATACCGCGATGTCATGGAAAAACGGGAGCGTCAATGACTCCTGCCACCACGGTTCGTTGGGAAGATTGGTCAGCATCGCCAGCAACACCAGCGCGGCGACGATCAGGCCACCCCGCAACACGCCAAAGATAATGCCCAGCATCCGATCGGTGCCACTGAGCCCGGTTCGATCGACCAGCTGGCCAATCAGGTAGTTCACAATACCACCGACCAGAATGACGATAACAAACAGAATGACGATACCGATCAGCGACTGTACCGTCTGGCTGCCAACGGAAAAGGGCAGCAATGACGCAAGCCTCTCGCCGTAAGTCAGGCCAACCCACAGCGCCAGAATCCAGGTTGCCAGCGAGATCGACTCCTTGATCAACCCACGAAACAGGCCTATCAAAACCGAAATGCCGATAATGGCAATGACTACGATATCAACCCAATGCATATTGACTACATCCAGATGTGAATGGACGGGAACGATCCCAGCCAGGGAATGAAGAAATGGGGAACGAAAACAAATTCATCGCATTGCGGTGATGAAACGCGTCAATGATGGCTGACGATAATGCCTTCGAGCCGCTGCTTGTCGATAAGGCGCTGGCGCAGGTCGTCCGCTGCTTCACGTGTGGGCCGAGGCCCGACCTTGACCCGGTAGATCGATTTGCCGCCAGCCTTGGTGCCCTCGACGAAAGCGGGGAAACCTTTCGCCTGTAGTTTTCTCGTCAAGGTATCGGCATTGGCTTTCTGACTGAAACTGCCCACCTGGACGACGAACCCGGCACCACCGGCTGCCGGGGGCGTCGATGGCTTCGACGCTGCCTTGGGCGGTTTCGGCTGCTCAACCTTGGCCACCGGCTTCTTGTCAACTTTGGCCGGCTTGGGTTTTGCTGCGGGCTTTTGCTCGACCGGGGGTTCGACGACCGCCTGCTTTGGCGGTTGCTCGGCAGTTGCAGCCGGCGCCTGTTTTTCAGCCTGCTGTCCACCTTGCACATCAGTAGCAGCGGGTTCAGTAGCAATCTCGATGGTCTGAACCGCGGGCGCTTCGAGCGGCGCCGGTTCGGCCACCGCAGGCCGCTCACGATCCAATCTGTTAGGAATGTCAAAGACAGGCTTGGGCGGAATCTCGATCTGCATACTCACTGGTGCTTCATCCTTCTTGCCATCGAACAGCATGGGCAGAAAAATGACGGCGAGGGCGATCAGTACGGCGGCACCAACCAGCTTTTTCTGGAGCGCCTTGTCTTGGCTTGCTTCTGTCATGTCATTCCTGTGAGGGGCTGTAGCGGAAAGTCCGCAGACGAAACACCCGATTTTCCGGCCGACCGGGTTTGGGTCTGCATTATATGAGCAATTCCCTCGCTTCCGCTACCGTATGAAACGAACCGGTAACAATCAGCCTGTCTCCCGGCTCAAGTCGCGAGCGCGCCTGAGCAATGCCGTCCGCGACGGAAGCTGCGGCAATCACCGTTCCAATACCATCCCGGCCCCGCAGCAGCGGCACAAGGTTTTCAACCGGCAGGGCACGTGGCGTCTGCGGCGCAACCGCAATCCAGTCGCAGCCAAGCTCTGCCAGCTCCCCAAGCAATGCGCCTACATCCTTGTCTGCCATGACACCGAACAGGATCAGGGAACGCCCCGGCAGAGGACTGACCTGTAATGCCGCCACCAGCCGCGCCATGCCATGGGGATTGTGCGCCACATCCAGCACCACCTCAAAACCGGCATCGAGACGCTCGAAACGCCCTGCAAGCGTTGTTGAGCGCAGGCCTTGAACAATGGTATCGCGAGCCGGCCGCAAGTGCGGGGGCAACGATGCCAGCACCATCAGCACCGCTGCCGCGTTCTGCACCTGATGCTCACCAGCCAGTGCCGGATACGGCAGCTGTTCCATCACCACATCGCCATCCGTCCAGTCCCAGCCCCGTTCATGCAGCTTGTAGCTGAAGTCGCGGCCAGTCTGTTTCAGCGCGATACCCTGCGCCTCGACATACTCGAACAGCGACGGCGGCGGCTCGGGATCACCACAGACCAATGGCTTGCCAGGGCGACCTATCGCCACCTTCTCCAGTGCGATGGCATCGCGGCTGTCACCCAGCCAATCCACGTGATCGATGCCAATCGACGTCAGCAAGGCGACATCCGCATCGATGATATTGACGGCGTCGAGGCGCCCGCCCAATCCGACTTCCAGAATCCAGATATCGACGCCAGCCCGGGCAAACAGCCAGAAAGCAGCCAATGTACCGAACTCAAAATAGCTGAGGCTGATGTCGCCCCGGGCGGCATCGACCGCGCTGAAGGCAGCCATGATCGCTGCATCGTCCGCTTCGCGGCCATCGATACGAATGCGTTCGTTGTAGTGATGAATATGCGGTGAGGTATAACAGCCCGTCACATGCCCTGCCTGACGCAGAATCGCATCCAGCATCGCGATGCTGGAGCCCTTGCCATTGGTACCGCCAACCGTGATGACCGTCTGCGCTACCGGCAGCAACGCCATGCGCTGCGCCACCTGGGCGACGCGATCCAGCCCCAGGTCGATCTCTTGCGGGTGCAATCCCTCCAGCCAGTTCAGCCAGTCATCGAGCGCATCGAAGCGCATCCTTTTATCCCGCTCAGGACGTTGTCAGCGTTGCTGGTGCGATCTGTGGCAATGGCAGATGCCGCATCATGGCAATCATCGTCGCCAGCTCCTTGCGCATGTCGCGGCGGTCGATGATGCGGTCGATGGCGCCATGCTCCAGCAGAAACTCGGAACGCTGAAAGCCCTCCGGCAGCTTTTCCCGCACGGTCTGCTCGATCACCCGGGGACCGGCAAACCCGATCAGTGCCTTCGGCTCGGCAATATTGAGATCACCGAGCATGGCGAAACTGGCAGACACGCCACCCATGGTCGGATCGGTCATCACCGAAATATACGGCAAACCCGCTGCCCGCAGCCGCGCCAGTGCGGCGCTGGTCTTGGCCATCTGCATCAGCGAAAACAGCGCTTCCTGCATCCGCGCACCACCGCTGGCAGAGAACAGTACCAACGGCAGATCGTGTGCCAGGCATTCGTTGATCGCACGGACAATCTTCTCGCCTACAACTGCTCCCATCGAGCCGCCCATGAAACTGAAGGTAAACGCACCGGCAACAAGGTTGACACCATGGACCGACCCCCGCATCGCGATAAATGCATCCTTCTCGCCAGTCGCCTTCTGCGCGGCGGCCAGGCGATCCTTGTATTTCTTGCTATCCTTGAACTTCAATACATCGACCGGCTCGACCGCGGCGCCAATTTCTTCACGCCCCTCCTCGTCAAGGAAGGTTTCCAGACGCTTACGACCATCGATTCGCATGTGGTAACCACATTTCGGACAGACTTCCAGGTTGCGCTCCAGCTCGGCGCGATATAACACCGCATCGCAGGATTTGCATTTATGCCACAAGCCCTCGGGCACGGCGCGTTTTTCGGTGGATTGCGTTCGGATTCTGGAAGGGACCAGCTTTTCAAACCAGCTCATTGCACGTTACCTGCTACCTGTTCTTATCCATGGCCGATCGCATCTCTGCCACCAAGCCACCCACACTGGCGAAAATCGCCGCCTCATCACCCTGATTGTCCGCAATACGCTGGACGATCGCACTGCCAACCACCACCGCATCAGCCACCTCGGCAATGGCCGCTGCTGTGCTGGCATCCTTGATACCAAAGCCCACGCCAACCGGCAGATCCACATGCTGCCGGACCTGCTCCAGCTTGCTCGCAACCGCAGCCGTATCGAGCGCAGCGGAACCGGTGACGCCCTTCAATGATACATAGTAGACGAAACCGGAACTCGCCTGACCGATCTTGTCAAGACGCTCGGCAGTGCTGGTGGGCGCAGCGAGGAAAATCAGATCGAGCCCGGCTGCACGAAACGTCTTGACCGGCATCTCCGCCTCTTCCGGTGGCATATCGACGATCAGGACACCATCCACCCCAGCTTGGCTTGCTTCATCGGCAAACGTTTCATACCCCATCACCTCGACGGGGTTCAGATAGCCCATCAGGATCACCGGCGTTGCATCATCCTGTTGCCGAAACTGCGCCACCATCGCCAACACATCATGCAGGCTGACATTGTGCTCCAGCGCACGCTCGCAGGCCATCTGGATGACGGGCCCTTCGGCGGCGGGATCGGAAAACGGCACGCCCAACTCGATCAGGTCCGCGCCCGATGCAACCAGGTGATGCATCAGTGGCACCGTCATCTCCGGGCCCTGGTCACCGGCGGTGAAATAGGGAATCAGGGCTTTGCGCCCCTGCTCGGCAAGCGCCGAGAAACGTGTTGTGATCCGACTCATAACTTGATCCCCTCCAGCCTGGCGACAGTATTGATGTCCTTGTCGCCACGTCCGGACAGATTCACGACCAATACCTGATCGCTGCGCATCGTCGGCGCCAGCTTCATGGCGTAGGCGAGCGCATGACTGCTTTCCAGCGCCGGGATGATGCCTTCGGTGCGGATCAGGGTATGAAACCCTGCCATTGCTTCCGCATCGGTGACAGCAACATAGTTGGCTCGACCGGTATCCTTGAGCCAGGCGTGCTCGGGGCCAACCCCCGGATAGTCAAGACCTGCCGAGATCGAATGGGTTGGAATGATCTGCCCATTCTCATCTTCCATCAGATAGGTGCGGTTGCCATGCAGCACCCCCGGCGTCCCGGCACATAGCGGCGCGGCATGGCGCCCGGTTTCGAGGCCATCACCAGCCGCCTCGACACCATAGAGCGAGACAGCTTCATCATCGAGAAACGGGTAAAACAGCCCGATCGCGTTGGAGCCACCCCCAATACAGGCCACCAGTGCATCAGGCAGCTTGCCGGTCATGTCGAGACACTGGCTGCGAGCCTCACGGCCGATGATCGCCTGAAAATCTCGCACCATCTCTGGATAGGGATGCGGCCCGGCAACAGTGCCGATGATGTAGAAAGTGTTGTCGATATTCGTAACCCAATCGCGCATCGCCTCGTTGAGGGCATCTTTCAGCGTACGGGAACCGGAAGTGACGGAGACGACCTTCGCACCCAGCAGTTTCATGCGGTAGACATTGGGTGCCTGGCGCTGAATGTCCTCCTCGCCCATGTAGACGACGCATTCGAGCCCGAGCCTTGCCGCCACCGTGGCGGAGGCGACGCCATGCTGACCCGCACCGGTCTCGGCAATGATACGGGTCTTGCCCATGCGCCGCGCCAGCAGCGCCTGGCCAATGGTGTTGTTGATTTTGTGCGCGCCCGTGTGATTGAGGTCTTCGCGCTTGAGGTAGATTTGTGCGCCCCCCAGCTCCCGCGACCAGCGCTCGGCATGATAGAGCGGGCTGGGCCGGCCTACATAGTGCGCCAGATCGCGATCGAACTCGGCCTGAAAATCGGCGTCGTTCTTGAAGTGGTCGTAGGCGCTTTGCAGCTCCTCAACCGGCTCCATCAATGTCTCGGCGATGAATTTGCCGCCATACGGACCAAAATGCCCATGCTCATCCGGCAGTTCCGCCCAGTTCTGGCGCTCGTCAGCGTTCACAATCGACACGTTTAACCTCATTCATCAACATTCTGATACGCCCGGCGTCTTTGATACCGGGCGCTGATTCGACACCACTGGACAGATCCACCGCGTAGGGCTTCACCGCAGTAATTGCGGCGGCCACATTGTCCGGTTTCAAACCGCCAGCGAGGATCAGCGGCAGTGGACTGCTCGTCGGAAACCGTGTCCAGTCGAAGGTCTTGCCCGTGCCACCGACTTCACCGGCGGCATGGCTGTCCAGCAACAAGCCGGCAGCATCGTGATAGGTCGCCGCAAACTGTTCAAAATCAGCAACGCCATCGATCCCCGCCGCCTTGATATAAGGCAAGCCATGGCGACGGCATTCTTCACCCGACTCACTGCCATGAAACTGCAACAATCCGAGCGGCACCTTGTCTAGTACCGCATCGACAAATGCTGCTTCGGCATTGACGAACAACCCGGTCACGGTAACAAAAGCCGGCACTTCCGCTGCAATCTCGCAAGCCCGCTCAACGGTCACATTTCTAGGGCTGCGGGCGAAGAACACCAGCCCGATCGCGTCAGCACCCGCGGAAACCGCCGCCGCTGCATCCTCACCACGCGTGATACCGCAAATCTTGACCCGTGTTCTCAAGCGCGCCCCGCCAACCGTCGAAAACCGTGAAGTCTAGCAGATAATCAGTGTTGTGATTCAGGTCACGATAGGCGTTGGCTGGCTTATTTGTCTCCGCAGGTTTCCAATGATCGTAGCTGTGAGCAGCTGAAGCTCTCCCCCATTAGCAAGATGAAACGGCAGCAGTATCCCCTGCTACCCATAGACTACCGTCGGGCCCACCGCATCGATACCAAAGCGGTCAGGGTAGCCAACACCGGTAAAATACAAACCATGAGGCGGCGCGGTCACGCCACCGCTTTTTCGATCACGCAGCGTGAGCAGTTCCGCCACCCATTCCACTGGACGCTCGCCCTTGCCTATCTCGATCAATACCCCGGCAATATTGCGCACCATGTGATGGAGAAACGCATTGGCACGAATATCCAGATAGATGAAATCGCCACTGCGGCTGACCGCGATTGATTCAACCGTTTTGACCGGGCTTTTTGCCTGGCACCCTGCGGCACGGAAACTTGAGAAGTCGTGTTGACCGAGCAATAGGCGTGCTGCCATGGCCATACGTTCGCTGTCGAGTGGATGGTAGATCCAGGTGACGCGCTTCGCCAGCACCGCGCGCGGCGTGCTGCGATTCAAGATGATGTAGCGATAGCTGCGCGATACGGCGCTGAAACGTGCATGAAAATCATCCGCTACCGGCCGCGCCCAGACGATCGATACATCATCCGGTAGACGGGTGTTGCCACCCAGCAGCCAGGCACGCTCTGGACGCGTACTTTGAAGATCGAAATGGACGACCTGAGCAACCGCATGAACGCCGGTGTCGGTTCGGCCCGCACAGGTGACGGTAACAGGATGATCAGCAATCCCAGAAAGTACCTTCTCCAGCGTTTCCTGCACCGATGGCGAATGCTGCTGCCGCTGCCACCCGCAATAGCGGCTGCCGTCATACTCTATACCAAGTGCGATGCGGATCATTGGCGTGAGGGTTTTGTCGGCCCTGTCATGAACATTGGCGGACCCTGCAAGCAAAAAGGCCAGACACGAGCCTGGCCTTTTTAATCAACAAAAGTGGCTTATACGTTACTTCAACTGCTCCAGCAGTTTCCGCGCCGCACCTTGCTGCTCTTCATTGCCGTTGGCGATGACCTCTTCGAGTGCTTCGCGAGCCCCCTCGTCATCCCCCATGTCGATGTAGGCCTTGGCCAGGTCGAGCTTGGTGCTGATTTCATCGGCCCCTGTCGTCAGGGAGTTGAAATCGTCTTCAAGCTCATCGAGTGAGAGGTCCTCCTCATCGATATTCCCCATCGCCAATGTCAAGGTACGGGTATCGAGCTCGGCTACCGATTCGTCGGCCTTGCTGGTCAGGTCGCTGAGACCTTCCTTGACCTCATCGAGCGCTTCGTCTTTAAGCTCTCCAAGATCAGGCGCAGGATGGATACTGGTTGCATCCGGCGACTCGTCTTCCAGCTCATCCATCGCCGATTCGCGCAGTTCCTTCAGCGCTTCGGTCTCTTCCATCTGCAATGACTTGCTCAGCTCATCGAGATCCGGCAACTGCGTGTCATCTGGAGAGAGGTCGATATCTTCTGAATCGATGGTCATGGTTTCCGGCATATCGCTGCCAATGCCGGTTTCGGTCAGCGCATCCGGGCGATTGGTGATCGCCGTCAGCGTCAGATCTCCGGTATCGGCATTGACGAACATTTCATGCTCGGGGGCCATATCCTTACCCATGACAGCGACACGCTGGAACAGCTTCTTATCAGCACCATCGGCCGGACCTTGGAGTTTCTGCGCGGTCGCGATGAAAGCCTCCTTATCGCCGGTCGCATGGTAGGCCTCAGCCAGCTTCGCGATATAGTCGTTGCGCTCAGGATGGGCCTCCACTGCCGGTTTCAACAGATCGACCGCCTGATCGTGCAAGCCGTAGGCAAGGTAGACATTGGCTTCGGCCAACACTTCATCCTCAGTGATCTCGCCGGTTTCATCCGCTGCACCGATCAACGTACCAGGTTCTTCTTCCTCGGCTGGCGCTTCCGGTTCTGCCGCTGCCTGGGGCTCGACAAACACCTCGTCAGCCGAAATCTGCGCGGTACTTGCCAGCTCATCTTCGACCAGCGTCTCAACACCACCCTCTTCTTCGACAACGCTTTCCGCATCATCGATCAGCGCCTCCTCTGCGTCATCGATGACGACAGGCTCCTCCTCCTTGCGACGGAAGATCAGCCACGCCAGCGCCGACATCAGCAGCACACCCGCGCCGACACCCGCCAGGGCACCTGGATTCTCCTTGATCTTGTCGATCAAGCCGGTGCTTTCATCGACTTCGATCGTTGCCGCCGCTTCATCCGGCTTATCTTCATCGACCTCAGGACTGGTTTGCGCAGATTCGTCAGCTGCAAACGGCGCCTCGGTTCCGGCCTCGGATTGTTCGGGCTCGGCCACCGCCGTCGTTTCGTCGCTGCCCGCTGGCTCAGCCATTTTCTCCGATTCCGTCAGACCACCAGCGTCGGCTACCTGCTCGGCTGCTTCCGTGCCAGCAGCATCTTGTAACAAGCCACCTGTTTCGGTGCCAGCCTCCTCAGCTGCTTTCTCTTCTTCAGCCTGAAAGGTCTCTGGCGTGGGTGCTGGCTCGGACACGTCGGTCTGAAGATCGGCGAGCTTGTCATCCTTGAGCTCGATCAGCCGATCCTTGTCTTCAATCATCGACTCCAGTTCGCTGACACGCGACTGCAGCTCTTCGCTCTCTTTAGCTTTCGATTCGATCTGCTCTTTCACCAGCGCGGCACTGCTGCCAGCGCCAGCGCTGTCCCCAGCCTCACCGCCACCAGCGCTATCGCCCTTGCCTTCAGGCGTGAGGATTTCCAGATTCGGCTTCTCGGTAGTCACACCACCAGCCACCACTTCGGGCCCTGTTTCCTTGACACGAGACTCGAGGTCCGCGATCCCGGCAACAGATCCGGCCTCAGGCACAGCAGGCGCTGCCGGGGCAGCTGTTTGCGGTACCGCCGTCTTGGCCGCCTGTGATTTGAATTCCTGGAAAGCACCGCCCTGGGCTGACATGGCTGCCATGACGACAGATTTCGCTTCTGCACGACTGATACTGACTGCATCTTCCGCATCGGGAATACGCAGGATGTAACCTGCCTTGATGCGGTTCATGTCGTTGCGGATAAATGCTGACGGATTGGCGCGCTGAATCGCAACCATCATCTGATGGATATTGGCCGGCGTCCCTTGTTTCGCGCGTTTGGCGATACTGAACAGGGTGTCGCCGCGGCTCACCTCGTAACTGTCGGCAGCTACGACCTCAGAACCAGCCGGCGCTTCGTCGGCAAAGGTTTCGACCACGGCACCTTCATCAGCCGGGAAGGTCTCGATTTCGGCCTGTGCCGCATCGAACGCACCACCAACAAAGGGAGGCAGCCAGGTCTCTGTCTCTTCGAGTCCGACAGCTGCCGTCGCAGGAGCAGCTTCCTCCAGCGGGATAAATTCAGGTTCTTCGCTGACAACTTCAGTCTCTTCGGCAACCGGGAGCAGCTCAGCCTCCGGAATGTCACCGCCTTCTTCTTCGACGGTGAATGTTTCGAGATCCGCCGGTGCCTCACCCACGAACGGCGGCAGCCCTTCACCGATTCCGGTTTCAGTCGTGACGATGGGCTCGACTGGCGCAGTGATAGCAGGCACGTCGGCAACGGTGTCAGCAGGCTCGGTATCGGAAACAAAGATGGGCACTTCGGCGATATCTTCTGCGGAAGTCGTCGCCGCAGGCGCGCCGCCGCCCAGCACAGGCGGATCAAGCAGAACGGTGTATTCGCGCAGCAGCTTGCCCTTGGGCCAGGAGACTTCAACAATGAAGTTGACGAACGGCTCCTGAATCGGTCGATCAGACGATACCTTGATCACCGGCACGCCATTGACGACGGAGGGCTTGAACCGCAGGTGACTGAGAACCGGGCTGCGAGTAATACCTACCTGCTCGAACACCGCATCAGGCGCAAGCCGCACGGTGACACCACCCACCTCATCGGGAGTAGTGGAGACCATTTCGATCTGCGCATTCAGCGGCTGGTTGAGTGCGGAATAGGTCGAGATCTCTCCCAGTCCCACAGCGTAGCTCATCGAAGGAGCCAATATTGCCGATAGTGCCAAGCCCAATGTACGTCTACGCACAGTTCTGCCCTCTTTCAAACAGTTGATTTCCAGACCACAGCGTCATCCCTTCCCGCTGTCTCCAACTTAAATTCCCTTTCTGAAAGGTCACCGTAGCGGAGCCCTGCTCCCTCGGCATGGTTGACCGAGAGCAGCTCTCCTCCTGTATCCTTTTCTTAGAAATGGCGCTACTTTAACACCCACAACCGAGCGGGGACGGCACCATCAACAGCCAACTTCAGCGAATCAGCTCTAAGTATCTGGGCTAACTATAGGTTATAAAAAGTCTTTTTGCAAAACTTCTGCGATCTGGACACTGTTCAGCGCAGCACCCTTGCGCACATTGTCGGAGACCACCCAAAGATTGAGCCCCCGCGGATGGGAAACATCCTCCCTCACCCGGCCAACAAACGTCGCGTCGTTACCAGCCGCCTCAGTCACCGCCGTCGGCCAGCCACCGTCCTCGCGCTTGTCGAGCAAGGTCACACCCGGTGCATTTGCCAGCAGTTCCAGCGCTTGTTCGAGCGAGATTTTTTCCTTGGTTTCGATATGCACCGCCTCGGAATGCCCATAGAAAACCGGCACCCGAACCGCGGTAGGGTTCACTTGAATGCTGTCGTCTGCAAAAATCTTGCGCGTCTCCCAGACCATTTTCATCTCTTCCTTGGTGTAGCCATTGTCGAGAAACACGTCGATCTGCGGTAGCACATTGAAAGCGATTTGCTTGGGATAAACCTCAGCCTCGACCGAACGACCATTCAGCAACGCTGCCGTCTGTGAGGCGAGTTCGTCGATGGCCTCCTTCCCAGATCCGGACACGGCCTGATAGGTCGCCACATTGATGCGCTCGATACCTACTGCATCATAAATCGGCTTGAGCGCGACCAGCATCTGAATGGTCGAACAGTTGGGATTGGCAATAATGCCCCGATTTTTGTAACCCGCAATCGCCTCCGGGTTGACCTCGGGAACAACCAGCGGAATATCATCATCGTAGCGAAACTCGGATGTGTTATCGATGACGACGCAGCCCGCTTCAGCGGCCTTCGGGGCATAGATGCGCGACAGCCCGGCGCCCGCGGAAAACAGACCGATCTGCGCTTTGGAAAAATCGAAGTCATCGAGCACTTCAACCGTCACCCAGGCATCGCCGAACGGCACCTTCTTGCCTGCCGACTTCTCGCTTGCCAGCGCATAGACTTTGCCGACTGGGAAATTGCGCTCCGCCAGAATCGACAACATGGTTTCACCCACCGCGCCGGTGGCACCAACGACTGCAACATCAAAAGTCCTGCTCATCGCTTAGCTCCCCATCTCTTGCATCGCAGCCACGACGGCATCGCCCATCGCCGCAGTTCCGATCACAGTTGATCCTTCGGTTTCGATATCTGCCGTACGCAGTCCTTGATCAAGCACCTTGCCAACCGCCTTTTCTATCACGTCAGCCAAGTTCGCTTCATCGAGGGAATGGCGCAACATCATGGCGACGGACAAGATGGTCGCAAGCGGGTTGGCAATATCCTGGCCCGCAATATCCGGCGCCGAGCCATGAATCGGTTCATACATGCCCTTGCCATTTTCATCGAGCGAAGCCGAAGGCAACATGCCAATCGACCCGGTCAGCATCGCAGCCGCATCGGACAAAATATCGCCGAACATATTGCCAGTGACCATGACATCGAACTGTTTTGGCGCTCTTACCAGCTGCATCGCCGCATTGTCGACATACATATGCGACAGTTCCACCTCGGGATATGCCAAACCCACCCGCTCGACCACCTCGCGCCACAGCTCTGACACTTCGAGCACATTGGCCTTGTCGACCGAACAGAGCTTCTTGTCACGCTTCATCGCGGTTTCAAACGCGCTGCGCGCAATGCGCTCGATTTCGCTCTCCGAGTAGACCAGTGTATTGAAGCCCTCACGCTGACCATCATCAAGCGTACGAATACCACGTGGCTGCCCGAAATAGATGCCACCCGTCAGTTCGCGGACAATCATGATATCCAGCCCGGAGACCACTTCAGGCTTCAACGTCGACGCATCGGCCAACTGCGCATAGAGAATCGCCGGGCGCAGATTGGAAAATAGCGCCAACGCCTCGCGGATCGCCAGCAAGCCCCGCTCTGGGCGCTTGTCGCGCGGCAGGTCGTCATATTGCGGCCCACCCACCGCACCAAGCAGCACCGCATCGGCGTCACGCGCCAGCTTCAGCGTAGCTTCAGGCAGCGGTTCGCCTGCGGCATCGTAGCCAGCGCCACCGATCGGCGCGATTTCATATTCAACATCGAAGCCAAATTCCTTCTGCAATACATCGATCACCTTGATTGCTTCGCGGACAATCTCGATGCCGATGCCGTCGCCGGGCAGAATCGCCAGTTTATTGGTCATTTATCATTCCTGTGTCACGGAGTCTTAATGGGTAGCGAACAGCCAGGGTGCCTCAGCCTGCCGCCGCGCTTCATAGGCGCGAATATCGTCAGCGTGCTGCAAAGTCAGCGCAATGTCATCCAGGCCTTCGAGCAAGCAATATTTGCGGAAAGGGTCGATCTCAAACCGATAAACATCGCCATCGCCACTTCTCACCTGCTGCGCTTCGAGATCGATCTCCAGCGAAAAGCCATCGCCTTTGTTGGCGCGTGTGAACAGCGAATCGACTTCAGCCTCGGACAAAGCAATGGGCAACAAACCGTTCTTGAAACTGTTATTGTAGAAAATGTCGGCGAAACTTGGCGCGATCACGGCGCGAATGCCGTAGTCGGTCAGCGCCCAGACAGCATGTTCGCGGGATGAACCACAGCCGAAGTTCTCCCGCCCCAGCAGTATCTCCCCGCCCTGATAGGCCGGCTTGTTGAGCACGAAATCGGGGTTGATGCGCCGCTTGCCATGATCCATGCCCGGCTCGCCTGGATCCAGATAGCGCCAGTCATCAAACAGGTTGGGACCAAAACCGGTGCGCTTGATCGACTTCAGATACTGCTTGGGAATGATCGCATCGGTATCGACATTGGCGCGATCCAGCGGGATCACGAGACCGGTAAACTTGCTGAAAGGTTGCATCGATTCGCCTCGAAAATGACTATTTTGGTGGCGGCACAGGCGCGGGATAGGCTTGTGGCGCGGCCTGGTCCTGCGGATAAGGGTAGGGATAGACTTCGACCTGGCCACCCTCGGGCAACGGCACCACTTCGGCGCCTGAAGCAGCAGGCGCTGGCGCCGGCTGCGTGGAGATCACTTCGGACACCACAACCTCCTCCTGCACCTGCTCTTTTTTCTGAACTTTCTTGCCCTGCATCAGCAGGCCAAGGTTTTCAATATCCTGACCCAATCCCCGTGCTGCATTGCAGCCAGAAAGCGCGACGGCGAGTGCAGCAACGGTCAGTGTTGTCTTGAAAAACATTGGGCTAACTCCTGAATGATTTTTTGTGATGAACTCGACATTGCAAGTGTAACCTGCCAACCGAGACATGGCACGACAACGACTGTTATTTCTTGCCCACATTCTGGCGGTCGAAGCGAGTTGGCCAGTGACTTGCTGAGCGGACTATGTCTGCAAAGCCTGGCGTCAGCTAGCTCACATTTCTCACGTCGACGAACCGCCCCTCGATGGCAGCAGCAGCGGCCATGGCCGGGCTCACCAGGTGGGTGCGCCCACCCTGCCCCTGCCGCCCTTCGAAATTGCGGTTGGAGGTTGATGCGCAGCGTTCGCCCGGCTCCAGCCGATCTGCATTCATCGCCAGACACATCGAGCAACCCGAATCACGCCATTCAAAACCAGCGGCACGGAAGATTGCATCCAGCCCTTCGTCCTCAGCCTGCTTCTTCACCAACCCCGAACCTGGCACCACCATCGCCAGCTTGATATTGTCAGCGACCTTGCGGCCCTCGACCACGCTTGCCGCGGCACGCAGATCCTCGATTCTGGAATTGGTGCAAGAGCCGATGAACACCTTATCCACCATAATATCGGTAATCGCCTGACCGGCTTCGAGCCCCATATAGTCGAGTGCGCGGCGTATCCCGTCAGCCTTGACTGGATCGGCCTCGGCAGCGGGGTCGGGAATCGACGCTGAAACTGGCAGCACCATCTCCGGCGATGTCCCCCAGGTCACTTGTAGCTCAATGGCCGATGCGTCGATGCGCACCACCTTGTCGAACACCGCATCGGCGTCGGACACCAGATCACGCCATTGCGCCACCGCCCGCTCCCACAGATCACCCGCTGGCGCCCAGGGGCGACCCCGCAGATAGTCGATGGTGACATCATCCACCGCCACCATGCCGGCACGCGCGCCCGCTTCGATGGCCATGTTACAAACCGTCATGCGACCCTCCATCGACAAGGCGCGAATGGCATCACCACCAAATTCGATCGCATAGCCGGTGCCGCCAGCTGTCCCGATCTCCGCAATGATCGCCAGCACAATGTCTTTGGCGGTCACACCCGGCCCAGCCTCGCCATCCACACTGACGAGCATGTTTTTCATCTTCTTCTGCAACAGACACTGGGTTGCCAGAACATGCTCTACTTCGGAAGTACCAATACCGTGCGCGAGCGCACCAAACGCACCATGCGTCGAGGTGTGAGAATCACCACAGACCACAGTCATGCCCGGCAGCGTCGCCCCCTGCTCGGGACCGATGACATGCACGATACCCTGACGAATATCGTCCATCGTGAATTCCGTCAGACCAAAGGCGCGGCAGTTCTCATCGAGCGTTTCGATCTGGATCTTCGCCACCGGATCGGTGATACCGGCTTCCCGATGCGTCGTCGGTACATTGTGATCCGGCACCGCGAGTACAGAGCTGCGTTTCCAGACATCCCTGCCTGCCAGCCGTAAACCTTCGAAGGCCTGCGGCGACGTCACCTCATGCACGAGATGTCGATCGATGTACAGCAATGCCGTGCCATCATCTTCTTCGCGCACCACATGGGATTCCCAGAGTTTGTCGTAGAGTGTCTTGCCAGTCATCGCCCATCACCTTTGTTGAGGCTGCCACGATAGTGAAAAGCAACACATAACTCAAATGTATATTTTTTATCCAATCGATTACTATCCGGAATATGGATATTGCCGCATTGAAAACGTTTCTGACCGTTACCGAAGAAGGCTCGTTCTCACGCGCGGCCGAACGACTGTTCATCACCCAACCGGCGGTGAGCAAGCGGATCACATCGCTGGAGTCCGAGTTGAACGCACAGCTATTCGACCGGGAAGGGCGGCGAATACGCCTGACCGAAGCTGGCCAGCTTCTGCTGCCAAACGCTCAGGAGATCGTCAACCACGCCGACCGAACCCGGGAGTTGCTGACCTCGCTCTCCGGTGCCGTGACCGGTTCACTGCGGATGGCATCGTCGCACCATATCGGCTTGCATCGGCTGCCGGAAATCCTGAAACACTTCTCCCGTCACCATCCAAAGGTAGAACTCGACCTGCGCTTCCTCGATTCGGAGACTGCATGCCGCCGGGTTGAAAGCGGCGAACTCGAGTTTGCGCTCATCACGCTGCCCCGGCGACTGCCGGACATGCTGGAAAAGGATGTCATTTGGCAAGACCCATTGACGGTCGTAACCGCCCATGACACAAAATGCGACGACACAACCCTGCTCGAAAGCCGCGCCATCCTGCCGCCACGCACCACATGGACGCGGCAGATCATCGATCACTACTTCGACAACGCTGGCATTGAGATCAGCACGCTGATTGAAACCAATAACCTGGAAACCATCCGCCGCATGGTGGAAATCGGCCTTGGCTGGAGCGTACTCCCCGCAACAATGCTCTCCCCATCACTTCGTGCCGTGCGCATCCAGGGGCTGACACTACAACGACAACTCGGCCTGGTTCGCCACCGGCGGCGCAGCAACAGCAATGCCGCTACTGCGATGATCGCACTACTCAAACAACGGGCGTCATAAACTGGCAGCACCAATGGTGTGCATACCCTCGGGTGAAATGAGTGTGTCATGTAACCATGCCCTTTCATGGGCAAAGAGGCGGCGCCGGATTCAAAACGACCAAGTTATTGAATCTGCGACATAGGGAGGAAAAAGGGGTTCATCTGGGGCTACCGTACAATTCCGCTTTGTGGGCACGCTTTTGTGGGTTGGCTGCGGCTCTCATAGTAAGATACGCCCCTGATTTGCCGACCCGTCGCATCCATGGCTGAATTCGCTCTTATTCTCGTCAGCACCATTCTTGTCAATAACTTCGTTCTGGTGAAGTTTCTTGGCCTGTGCCCGTTCATGGGGGTGTCGAGCAAGCTGGAAACGGCGATGGGCATGGGGCTGGCGACGACCTTTGTGCTGACGCTGTCTTCGGCGACCAGCGAGCTGGCGAATGTGTGGCTGCTGGAACCGCTGGGCATCGAGTATCTGCGCACAATCACCTTTATTCTGATCATCGCCGCCATTGTCGGCTTTACCGAGATGGTGGTGCATAAGACCAGCCCGCTGCTGTACAAGGTGCTGGGCATCTACCTGCCATTGATCACCACCAACTGCGCGGTGCTGGGCGTGGCCTTGCTCAATGTGTCTGAAAACCATGGATTTCTTGGCTCGCTGCTGTACGGCTTTGGCGCCTCGATCGGCTTTACACTGGTGCTAGTGCTGTTTGCCGCCATGCGCGAGCGCATCAATGCGGCCGATGTGCCAGAGCCTTTTCGTGGCGGCTCCATCGCGCTGATCACTGCGGGACTGATGTCGCTGGCCTTTATGGGCTTTACCGGGCTAATTCCGGGCTGATGCTGACGGCAATCATCAGCATTGGACTGCTGGCGGCAGCCCTCGGGCTGGTGCTCGGCTATGCGTCGATCCGTTTCAAGGTCGAGGGCGATCCGATTGTCGATCAGATCGACGCGGTACTGCCACAGACGCAGTGCGGCCAGTGTGGCTTTCCCGGCTGCCGGCCCTATGCCGAGGCGATTGCCAGGGGCGAAGCCGAGATCAACCGCTGCCCGCCCGGTGGCGAGGCGACGATCAATGCGCTGGCCGATCTGCTGGGCAAGGAGCCGATTCCGCTCGACGAAGAGCGCGGCACGACGCCCGAGGAGCCGCTGATCGCCTTCATCAACGAGGATATCTGCATTGGCTGCACCTTGTGCATCCAGGCTTGCCCGGTCGATGCGATCATTGGCGCGGCGAAGCAGATGCACACCGTCATCCGCGATGAGTGCACCGGCTGCGATCTGTGTCCGCCAGCCTGCCCGGTGGACTGCATCGACATGATTCCGATACCGAAAAAGCTGGACGACTGGGTTTGGGATACGCCCAAAGAAAAGCTGATCGTGGAGCCGGCCTCATGACGCTGCACAAGCTGGGGCATTTCCACGGCGGCCTGCATCTCGACGATCACAAGGCCGAATCCACCGGGCAACCCATCGAGCCACAGCCGCCAGGCAAGGAGCTGGTGCTGCCGCTGCGCCAGCATATCGGCCACGACGCCGAAGCAGTGGTCAAGCCCGGCGACCGGGTCGGCAAGGGCCAGCTGATCGCGCAACCATTCGGCGATATCAGCGCGGCCATTCATGCGCCCACCTCGGGCACGGTCGTGGCGATCGAGGGACGGCCATTCCCTCATCCGTCTGGCCTGCCGGTGGAAAGCATTGTGATTGCAGCCGACGGCGAGGATCGCTGGGCGCAAGGGCTGCCAGCGCCGGTGGCGGACTTCCGCAACCTCAGCGCGCCCGAACTGACACAGCGGATACGTGAGGCCGGCATCGTTGGTCTGGGTGGCGCCGCTTTTCCCACCGATGCCAAGCTGCGCATCGACAAGAACTCGATCAGCACGCTGGTCATCAACGGTGCCGAGTGCGAACCGTGGATCACCTGTGATGACATGCTGATGCGCGAGCAGGCCAGCGGCATCGTCAGCGGGATTGCCATTCTGCAACACATTCTGCGCCCCATGGAGACCCTGATCGGCATCGAGGACAACAAGCCCGAGGCGATCGAGGCGATGCGTCAGGCGCTGGCCACGGCACGGCTGGACAATACCGAGGTGGTGGTCATCCCGACGCTCTACCCCTCCGGCGGCGAAAAACAGCTCATCAAGATTCTCACCGGCAAGGAAGTGCCGAGCGGCGGACTACCGCTGCAGATTGGCGTCGTCTGCCAGAACGTGGGCACCACCTTCGCCATCTTCGAGGCCATTGTCGAAGGCAAACCGTTGATCGAACGGGTGGTCACGGTCACCGGCGATGGCGTCCAGCAACCGCACAATCTGCGGCTACGCATCGGCACGCCGATCAGCGCAGCCATCGCGGCAGCCGGTGGCTATGTCGAGGGTGTGGCGGAGCTGCTCATTGGCGGCCCCATGATGGGCGTGGCCTTGCCCAGCGATGAGGTGCCACTGATCAAGTCGGCCAACTGCATACTGGCATCGACCCCTGCCAACCTGCGGCGTCACGATGCCCATCCCTGCATCCGCTGCGGCGAGTGCGCCACTGTCTGCCCCGCGCAACTGCTGCCACAGCAACTCTATTGGTATGCCCGCGCCAAGGATCACGACAAGGCCGAGGACCACCATCTGTTCGACTGTATCGAATGTGGCTGCTGCGACTATGTCTGCCCCAGCCATATTCCGCTGGTGCAGTATTACCGTCATGCCAAAGGCGAGATCCGCCACTTGCGCAAAGAAAAGGAGAAAGCCGATCGCGCGCGGATTCGGCATCAACTGCGCGAGGAACGGCTGGCGCGGGAAAAGGCCGAACGCGCCGCCCGGCTGGCGGCGAAAAAAGCCGCGCTGGAGAAGAAAAAAGCCGCCAAGCAAGATGCTGGCGACACACCCGACCCGAAAAAGGATGCCATCGCCGCGGCCCTGGAACGCGCCAAAGCGCGCAAGGCTGCACTGCAACAGGAAAAAGCCGGGAAAACCGCTCAGGAGAGTAACGAATCACCGTGAAATTCCAGATTGACAGTTCGCCCCATCTGCCACCCGTCAACGACGTCAGCCGCCTGATGCGTCAGGTGCTGCTGGCATTGCTACCGGGAATCGCCGTGGCCAGCTGGTATTTTGGCTGGGGGGTTTTGATCAACCTAGTCGTGGCGACACTGCTGGCGGTAGGGTTCGAGGCGCTGATTCTTGCCATCCGCCGGCGTCCCGTCGTGCCGGTCATCAGCGACTACAGCGCCGTCGTGACAGCCTGGTTGCTGGTGCTGGCGCTACCGCCACTGGCGCCGTGGTGGTTGCTGACGATTGGCGTGTTCTTTGCCATCGTCGTTGCCAAACAGCTCTACGGCGGACTGGGCTACAACCCGTTCAACCCCGCAATGGTCGGCTATGTGGTGCTGCTGATCTCCTTTCCGGCCACCATGACCAACTGGATGGCACCAACCACGCTGGCCGACTTCCATCTTGGCCTGAGCGATGCACTGCGAGTGACGTTCACGGGCGAATTTCCGCCGGGCCTGGACTGGGATGCCATTACTGCGGCAACGCCGCTGGATACGGTGCGCAGCGGGCTCCGGCTTGGCGAGTCGATCAGTGAAATGCAGGATCAGATTCCTTTCGGCCTGCTGGCTGGCGAGGGCTGGGAGTGGATTTCGATCGCGTTTTTGCTCGGTGGTCTGTGGCTGCTATGGAAAGGCATTATCGACTGGCAGGTGCCGGTTGGCCTGCTGGCAGCACTGGGGCTGCTGTCCGCTGTATTTTCACTGTATGACCCGGAATATTTCAGCTCGCCGCTCTATCAGCTGCTGGGCGGCGGTGCGATGCTGGGCGCATTCTTCATCGCCACCGATCCAGTCTCCGGCAGCACGACACCGCTGGGCCGGCTGCTCTTTGGCATCGGGGTTGGCACCATTACCTTTGTCATCCGCAGTTGGGGCGGCTATCCCGACGGCATCGCATTTGGCGTCCTGCTGATGAACATGGCAGCACCGATGATTGACGAATATACCCGTCCCCGGGTGTATGGGGAGCGGTGAGCAGCATGGGCATCAAGGGCAAGGTCATCTCCACCGCACTGATTCTCGGCGCCTTCGGTCTGGCGGGTGCCGGCTTGGTGGCGACAGTGGAGAAATATACCCGTGACCAACGCGAAGCCTCGATTATCGCGGCACGGCTGCGAAGCCTGCACGCGGTCATTCCCCCCAAGATCCACGATAACGACTTGCTGAATGACTCGATTCTGATCGATGACCCCGTATTTTCGGCAAAATTCCCAACCATCGTCTATCGCGCGCGCAACAACGGCCAGCCGGTGGCCGCCGCCTTTGAAACCACCGCGCCGGAAGGCTACGCCGGGCCAATCCGGTTGATGATCGGGATTGGCATCGACGGCCGCCTGCTGGGCGTACGGGCGCTGGAGCATCGTGAAACACCGGGGCTCGGTGACGGCATCGAAGTCGAACGCAGCGACTGGATCCTGCGCTTTTCCGGTCGGTCGATCGGTGATCCACCACTGTCACGCTGGGCGGTAAAAAAGGATGGCGGCGTTTTCGACCAGTTCACGGGCGCAACCATTACCCCGCGCCTGGTCGTCAATACAGTGAAAAAGACGCTATTGTATTTCAATGCACATCGCGACGAGGTATTCGCTCGGGAGAATCACGATGAACCATGAAATTCACCATCTGATCAAGGAAGGCTTGTGGAAGAACAACCCGGGCCTGGTACAATTGCTGGGGCTTTGTCCGCTGCTGGCGGTAACAGCCACAGCAGTCAATGGCCTCGGGCTGGGTATCGCCACCACGCTGACGCTGGTTTTCAGCAACACCATTATTTCACTGATTCGCAATGTGGTGACTTCCGCGATTCGGATTCCGGTGTTCGTGCTGGTCATCGCCTCCACCGTTACCGCCATCGAACTGATCCTGCAAGCCTGGTTCTACGACCTCTATAAAACGCTCGGCATTTTCATCCCATTGATTGTCACCAACTGCGCCATTATTGGCCGCGCTGAAGCCTACGCATCAAAAAACGCGGTGCCGTTGGCATTTGTCGATGGCCTCGCCATGGGGACCGGATTTACGCTCGTGCTACTGGTACTGGGCGCGATGCGCGAGGTGCTAGGACGGGGAACCATCTTTTCCGGTGCGCATATGCTGCTGGGCGAGTCCTTCCGCGATGTGCATATCGTCCTTGCCCAGGACCACAGCGGTTTTTTGCTGGCCATATTGCCACCGGGCGCCTTTCTCGGCCTTGGTATTCTTCTGGCGATCAAGAATCTGATCGACAAGCGGATGGAAAAACGCAGTACCAAGGTGCAGGAATTCCCACTCACCTTCCACCCCGCTGCTGAAAAATGAACCGCCAGAAGCGATACGAAATATTTTCCCGGCTACGGGCAGCCAACCCCCACCCCACCACAGAACTCAATTACAGCAATCCTTTTGAACTGCTGGTGGCCGTGATTCTGTCGGCACAATCCACCGACAAAGGTGTCAACAAAGCAACCGAAAAACTATTTCAAGTCGCCGACACACCGGAAAAAATGCTGGCGCTGGGTGAAGATGGCGTCAAGGAATACATCAAGACCATTGGCCTGTTCAACACGAAAGCCAAAAACATCATTGCCACCAGCCGCTTGCTGGTCGAGCAATACGACAGCCAGGTGCCTGACAACCGCGAGGCGCTCGAATCGCTCCCCGGGGTTGGGCGCAAAACCGCCAATGTCGTGCTCAATACCGCCTTTGGCCATCCCACGATGGCCGTTGATACCCATATTTTTCGTGTGGCAAACCGTACCGGCATTGCACCGGGAAAAACCCCACTGGAAGTAGAAAAAAAACTGCTGAAGTTCATTCCTGAAGAATTTCTCAAGGATGCACACCACTGGCTGATACTGCTGGGGCGCTATACCTGCATCGCCAGAAAACCGCGCTGTGGCCAGTGCATCATCTGCGATCTCTGCGAATACCGAAAAAAACCAGAACCCTGTACGGAGCAACAATGAGCCACTTTCTTTTCCGGGAAAACTTCCCACAGCATTTCCTGTTTAATTGATGTTCCAGGATCGCGATCAGATGCGGATGTTCTACAGTCAGGTATTCTTGAAGCACCTGAACGGACAACCACTGGAACCGATGGAACGAATGCTGCTGGATGTAATTCTGCTCCACCCCGAATACCATGACCTGCTGAAAGCGCCGGATCAGGCCGCACAACAGGAATATGGCATCGACAACGGGCAGACCAATCCCTACCTGCACATGGGCATGCACATTGCGATCCGGGAACAAGCCAGTATCGACCGGCCAGCTGGCATCGCCGCACTCCATTCCCGGCTGGTTGAGCAGCTGGGCGCATCCGACGCGGAACACCGGATGATGGAGTGCCTCGGCACGATGCTATGGACATCGCAACGCGAGAACCGGCCACCTGATGAGCTGGCTTATCTCGAATGCATTCGTAAACTTTTGTAGTGCCGATGGAACACCGTGCATCTACCGCAAACAACACGGCGTAAATTCCGGGACCGGGTGGCTCATGAAGAAAAGGCTATCAGTGGACTTGTTGGGCACGCTGCGCTTTACCCAACCTACCCCATTCCGCCGGCTTCGTGCATTACCACCTCATAACCGCTTTCTCTGACACGAGCGTCAGATGAAAACACCAAACTTTTTAATCAAGAGAGAGAATCCGAATGACTAACAAATCATCCAAATCACACATGGCGCTGGCACTTGGCGTTACCCTGGCCTCTTCCACCATCATGATGGCCAATGCGAATGCCGACAGCAACCCGTTCGGTATGACCGAGCTGTCCTCCGGCTACCAGGTCGCGATGGAAGGAAAATGCGGCGGCGACATGAAAGGTAAAGCCATGGAAGGAAAATGTGGCGAAGGCAAGTGCGGCGGCGACATGAAAGGCAAAGCCATGGAAGGAAAATGTGGCGAAGGCAAGTGCGGCGGCGACATGAAAGGCAAGGCCATGGAAGGGAAATGTGGTGAGGGCAAATGCGGCGGCGATATGAAAGGTAAAGCCACTGAAATGAAGGACAAAGCCATGGAAGGAAAATGCGGTGGCGACATGATGGATAAGGCAAAGGAAGGAAAGTGTGGCGGTGATATGAAAGGCAAAGCCATGGAAGGGAAATGCGGCGGCAATAAATAGCCCCACATCCTTACGAGCGGCGGATCAGGCTCCTGATCCGCCCTTATTGACTCAACCGCCCATTTCCATTTCCGGAATCATCACCATGAGCACGCAACAATTTCTAGTCTCCGGAACGGGCCTTGGCCTGCGCCGGGAAATGTTTGATGAGCTCTCGAACACCCATCTTCAGTCCATCGACTTCATGGAAGTTGCACCGGAAAACTGGATTGGCATTGGCGGAAAATTCGGCAAGCAGTTCAGAAGCTACACCGAGCGCATTCCGTTTGTGACGCATGGCCTGTCGCTCTCCATCGGCAGCCCCGCCCCACTCGATGAAGACCTGGTGAGCGCCATCAAGGCGTTCATACAAGAGCATGACATTCTGCTTTACAGCGAACACCTCAGCTATTGCTCTGATAGCGGTCATCTCTATGACCTGATGCCAATCCCCTTTACTGAAGAAGCGGTCAGCTATGTAGCGGCCAGAATTCGCCGTGTTCAGGATATCCTGGAACAGCGTATCGCAATGGAGAACGTGTCTTACTACGCCGCCCCCGGCCAGGAGATGGCGGAAATCGATTTTCTCAATGCCGTGCTGACAGAGGCCGACTGCGACCTGCTGCTGGACGTCAATAATATTTATGTCAATTCAGTCAACCATGGCTATGATGCAGCAGAATTTCTGCGCAAGCTGCCCGGCGAGCGCATCGCTTATGCCCATATCGCCGGCCACCACCAGGAAGCGGAAGATCTGATTGTCGATACCCATGGCGCTGATATCATCGACCCTGTCTGGAACCTGCTCGATATCGCCTATGATCGGTTTGGGATATTCCCGACGCTGATCGAGCGGGACTTCAATATCCCCCCGACCAATGAAATGATGGCCGAGGTTCACCAGGTACGCCAGATCCAGCAAAGTTACTTGCAACACGGAGTAGCCAATGGCTGAACAGCCGTTCCAGCAGATCCAGCAACATTTCTGCGCCCATATCCGCAAGCCGACCGGCGTTCCGGCACCCGACAATATCGAAGACCGCCGCATGGCGATCTATCGCGATCTATTCTTCAACAACATCAATTCTTTTCTGGAAAATGGCTTTCCCGTACTGCGGTCACTGTATTGCGACGACGAGTGGCTTCGCCTCGCGCGCCAGTTTTTTGCCAATCATCACTGTAAAACGCCTTACTTCGCCAAGATTGCGGAAGAGTTTCTTATATTTCTGAACAATGGCTATGAGCCAGCGGACAGTGACCCACCGTTTCTACTGGAGCTGGCACATTATGAATGGGTTGAGCTGGCGCTGGGCGTCCTGGATGAAACCATCGATTTTTCCAGTGTCGATCGCAACGGCAACCTGCTGTCCAGCGTACCCGTCCTCAGCCCGACCGCCTGGCTGTTGAGTTACCAGTGGCCGGTACAGCATATCAGCGCCGAATTCCAGCCTGAGGAGCCACTGGAACAGCCCAATCATATTATCGTCTACCGCGACCGCAACGATGCCGTCGGCTTCATCGAGGCCAACGCGGTGACCGCACGGCTGTTCCAGCTGCTCGACAGCAACGAAAATGACAGCGGCCAGGCGCTGCTCGAAACCATCGCCATGGAACTTCGGCACCCCGAGCCACAACGCGTCATCGACGGGGGCCTGCAAACGCTCACCCGCCTGCACAAACTTGACATCATCGCCGGCACACGCAGCTTGCGATAGCGCCCCTGAGTTCGCTATCGTAGGTGGCATTCTCTGCCCACCCCTACTGCCTGCGCCATGCATATTGACCGCCCCGTACTCGCCTGGGCTCTCTACGACTGGGCCAACTCGGTTTTTGCCGTCGTCGTGCTGACGACATTCTTTCCCCTTTTTTTTCGTGAATACTGGGCACAGGGCATTTCATCGGCACACACCACATTCTATCTTGGCACGGCCAATGCGTCGGCCAGTCTGTTTATTGTCGTCGCCGCGCCGTTTCTAGGCGCCGTGGCAGATCAGGGAGGATTCAAGAAACGCCTGCTGCTGTTCTTTGCCAGCAGTGGTGCGGCGACCACCGCTGCCTTTTTCCTCGTTCCGCCGGGCGAGTGGTTCATCGCTGTTTCACTGTTTATTGTATCTACGATCAGCTGGATGAGCGCCAACGTTTTCTATGATGCGCTGCTGCTCGATATCGCCAGCGAGACGCAACTCGATCGCGTTTCTGCCTTCGGCTTTGCGCTCGGCTACCTGGGCAGTGGGCTGATGTTTGCAGGCTGCATCTGGCTCACGCTGAACCCGCAGTCCGTCGGCCTGGCCGGCGCCGATGAAGCGGTAAGAATCACCTTCTTGATCACCGCAGCATGGTGGGCCTGTTTCACACTGCCGTTGATGTTTTTCGTCCACGAAAAACGGCGCCGACAAAAAGTGGCCGTCTCGGGCGCGGCTTTGTCGGGCTACCACCAGCTGATCGACACCTTCCACGATATCAGGCAGCTGAAACCGGTACTGCTTTTCCTCGCCGCCTACTGGCTCTATATCGATGGTGTCGATACGATTATTCGCATGGCCGTGGACTACGGCAAGGCCATTGGCTTCGATAGCAAAGGATTGATCAAGGCGGTGCTGATCACCCAGTTCGTTGCCTTCCCGTCTGCACTATTCTTCGGCTGGCTGGGGCAACGGATCGGCACACGCAAGGCGATTTTGATCGGTATTGTCGCCTATGCGTTGATGACGGTATGGGCCTCACGAATGGCGCAGAGCTGGGAGTTCTACGCACTGGCTGCAGGTATCGGCCTTTTCCAGGGGGGCATTCAGTCTCTCAGTCGGTCGTACTACGCACGCATTATCCCAGCCGACAAAGCTGCCGAGTTTTTTGGTTTCTACAATATGCTGGGGAAGTTTGCCGCAATCATCGGCCCGATGATGGTCGGCACGGTGGGCGTTCTCAGCGGTGACGCCCGACTGGGAATGCTGTCGCTACTACTACTGTTTTTCGCCGGCGGCATTCTGCTGGCACTGCAGGCGCGTTTCGAAGAAAGACGCTAACGCGAGGCGGGAACCGATTTCAGGTAAGTCACCAGTGCCCGTGCATCGCTGTCGGTCAGGTAGTTCATGGTGTGATAGGCCACACCCGAAAGCTCATGGCGGCTAACACTGCCGTCAGGCTTGGTTCCTGTTTTGAAATATCGCAGCAGATGCTGTTCGCTCCAGTAACCGATACCGGAGACCTTGTTCTGGGTGATATCCGGGATCCGCGCTTTCATCACCATATGACTGCTATCTCCGGAGAAATAGCGTTTATTATCGACGATGCCCATGAAATTCCTGGGTGTATGACATTCACCGCAGTGCATCACAGCATCCGCCAGGTAGCGGCCTCTATTCCACGCGGCGGAACGTAACGGATCGGGCTGGATGATCTTGCGTTCAAATGCCAGGCGCTTCCATAACTGTACGGCGTTACGCCAGATGAACAAGGCACGGCCATTCTTTCGGTTTTTCTTTTCAACTGGCGGCTGCCCTTTCAGGAACTGGTAGATTGCAAGCAGATCCTCATTCCGCATACTGCTCAGTGATGTGTACGGAAACACGGGGTAGTAGTGCGCACCCTTTGGACTGACGCCGTACTGCATCACCACCATAAACTCCTCTTTTTTCCACAGACCGATCCCCGTTTTCTCATCCGGGGTGATATTGGGGGAGTAGTAGCTACCAAAACGGGTGTCAAAAACACGGCCACCGGCAAAGGCAGAATCGGGGTCCTGCAAGTCGGAATGACAGTTACGGCAACCTGCGATATCCGCCAGGTACCTGCCGGCATCCACCAGCACCTCGACCGCCTGCAACCTGGCCACCTTCATATCCGGCTGCGGCCGAACACCCGACAGTGTCAGCGCGATGACTGTCGCAACGGTGAGCAACAGAAATGCCAGTATCCAGCTCGTCAGCTTCATTCACCACAACCGGTTGGTGCAGACCACCGCTGCATTATTGGATCGACACTGACGCTGCGCCGAACCGCTTCGCGACGCAAAGCGGTAAGAGCGTCAGGCCAGCAAACCTTGGTCGATAGAGGGAAGATTACCCAGGTAGCAATAGTAAGATAAACTCCATCGTTTCTGCACCATTATCTGCCGCAATGAAAAAACCCGAATTGCTCGCTCCCGCAGGCACCCTCAAAAGCCTCGAAACCGCTTTCGCCTACGGCGCAGATGCGGTCTATGCTGGTCAGCCTCGTTACAGTCTGCGCGTTCGCAATAATGAATTCCATGGAGACATGCTGGCGACCGGTATTGCAGCTGCGCATAACCAGGGAAAGAAGTTCTTTCTGACGGTCAACACCATGCCGCACAACAGCAAGGTGAAAACCTTCATCCACGACCTGGAACCTATTGTCGCACTACGCCCTGATGCGCTGATCATGGCTGACCCAGGGTTGATCATGATGGTCAGGGAAACCTGGCCAGAGGTGCCAATCCACCTTTCGGTACAGGCCAACACGGTCAACTACGCGGCCGTCAGGTTCTGGGCCTCGGCAGGCATCGAGCGCATTATTCTTTCCCGGGAACTGTCGCTGGATGAGATCGCGGAGATCCGACAGGAGTGTCCCGACACCGAGCTGGAAGTCTTTGTTCACGGCGCCCTATGCATTGCCTATTCGGGGCGCTGCCTGCTATCAGGCTATTTCAACCACCGCGACCCCAATCAGGGCACCTGCACCAACGCCTGCCGCTGGGACTACAACACCAAACCCGCTGTGGAAGACGCCGCCGGCGTATTCCGACCGGCCGAAGAAGAGAAACAACACCATCCTCTGGCCGAAAAAGCCTGGTTCATCGAAGAGAAAAATCGCCCCGGCGAACTGATGCCGATCATGGAAGACGAGCACGGCACCTACATCATGAACTCGAAAGACCTACGCGCTATCGAACATATACACCAACTGGTGCAAATCGGCATCGACTGCCTGAAGATCGAAGGCCGCACAAAGTCTCACTATTACGTTGCCCGTACAACCCAATCCTATCGCAAAGCCATCGACGATGCGGTCGCTGGCAGGCCCTTCGACGAACAGCTGCTTGGAACGCTTGAGAACCTGGCCAATCGTGGCTATACGGATGGCTTCTACCAGCGCCACCACACGCCCGAATACCAGAACTACATGGAAGGCGCCTCGAAGAGCCGGCAGCAGAACTTCGTCGGTGAGGTCATCGCTTACGATGCGACGAATGGCATGGCGGAGGTGGACGTGAAAAACCACTTTGCCGTCGGCGACAGACTGGAAATCATCTCACCCGACGGCAATTACGACCTGCAACTCGACTATATGACCAACCGCTCGGGTGAGCAGGTCGATGTCGCTCCGGGCAGCGGACATTTCATTCTGCTGCCCCTGGAACGGCCAGCCGCGCCCGGCACTTTAATTGCACGCTATTTCTGATGCCGCGCCTACAGGCTTGGTTCGAGCGTCCACGCCTGAAGGTCAGGCGTGCAGCTTGAGTATGGTCGCCGCCTGAATCTCCTGTGTATCACTGTCGAATACTTCCCGTTCGGTCTGCGCCACTACCTGGCGAACCGCCATAAAGTCTCGAGGATCACAAGAAATGCTGTCGATTCCCCGCTCCACCAACCAAGCAGTGATTTCCTTGTTGTGTGACGAGCTGGAACCACATATATCCACAGGCTTGCCATGGCGATGTGAAGCGTCGATCGCCAAGCTGATCATTCTTTTCACCGCAGGATTGCGCACGTCAATGTCACTGAAATGCCCGCAGTCCTTGTCCACACCAACCGTCAACTCGGTAAGATCATCAGTACCAATAGAAAATCCATCGAATAGGTCGAGAAACTCATCAGCCATCAGCACATTTGCCGGTGTCTCACACATCATGTAGATCTGCATGCCACCTGCTCCGCGGCGCAAACCACTGGCCTCGATCAGCGACAACACTTTTTCGCCCTCTTCGAGGGTGCGAACGAAAGGCACGATCGCATTGAGGTTGGTCAACCCCATTTCATAGCGAACACGCCGCAGCGCTTCACATTCGAGCTGGAAGCATTCCTGAAAGTTCCGGGAGAAATACCGCGCTGCACCGCGCAGACCCAGCTTTGGATTCTCTTCATGGTCTTCGAAGGATTCACCGGAAAAGAGCGCTGCGTACTCGTTACTGCGGAAGTCGCTGAACCGCACCATGACTGGCCGTGGATAGAAGGCGGCAGCGATCATGCCCACACCTTCTGCCAGTTTCTCAATATAGTATTCACGCCTGTCAGCATAGCCGGCCACGATTTCGTCGATCTCGAACTGAACTTCGGGGGCCTGGCCCTCATACTCCAGCAATGCACGTGGGTGAATGCCGATGGAGTTGTCGACAATACTTTCAAGGCCAACAAGCCCAACACCCTCGACCGGCAAACGTGCGTAAGCCAGAGCCTTGTCAGGATTGACCAAATTCAACTTCATGCCGGTGCTTATCGGGGGAAGATCGTCGATACTGTACTCGGTGACCGTGTAAGGAATCTCGCCCTCGAACACACAACCGGTATCGAGCTCACCACAGACCACGGTGATCAACTGACCAGTATCGATGTTGGTCGTTGCGCCACCACAGCCGATAACCGCGGGTACGCCCATATCGTGCGCCACCGCTACCGGATGCGAGTACCGCCCACCGCGGTCAGTCACGATGGCTTTCGCCCGCCCCAGCACCGGCTCCCAATCAGGCGAGGTGCAATCGGTTACCAGTATTTCACCATCCTCTAACTGGCCCATTTGCCTGACGTCGGTAATGACGCGAGCACGCCCGGTAACCACCGCCTGACCAACACCCTTGCCGGTCGTCAGAATCCAGCCTCTTTCTTCCAGCTTGTGCTCGACAAAGGTATTCGAACGGCTGATGAAATTGATTGTCTCAGGCGCGGCCTGAACGATATAGAACATGCCGGTGGCATCGTCCTTGACCCATTCAACTTCCATGGGGCAAGCCTTGCCCACCAGCGTCGAGCAATACTGTTCGATCTCCAGCGCCAGCAACGCCAGCGTCAGTACTTCATCGTCCGTCAGTGAGAACCGCTCACGCTCAGACGCTGGCACACTGATATCAATCACTGAGCTGGAGATACCGGTACTGTCCGTATAGACACGCTTGATGCTCTTGTCGCCACACTCTCTCTTGACGATAGGGCGATAGCCTTTTTCGAGTGCTGGCTTGTAGACCATAAACTCGTCAGGGTTGACAACCCCTTCATTGATGCTCTCACCAAGGCCATAGGTAGAGGCAATGGTCACCGTATCGGTGTAGCCCGTTTGTGGGTCGACGCTGTACATCATTCCCGACACACAACGATCCGAATAAACCATTTCCTGCACGGAAACAGCAATCGAAAGATCCCGGATATCTAGCTGGTGCTTGGCACAATGCGCCAGAACCTTTGCCGAGAAAGCATCAGCATAGACACGCTGCACCGCCTGCAGCAGCTTTGCTTCGCCGATAATGTTCAAACAAGACGACTGCTCACTGATCAGGGATACATTGCCGCCTATAAAAGGAGCATTTCTGACAATCAACGGGCTTTGAGAACTTTTGCCATAACCGATCCCGGCATAGGCTGAACACAGCTCTGCAGCAAGCTCGTCGGGTATCTTACCCCTCAATATGCGGTTTTGAATGGCTGTAGAGGCCTTGGTCAAGGCACTGAGATCACCCATATCAAGGGTCTCGACACAATCTGCGATATATGTTCGCAGCTCATTGTATTCGAGGTAGCGTTCGAAGCCCTCTCGACTCAAGACAAACCCGGCAAGCACCTGAATACCGCGCTGCGCCATGCCGTGACACATCTCACCCAGCATGGCGTTGGCGAACCCATACTCTGCGGCGGATTCGAGGTTGATATCTGAGAACTTTTTAACGAGATGGAGGCGCTCAATCGAAACAGAATTGCTCGCAAGCTGGTGAGGCGTTTTCTTATTGTTCTTCTTTTTCTTGGATAGAAAGATCATGGTTTTTCAGCCAATTGGTCATCGACACGACTCAGCGATGCTGAGCCAGACAATTTCCGGCAATCCTGATGGGGCCAACGACATCCTGATCTTTCTTGCGCCCAGCCGGTAACGTTTCAGGGGCAAGCGCTTTCTGCGCCAGCAATACTCCCTGACATCCCTGTAGTTTATGTTTCAAGCAAAAACGAGACAGTCAAAATACTGACTGCCCAACCACTCAGCGGATCATTCGCCCTCCCAATGGGCTTACCCCAACAATCCGTTTTCGTAGCCTTTTCAGACAATGCTGATCACAGCGAAAAGCATGTGAATTCAACATGACATGGTGACTATACTGTAGTTGCCGCGGCGAGTAAAACCACTCGCACTCCGAACACGCTGCAAGCATGTTCAACGGAACCTTTTACCTGACGAAGTGACAATATTTCGACACATTCGTTTTCAATTCTGGCAAGCGTTACCCGCCTGGGTCGATGCCATGTTTGCTGCGG